>JAEEGL015065153.1_pt1 | contig 68757 bp, 72 predicted proteins | sample 9134231 | NCBI WGS metagenome assembly JAEEGL01 (sample SAMN16246548, study PRJNA631951) | gut metagenome | biome: gut microbiome; feature: rumen; material: fiber-attached | host: Bos | place: Iran: Karaj | collected 2018-10 | reverse complement strand
ATATCTTAGCTTACTGCTCTCAAAAACTTCTGCCAGATGATCTTTCAGATGATAAACCTCACACCGTTCGTCCGGTATATAGACCGTTAGCACCATGTCATACCCATCAGAAAGGATTTTCCTTATTACCGGCGGCTCAACATATCCCATATACGGAACTATCGGTCCCTGTTTCAGCGGATGGATAACGCCATCTTCAATTATCTCTCCCTCGCCTTTAAATATAGTCTTCCCATTCTTAACCTTAAAATAGCTGCCATCTGATACGAGGTAAAACCTGGAACCGATGCTGTCAGGGATTACTATATCATCGAGAAAGTTCATGCCATCGATTGACTTCTTTCGCATGGCATCTCTGTGAGGTATCATCTGAATATTGGTAAGGTCAAGCCCATCGGAAAAACGGACAAAGTTAGGGTCCTTCGCTTCTCCATCCAGCTCCGGTATCAGATATACATAAAAAGCTGAGTTCACCGAGCCTGAACTTAAGCCGATAACTATCCCCTCATAGCCCAAAAGAGCTTCCTTAAGACCTATACGCTTCATAAATGCCAACTGCGTTGGCGCATGTCCGCCCGCAAGATAGATTACATTTGACCATGCAATTGAATCGGCCACATATTTCTGATCCTTCTCCTCGAGAATTCTGACCTCATTTATAGAAATGCCAGAGAATTCCAGGCTGTCCATCATCCTTCTCTTCTGTTCTTCATTATCCTCTTTATTCGTGGGATCACAGGGAACATACAGAATGTTGGCCGGCTCCGGCCACTCCGTTTTTAGATCTTCAAAAAAACCATAATCATCCTCCGGCTCTACTTTTTCACAACTCCCGGGTTCCTGATACGGTATGAAACTGCTGGTCAGATACACAATCATGTTTGTACTCCCTTGCGTACTACATTAAAAAACCTCTTATACTTTAACACAAAAAAGATAATCAATGCTATAGACAGGCATTTCCGTCATCGCTATTATATTTCTATGACTATTTTATACCAAAACAAAGGAGGCCTCAATGCGCTATTATCCGGATCCGGAAACCGTCAAAGCCTATGCTGACAGCGGTAAATATGACATTGTACCAGTAAGCTGTGAAATTCTATCGGATTTCACCACCCCCATTGAAGTCATGCGGAAATTAAAAATGATTTCCTCGCACTGCTATTTGCTGGAGTCAGCTCAGGCAGACGTCAACTGGGGCCGTTACACATTTCTCGGCTTTGACCCGTTGCTTGAGATAACCTGCATAGACGGACATATGAAAGTCGGGGACCGCTCTTTTGACACCGATGACCCTTCCTCCTGCATCAGAGAGATCATGTCAGGTTATCGCAGTCCCAAAATCCAGGGGCTTCCTTCTTTTGCCGGCGGTCTTGTTGGATATTTCTCCTTTGACTATCTCGGATATAGCGAACCCACCGCCATGATGGATGTAAATGACACCGAAAATTTCAAGGACGTGGACCTGATGCTCTTCGACAAGGTCATTGCTTTTGACAATGTGCGTCAGAAAATAGTCCTTATCGCAAATGTAGGTCTCAATGATCCGGAAAACGGATATGACAGAGCCATCTCTGATCTGACACGCATAATAGACATTCTCGAACATGGTGAAAAGAGCAATGAGCAGAGCGGCAGACTTCTCGGAGAAATAAAGCCATTATTTGACAAAAAAGCCTATTCTGACATGGTCGTCAAGGCAAAAAAACACATAATAGAGGGTGACATTTTCCAGATCGTTCTGTCCAACTATCTTTCGGGAGAATTTGAGGGCAGTCTTTTTGACACATACAGGCAGCTTCGAACCATAAATCCCTCTCCATATATGTTCTATTTCTCCGGCACGGATGTGGAAATTGCCGGCGCATCCCCTGAAACCCTTGTAAAGCTCGAGGATGGGATTCTGCATACCTTTCCTCTCGCCGGTACCAGAAAACGTGGCAGGACAATCAGCGAGGATGAAGCGCTGGAAAAGGAACTGTTGGCAGACGAAAAAGAGCTGGCCGAGCATAACATGCTGGTGGACCTGGGCAGGAATGACCTTGGGAAGATCAGTAAATTCGGCTCAGTACAGGTAGAAAAACTCCGCTCAATCGAAAGATACTCTCATGTCATGCACATAGGCTCCACGGTAAGAGGCATCATCAGGCAGGATAAAGATGCTCTTGATGCCATAGAGGCAGTACTTCCGGCAGGAACTCTCTCCGGTGCCCCCAAAATACGTGCATGCCAGCTTATCGGAGAACTTGAAAACAATAAGCGCGGCGTCTACGGGGGAGCCATAGGTTATATAGATTTTTCAGGCAATATGGATACCTGTATCGCTATAAGGATACTTTACAAGAAGAACGGAAAAGTCTTTGTAAGAAGCGGGGCCGGTATAGTTGCAGACTCTGATCCCGCAAAAGAATTTGATGAATGCATCAATAAAGCCAGAGCTTCATTACAGGCCCTCAAAGACGCCGCGGAGGAGAAGGAATGATACTACTTATCGACAACTACGACAGTTTTTCCTACAATCTGTATCAGCTTATTGGCGAGCTGAATCCTGATATTACGGTCATTCGTAATAACGAAATGACTGTAGAAGATATCCGCTTACTTTCGCCAGACAAAATAATAATATCCCCAGGTCCCGGAAGACCTGAGGATGCCGGTATTATCATTGATGCTGTTAAAGAATTGGGCGCCACGATCCCAATTCTGGGTGTATGTCTCGGGCATCAGGCCATCTGCGCCTCCTATGGAGGAGTTATTACCTATGCAAAAGAGCTTATGCACGGCAAACAGTCACAGGTTCACTTTGACCTGTCGTCACCTATTTTCAAAGATTGTGATGAATACAGTCCTGTGGCCCGATATCACTCTCTCGCGTTAAACGCCGCAACACTTCCTTCATGCCTTATGGTCACTGCAGAAACTACAGATGGCGAAATCATGGCTGTCAGCCACAAAGAGTACAGGGTCTACGGCTTGCAGTTTCATCCTGAATCAATTATGACTCCCCAGGGGAAAAAGATGCTAAAAAATTTCCTTGATATATAACATATATTTCATATAAAACATATTCAATATATATTACTCCTTGTTTTCCTCCTGATTCTTGGGTGCCAGGGCCTCTTTCTCATTTTTTATCTCCCAGTGTATAAGGAAGGTAAGCGCCGCTCTTAAGGCTATTATAGCCCCAAGAATTCCCAGCTCTGCCCATTCCCTGACAACCACGGTCCTGAGCACCTCACCTCCCAGCTTAAACTCCAGCGCCAGGGCTATGCCCTGCGCCAGCTGAAGTCTTATGGAATCGTCCTTCTTAAGCCAGAAAATGAAGCTCTTGATGGCAGTAAAAACAAGTATCCCTATTCCAAACATCTCCAAAAGAAGTGTGGAAAATTCAACAAAGTATCGAAGCAGGTCTGAAGCTGCCTGGTATGCTCCTTCCATGACAATCCTCCAACAATTCTAATCCTTACGACATTAGAACGTAAAAGTCTCAGGCCCATGTGTAAATGAGCTGAGGGTTGCAGTCGCATTTTTGAAGTAGAAAACCTCAGTATTTCCATCATCCGCCTTGTACATATTCTGAAGTGACGGATATGCGTCAAGCATCGACTGGCGCGCCTCGATCCTGTCATCCTCCACGAGCTCTCCTGATACTCTGAGCCACTCTCCGTCCTTAAATGCACAGATCTCCACCTTGGGATTTGCATGGATCTGCTTTGAAACATCTTTTACCTTACCTGTCTGAATATACAGTTTATCCTCAAAGATATTGATCGTTCCAAAAGGTCTTACCCTTGGCTGATCCCCATCAACTGTAGCCAGGTAATAAGTACCTGCCTCTTTAAGAAAACTCTCTACCCTCTTCATATGAAATACCTCCTTCTTTATATGTTTTTATATTGCTCCCAGCTGCATCCTATAGTATTTCTCATACAAGCCGCCCTTTTTGATCAGTTCTTTATGCGTTCCTCTTTCTCTGATCCCATCACCATCAAGCACAATGATCTCATCCGCCCCCAGAATAGTTGAGAGCCTGTGAGCTATAGTTATTGTAGTCCTTCCTTTAGAGAGCCTGTCAAGGCTTTCCTGGATATATCTCTCGCTCTCATTGTCCAGAGCACTGGTGGCCTCATCAAGGATAAGTATGGGAGGATTCTTAAGAAATACACGGGCAATGGCAATCCTCTGTTTCTGTCCTCCCGAAAGTCTGGCCCCCCGCTCTCCAACTTCCGTATCGAAGCCTTTGGGCAGACTCTCGACAAATCCCAGCAGATCTGCGCTTTTTGTAGCCTCAACTATCTCCTCCATTGTCGCCCCGGGTTTTCCGTAGGCAATGTTTTCTTTTACCGTACCATTAAAAAGATATACGTCCTGCTGAACAATCCCGATAAAGGATCTCAATGATTTCTGAGTCACATCCCTGATGTCAGTCCCATCGATCATTACTGCGCCACCGGTTACATCGTAGAACCTCGGCAAAAGAGAGCACAGCGTAGTCTTACCTCCACCGGAAGGACCTACGATAGCCACGGATCTGCCGGCCTCAACATGAAGGTCTATGTGCTGCAGTACCTTCTCATCTTTTTCATAAGAAAAAGATACATCCTTGTAGTCAATAACGCCTTTTACGTTCTTAAGCTCTCCGGCCCCGGGCTTATCAACGATCTCCGGCATGGTATCCATAACTTCCCGGAAGCGCTCAAAGCCCGCAAGTCCTTTTTGCAGCTGCTCAGTAAACTCAACAAGTACATTTACCGGATTAATAAATATACTTATGTAGAGAGCATATATAGCCAGATCCTCGCCGCTTATATCCCCTCTGGCAATGAAATAACCTCCTGCCACAAGAACGGTGACATACATCAGCCCTTCAAAAAAGCCGTTGCCGGAAAAAAACGTTGCCATCTGTATGTAATTTGCTTTCTTTGACCCTAAAAAGGACAGATTTGATCTGTCAAATTTTTCCTGCTCTATCTCCTCACCCGTAAAGGACTTGACCACCCTGATTCCGCCGAGAGTATCCTGCAGGGATGAGTTAATTCCCGCTATCTTCTTCCTGTTGTCGGAAAACGTAGCCCTCATGCGCCTGTTCTGGGAAATTGAAAAAACTGCCATGCAGACAACTACCAGTGCAAGGCACAAAGTCATAGGCACGTTTATCCTCATCAAAAGGATAAATGATCCCACTATTTTGACCACTGAAATAAAAATATTTTCGGGACCATGGTGCGCCAGCTCAGATATGTCAAACAGGTCAGAGACGAGTTTGCTCATCATCTCGCCGGTATCATGGGCATCATAATAAGAAAAAGAAAAGGCTTCATACCGGTCAAAAAGCTCCCTTCTCATCCCGGATTCCATTTTTGCCCCCATCATATGCCCCTGATATGCCACATAATACCTGCATAGGGATCGCACTGCATACATGGCGACCATCAGCAATGCTATCAACCACAGTCTCTTAAGAATGACACCGGGTTCCTCCAGGAAGAGTGTCTGTCTGAGGATTCTGAGAAACTGCGGGAATGCAAGATCTATTACAGACAAAACCGAAGCACATAAAAGGTCAAGTAAAAAGACTCCTATATACGGTTTATAATAGGGTATAAATTTCCTGATAAGCTTCATTCTCTGCTCTTTCTCTTAACTCAAAAATCTTATAAAAAATATTATACATCTTTTTTGCCACAAATAGTCGCTCTTCGTATAAACATACATAACAACAATGTGGTCAATGTATTTATCAGGAGGGTTAAAATATTGAAGGCAAATATGAAGGTTTTATTTAATGATATGGTAAATGTAGTTACTTTTGCATTTAAGATGGCATGCGATGTAAACAGATATCTCAAAGAGGAAAGAGATCGCGAGACACTATGCCTCGAGCTGTAATTAAATGACTTTAGCGGGCACCCACTGCAAATTCAGATAGTGGGTGCTTTTTTTCTGCTTTTTTGATACAATGTTACCCGTATAATTTTTACGGGAGGACATAGAATTGAAACAGGAACATCGCGCTTCATTTTCCGGAAAAATAGGATTTGTTCTATCTGCGGCAGGAGCATCTGTCGGACTGGGCAACATCTGGAGATTCCCATATCTGTGCGCCAAATACGGTGGAGGAATCTTTCTTTTAGTATATATAATCCTTACTCTGACATTTGGATACACAATGATCATTGCTGAGACGGCAATCGGTCGCAACACCAGGAAAAGCCCGGTAGGAGCTTTTTCCACCCTCAGCAATAACAGGTTTATGTGCATAGGCGGCTGGATCAATGCCATAATTCCAATGCTTATAGTTCCGTATTACTCTGTCATCGGGGGATGGGTATGCAAATATCTCTTTGAATACTTAAGATCTGACGCTTCGAGCATCGCAACAGATACTTTTTTTACTGATTTCATATCTGATGGCGCCGCTTCTGAATTCTGGTTCATTGTTTTTGCGCTTATGGTCCTCATTGTTATCTTCATGGGCGTCAGAAACGGAATTGAACGGGTATCCAAGCTGATGATGCCCATACTTGTCGTACTGGCGCTGATAATCAGCATCTATTCAGTCACAAGGCCTGGTGCCCTGGGTGGAATAAAGTACCTCTTTATCCCGAATTTTAGAGACTTTTCATTGATGACCATTGTGACCGCCATGGGCCAGATGTTTTATTCGCTGTCGATCGCCATGGGTATTCTCATCACTTTTGGTTCCTATATAAAAAAGGATGTCAGTATCGAAGCTTCAACCAAGCAGGTGGAATTTTTCGATACAGCAATAGCTGTACTGGCAAGCGTAATGATCATTCCTGCAGTATTTGCCTTCAGCGGAGGCGATCAAAGTGCCCTGAAGGCAGGTCCTTCATTAATGTTTATCACAATGCCCAAAATATTTGCCAGCATGGGCTTTGGAAAGCCTATAGGAATCATTTTCTTTGCGCTGGTGCTGTTTGCAGCCGTGACAAGCGCCATCGCCCTCACTGAGAGCGCTGTATCAACTTTTACAGATGAATTCAGATGGAACAGAAAAACAGGAACGATAATCATGGGCGTAGTCATGATCGTTCTTGGCTCCCTGTCATCCCTTGGAAACGGCCCGCTTTCAGGCGTTACTCTTTTTGGAATGCAATTTCTGGATTTCTTCGACTTTTTGACAAACTCTGTAATGATGCCGATTGCCGCATTGGCAACCTGTATTCTGATCACAAGATTCATGGGAATTGAAGCTCTGGAGGCAGAAGTAGAACAGGACGGGCATACATTCAGGCGCAAGGGCATCTTCTCATTTATGATAAAATTCCTCTGCCCGGTCTTTGTCATAGTCATCCTGGTCAGTGCAATAGCCAACATGCTTGGAATTATCAAGATGTGACCTTTATTCCCTTTTAGGTCACCTTTAGACCCTTTTCAAGTAACCTCATATACTCATCATAGCCAATTCTCACACCTCCCATGCTTTCAAGATGGTCGGTGTGGAACTGGCAATCTATCATCAGATAACCGTTTTCTTCAAGGAGCTGCGCCAGGGAGATCAGCGCAGCCTTTGATCCGTTTTCCATGTCTGAAAACATACTCTCTCCAAAAAAGCATTTCCCCAGACTGACTCCATATAGGCCACCGGCAAGCTTACCGTCAAAAAATGCCTCGGCGCTCAGCGCAAATCCCGCATCAAACAAGCGCTTATAGGCCTTCTCCATATCATCCGTTATCCATGTCCCTTCCTCGAATTCCCTCTTGATCCTGCACCGGTGAATCGTCTCGGAAAAATGCCTGTTATATAAAACGGTTATTTCATGCTTCCTTATGAACTTTTTCATAGAATGTGAAATATGGATCTCTCCCGGCCGTATAATAAATCTTTCTTTCGGGCACCACCACATTATTGGGTCCCCCTCATTGTACCAGGGAAAGATGCCATTGCTATATGCCAGGATCAGCCTGTCAACAGAAAGATCCCCTCCTATTGCCAGAAGACCATCATCCTCGGCAAGATATGGACTTGGAAAAAATATTTCTTTATCGTCCAGCTTGTATACAGGCATTTATCCCCTTTCTTCACTCAGAAGCAACTTCTATGCTAAAATCGCCATCCATGACCGAAAGATTTATGCTCCCACCATTCCTTAGTTTTCCGAACAGCATTTCGTCAACAAAAAGTGGCTTTACATCATTTCTTATGACCCTGTCTATCTCCCGGGCGCCAAATTCCTGACTGACACCTCTTTTCTGAATGAGTTCTTTTGCCTTGTCGTCCGCAGAAAATGCAATCTTTTTCAGTAACAGTTGTTCTTTCAGCTCTCCAACCTTCTTTTCTACTACCGCTTTTGCCATTTTCTCATCCATACTGTTAAAAATGACTACTTTGCTCAACCTGTTTCTGAACTCGGGCTGGAAGGTGTTCTTAACAGCATCCATCAATGTTGAATTATCCTGATTTTCGCTATAGAATCCTATACCGCTCTTTCCGAGACGATTCGCACCGGCATTGGATGTCATAATAAGGATCACATTTCTGAAATCCGCTTTTCTTCCCTGATTATCCGTCAGTGTCGCATAGTCCATAACCTGAAGGAGCACATTATATATGTCAGCATGGGCTTTTTCAATCTCGTCCAGGAGAAGTACTGAGGACGGGCTCCTTCTTATGGCTTCAGTAAGGATACCACCGTCTTCATACCCAACATATCCTGCCGGTGAGCCTATAAGCTTTGCCACAGAGTGCTTCTCTCCGTACTCGCTCATGTCGAAGCGTATAAGCTTTACCCCCAGTTCTTTTGCAAGCGTTTTTGCAATCTCTGTCTTTCCAACACCTGTAGGTCCGACAAACAGAAGACTTGCCAGCGGTTTGTTTTCTTCAAGCAGGCCTGCCTTGGAAAACTTCACTGCATTAGCCACCTGAAGGACTGCTTCTTTCTGCCCGAACACCTGCTTTGACAGTCTCGTTTCCAGGGTTGAAAGTCCCTCAGTGTCATCAGTCTCCACAGTCTCGATAGGTATTCTGCATACACTGGTAAGCACCTCATTGATGACATCTTTATCAACAGTCTGCTTCTTTTGAGGAACAGGGTGAAGTCTTCTGAATGCTCCTGCTTCATCCAGTATATCAATGGCTTTATCAGGCAAAAAACGGTCATTGATATATTTTGCACTCATTTTTACCACATAATCCACGACGCCCTTTGCATATTTTACGCCGTGATATTTCTCGTATTTATCTTTTAACCCCTTAAGAATCTTCCTGCACTCTTCCTCCGATGGCTCCTTGATCTCCACATTTTGGAATCGCCTTGCAAGGCTTTTATTCTTTTCAAAATATTTCTTATATTCTTCATATGTTGTTGCGCCGATAAATCTGATGTGACCATCTGACAGATACGGTTTTAGCATGTTTGATGCATCAAAAGATCCCTCTCCAACAGCACCGGCACCGGAAAGATTATGTATCTCGTCTATATATATTATCGGTTTGTCTTCTTTGCCGATTTCTGCCAGAACTTTCTTAAAGCGCTTCTCAAAATCACCTCTGTACTGCGTTCCGGCAAGCATTCCTCCCAGATCCAGCGCAAATATTCTGGCTCCTTTTATGGCATCCGGAACTTCTCCCTTGTTGAGCAGTTCTACTAGTCCATAGGTAATCGCGGTCTTACCCACACCCGGTTCACCTATGTGCAGAGGGTTATTTTTGTCCTTTCTGCACAGTATCTGGATCGTGCGATCGAGCTCTGTCTTTCTGCCGATAAGTGGATTTATATCTTTAAGCGTCTCATTAAGGCATGGAGCAAATATCTTCAGATTTGATGAGTCTTCTGCGCCTTCCGCCTTTTTATGCGAAGCACTGCCTCCGCCCGGCTTATTCTCATCCTCAATATAGGATAGCGCCTCCAATAGCTCAGCTTCAGTTATTCCCTGTTGCTCCATAAAATATACAGCATAACTGTTGTCGAGATTCCATATGGCATGGATAAGATGTCTTATATGAATCGCAGGACATCCGCTGGAATATGCGCTTTGTCCCGCGAATGCTATCATTTCATTGGAACCTGCTGACATTACCGGCTCTTTATCCGAAACCTTGTCCACATATTCATCGATATATGAAATCAGGTTTTCTGATAATGCGCGAAGATCTCCCCCACATTCCTCATATGCCTCCCTGAAATCGTCATCATCAAGGATCATTAGTAACACCAGCTCCGGAGTTATGTACTCATAATGGTTTTTCTGCGCACATCTGACCGCCTCTTGTAATGCCTTCATTGCATCACCGTAAAGCTCCATTGACACTATGCCTCCTCTAAACTCATTCTAAAGGGATATCCCAATGCCTTCGCTCTTCTGAGCGCTTCGGCTACCTTTGTAGCCGCGATGTCGTAAGGATATTTACCCACCACCGCCTGCCCCATCTTATGCACTTTCAGCATGATTGACTGAGCAGTGACTTCATCCTTGTGAAACACATCAACCAGAATATCCACAACAAACTCCATGGTAGTAAAATCATCGTTAAACATAACGACATTAAACTGCCTGGGCTCTTTTATCATATCTTTTGTTATTTCTTTAACCGCATCTTTTGTCGACATTTTAACTCCCTGACTTATAAAAATAAAATGACAAGCCCCGGTTTCACCCAGGCTTGCCATATAAAAACACCATCTGATCAGCAGCGATTGATCGCATCAATTATGTCTTTATTGTCATAAGGTTTAGTGATGAACGCTACAGCTCCGGCCCGGGAAGCCTCCTCAACTTTATCCTTCTGACCGGCGGCTGATATAATAATGACTTTAGCATCCCGATCATATTCTTTTATCAGCTTCAATGCCTCAATTCCATTCATTTCAGGCATTGTTATGTCCATAGCCACCACATCCGGAGATAATTTGACGTATTGCTCATAGCCCTCTTTGCCGTTTATCGCCTCTCCGGCAACCTCAAACCCTGAAACTTCAAACATATTTTTCAACATTCTGCGAGAAACCCTTGAATCGTCCACTATAAGTACACTCTTCATGTGTCCTGGCCTCCTCATCCAAAAGATGAATAGATTCTTCTTATCTCCTCCAAGTCGCCTGCAAACCGCTCTACCACTTCTGCAGGCTCAATGATCCTTATATTGGTTCCCAACGAGAATATCCATCCCAAAAACTGTTCACTAAGAGCCACATCCACATTTGCTGCAGACCATCCCTCGTCTTTGGCAGGACGTATTGTAATATCTTTTCCGAAGCGATCCAGAAGAACACCAACGTATTCATTTCTGAACTCAAGTTTAACCCTGACTTCCTTCCCGCCGAACATGCCAAAATTCTTTTTAGTATAAGATGCCATATCCAGATGCTCGAAATGCTCACGCCCGTCACGTCTGCTGTCAATAATTTCAATTTCTCGCATCTTGTCCACACGATAGTGCTTTATCTTGTCGGACTCGGAATCAAAGGCAATCATATAATAGTTTTCGTCATCCCATGTAAGCGCCCAGGGACTGACCTCATATTTTTTGTCTCTGCGGGGTGCCATCTTTTTCTGGAGATTCCACTGATAGTACTCAAATCGTATTTTTTTATTATTGCTAATAGCTGCATGGATCTCATCCACCAGATAGTAGATACTCTCATTCATGGTCTTAATCCGGCCCTGTACCACTACCTGTCGCTTTAACTGAGAAGCCTCATAATCGCTTACAAGTCCCGTAAGTTTCTTTATCAGCTCTTTCGATTTCTTTTCTGTTATAAATTTTGAAGACTGTATTGCATCTACCAAAAGCTTTAGCTCAGCAATTTCAAAGTCCTTGCTTCCAAGATGATAGAGGAAATTTCTTCCGTCCTTCTCGCCTATGACATCAAATCCCAGACTTCTGAGGGCATCCATATCATCATACAGACTCTTTCTGTCCGCACTTACCCCGAACTTTTCAAGCCACTGTTGAATCTCCGGCATGGTTAGCGCATGATCATCATCTGTCTTTTCAAGCAATATGCGATAAAGATAATACAGTTTTAGCTTTTGGTTTGCCCCCTTAGGCATTCCTACACCCTCCTTGCTACCTGTTTAATACCATAACAAGTGCTTTCATATATTCAGGAATGTCCGGCGGTCTTCTGGCCGAAACGATGTTGTTATCTACAACTACAGCCTCATCAAGCCACGTAGCACCGGCGTGCATAAGATCATCTCTGATACCGGGAGTACTTGTAACTTTCCTCCCATTTAATATTTCGGCAGAAGCCAGCACCCAGCCGGCGTGACATATCTGCCCTATCAGCTTATTATCCGCATCCATGTCCTTTATCATCTGTAACACTTCAGGAAATCTTCTGAGTTTATCAGGAGCCCATCCTCCTGGGACCAGAATCCCGTAATAATCCTTAGTATCGATATCTTTAAATGACATGTTCACTTCACAGGGAACTCCGTATTTTCCATGATAAAGTCCGGGCTTTTCTGCTACCAGATCTACTGTAAACCCCTCTTCGCGGAGCCTCATAACAGGACACCAAAGCTCCAGATCCTCGAAATCATCACTCACAAGTTGAAGAACTCTCTTCATAATTAAGCCTCCCTCTTGACTAACACCCCGACCAGATCAAAAGTTCTTAATAATTTTCAGAATATTTTTCCCGTCATTATAGTTGTATATCATATCATCCATGCTTTTTTTGACCATAAATATCCCTAATCCGCCTATTTGTCGCTCCTCTGCCGATAGCGTAATATCCGGATCTTCCTTTTTCAGGGGATCATACTCAACACCCGTGTCAATAAATGTAATTTCAACACGAGTCGGATCCTGCACTACATCAACGATGATCGTAGCATCACCCTCTCCCGGCTGATATGCATAGCTTGCTATATTGACAAAGATCTCTTCTACTGCAACATCAATCTGAATTTGCGTCTTCATGGAACAGTCATTCTTTTCCAGCTCCTCGTCAACAAACGCAATTACCTGCTCAAGATTCTCGATTGAAGCCTTGATTTTCAACTCTTTCATGTATTTGTCCTCAGCGCTTCTTAAAAAAGCCCTTCTATGACCAGGCATTGAAAGACTTCTATTCCTTATGTCACTCCACAGTAAGTATATCTACAAAGCCTGTGACCTCGAAAATCTCGTTAATCTCCTCACTTACATTCCTGACAACCATGCTGCCCTGCTTGTTCATAACTTTCTGTGCAGAAAGCAAAACCCTTAAGCCTGCAGAAGATATATACTCAAGTTTAGCCAGATCAAAAACAAGTTTCTCAACACCTGCAAGTGCCACCTTGATCTCTTCATCAAGCTGCGGAGCGGTGGTAGTATCAAGTCTTCCCTCCAACTGTATTGTAAGTTCAGTGCCATTTTGAGTTTTATTAATCGTCATCAGTCTTTCCTCCTAGAATAAGTTTATTAATTACCACATATTCAATTATAAAGCATAATAATCAAAAACTCTCAAATAATTCTTAACTTTTTAATTATATAAATGTAAATTTTATCTAACAAACAACCATTTTATTGATTTAGACCATACTGCGTACTAGAATTAGATGTAAGAAATCAACAAACAAGAGGTTTAACATGCGTAAATTCTTCCAAAACGGAGTAGTCAGAATAATTCTCATCCTTATTTGCATCGGCATAATCGTATATGAGTCAATTGGTCTGTATAACGACAATAAAGAATATAGCATCGCCGAAACCGAATATGAAAGTCTTGTGGAGGATTCGATAACAGTTGCTACACCCGAGGAAATGCCCCAGGGCGCCACTTACCCTCCAATGCATATAAAGTACAGCCAGCTAAAAGCAATAAATGACGATTTTGTAGCCTGGCTATATTTCCCATACTTTGATATAAGTTATCCCGTTGTACAAGAAACCGAAATTGATGAATACCTGAAAAAAACTTTTGATGGTACAAGAAACATTGCCGGATGCTTATTCACAGATATACTGAGTTCAGCCGATTTTTGCGGAATGCATGACATTATATTTGGCCACAATATGCGAAACGGCTCAATGTTTGGAAAGCTCAAAAAGTTAAGCCAGACAGAAGACAGAAGTCTGATAAAAGAAAATCCCTATATTTATGTATATACAGAAAAGGCTGTGTTCAAATATGAAATCTTCGCATACTACGTCACTACTGTAGGCAGTGATGCCTACTCTGTAGTGACTAACGATGACGAATACAATGATTTTCTGAAATACATCGCCGCAAATAGCGTTTACGACATGCCCGCCGGCCTGGATATGTCAACACACCCCAGTATCTTAACTCTGTCAACCTGCAGCGGAAGATCCGGCAGCGGTCGCAGATTTGTGATACATGCCGCAAAAACAGAAACCTGGGAACAATAAGAGTTCCTCACATGCAATTATACCCATGATTCATAAGGATATTCTCTACCTGCGCAACATCATCAGTATGCATCACCATAATAGGAAGACCCGACTCTCTGTTGAATGACAGGTATATATAATTCACGTTAATATTGCATTTATAAAGCGTTTTCAGGATCTTATCCAATGCACCGACTTCGTCCGGGCATTCAACAGCCAATACCGGGGTTGTTTTACAGATATAGCCATTGTCCCTGAGTACATCAAGGCATTTGTCAGGATCCGATACGACCATCCTTATTATTCCATATTCAGCTGAATCATTAGTAACAGAACCCAGAATATTTATTCCATTATCATTAAGAAGCCCTGTTATGTTCTGGAAACACCCCTTTTTATTCTCTGCATAGATAGATATCTGTTTAAGCATTTATTCCCCCACTTTCATATCACTTTTATTCATCAAACAGTTTTTTTACAGCCAAAAGTACATCATAAGATGTAAATGGCTTTATAACAAAATCTTTCGCTCCCTTTTTAAGAGACATCATTATCATCGATTCATATTTCTGATCTGAACACATTATTACCTTCGCATTGGGATCAATCTTCATGATCTCAGTAAGCGCATCTATTCCATTCATTTTGGGCATATTAATATCAAGGATCATTACATCCGGCTGCGTCTCTTTATAAAGTTCAATAGCCTCATCTCCCGATTTAGCCTCGCCCACAATCTGATATTCTTCTGCCGGAAGTGCTCCGCGTATCAGTTCTCTCATTAGCTTAGTGTCATCTGCTATAAGTACCTTTTTGCGCATATTACCTCCTTAATAAAGTATGCCTTTTGAAAACGCCTTTAATCTATCTTATCACGACTATTTTCAGAAAAAAAGATACATTTACTAGCATATCTGTCAATATTCATGTTATACTACTCTGTCGAATATCAACGAAAAAGGATGAATATATGGCTAAAGAAAACAAAATGGGCACTATGCCCGTAAAAAGACTCATTATCTCAATGTCACTTCCAATGATGATCTCAATGCTGGTTCAGGCTCTATATAATGTTGTCGACAGCATCTTTGTTTCACAGATTGGCGAGGAAGCCCTCACTGCCGTAACTCTGGCCTTTCCGATGCAAAACCTGATGATTGCAGTCGGATCCGGTACAGGAGTTGGTATTAATGCTCTTCTGTCAAGGTCTTTAGGGGAAAAGAATTTTGAAAAATCCGATTCTGCTGCAAATAACGGACTCTTGCTTACATTTGCCAACTATCTCATTTTCCTCATAATAGGTCTGTTTTTTGCCAAAAACTTTATAGCTTCTCAGACAACAAATGACACGATCATAAATTATGGGAACACCTACCTGAAACTTGTTTGCTGCATTTCTGTCGGCATCTTTTTTCAAATGACATTTGAAAGGCTGCTGCAATCAACAGGAAAAACGATTTACAGCATGATTTCTCAGGCATCAGGCGCGATCATCAATATAATATTTGATCCACTGTTCATTTTCGGTATAGGACCATTCCCGAAACTAGGCGTTGCCGGCGCTGCATACGCGACAATCCTCGGGCAGCTTGTTGGTGCTACAATTGGACTTTTCTGCAACCTTCGATATAACAAAGAGATCACTTTCTCTTGGAAAAAAATCCTCTTCCCGGACAGGAAAACCATATCAGAAATATACTATGTCGGTATACCTTCTATACTCATGATATCTATAGGATCTGCCATGACATACCTCATGAACCTTATATTAGGCAGTTTTTCAACTACTGCCACAGCTGTTTTCGGTGTGTATTTCAAGTTGCAGAGCTTTTTCTTCATGCCGGTATTTGGATTAAACAATGGACTGATCCCAGTACTTGCATACAACTATGGAGCCAGGAACAAGAATCGAATTACCGAATCACTTGTATTTTCAATGATACTGGCCGTTACTATAATGGCAATCGGAACTGCAACATTTCTTGCAATACCAAAAACGCTCTTGCAACTATTTAATGCTTCTGACGACATGATATCTATTGGAATACCAGCACTCAGGACAATTAGCCTGTCATTTCCAATAGCAGGCGCTTGCATAGTAATGGGGTCTATATTCCAGGCATTTTCAAAGAGCATCTACTCACTTATAGTTTCTGTTGGCCGTCAATTGGTTGTACTTATACCCGCAGCCTGGCTTCTTTCAAAAACAGGTGTGTTAAGCAGTGTCTGGTTTGCTTTCCCGATCGCCGAGATAGCCTCATTTATTCTCTCTGTTACACTTTTCACTAAGCTGTTCAAATCCACAATTTCAAAGCTTTAATATATTTTTATATAACATATTTAAAAAAGGATACCTATCAATATAGGTATCCTTTTATTATCAATATGATGGTTTCCTTACTTACTCAGCCCCCCGCTCTTCCTTTGAGCATCTCCTCCAGAGCCTTATGAGCCTCATATATATCCATATTCTTGTCCATATCAGCCTGAATCAGGCTCCTGATATACTTTGTAGCAGACATATTGGCAGCCTTAGCCATATGTTCGACATAATCACGATATCCTCTGATATCAAGCAGAAGAAATTTTTCCTTTTCGTATCTGCTCGCTGACTTAGCCTCTGAAGCCGCTGTTTTTTCATCTTTGACAGCATCTTCTGTTTCAGCTTTGATTTCAGGTCGTTTTTCAACCGCTTTAACAATATCAATTGCTTTGTTTTCTTTCGCCTTCTGCTCAGGGACGGCCTCAACCGCCTTAGGCTCTGGTTCATAGGCTGCTTCCTCAACAATCTTTTCAGCCACCGGCTGTTCAATAACAACCGTTTCTTTTACTTCTGCCTGTTCTTCCTTCTTTTCAGATATTGTATTGACTTCAACCTTTTTCTCCGGAGCCGCTGCTTCTCTGGCCGCCAAAGGTGTCATACCCGCAAACAGACCGGTTGACGTTTTTTTCGCCCCCTGTGTTAGCTTATCCGCCTTCCCCATCACTTATCCTCCTCTAAAAATTCATCAATAAAATCATCATAATCTCTGGCAGCTGCAGACCCCCCTGCATACTCAAAGATGTCTTTTCTGACGGTTTGTGCCTCCTCTACAGACACATTAAGCCTTATTCTTGATTTAAATACTTTTGTGTTCAGAATTTTAGCTTTTTCCTCGATATCTGTTATCCACACTTTGGAATTGGCCGTATTTCGAACTTTTGTTATAAGAATGCCATCAACTTTAAGCTTGTTATTGGTGAAATCATGTATGAGATCAATAAATTTATAAAGTCTCGATAACCCCTGAAGGGAATATGCTCCAGGCTCCAGCGGGATTATAACTTCATCTGCAGCCGTTAATATATTCATAAGAACCACTCCCAATGCCGGACTGCAATCAAAAACGCAGTAATCATAATGTTTTTCCAACTTTGCAAAAGCGTCCTTGATCAGTCTTTCGCGGCCAAGCTGATTGAATGTCATATCTGCTGAAGCCATATCAATGCCTCCAACTATAAGATCCAGGTTCTCAGATACCGGTATAATGGCTTTATTTATGTCTTTTTCGCCTTTCATGACCTCAAATAGCTTCGCAGGTACATTTTTGTAGAAATACTCCTGCTGTTCTTCTGTAAGGCCCTCTATATCCTCAGGATCCGGGTCAATCTCGATCAGGTCTATCCCCGCGGTCATTGAAAGATTTTCCTGCGGGTCCGCGTCTACAACAAGGACTTTATAGCCCCTGTTCGCGAGTCCAACAGCCATGGCATAACTCGACGTGGTTTTAGCTACCCCACCCTTCTGATTACTAAATGCAATAATTCGCATAACTCCTCCACTTAAATATAAATATTTTCTAAAGAGATTATAATAGCAAATATATTTAAATACAATATGAAAAATATCAAATATAAAAGCTATAAAACATTTATATTAAATATGTTATATAACATAATGATATTCCATATCACAATACCGAATATAATATATTATATATCATATATATATTATATTCGGTATATGAAATATTCAACATATAATATGATCTAAAATCATATATCAATACAGTGTATAGAGAATATATGATATATTTGTTATATATCTATGTAATATCTTGTTTTATTTCTTTAAGAGTTTTAATCTGATTATTATGAGATATGTAATATAAAATATATATTCTATATAACATAAATATAAATTCATTTTCAAGATCTTATATTTAATTGTTGATCCACTTTGCAAACTTATATTATTTATATAACATATAGAGAGCTCAATAAACGCCTATAAGACCCCCTGCAAATACTTTACATTTCAGGAATAGCGCATAAGATATATATCTTATATAACGTTAGAATTTAAATTGCGTTTGCTATTTTATAAATTGCTGCCTCACCCTTAACAATCCAGTTCTGGGGAGGGCACTTCTTAGCAATATTTTTACAAATAAGTTTATCCAAAAGCAGAAACGATATATATGATATATATTTTCATATAGTATTAGACTGTTCCGGGTCCAAAAAACATCTCCAAGATATGTTATATATAATCTATATGTGATATAATACATAGTTTTGCATATCGCCCGCTATTTAAAATTGTTATAAATCATATATCACATATATCATATATTTAAGTTAAATGTTTCCATGCCAAATAAAATATATATCATATATATTTTATATTATATATATGAACTATATTTCAAATCGAACATTATACATCTATATCATATGCATTATATAACAAATATATTATATACATTATATATAGATACAATATTTTATTTATTCAATATAACCAAGTACTCGTTTATACAATATATATGAATATATAATTCAATATTCTATATATTATATATCTTGTATATTTACTTTATATTATATGTTTAATATATTAAATCCTTTTATCATATCGTTTATCAATTTTATCTCTTGAATAAATTCAATATTTTATATATCATTTATATTATATAGAATATATAACTTGATATTTTATTTATGTTTTATATCATTATTATTGTATATTACATATATAACTTTTACACCTAATTAATCATTTTTCTTCTTTGTAATAACCCACATGGTATTTTTATATGCATTTTGATCTTAATACCTTCTGCGTGCCTCATTATATATTAGCAATCAATAGTTTATATATTTCATATATGTCATATACAAATACATACTTTTATATATCATATTTGTATAAATTTGATTATTTTTCCTTATTATGTTGCATTTCATTCTAAAAAGTCTTTGTTTTCCTGGTCCTCTTTATTAATATTTAGGTCTAAAATATATTGATGTTATATATATTCCATATTATATTCATATTATATCTTTTAATATTGATATATAATTATTATATTGTATATTGCATATATTTATGTTATATTTTATTTGATATATTTATTTTTTAGCGTATTTTTGGGCCATTCTTATACCAGAAAGCAGGATCGATGGCCAGTATAAGCTTAGATTAGTCAATATTATTATTTTTTATCAATTTTTGCAGCAAATTTAATCATTTCTATCTAAATCAGCTTTTAAATTGCATTTAAGCACCTGGAAATCAATGCTTTTTAGACATAATTCAAATATATAATTCATCGATTGCCAAAATTGAGAAACTATCTGATGCAATAAACAATGTTTTATTAAAGATGCGTAATTTTCGCATTTTTCATTTTTGATTGCATATTTAGATGTTGTAATTGCAAGTTAAATTGCAGTATAAGCTTTTATTTGCGTTAGATTATCTTTTAATATCAACCATTATAATGCCTTAATTACAGTATTTGTGATATATATTTAATCTAGAATTTATATCAATTGAGTTTATATGTTTTGAGCGCTATGCATTTAAATAACTTTGACTTTTTCGGTCACTTGTCATTATTGCTGTTCTTCTGATTTTCATTTATTTTGTTTTATATAATTAGGTATCTATATCTTAATATCTCTTTTGTTATAGATTTTTCTACATTTTTTTAATCTTATTTTTTCTTATATAATTCCTTATTAATCCCACTTATTTTCATTATATAATATAATTATAATAAATATTGTTACTATATTATTTAATCATTTTGTTAATTAAATTTTAGTCATATTGTTATATTTATTTATACTATAAATAGGAGAGTAACAATTTTTAGATAAAACTTTTTGTATTTTCTATATAATTAGTCCTGAATAATAATGACTATATAAATCTATAGATAAAGACTTTAAAAAAGCTGATCTGTTTTTGATCAATCGCAGAAGTTTGTTTATTATAAATAAAAACATACAATTCTTTTATTAATTCTTAAGATGAAAAGAGCTCATTTCATGCAGGATTTCAAGATTATAGGTGACATGTTTAGGAAAAACAGGTGACATTAATGGGATTCAAGAGTGTATTTTTAGGGTATAAAGAGTTAATAAAATGGGTATAAGAAGATTTAGGCAGAAGTGATAGTTTTAGGGCTATAAAGTTACTGATTTGGGATGAAAGGTGACTAAAAAGGGAAAGTGAGTATTTCGGTAGTTTCCCGGATTTATATCGCTGGAAAGTCTGATAAAAAGCGGAGGCTGGCTGTATCGGAATAATAAAGGTGACCAAAAAGGGAAGATGAAGGTGAATAAAAAGGGAAAGAAGTAAATAGTTAATTTGTATGCGTAATATTTAGTATGAGATTGCGTTTTACATCGGGGCAGTTGGTCATGTTAATGCCAATTTTGTCCCCTTTTTTATTCTATAGCTCAAATTAGTGGCTGGCCGGAATAGATCTGATTGAAATATTTTCAATTCCGGGTACCCTTTGGGGGAGAAAGGTGAATAAAAAGGGAATAAAATTGACTGATTTATATTAATATTATGGGTCAAAAGGGTATAAAAGAGGAATGACAAAATTTAAAGGTGACTAAAAGGGGAATAAAAATGGTGACTCGCATGGTCAGTAATAATTGTGGTAAAAAATCCAGAAAACCACAAAATATGGGAAAAAATAGCTTGTAAGTGACAAAAAAGGGAATATAATAGATTTAGAGTTAAAGAAAAGGGAATCCTGTTTGCTAATCTTTTTTTAAGGTGACAAAAAAAGGAACGAATTCATTATACCAATAGGTGAACAAAAAAGGAATGGACAGATGGATAAAGAAAAACGTAATCAGCTTGTAGTCAGTAATAAGAGCTACAAAAAATCCAATGAGCTGATCATGGCAATGGGTAAAGGAACAGCTCTCAGCCAAAAGCTTTTTGCTATTGGTATGCAGAATATTAGGGTTGATGAGACTAATAATGTAGTAGCTACTATATATGGATCTGAACTCAGGAAGATGTTTAATTCAAGTTCAGGTTCATTATATGAACATATTGAAGCACTCTGCGACAGACAGATTAAGGGTGCTACAATTTTTGACTGGAATCTGCTCATGAAGGACCGGGAGAATGGCAAAATTGAAGCACACCAGGTAGTGACTGACGCATCTTTTAAAAATGGCACGCTGGTTCTCAGATATAACAATTATCTCACTGACAAGATTGTTAATCTCCAGAAGGATTACACAGTCCTTAGCCTTGCAGAAACGCTGAGTCTTAAAAGCGTCTATTCATTACGTCTATATGAGATGCTGAAATCTGCTTATGATTATCAGCGGGCTATAACTAAACGTCAAGGGGAATTAGTCGTTGAATACGACCTTACTGAGCTGAAACTTGAACTGGGTATAATTACCTCAGGAGGAAGTAAGGAGATAAAAGCTGAGCTTGAAAAAGAGAACCCTGACTATGAAAAGATAGAGATGCTTGCGGATAAGACAGGCCAGACGAAATATAAAGAATACAAGATATTTAATAGGAATGTTTTGTCAAAGGCCAAAGAAGAGCTCAATAAGAAGACCAGCATTCAGGTTGATTATGAACCTATAAAGAGTGGCAGAAAAACGGTCGGCATCAGGTTTTTTGTCATAAAGAAAGATCCCTCAATCCTAAACCCCAATAAAGTTGTTAAAGTAAATAATGATGAAGTTCTGGATCAGCTCATCGACCTTATGCATGACACTTTTAAATTAAGGGAGATAAAGGAGATAGCGGAAGAGGCTGAATACAATTATGAAAAGATTGAAAAAGCCTATGAATACATGAAAAACTATTCTAAAGAAATCGAGGTACCGGTTGCATTTATGAAAGAATGCATAAGAAATGAGTATTATCTTCAGAAAAAGGGTAAAGCTAAGGCATCATCAGGCAGCTTTAGCCAGTTTGACCAGAGAACGTACAGTAATTATGATTTTGAAGAACTCGAAAGGCTTCTTCGGGAGAACTAAATATACTATATTTTTTATATGTGTTATATATGTTATATGGAGGTGCAATGGAGAGAATAGTTGCAAAACTGCTTATTTATGGAGATATGCCAGAAGACTCAATCCTGGTACAACTCTCTAATGTCTACAGGGACTGGCACTCAAAAAAGTATACAAAAGAAGATCTGATCGCGCGATGTTATAAACAGATCAAGCGGATGCTGGTTCTTGGGACTGCATACGCTTTTGACAGAAACTTGTGGCATAATTATCTCACCTATTTACTTATAATGGATGAAAACCCTTTTACTTTGACATGCGAGAAGGTCGGAAGCAAAGATGGCAGTGTCAATCATTTTGCAATTAATGATTTTCATGCCTTTAGAGAGCTTTTTGATTTTGACTTTACAAGGCTGGAAGAAGAGTTGGGAATAGACTGCTTTAGCTGTGTTACAAATTATAAAGCGATAGATAAGCCTAAACTCATGTATAACGTCAATGTAAGTGAAAAGGTAAGGAACCTTAGTGAGGATCTTGAACAAGCAGACAGTGATCAGGCTTTTTTTGACATAATAACAGGTTTTTATGCAAACATTGGAGTGGGTGCTTTCGGACTGAACAAAGCATTTCGGTTCAGAGAAATCGATGGCGGAATGGTCGAATTTAATCCAATCAATAACATGGAACGGGTCAGCCTTGAAGACCTTGTAGGCTATGAGATACAGAAGAAGAAGCTTATCGATAATACGAGAGCTTTTGTTGAAGGTAAGAAAGCCAATAACGTTCTGCTTTTTGGTGACAGCGGTACAGGTAAGTCCACAAGTATTAAAGCTATAGTCAATGAGTTTTATGCTGATGGATTAAGAATGATAGAAATAAACAAATATCAATTCAGATATCTTTCCCAGGTAATATCCCAGATTAAAAACAGAAATTACAAGTTTATTATCTATATGGATGACTTGTCTTTTGAAGAAGATGAATCTGAATATAAATTCTTAAAGGCAGTAATTGAGGGCGGAGTAGAGACAAAGCCTGATAATGTTCTTATTTATGCCACCTCCAACAGGAGGCATCTCATCAAAGAAACCTGGAGAGACAGAAGAGATGTGGAGCAGGATGGTGATATTCACAGATCTGATACTATGGAAGAGAAACTTTCTCTTGCAAACAGATTTGGCGTAACAATAGGTTATTATAAGCCGTCGCGGCAGGAATATCATGAAATAGTCAGAAATCTTGCTCTCAGAAACGGTCTGCAGATTGATGAGAACGAGCTTAATCTTGAAGCGGACAGGTGGGAACTCAATCATGGTGGTGTGTCCGGGCGTACAGCGCAGCAGTTTATAAACCACTTGATTGGAATGAAAAATGACTGAATTGTTATATAACAGATATAAAACATATACGACAGATATGTTTTATATCTGTCGTATTTAGTACATCAAAATAAACAGAATCATTAATAAAAGCCAATAATATGATAATATTAATGTGTTATTTCGATATGAGGCAATAGATGCACGAGATGAGTTACATTGCAAGTATGGTTGATATTGCCATAGAAATTGCGAAGGAAAACAATGCCGCTAAGGTAAAAACTATCGTAATAATGATTGGCAAAACAAGTGGAGTTATGCCATACTATATGAATAAATATTTTCCTGATGCTACGCGTGGCACTATTCTGGAAGGAGCTGAACTTGTCTGCGAAGAAGTAGATGTGAAAGCTCATTGTGATGAATGTGATAAAGAGTATTATCCAACCAGGGAATTCAACTATCTTTGTCCGCATTGTGGCGGAAGGAAGGCACATATCATTGAAGGAAAAGGCGTGACGCTAAAGAGTATACTGTTTGAAGAATGAAAGGAAAAACATGAAGACACTTTACGTAGAATGCAAGACAGGAATAGCAGGCGATATGTTTGCTTCGGCACTGTTGGATCTTTTTGATGACCCGGACAGCAAGATAAATGAGTTGAATGCTATTGGCATACCAAAGGTGAAGTTTGACCTGAAGAGGGTCAGGAGGTGTATGATTGAAGGAAATCATCTTGACGTGCTGATAGACGGTCATAAAGAGCTTATTCATGATATTGGCCATGGATCAGAAGGTCATTCTCATCATGATGAACATGACCATAGTGATCATCATCATAGCTCGATGTATGATATAGAAGAGATCATAGAAGATTTGAATCTGCCCAAGGAAATTAAGAGCGATATAAGAGAAGTGTATCAGCTTTTGGCTGAGGCGGAGAGCTCAGTACATGGTCAACCGATATCACAGATTCATTTCCATGAAGTTGGCGATATGGATGCAATAGCAGATATAACTGCTTCCTGTTATCTTTTGCACGAGCTTGATCCGGACAGAATAATAGTTTCACCTATTAATGTCGGAAGTGGCATGGTGAAGTGTGCTCATGGAGTACTTCCGGTACCAACACCTGCGACGGCATATCTTTTACAAGGTATACCAAGCTATGCAAGCGAGAGAATCCAGGCGGAATTATGCACGCCTACCGGTGCGGCTCTGATGAAGTATTTTGCTTTTGGTTTTGGTGCACAGCCGGTTATGACAGTCGATAAGATTGGTTATGGCATGGGCAATAAGGAATTTGACCAGGCAAATTGTGTCAGAGCGATGCTCGGAGAAGTCAATGAAGAGACAGAGACTATTGTTGAACTGTCGTGTAATATCGACGATATGACTCCGGAAGAGCTGGGATATGCGAAAGACATGCTGTTTGAGGCAGGTGCACTGGATGTATATTCAATATCGGCAGATATGAAAAAGAATCGTTCCGGCTTTTTGCTAACCTGTATCTGCAGAGAAGATAAAAGGGATGAAATAGTTAAATGTATGTTCAGGCATACTACAACACTGGGGATCCGTGAGAATCTAAGCAATCGCCATACGCTTACAAGGCAGACCGACAAAATTTCAACTCCTTACGGTGATGTGCATATAAAGAGATCATTTGGATATGATATTGAACGTTCCAAATTGGAATATGATGATCTGGCAGGCATTGCAGAAAGAACCGGAAAATCTATAATAAGTCTAAGAAAAGAAATAGAGGAGTACATGTATGATGAAGCAAATGACAACTAAAGATTATTGCCAGATTGCTGCGTTTACGGCGGTAATATGCATAGTCTCGCAGCTTAGCATTCCTATGCCGGCAGGGGTGCCGATCACCCTTCAGACATTTATAATCCCGATGGCAGCGGTTGTAATGGGAACGTTTAAAGGAACGATATCAACTGTTCTTTATGTGCTGCTGGGAGCTGTCGGACTGCCCGTGTATGCGGGAATGACCGGCGGGTTCGATAAAATGGTTGGCATGACAGGGGGATTTATTATTTCATTTCCGATATTGGCATTCTTTGCCGGACTTGGATATTATCTTGCGGTGAAGATGTGTGGAAGCAGAAGCAAAAAGATCCGCTTTTATATCATACTTGTCACAGGGCTTCTGGTTGGTAATGTGATCAACTACATCATCGGTACGCTGTGGTTCTCTTACACGACCGGTAACAGTATGATGTATTCGTTTATGGTCTGTGTAGCACCATTTTTGGTGACTTCTGTCATCAAGATTGCGATGATAGCAGCTCTTGGTCCGGTTTTGAGAAGGATGATGGTGAGGTCAGGAGTATTGGAAGTTCCGGTTTGATTTTGGAGTAAAAGTGAAAAAACTAATAAGGATCAAAAGTATTGACGCAGAAGAAGTCAGAATCTTTCACGCGTTAAACGAGAATCAGCTAAAAAGAATAAATGAACCAGATTTGGGGCTTTTCATCGCGGAAAGCCCTAAAGTTATTATTAGAGCACTGGACGCAGGGTATGAACCAATATCAGGCTTGTTTGAGGATGGGATTATTTCTTCGATCGAAAAGCAGATAATTGAAAGGTTTGAAGATAAAGTTCCATTGTATGTATCCGAAAGGGAGAGTCTTCTTAAAATTGCCGGTTACAATCTTACAAGCGGAGCCTTATGTGCTTTCAGGAGAAAGAAGCTTCTTACAGTTCAAGAATTATGTGAAAGTGCCAAAAGAATTGTGGTTCTTGAAAATGTTGAAAACCCCACTAATCTTGGCGCAATATTCAGGTCGGCTGCTGCTCTGAATATAGATGCTGTTATTTTATCAGGTGATTGTACAGATCCGCTTTATAGAAGGGCTATACGTGTAAGCATGGGAAATGTTTTTCTCGTACCGTGGACAAAATGTGAGGATAGTGCTGATGACTGGCAAAATTCAGGAATCAGAGAAATATCAGACATGGGATTTACGACAGTGGCCATGGCACTGTCTGATGATGCGCTTAGTATAGATGACAAAAGGCTTTCGGGGCATGAAAGGCTTGCAATAATAATGGGGACAGAGGGTGAAGGATTACGGGAGAGCACGATCAGGACCTGTGACTATATTGCTAAGATCCCGATGTCTAACGATGTGGACTCCCTTAACGTAGCAGCAGCAAGTGCCGTTGCGTTCTGGCAGCTTGCTGCTATGAGATAGGATATTCTATTCGTTCATAAGGTTTTCGATCCTGGCCTGTGCATTCCTGATGGTTTCGTCTACAGATTGCTGATCGCTTATGCACTTGAACAGTTCATCACCGAATTCTTCTTCAATTCTGGACCATTTTGATGTCCTTGGTCTTACTCTTGAATTGTTGGTACCCATATATATCATTTCAAAATGCGGATATTTATTTATTACTGCATTGTCTCTGAATACGCTTATTCTAGTGGGAACACCGCCAAATTCAAGAGCTTTTCTTTGCACTTCGCTACTGGTCAGATATACTATACATTTTAGGGCAAGTTCCGGATTTGAAGAATTTCTGGTTATGCCAAGCAGCCAGTTTCCGATTTCTCCTGTGGCCAGTACCTCAGAAGATGCATCTCTTTTGCCGGGAATCTGTGATATGGAAACCGGGGTATCACTTCCGGATGAAAACCATGAAGGCCAGCCCAGAGCCACACCGGCTTCGCCGTCATTGATCGCTTTTATGAGATCATCTTTTTCATAATTACCGCCTGTTGCATATAATCTATAATAAAACTCTAAAGCATCACGACTTTCTTTGGAATCCAGAATCACGTTGTTGCTGTCATCAAGGAGATCTCCTCCGAAGGACCAAAGAATAGGTAAAAAATCAGAAACAATGGGATTACCTGCCTGTCCTCTGATGGCATATCCTTTTTTTCCGCTGCTGCTCAGGGTTTCGCAGGTGGATAAAACATCATCCCAGCTGTCAAAAGAGGTCTTATCTCCGATCAAATTGTGGTTAAAGAATATTAACTGTACGTTACCTGAGAACGGAAGAGCATATGTTGCTCCGAGAGGGTATGGGTCTTTTCCCAGCAACCTGGATTTTTCAACAAAGTCCTCGTCATCAAGGTAGCCAAGCTGGGTCATATTCTCGAGAATGCCTTTCTCTATATACTCCGGCATCAATGGATCGTCGATCATTATGATGTCATAGATACCGGTCTCGTTTTTCGAACCTTCCAAAACACTGGAATATATGTCATTGCCGCTCATAGAAACTATATTGATGACGCAGTTATTTTCTTGTTCAAATTCACTTTTTACAGCATTTATAACATTGGTGTGTGAACCGTCACGTGCAGCGATCGTTATGACTGTAGTATCTTCGCCTGATCCGGAACCTATTTCGCCGGCAGATGCTCCGCAACCGCTGATTGATGTCAGGGCAATGCAAATAAATAGTGAAATTAGTTTTTTACTTGTCCGATTTATCATCCTATGCCTCCGATTTTATAATTTTATCATATGCCGCATAATAATTTATGAAAAAAGAATAATATTGAGATAAACTTTATTGTATAATTATATTGGGTTGTTATATATTTGTTTCCGATGTAAGGAGGGGTTATGCAGGAGATTAGCACAGAAGGCAAAATAGGTTATTCGTCATCTGCTGAATTTGGACCGAATGATATATTGTACATGCTTAAGGATCTTCCGGATGCATGCTGCATTTTTAAAGTTCTGACAGACCCATTTGGAACAGTTAAGGATATGCTGTTCTTATTTGCCAATGAGAAATACGCTCAGCTTACCGGAAAGCCCACTGCGGAGCTGATCGGAGCAACCTATTATTCTACGGTGTCCAATCAGGATGAGGACTGGATCAGATTCAGTTATCAGGCTGCGATCCTAAGGCAGTCTTCGATAAACAGGACCTACAACACACATTTTGACAAATGGTTTGAATTCTGGGCTGTCCCGGTTTATCAGAAGGGTTTTTGTGCATTTATCATCCACGATGTCACAGCTGATAAGAGGAATGAGGAGAGCAGGGCGTTACAGGCCAATACCAGCAATCTTGTTATCGAATGTGCAAAAGCGCTTTCCACATCAGACTTCAGCAAGGGAATAAAAAAGGTACTTGGGCGGATCGGTGCGGCTTTGGAAGCTGACAGAGTATTTATTGTCAGGAATAATAATGACAAGATCGAGCAGATTTATGAGTGGGTGAGCAATTCGTGTTCTACTGAACTTCCGTCTAAAAAGGATTTTGCAAAGTTTGACATGGTTTCAATATGGACCAGGCAGCTTGCAGGGAAACCTGTTTTTGTTATGAATGATACAACGGCTATCATTGACATAGACAAGTCCCTTTACGACGAGTATCTTGCCGGAAAATGCCATAGGTATGTTGTTGCTGCATTGAAGGACAAAGAGAAGGTAATCGGTTTTTTGGTTGCAGACAATTATTCCCTGGAGATACCACTTAACATAGCAGAAGTTATGGAAACAGTAGCCGTTTTTGTCGCTACGAATCTCAAGAATAATGACCTTACGACTGAACTGCTCTACCTGGGAGGCCATGATGCGATGACAGGCCTGGGGAACCGGTATGCCCTTGACCAGTCGCTTATGTTGCTGGCAGAGTTCAGTACATCTGTCGGTGTGTGCTATACAGATATAAACGGTCTTAAGACCATAAATGATGAAATGGGCCATCAGGCAGGAGATAAGATGATCATGGATGCCGCCGCGATGGTGGCAGGCGTATTTAAGAAAAAGAACTGCTACAGGGTCGGAGGAGACGAATTCATAGCAATAGTGCAGGATGTGGATAAAGAAAAGTTTGAGGATATGGTAGAGAAGCTAAAAGTGAAAGCAGAGCAAGCTTCTATTGCTATTGGATATGCGTGGAGCAAGGAATCAACGGATATCGACAAGATAATAAGAAAAGCGGATGAGTCGATGTACAGGAATAAAGCAGCGTATTATAAACACCATGAAAGACGCCATAATGGATGAGAAAAAGAGTAGCCGACAGGCTACTCTTTTCTATGGTGCGCCATGGGCGCTAGCTGTTCGATAATCTTATGATCATGCCAAAGAAGCGGTAATGATTGACATGGAATATACTTCGATGGCATTGCATCCGCGGGAAAGATCGTTGATCGGAGCGTTAAGACCAAGAAGGATAGGGCCATAAGCCTCGAAGTTACCCATTCTCTGTGCGATCTTGTACCCAAGGTTACCGGCGTTGATATCAGGGAATATGAAAGTGTTTGCATGGCCGGCAACTGTAGATCCCGGAGCTTTCTGCTTGGCTACACGGGGTGAAACAGCTGCATCAAACTGAAGCTCGCCATCGATAGGAATCTCAGGGAATCTCTCCTGTGCTTTCTTGGTTGCATTCTGCATCTTGGTTACAGTGTCATCCTTGGCAGATCCCTTTGTTGAGAATGAAAGGAAAGCTACTTTGGGGTTGACTCCAAAACGCTGTGCACAGTTTACGGTCTCGCCGCAGATCTCTACAAGCTCGTCCTCGTTGGGGTTGATGTTTATTCCGCAGTCTGCCATGGCTATAACTTCATTTTCACCTGTTGCTGAAGGACGAACAAGGATAAAGCAGGATGATACTATAGTATTGTTGGGCTTTGTCTTGATGATCTGAAGAGCAGGGCGTACAGTATCAGCAGTTGAATATGTTGCACCGCCAAGCAGACAGTCTCCAAGTCCCATCTTTACCAGCATAGTTCCAAAGTAGTTCGTCTGCTTGAGTATTGGAATAGCCTTCTCAGGGGTCATTCCTTTGCTCTTTCTAAGTTCACAGAATTCTGCAACCATTTCATCAAATCTGTCATAGGTCTCAGGGTCTATAATCTGGGCGCCGCGGATATTGTATCCGGCTTCTTCTGCAGCCTTTATGATCTCATCCTCATTGCCAAGAAGAATAGGCCTTATAAAGTTTCCAGCAAGAAGTCGGGATGCAGCTTCCAGGATCCTGGGATCAGAACCTTCAGGGAAAACGATTGTCTTAGGGTCTTTTTTTAGTTTTTGGATCATATCTCCAAATCCGTACATGTAATTTTTCCTCCTTATCTCTTATCGGATATATAAATTGTAAGCGCATACATTTTGATGTAAGCGTATTATAGAACAAAGATTTTTAAAAAAGTTTGATTTCGCTCAATTTTAATATTAAAATCTAATATAAACAGTCTGAAGGAGATGAAAAGATGAATTTTAACCCTACAATGCTAATGCAGATTCAACAGAGGATCCAGACATTCCAACAGGATCATCCAAAATTTGTACCATTTTTAATGGCAATCAAGAACAATGCCCTTGAAGAGGGAAGCGTTCTTGCCATGAAGGTCACAACGCCGGATGGAAAGACTATAGAGTCTAACATCAAACTGAATGCTAATGATATAGAAACGTTAAACATCCTGATGAATCAGAATACGCAGAATTAAAGGGTTTTAACGTATGATGAACCGGTTTTGGTAAACTGATTCTTCTCAAGGTAATCAAGGTGGTTTTTATCGGAACCACTATAGGTAACAGAGGTTATTCCATCTGCCGGCAGTTTCGAGTAGAGGAATTTACCAATTGAGAAATCACGAAATTGAGGAAGTGAGTAGTCAAGCATTATATCGACGTTGCCACCCTCAGATTTTTTTCCGACAAAGATACCTGCCGGTGAGCCCTCATAGCATACTATATATGCAAGATCTGCGTCTTTTGTATCAAGGGATATCCCGGGGAAACACTTTTGAATATCGTCTGCTGATTTATCAATAGTATATTTTAGCATGGCATCAGAAGGCGAGACACAGACAAGGTCATAATTGCGGTTCTCCTTGCCGGTATTTTGCATTTTCACCAGGTGATATATATTGATAAGAACCAGGCAGACATTCATGATGGCAGTCGGATAGGAATGAATGATGAATGCATATGCTGTAAAGATTACGCTTCCTATTGTGTTTACGACTCTGAGTTTCACAACTGAGACCATCAGGAAAGACACAAGAACCAGCGCTGAACCGGTATATCCAATGGCTTCGATTATCATAGAAGTATTCATAAAAAACCTCGCATTCTACTGGCGATTTGCATGAAATAATAGTAACAAAATATTTGTTTTAAGGCAATTTTTTTTGAAGTCGAAATTTAGCTGAATGTTCTGCCATATATATTTTTTGTTCGTATAAACAATTAAGAAATCATTTTAGGAGGAAAACAACATGGGAATCAATGATAATGAAATTTTAGGCGATGAGGCTCTTCAGGCAGTTACAGGTGGAGCCGGTGGCCCTCAGTTTGATGTAAAGAGAAAGGAATTTGATGATGCCTGGGTAGCTGCCGGAATGGAGAAGAAGGGATTTACCGGTATGCAGAGATCAGAGCTTTTTGATGAGTGGCAGCTTAATAAAGACGGCCGTTCAGCAACAACGTTTTTGTTAAGTTGTTAAGTGGTCAAAAGGCTGACCACGTGCCAGTTAAGTCAAAAGCAAAAAAATAAAGGTGATAAATGCAACCACAAAGACAGAGGTAGTCGAGGCTTTGACTATCTTTGTCTTTAAATCTGTTACGTCAACATATTTACCATTTAAATTTATGGTCTCGATGGTTTTGGGTTGTATAACTTTATTGTATGAGTTTAAATTATCCATTTTTCTATATCTCCACTTGTACTAAACAAAACTGTTCTATTATATTAACTCATAAATGTGTAATTTCACTAATTTTGAAGTTAAGTTTTTATTAAAAGAGTATAAAATCGTAAGAGACAGGAGTGAGTTTGCGAATGAGGTACCGTTGTCTGATCTTCGATCATGATGATACAACTGTGAATAGTACTGCCAGGATCCATTATCCGAGTTTTGTTGAATTCATGAAGATCCACAGACCTGAAGTGTCGTATTCTTTAGACGAATATGTGCGGTACAATTTCCATCCGGGCGTTATTGAATTTTTCAGTGAGATCTGTGGTCTGACAGCAAAAGAGCTGGAAGAAGAGCAGGACTTCTGGTTTGACTATGCCAAAAATCATACTGCAGACGCTTTTGCAGGGATAAAAGAGATCATGGAGAGGCAGAGGTCAGAAGGTGGGATAATAGCGGTAATTTCTCATTCATTCTCTGAAAACATTCATAAGGACTACAGGTACAATGATCTTCCTGAGCCGGATATTATATTTGGCTGGGAACAGCCAAGAGAAGAGAGAAAGCCGTCGCCGATACCGGTATATAAGATCATGGATACGTATGGATTAAAGAAAGAAGAAGTACTTGTTATAGACGATCTGAAACCCGGCCTGGACATGGCCAGGGCTGCCGGTGTACCTTTTGCAGCTGCGTGCTGGTGTTTTGATATCCCGGAGAATGAAGCGTACATGCGGGCAAATGCAGACTATGTCTTTAAGAGTATAGAAGAATTAAAGGACCATTGTTTTGACAGCTCATCACATTAATCAGGTGATGAGCTGTATCTGTATACTAAACAATTTATGAATATTTATGCAGCCTCATCCGGCGAATGTGTTGTCCTTTCTGCAATAGGGGCATTTAACCACGGATTTCATAATGTTTGCATAAAAAGGTCCTTTGCAAAACTGGCATGCTACTCGGATTATCTGTTTCTTAGTACCGCCGGCGACATTCACAAGCTCTTCCTCATCCAACAGTAAATTCTTATCATTTTCTAACATGTTTATTCCTCCTGATGGCTATATGTGATAAAATTTTCTTACTATTTATACGAACCAGTTTGGTTTATGGCAGCGATAAATAAAATTCATATTACTACAAGAGGGCAAATAATGGAATACAGATTTGATAAAAACGGAGAAAAGATTTCGATTCTTGGCTATGGCTGTATGAGATTTACTACCAGTGGCAGGGGAATAGACATTGATAAGGCTGAAAAGGAGATCATGACCGCCTACAAAAGGGGCGTAAACTATTATGATACGGCCTATGTCTATTCGGGAAGTGAGGCGGCTCTCGGAGAAATCCTTGAGCGAAACGGTATACGTGACAAGGTAAACATAGCGACGAAACTGCCGCAGTACCTTGTAGGAAGTCGCGGTGCATTGGATAAGTATTTCGCCGAAGAACTCAAGAGACTGAGGACTGATCATGTGGATTATTATCTGATGCACCACATGACTGCCATAAATCAGTGGGACAAGCTGAAAAATCTGGGTATAGAAGAGTGGATTGCGGAGAAGAAAGCCTCGGGTCAGATTAGAAACATAGGTTTTTCTTATCATGGTAATACAGAAGATTTCATAGGTATCCTGAACGCATATGACTGGGATTTTTGTCAGATCCAGTACAATTATGTTGATGAGCATTCTCAGGCCGGTGCAGAAGGCCTTAATGCGGCTGCCAAAAAAGGCATACCGGTGGTAATTATGGAACCTCTACGAGGCGGAAAGCTAGTGAATTTACTGCCTCAGAAGGCAAAAAATCTGATAAGCCAGCAGCCAAAAGGCTACAGCGCAGCTGAGTATGGTCTAAGGTGGCTGTGGAATCAGCCGGCAGTGACATGCGTTTTGTCCGGTATGAATTCTGTTGAAATGGTGGAAGAAAACTGCAGGATAGCATCTGATGCCAAGGCGGGAGCGCTTACAGCAGAAGATATGGACGTGATAAGAAGGATCAAGGAGATCATTTCTGAATCTGAGCTTGTAGGATGTACAGGGTGCAGATATTGTATGCCATGTCCAAAGGGCGTCGATATTCCTGCTCTGTTTAGAAGCTATAACATGACAGCGCTTGAGAACAAGCAGCAGGCACGCTTCGAATATGCTCAGACTGTAGGTCTTAGAAAGCAGCCTGCCTTTGCATCGCAGTGTATTGAATGCGGCAAATGTGAGCAGCATTGCCCTCAGAACATCCCGATCAGACAAAAGATAAAAGAAGCAGACAAGGCTCTGCGTCCGCTTCCATATAAAGTAGGAATAAATATTGCAAGAAAGTTTCTTAAAGTTTCAAAATAACATTTCATAAAAGGAGGTAGCCATGTCAGTACTAGCCGCGTTCATGGTTCCGCACCCACCGCTTATCATTCCCGAAGTAGGAAGGGGCGGTGAGGATCAGATAATTGATACAACAAGGGCATACGACAGAGTTTCGGAAATGGTTTCAGAAATAAAACCGGAGACCATTATAATCATCAGTCCCCATGCCACTATGTATTCGGATTATTTCCATATATCTCCGGGAATTGCTGCCAGAGGCTCTTTCGCAAACTTTCGTGCCGGCCAGGTGACATTTATTGAAGAATACGATGCCGACCTGGTAAAAGAAATTTCCGCGATAGCCAGGGAGATGGATTTTCCGGCAGGTACACTGGGAGAGGTGGACAAGGAGCTGGATCATGGCACAATGGTTCCTTTATGGTTCATACGTAAGAACTATAAAGAAGGTAAGATCATAAGAATAGGTCTGTCCGGCCTTCCTCTTACAGAGCATTACAGGATGGGACAGATTATTAAACAGGCAGTAGAAAAGACAGACCGGAGAGTAGTAATTATTGCAAGCGGTGACCTTTCCCACAAATTGCAGGAATACGGCCCTTATGGATACGCACCGGAGGGACCGGTTTATGATAACAGGATAATGGATGTATGCGGCAGGGGAGCTTTTGGCGAACTTTTTGAATTTGACGAGGCGTTTTGTGAAAAGGCGGCAGAGTGCGGACACAGGTCATTTGTAATAATGGCAGGCGCACTTGATGGTGTAAAAGTCAATGCTTCAAGGCTGTCACATCAGGATGTTACAGGAGTTGGTTATGGAATCTGCACCTTTATCCCCGGGGAACCTGACCCAAACAGATATTTTCTTGATGCTTACCTGGAAAAACTGCAGACTGAGCTTGCAGATAAAAAGGAGAAGCAGGACGCTTATGTAAAACTTGCTTATGATGCAGTGATGGCATATATCCTCAGGAAAGAAGTGCTGCCGGTGCCGACAGAGCTTCCCGAAGAGATGTATAAAACAAGAGCAGGGGCCTTTGTTTCAATCCATGAGCATGGGAGACTCAGGGGCTGTATCGGAACCATTGCTCCAACTACAAAAAATGTTGCGCAGGAGATCATCAACAATGCGATAAGCGCATCCACAAGGGACCCCAGATTTGCACCGATTGATGCCTCTGAGCTGAGGTGGCTGGAAATAAACGTGGACGTCCTTGGGGAGCCGGAAGATATCAGTTCAATGGATGAGCTGGATGTAAAAAAATATGGTGTTATTGTTACCAGCGGAAGAAGGAGAGGGCTTCTTTTGCCCGATCTGGATGGCGTAGATACTGTTGAAGAGCAGGTTGCGATAGCAATGCAAAAGGGCGGCATAACAGAAGACGACAGGATTGAGCTGCAGAGATTTGAAGTTGTCAGACATATCTGATATTTGTTGGAGTTTATATGGCCAGATGTAATGTATGCTACAGACAATGCGATATAAATGAAGGCGGCCTGGGCTTTTGCGGGGTCAGAGGCTGTAAGGATGGAAAGGTGATAGCTGCCAATTACGGCAAGGTATCCGGGATCGCGCTTGACCCTATAGAAAAAAAGCCCCTGGCCAGATTTATGCCGGGAAGCATGATCTTATCTCTCGGAAGTTATGGATGTAATTTAAGATGTCCTTTCTGCCAGAATTATGAAATATCATGGTCAGATGAGGCATATGAGGATGAGAAAAATGCCGATACGGTATCCCCCAGGGAAATTGTTGATACGGCGTTATATTATCGGAACCAGGGCAATATAGGTGTGGCGTACACTTATAATGAACCGCTTGTGGGCTACGAGTTTGTCAGGGACACTGCCAGACTGGTACATGAAGCCGGGATGAAAAACGTACTTGTCTCAAACGGAATGGCAAGTTTGCAGGTTCTACAAGAGATAATTCCTTTTATTGATGCCATGAATATTGATCTCAAAGGCTTTACGGACTCATATTACGAAGGCCTCCTGAAGGGAAATCGCCGGATGGTCATGGACTTTATCCGGGAGGCAGTAAAAAAATGCCACGTTGAGTTGACAACGCTGATAATTCCCGGGGAGAATGATTCTGAGGAGGAGATGAAAGAGCTCACGGAATGGGTAGCAAGTCTTGAGGATTCAGACGGAAAAAGGATAGGCCATAGTATTCCGTTACATATATCAAGATTCTTTCCCAGATTTCACATGCAGGACAGGGGGGCTACTGATGTGGGGCTTATATATCATCTTGCTGATGTGGCACGAAGTAATCTTGCTCATGTGTATACAGGGAATTGTTAGTATTGAAGACTTAAGTTGCAGAAAACAGAGGGAAAAATATGTTACAGGATATCGCACCGGATTATCTGGATAATCACTATTATCCTGATGCCGCACCGGATGGTGAGAGCAGAATAATCGTAATGAGAGGAGAGATCAGGGAAAGAGAAGTTCTTGTTGGAGCGGGGTCAAAAAAGCAGGAAGTATGCCTGCCGGGAGTCTCTGACTTTAAAACGCTTGAGCCTTCGGGGCTCATATATTTGTTTAAGATAAGCAGCGTACAGTATTTTCTTCTTCTTGATGACGGGGAAGATTTATGTGACACCGGGATTCCTGAGGGCTTTGCATTTAACAGGATTTCAGAATTAAGAAGAGAAAGCATCGCTCCCCAAAGTACTATTTTTGCCATATATACTGCTTTCCATCTGTATGAATGGTATAGTACAACCCGTTTTTGTGGAAAATGTGGGAGCAAAAATGTAAATGACACTGTAGAGCGGGCAAGAGTCTGCACCCGATGTGGACACAAGACATATCCCAGGATAAATCCGGCGGTTATAATCGGCGTCACAGATAAAGAGACCAATAAGATTATTTTAACAAAATATAGAAGCGGCTTTTCGCAGAATGCCCTGGTGGCAGGCTTTACCGAGATAGGAGAAACTCTGGAGGAAACGGTGAGCCGCGAAGTTATGGAGGAAGTCGGGCTTAAGGTCAATAACATCAGATATTATAAATCCCAGCCCTGGGGAGTTGCGTCGGACATATTGAGCGGTTTCTACTGTGATGTGGCTGGGAGCAAAGAGATAAAGATGGATTCTTCGGAGCTTAAATATGCAGAGTGGGTATCGCCTGAGGATATTGTTTTGCAGAGTACGGATTTTGCGCTGACAAACGAGATGATGCGGCTGTTTAAAGAGCAGGGATACGCAGGTACGATCAGGAAGAATTAGTGACTATGTTTCAGGTCAGGAGAATGGATACTTGAACAAAAGAATTATCTTGATAAAAGACAATTTGAGGAGATTAGGGATCATTGGAATACTGCCATATTTTTTCTGGCCTTTATTCTTCCTTTTTGTTACTTATTTTGTCTATAGAACTGAATATTCTATCAGCTACGAGATCATCAGAGATGAAACCATAATAAACGCATATGATGTTTCAGATGATTTTAAAGAGTATTTCAATAATGTAACTCTTATTGTGGATACTGCCAGCGAGACCATAGAGGACATGCTGCTTCAGGGTAAAACCACGGCTGATGTCCAGGCGTATCTTGAGCGAAAATCCCACAATCTGGGAAGTATAGTTTCCGGGGACACTAAGGGAATTTACGGATATGTACAGGGGGTATATGTCGACGGAGATGCCTGGGTGCCCGATGAAGGTTATGTTCCGACTGAAAGAGCCTGGTATAAGAAAGCCGTCGAAGCCGGCGGAACAAAAGTTATGATAGATCCGTACACAGATGCCAGGACCGGCAAAACCGTTGTTACTGCATCCAAGCTCCTGCCTGATAAGAGGAGCGTTCTGGCTATAGATATATGGCTGAGCAGGTTGCAGAAAATGACCGAGGATGTGGGAGGGTCAGACAAGGACCATTCTGTAGTGATACTGGATCAGAGTGGTAATGTCATAGCCCATTCGGACCCTTTGGAAGTGGGACTAAATTACAGAGATACTGAGGAGCCGCAAAAAAGAAGCCTGTATGAAGCATGGAAGAACTGTAACGGTGAAGTATTCATGCTAACCATGAATGGCGCGGATTATCTGTTATACCCCAAAAATATATCCGACAGCTGGACGGTTATAACCATTACAAATGCTGAGCCTGCCATGGCTGAAATAAAAAGGCTCACCAGAGCTGTAATAATATCAGCCGCTATTGGACTTCTTATTACTTTTATCGTACTTGCGAGTATTTCCGCCCAGAAGATCAAGGTTCTGAATTATGGCGAGAGCATCAAGTCCATAGCCAATATTTACTCAACAATGCATAAGGTTGATCTTGAGACCGGAAATTTTGAGATGTTAGCATGTAAAGAAGGGCTGGTAAAAGAGCTGCTGGGCAATTCTAAGACAGAAGCTCAAAAAACGCTGAAAGGCGTGATGGAGAAAGTCTGCGATCAGAGATCGCGTGATGAGGTGCTGGAGTTCACTGATCTTGGGACGCTGGAAGAGCGGCTGGGACAGTCGGAAAGTATAAGCATTGAGTTTCTGAACCATGAGCAAATATGGTTCAGAGGCAGGTTCATCGTGGCAGAACGAAAGTCTGACGGAAAACTTAAGTCTGTGATATGGGCTGTTGAGAATATTGATAAAGAGAAGAGATCAAGGGATAAACTGCGCTATCTTGCGGAGATAGACCAGATGACCAGGCTGTATAACCGTGGCAGCGGTGAAAACAAGATAAGAAAAATGCTTAAAAACGGCGAGGGTGGAATGTTTGTGCTGTTTGATGTGGATCGCTTTAAGAGCATTAATGATACATATGGCCATGTTGTGGGAGATATGGTCCTAATAGCGATTGGTAAGTGCATGAGAAAGACCTTCAGAGACAAAGATATTGTGCTTAGACTTGGTGGAGATGAATTTGCGGCATTCACACCGGCCGTGTGCAGCCCTGAGGAAGGACGACCGGTAATGGAGAGATTGATTTCTTCGGTAAGTAAGATCAGCATTCCGGAGCTTGAGGGCAGGAAGATCAGCATCAGTATCGGAGCATCGTTTTATCTGCCTAAGGATACTTTTACTTTTGATGAACTGTATAAGCGGGCTGACAGCTGCACATACACCAGTAAAAAGAAGGATGGCAGCTGCGTTACGTTCTATGACAGGACAAAGAAGGCGTGACCTTATAAAACAAGTTCCATGCCTATTTTCTGGGGCTTAAGCCCCAGACTTTCATAGAACTTCAGGGCTCCCGGATTACAGGACCAGACATTCAGGGTGACGTTGTAAAAACCATATTCTCTTGCATAGGATATCACATGGTTGTAAAGAGACCTGCCTATTCCCAGCCCTCTGCAGTTCTCGTCCACGCATATGTCATCAATATAAAGGGTTTTTATATCGGTCAGCACAGAGTCTCCGACAATCTGCTTATGTATACAAAAGGCGTGGCCCAAAACATTTCCGCTCTCATCCACACACACGAATATCGGTGTGGAATCGTTTTTTATTATTTCTTCAAGCTCTTTCTCACTGTATTTAGTTGCAGGTCCTTTAAAGATGTCCGGCCTTCCGTTGTGATGAACCATATCAACCTGAACCAGCAGGCTCATAAGTCCGGAAATGTCTGTATTTGTTGCTCGTCTGATAGTATTCATCTGATTTACCCTTTTCCCGAATATATACAATCGACTGTTCGCATATGACACCGTTTTCAGCTTGAAGTGACAGTTATGTTTTCTCCATCTGAAATGGTTGTGACATTGGAGTTAATGGTGTCAAACGTCTGTATATGGTCATTTTTTAACAGCTCTAACAGTTTTTCCTCAGGAGGACGCTCGTTTGATGTTGATATGACGGCATACTGAGGCAGAACTGCTTCAATAAGGAGCTCAGTTTTCTTCTGGTAATCTCCGTGGTGCGGCATTTTTATCCAGTCAGCGGACCAATCCTGATCAAGTGAAAGCATCTGGGCAATTCTATCCTTTTCAACATCCCCGGTAAACAGGAATCTTCTGGTTCCCAAGGCTGCCATTGTTACCAGTGACATATTGTTGTCACGATTGTTCTCGTTCTCAAGAAGAGAAGAAGGCTCATCGGCAGGAAAGATTTCCAAGGTGAGTTCATTACAGGAGAACTTGCAGGGCTCAGTTACATAATAAGTGTTTTTATGTTCTTTGATCGCAGCCATAAGATCATCGTAATATTTCTTATCGCTTATATAGTCGGCAAGGTAAATTTTCTCTACCCGGAAATCAGAAAGAAGCTGAATGGAACCTCCGATGTGATCCTGATCGTAATGGGTCAGGATCAGGTAATCGATTTTGGAGATATTCTTTTGCTGCAAAAAAGAGGACAGAACCCCGTAGGATTCATATGTTCCGGTATCTATTATGCCGATACTGCCTTTAAACTCAAGCACAGCACAGTCTGCCTTACCAACATTCAGATTAGTGATAATGAGATTGCCGGATTCTTCGGTAGGCGGATTTTCAGACGATGTTTCTGTAATGCCGGATGTCTGGGCTTGCCCCTGGGAGTAAGAGGGAGAGCTCTTAGGTCTGTTTAAAATAACAAGAACACCGGTCAGTGCGATAAGTGCAACAATAATTATGGCAAACAGTATTTTTTTTTGTTTTTTTGACATTAGACCTCCTGTTACATAACGAATCTGAACCGGAAAACAGGTGGCTGGTGTACCAATTATTTATGCAACAATAAATTCCTGATACCTGCCGTGGTTCTTTTCATCAAGGTATGCTTTGACTTCAATGAAGTCATTTTCATAGGAGACACTTACCACTTTTGATGAGCTTCTAAGGGTGTTTTCAATTCCAGATCTGTCATAGGGGATTCTGAGAGTGCACAGTTTCAGGCTCTGGTCAAGCTTTTTTTCGATGAGATCAGCAAGTTCAGCTATTCCAATACCATGTTTTGCTGATATGTACACCTTATCATGTATGACTTTGGGGATCTGGATATTATCAAGGGTTTCAGCCTTATTCATCACTGTAATACGCGGAATGCCTCCGGCACCCAGCAGGGTCAGCGTCCTGTCAGTGACTTCTGAATGCATCAGGTGATTATGATCGGAGGAATCAACTATTTCCAGTATAAGATCCGCATACAGAGCCTCTTCAAGCGTGGAGTGAAAAGCATTGATCAGATCGGTAGGAAGCTCGTTTATAAAGCCAACGGTATCAGATAATAAAAAAGAACGACCGTTACCGAATGTGAGCTTGCGAACGGTAGTATCAAGTGTTGCAAAGAGCATATCCTGGGCAAATACTTTTTGAGAATCATCGCTTCCATACACATCAATGAGCTTGTTCATCAGCGTGGACTTGCCGGCATTTGTGTAGCCTACGAGCGCAACAAGCGGAATTCCTGAGGAAGAGCGCTTATTGCGCTGCAAAGCTCTTGTCTTTTCAACCTCGTCAAGCTCTTTTCTGAGAGCGGTCATCTCCTTTTCGATCTTACGTCTGTCGAGCTCAATCTGCTTTTCTCCGGAGCCCTTGTTGGACAGAGAGCCCCCGGTACCGCCCTGCCTCGACAGATTGGCCCTGAGTCCCACAAGACGGGGAAGCATGTATTTAAGCTGAGCGTAGTCGACCTGCAGCCTTGCCTCTTTTGTTCTGGCTCTTTGGGCAAAAATATTCAAAATAAGCCCTGTGCGGTCTATTACCTCCACATTCAGGGCGTTTGAAAGGTTGCTTAGCTGTGACGGAGAGAGTGTGTTGTTAAAGATGGCAGTATCTGCGTCGTAAAGCCTGATCAGATTTTTTATCTCTTCGACTTTGCCGGAACCAATATATGTGGCTGGATCCTCGCTGGCCAGCTTCTGAGTTGCGTTCATAAGAGGCTCTACATCGCAGGACTTGGCAAGACCTCTTAATTCATCCATACTGGTCTCAAAGTCGTCATCGCTTATCGCGGATGTTTTGGCCCCGACCAGTATTGCGCTGTGTTTTACGATATTACTTGTTTCATAAAGTGTATTTTCGTTCAATTTGTTATCTCATCTTTCTTTGCCCCAGAAAAACAGTCCCAGCATACCGGGGCCGACATGAGCCCCTGAAAATGGTTCATGTTGACAGATGGTAATCGAGGCATTCGGGTTAATTTCTGTAATGAGAGCAGCCAGCTTATTGGCATCGTCAAGACAGTCGCCATGGGAAATATAGACATTCTGCCCCAGGGAGTCCATCTTCTTTTCTGCATATTTGCGGGCGATCTCATTGAGCGCATTCTTTCTTCCGCGAACTTTACCGCTGGCGATAATGTGACCTGTACTGTCGCCAAAGAGAATGGGCTTGATGTTCAGGATGGTTCCTATGCTTGCGGTTACGCCGCTGACACGACCTGTTCTCTTAAGAAAGTTAAGGTCATCTACGGTAAAATACTGACAGGCATGAGGAACAAGATCATCCAGCATTTTGGCAGCTTCTCGGCAGTCAATCCCCTGATTATTAAACTCAACAGCCTTTAGTGCCAGAATTCCGTTACCAAATCCACAGCCGTGGGAATCAACAATATGAATGAAAGAGTCGGGATATTCATCCATAAGCTCTTTTGCGGCATTGATCGCTGCATTATAAGTTCCGCTTATACCTGAACTCATCGCAATGTAGATGATGTCCTGACCATCTTCGGCCAGGGGCGTAAAGTGATCAAGAAACAGTTGTGTGTTCAGAAGGCTGGTCTTAATATTGTCACCATTTTTTAAGCCTTCATAATATGAATGTGCATCAAAGCTGTCTACATCTCCTGAGTATACAGCAGGAACTCCGTTGACAGTATAGTCGCAGGGAAGCAGGGTGATACCATCAAGAAGCTTTCCCGGCAGGTTGGCACAGCCATCAGCAAAAACATGAAAAGACATAAGAAACCTCACAATACTTAATTTATAAAAATTCATTTTGTTGCAATTATTCTACATCATATCATATTTGCGCCATTACTTTAAGTCAATTTCGAGATTTGATGTTGACTATTATTTATGGATTTGCTATCGTTGAGTTTGGTGAAAGGGAGTAGTTAGCATACACTCTGTGCGTGTAACATCGTCCGTCAGTACGGGATTATCCCCGGACATGTTGTAAATAACGAGACTTTTGCTGCTATGACTGCAGTAGAAGTCTCTTTTTATATGTTAAAGAAAGGAAGAAATATGAAAACTGTCGCAATTGTATTGTTTGTAGCAATGTATGTCGGGCTTATTGCTTTCCCGAAGAAGAGGGCGCATATAGCCCTGCTGGTAGCAGCAATCTTTGTAATCACAGGGATACTTCCATATAATCAGGTAATTTCAGCCGTTGACTGGAATGTGCTTCTGATGATATTCGGAACGCTGCTTCTCGTCGACTACTTTATTGATTCCAAGATGCCAAATCTCATAGCGGATAAGCTGCTGAACCTGGCGCCCAATGTTATGTGGGTTACGATACTGATGTCTTTATTCTCCGGAATAATTTCAGCCTTTATTGACAACGTGGCAACTTTGCTTATGGTGGCTCCTGTGGGCCTTGCAATATGCAAGAAGCTCAAGATAAATCCGGTTCCCATGATAATCAGTATAGCTGTTTCATCAAATCTGCAGGGTGCAGCCACACTGGTAGGCGATACCACGTCAATTATGCTGGGCGCATATGCAGGTATGGACTTTATGGATTTCTTCTGGATGGAAGGCCGTCCCGGAATATTCTTTGCGGTTGAGATCGGAGCAGCACTCACGATTCCGATCATGATGATTCTTTTCCGCAAGGATAAATACCCGGTATCATCGAATGAGGTCACGGAGGTTAACGATTATGTGCCCACAATCATGATGGTGGCGCATGTTGTGCTTTTGATGCTGGCATCATTCATTCCCAATAAGCCTGAGCTCACAAATGGTATGATATGCCTTGTCTGCAGTCTTGTGGGTATGGTGTGGGAGTATTTAAAAGACCACGACAAGGACAGGGTTATCAGGGTTATGAAGAATGTCGACTACGATACGGTTCTTCTCCTTACAGGCTTGTTTATGGTAATTGGCGGTATTACCAATATGGGCGTAGTAGATGACCTTGCTGCATTTATCGTCAAGACCGGCGGCAATAATATCTTTTTACTGTTCACGATAATCGTATGGGGATCTGTTCTTATTTCGGCCTTTATCGATAATATCCCCTATGTGGCCACGATGCTTCCTGTGCTTCAGGGAGTGACAATGTCCCTTGGCATCACTCCGTATCTGCTGTATTTTGGACTTCTGTGCGGAGCAACTCTGGGAGGGAACATCACCCCTGTCGGTGCAAGCTGCAATATAGCAGGTGTTGGAATGCTGCGTAAGGAAGGCTACGAGGTAAGCTTTTTAGACTTTATCAGGATTGGTATTCCGTTTACCCTGGCTGCGGTAATCGGAGGCTATCTGTTCCTGTGGTGCTTATGGCGCTGATATAGTGAAAATTTAAGAAATGATCGTAAGAGGGAGCAAATCTTTATGCTTCCTCTTTTTTTATTTAGCAGATAAAACTTTACATTAAAAATTTACTATGGTAGAGTGGTGAAGTAATACAAAAATAAAATGCGGAGGATTTATATGAAAAAGAGAGTTATTTCTATAGCACTGGCAATTATCACCACAACAATGCTTGCCGCTTGCGGATCAGCGCAGGGTTCCACAGATACTGGCAGCTCCGGAAGCGCAGAGACAGCTGATGCATCCAGTGATGTCGAGGCCATTAAGGCAAAGGGCAAACTGCTGGTAGGAATTACAGATTTTGCTCCTATGGATTACAAGGATGATAACGGAGAGTGGATAGGTTTTGATGCCGACATGGCAAAAGAGATTGCAAAGTCTCTTGGCGTCGAGGCAGAATTTGTAGAGATCGACTGGGACAATAAGATACTGGAACTGGAAAACGGGTCCATCGATGTTGTATGGAATGGAATGACGTTGACTCCTGAGGTTACAGAATCCATGGAGTGCACCAAAGCGTACTGCAACAATGCACAGGTAGTAGTAGTAAAGTCTGATGTTGCAGATAAGTACAGCAGCAAGGATTCTCTTTCAGAGCTAACATTCGCAGTTGAGTCAGGATCAGCCGGAGAGGCGGCTGCATCGGAAAACGGCCTTGAGTATCTGGCAGTTAAATCACAGGCAGATGCCGTAATGGAAGTTGAAGCAGGAACCTCTGACGGATGTATAATAGACCTTCTGATGGCAGGAGCCATGATCGGCGAAGGAACCGGCTATGAGGACCTGGCCCACACAGTTGAGCTCACTTCCGAGGAATATGGTATCGGCTGCCGCAAGGGATCGGATCTTGCAGCTTATATCAATGATCAGATGAAGACTCTTTATGACAACAAGACCATGACAGAGATTGCGACAAAATACGGCGTTCAGGAAGCTGTTGTGGCTCAATAAGCAAAGGAACCGGCATGTTTACTACTGTTACACTATCTCTTTTAGATGGCTTTTTAGGAACACTAAAGCTCTTTACGCTGACATTACTGTTTTCACTTCCGCTGGGACTGATCATCAGTTTCGGATCAATGAGCAAAAGAGTGATCCTGCGGATGCCTATAAGGTTCATTATATGGGTCATCAGGGGAACGCCTCTGATGCTGCAGCTTCTGGTGATTTTTTACGGCCCCGGGATATTTTTGGGAAAGAACCTCTGGGGATCGGGATCCGGAGGAAGATTTACCGCTGCACTGGTGGCATTTGTTATAAATTACGCGTGCTATTTTAGCGAGATCTTCAGGGGCGGAATACAGTCAATATCCAAGGGTCAGTACGAAGCTGCGGCGGTTCTGGGTCTTACCAGGAGACAGACATTCTTTAAGATAATATTGCTTCAGGTGGTAAAGAGGATCGTCCCTCCCATCTCCAACGAGGTGATCACCCTTGTCAAGGATACTTCTCTTGCGAGGGTAATAGCTTTCTATGAGATCATCTGGGAGGGTGAGCGCTTCATCAAGAGCAGCGGAATCATATGGCCTCTTTTTTACACGGGAGCGTTTTATCTCATTTTCAGTGGATTTCTGACTCTTTTGTTTGGTTATATAGAAAAGAAACTTGATTATTTTAAATGATCATCTGGCGGTGTGATTTATGGCAATACTTGAAGTAAATGGTATAAAAAAGAAATTCGGGAATTCTGAGATATTAAAGGGCATCAGCTTTGACATGGAGAGAGGACATGCTCTTTCGATCCTGGGCAGTTCCGGCAGCGGCAAGACCACGCTCCTGCGGTGCCTTAATTTCCTTGAAACCCCTGATGAAGGGGAGATAAAGGTAAATGGAAATGTGCTGTTTGATGGTTCCAGCAAGGAACTAAGCGAGAGCGAACTCAACAGAAGGCGCCTTCACTTTGGAATGGTTTTTCAACAGTTTAATCTTTTCCCGCAGTATACAGCGCTGGAGAACGTGACGCTGGCACCGGAGCTGTTGGATAAAAGCAGGAACAGGCAGGATATATTGAATGAAGGGAAGCTTCTTTTGGAAAAAATGGGCCTTTCCGATCGTATGAACAACTATCCGCATCAGCTTTCAGGCGGACAGCAGCAGAGGGTGGCCATTGCCCGTGCTCTGGCATTAAAGCCGGACATACTGTGTTTCGATGAGCCGACATCAGCTTTGGATCCGGAACTTACGGGAGAAGTGCTGAAGGTAATAAAAGAGCTGGCTGAACAGCATACCACCATGATCATAGTCACACATGAGATAGATTTTGCAAAAAATGTATCGGATGAGATTATTTTTATGGATGGCGGTGTTATTGTGGAGCGGGGAACTCCTGCACAGGTAATTGACAATCCTGAGAATGAAAGAACAAAGCAGTTTCTTTCAAACGTCCACAGAAGTTCATGAAAAAGAAAACAGCAACAGGGAAAAACCCCGTTGCTGTTTATTTTTACGCCTGAGACAGTGTGTATTTTTTGTAAAGGCTGTAAATACCACATTTCCAGCACAGTATCATGCCAAGAACGGCGCCGAGAGCTGCCTGTGCTATTTCATACGGGAGCTTTATCATGGCATATTCGAAGGTGCTGTAGACATAGGTTTTGCCAAGCGTATATCCAACGACCATGATGATGCCGCCTATAGTAACTGCAATACCGGAAGCCAGTCTGGGAGTTTTCTGCAGCATCTTATGGGAAATAAGGGATATTACAACGGCCTGCAATCCATGTGTGACCAATGAGACAAACATCGGCAGCGGATAAAATATCATATCTCCTAAGAATGATCCGATACCGCCAACAACGAATGCTTCAAACGGGCTTAGCATAATGGATGCAAGACAGATGACCATGTCGCACAGATACAGATGTCCACCGGGAACCGGTATACCAAAGGATGACATTGCTATATTCAGTGCCATGAAGACTGCGGTTATTGTGATTCTTATTGCTGAAGTGCCATTTCCCCTGTTCATTTTGTGTTTCTCCTCCTTTACATACATTGTAAAGGAGTTTAGTATAAATCTGGATATATAAAAATGCCCAGATCGGAGTTAAAAGATATAACCAGATGAACTATCCAGTTGACAAAAAAGAGGTAACACCCGCATATATTCAGCTCTACAGGCAGCTAGTCAGGGATATTATGGCGGGGGTATACAAATATGGGGACAAGATACCCTCAAAACGAACACTGGCCGCTGATACAGGCCTTAGCGTAATCACTGTAGAGCATGCAATGACTCTTTTAAGCGAAGAGGGCTACGTAGAGACAAGGCCAAGAAGTGGTGTGGTCGTAATATACAGGGGGGAAGATTTTCTTGAAGGGAAAAGAAAAGAGAGCGTGCTGGTACTTGAAAAGTCTGAACCTGTCCAGAATACCAGTGAATTCCCCTTCTCGGTCATGACCAGGACCATGCGCCGTGTCATGCTGGACTATGGAGAGAAAATACTTGTCAAGTCTGCAAACCACGGATGTTCGGAGCTAAGGAACGAACTGTGTCTGTACCTTGCCCGGAGCAGAGGAATATATGTAAAACCGGGCCAGGTGGTGGTGGGATCCGGGGCTGAATACCTGTATGGTCTTGTTGTGCAACTGCTGGGGACAGACAGTGTATATGCCCTTGAAAGTCCGGGGTATAAAAAGATATATGAGGTATATAACGCCATGGGAGCAACCTGCGATTTCCTCAAAATGACGGAGGAGGGCATCGACTCAGACGAGCTTGAGCGTACAGATGCCAAAATTCTGCACATAACCCCGTTTAACAGCTACCCCACAGGTGTTACTGCCAGTATATCCAAGAAACATGAGTATTTGAGGTGGGCAAAGCAAAGAGAGGGAGTCCTTATAGAAGATAATTACGAGTCGGAACTGACTGTATCAAGAAAGCCGGAGGAGCCGGTCTTCTCAATGGATTCAGATGTAAGTGTCATCTATATAAACACTTTTTCAAGGACGATTGCCTCCTCCATCCGTGTAGGATATATGATCCTGCCGGAAAAGATGGTGGATACCTTCAATGACAAGCTGGGCTTTTACTCATGCCCCGTGCCTATCTTTGATCAGTATGTGCTGGCAGAACTTCTGCGCAGCGGTGATTTTGAGAGGCATATAAACAGGGTCAGACGAAAGAAAAGGGCGATGTTTTAAATTGTTTTGGGGGATAACAGGAGGTCTGCCAGGATGTATGGCTCACATCCTGGCAGTAGGTTAGGGAAGCTAAAATGGGATTTTTGTTAGTACTACAATATCTTGTGCTTTATGAGTATATTATATACTAAATATTCTAAAATAAGTATAAAATAAATAGAAAATCTTTCTAATATATCGATTATTGAAACGCTCATGAGCGGTCATTTACTGATCACCGGGACCAGGCAGCTGTGAAATATGGTCAGCTTTTTTCGGCCTGACGCAGGAGTTCATCGACTTCGCTGTCAGTCATATCAAGAACCCAGGCAAGAGAATATATATAATTAGCATGCTCTTCAACAGCAAATTTGGGGCATGTGAGAAATGCATTAATCTCTTTTTCAAGTCTTTGCCTTATCTCTGATTCTTTTTTCATTATTAGAATCCCCTTTTTGTGAATGATCATTACCTGATATATTAATAGTATCATGTTTTTGTACAGTTAGGGTAATTGCCGTTATTAGAGGTGGGAATGTTGAACTATACATATTTAGTGGAATGCGCGGATGGTACACTTTACTGCGGGTGGACAAATGACATAGAAAAAAGAATATCCGACCATAACGCGGGGAAGGGAGCCAAATACACTAAACCGAGACTTCCGGTTAAGCTGGTTTATTATGAGACCTTTGGAACAAAGGAAGAGGCAATGAAGCGTGAATGGCAGATCAAGCAGCTTACCAGGGCAGAAAAGAAGAAGCTTGTAAATGGATTTGAGAAAAATTTTATGGCGTAAAATTATTTTTACTGATATAATGGTGAGAACGTTTTTTATTGGAGGTATAAAATGAGAATTGCAGTAACATATGATAATGGTCAGGTTTTTCAACACTTTGGACATACAGAAGAGTTTAAGATCTATGAGGTTGAGGATGGCAAGGTAGCATCTACCGAGGTTATCGGGTCAGATGGTCAGGGACATGGAGCTCTGGCAGGGATTCTTGATGATAACAGCATTGATGTGCTTATTTGCGGAGGCATTGGTGGCGGAGCCAAGGCTGCCCTTGATGAGAAAGGCATTGAGCTTTGTGCCGGTGCAGAGGGAAGTGCTGATGATGCAGTGGAGGCATACCTTAAAGGAGAGCTTGTAAATACAGGTGTGAACTGTGACCATCACGGTGAGGGGCACAGCTGCTCAGATCATCATGAAGGTGGAAGCTGCGGACATGAAGAAGGCGGCTGCAGTGCTGAAGATGAGGCGGCTTGCGGACATGAAGGCGGCTGCGGCGGTTGCAGCGGATGCCATTCGGCTCCTCCTATTGAGGGCAAGAATGTGGGCAAGATATGCCGGGCTCACTATAAAGGAACATTTAACGACGGGACACAGTTTGATTCTTCCTATGACAGAGGAGAGCCGCTCCAGTTTATTTGTGGTTCCGGAATGATGATCCGCGGTTTTGATGAGGCTGTTGCCAACATGGAAGTTGGTGAGATTGTTGATATACATCTTATGCCTGAACAGGCTTATGGAGAAGCTGATCCGAATGCAGTATTCACGGTTGAGATATCTGAGCTTCCCGGTGCAGAAGATCTGGCTGTCAATGAGCAGGCATATCTTCAGGATATGTATGGCAGGCCTGTTCCTGTAAAAGTTGTGGCAAAGGATGAGAAGAGCATCACTTTTGACGCAAACCATGAGATGGCCGGCAAAGAGCTTAACTTCACAATTGAGCTTGTTGAGGTGGTTTAATAGTAAGGAAAAATGCAAGTGAAATGAAAAAGCAAAGTTTAATTGAAGTAGTCATGCATTTTCTTGTGCACAACAGTTTTTTGTTCACTGTAGCAATAATGTGTCTGGTACATGGTGTTCTGCTTGGAATATCCGCGTACGCGGGTGTGAAGCCGCTCATATACTTTAATGTGCTGAGTGTTATTGTTTACTTTATATGTGTTTTGCTGTGTAAAAGAGGATATATACTGCCGGTATACATCAGTATACTTGCAGAGGTCAGCATTTACTCGATTGTAGCTGTTTATCTTATAGGATGGAACAGTGGGTCGTATAATTTTTTATTTTCCATCGTGCCAATAATTGTCTATTTTGGCAGCTATCTGTTTAAGAGGCAAAAGCGATGGATCATAGTTATGACGCTGGCGCTGATCTTTATACTGTATTCGCTGTTGTATATCGGACATCATGAAATGACTCCTGTTTATGAGATCTCAGATATGGTAAGATCTGTGATGATGATTTTTTCATCATTTGTAATGTTTTTCTCTGTTGTATTTTACAGTCTGATCTACATTCAACTTAGTGAGCTGACAATGTCCAACCTGGAAGAGAAAAATGAGCAGCTGTCAGTTGATGCCAAGGAGGATTCCCTGACCACGCTCTTAAACAGGAGAGGCTTTATGCCCGTTATCGGTGCGTTGATGCAGGGTGTTCAGTCCAAGCATTTCTGCATAGCGTTTTGTGATATCGATAATTTTAAGCGTATCAATGATTCTTACGGACATGACTGCGGAGACGAAGTATTAAAGCATATTGCGGCTATCATCAAGAAAGAAATGACAGGCTGCGATGTATGCCGCTGGGGCGGTGAAGAGATCATAATTCTTATGAGGGACTATGATATTGCTGTTGCCAGGAAAAAAATGGAGTATCTGCGCGAGCTTATAGAGTCCACGCCCACAATTTTCTATAATAAGAGAATAGATGCAACTATCACTATCGGACTTGAGGAGTACAGTGACAGATACTGCAATCCTGAAGAAATAATCAAGGTCGCTGATGAAAGAATGTATTATGGCAAGCAGCATGGGAAAAATGTTCTGATCTATAAAGACAATCAGGAGTCTTAAGACTGCATCTCCAGTAACTACATAATAGTAATTTTAGCAATCCCTATATGTTCAGGGGTTGCTATTTTTTTTGCAATATCGGAATTGAGTGACATAAATCGGACACATAAAGAGATAAGATTTAAGCATCAGAAGTTGCCGGGTGGTGTTTATCTTTAAGAAGGAGGTAACGGACATGGATGCTGAGTACATGGCCAAAAGGGAGAAGAGAATAGCAGAAAACAGAAAAAAGAGAATAAAGATTGTCAGAAGACAGAGAATATTGCTGGCGTTTGCGATTATAGCAGTTGTTTTTATATCAGTATTTCTTGTGATGTCCCTTGAATCAAGAGCCGATACCGGAGATGTGCGGTTCAAGTATTATACTTCCAGGACATTATCCGCCGGAGATTCATTATATGATATTGCCAGAAAGAATTGCACTGATGAATATAAAGACATAGATACATACATAAATGAAGTATGCAGCATAAATCACATTGCAGATAAAGATGCAGTTCTGGCCGGAAGGAGTATAATTGTGCCATACTATTCATGTGAGTACAAATGAGTAGCTGATGTAATGATACATATTCTGGTTAGTAGATGGAAATAACATGAAGATGAATGATGAAAATGACGTTAAGCGCTACTACGTCGCGATTGATCTTAAAAGCTTTTATGCCAGCTGTGAACTTGCAGACAGGCAGTATAATCCGCTTACCACCAATCTTGTGGTGGCTGATCCTACACGGACTGAGAAGACCATTTGTCTGGCAGTTTCACCATCATTGAAGGCGCATGGTATCCCCGGACGTGCCAGGCTGTTTGAGGTAATACAGCGGGTAAAAGAGGTTAATGCAGAGAGATTCAGGGTGGCTAAGGCTTTGGGAGTACTGCCAAAGGATGAGAATGGTAATTATCATTTTACAGCTTCTTCCTGCGATGCGATGGCACTGGACGCAGACCCTGCTCTGGAACTTTCGTACATTACCGCCCCTCCCAGAATGAAATTATATGAGAAGATAAGTACTAAAATCTATTCTATATACCTCAAATACGTAAGCGCAGAGGATATTCATGTCTACAGCATCGATGAATGCTTCATTGATGTCACAGGGTATTTGAAGATTTACTCTATGACAGCCAGGGAGCTTGCCATGGCCATGATAAGAGAAATATTAAGCGAGACCGGTATCACTGCCACGGCAGGAATTGGCACCAATATGTATCTTGCAAAAGTTGCTATGGATGTTGTTGCCAAACATGTTCAGGCGGATGAGCAGGGCGTGAGGATCGCAGAGCTTGATGAGCAAAAATACAGAGAGATCCTCTGGTGCCATACTCCAATTACGGATTTCTGGCGGGTTGGAAGGGGTATCTCCAAAAGACTTGCTGCCCTGGGAATGTTCACCATGGGTGATATTGCAAGGCAGAGTGTCATAGATGAAGATGTCTTTTACAAGGAGTTTGGGATAAATGCTGAACTCCTTATTGACCATGCATGGGGGTGGGAACCGACGGACATTGCTACAATAAAATCCTACCGTCCCCAGACCAACTGCCTGACGTCGGGACAGGTTTTGATGGAACCATATTCGGCACAGGATGCCAGACTCATAGTAAAGGAAATGACTGAACTGCTTGTTCTTGATATTGTAAGAAAGGGACTTGTCACTCAAAAGGTTGAACTCACAATATACTACGACAGAACAAGTATTGAAATTGAGCACAGGGGAGCCGGCATCAGCGATTCAACTTACAGGATCGCGGGCACAAAAGAAAAATATAAAGGAAAAGTATCACCGGATTATTATGGAAGACCCGGACCGGCTCATGCACACGGCACCGGGAATATTGACCGCTGGACATCATCCACACACAGAATAATGGATGCGATGATGGAACTCTATGACAGAATAATAGACACAAGGCTTATGGTGCGACGAATCAATGTATCAGCACTGGATCTTATCCCGGAAGAGGACATACCTTCCGAAGAACCATATCAGATGGATCTTTTCACGGATTACAATGCACTTGAAAAAGAGAAGGCTGCCGAAGATGAAGCTGATGACAAAGAAAAGAGAATGCAGATGGCAACACTCAAATTGCAGGAAAAATTTGGTAAAAACGCCGTCCTTAAAGGGATGAATCTCCAAAAAGGAGCCATGACCATGAAGAGGAACAAACAGATAGGTGGGCATAGTGCCGGTGATGACTGACAGGATCTGAACAGATTCCTGTTTTGCAGATGAACAATATGGGCTGTGCATTACATGCCAAAAAAGAAAAATACATAGCAGCGATTTGCCATAGCAGATGTTTATCCGCTAATTGCTTAATAGTACAATCTATGCATAAACAAAGTTTGCTTGATTCAGGAAGTGAGGGAGTGTGTTATGAGAGCAAAGAAATTATGTAAGAGCAAAGACAAAAAGATCTGTGGAGTATGCGGTGGCATTGCTGAATATCTTGAAATGGATCCAACGATTGTAAGAGTCATATATGCAATTCTTTTCATGACTACAGGAATTGGGCTTCTGCCATACATAATCGCAGCGATCATCATGAATGATTCACCTGAGAATACCGAGGATGCCGAGCATTATACCAGCGAATATACCGGACGAGATGATATTGTCGACGAAGCATCTGAACCTGCCGGCTTTACACCCGGGTATGATGATGATGATGAGATAAAAGGATTCAAGATCTGAGCGAATTATCATAGACGGGTTATATTAGCAATAGTTGATCATAAGGGGCGCCATATTGGCAGCCCCTTTTCTGATGTTTTTAAACTAATGTTCTGATACAATAGATAAGAAGTAAAATAGCCGTGTGCCCTCGTGAGAATCTATTAAACATCCCCAAAGGGTTTATCGATAGTATCGAAGGACATGGTTAAAGGAATGATGAGGAGAATGATAAATGGCTGATAATGTTAAGATTGTACCTGCTTCCTGCACTCAGTGCGGAGGCACTGTTGAAGTCGATAAGGGCTCTGATACGGCAATATGCCCGTTCTGTGGAACGTCGTTTATTGTTGAAAAGGCAATAAACAATTATAATGTTCAAAATGCAACGATTGAGCATGCTGACAACGTGAACATTGATATGACCGGGTCAGTTAAAACTGTTCTTGACTTTGTAGGGGATCAGATGAAGGAGAGCAGGGCGGAAAGAAGAGAGGCCAGGAAAGAAGCTGCTGAGAGAGGCAGGATGATGTCTATGGGCTTTTTTAAGCTGTTTGGCATTATGTTTGCGGCTATGATGGTTTTTGCGTTTGGTGCGTTCATTTACTTCCAGGTGACAGACTCAGGCAGTGATGTTGACTCCGGGTATGTATACAGTGAGGATAACACTATTTCCTGCTTCATTGACGGAGACGGATTGTTATCGGTAAATATCACAGATCCGGGAATGAGTGTATGGCAGTATTATTACGAAGAAAGCACAGAAAGACTTATGGACCAGGAGGCTGATTTTGACGGATATCATTTTGATATCGCACCTGCAACAGAACTCGGTACGGGATATGCAGTCGTCGCAGAATATGAAGACGGAGAGATGGTAGACACATATCCTATATCCTATGGTATAGTAAAGTTCGCGATTGAATCACACAAAATTTCTGAGATACTTGAGGTAACGCATGTAAATGATCTGTCATCGTACAACTTTGGCGATTGATCGGTGGCTTATGACAAGTCTGGGCAGATGTTAATTGGGGTGATAGTAAGAAGTACAGAAGAGGAGAGCTTTAAGCATAATGGCACGTTATAATGTGATATTTGATATGGATGGAGTCATTTTTGACTCTGAACGTACTCTTTACGAGTGCTGGATTGATATGGCGAGGAAATATGATCTTGATGAGAAGCTTGTCAGTGATACGTATATCAGATGTATAGGTACTAACAATAACCAAACAACTGAGATCTATGAATCTGTTTTTGTGCCGATCCTAGGATATGAGAAGACAAGGGCGCTATGGGATGAGTGCGTAGAACTCCACAGTAAAAGGTATAGTGATGGAATTCTTCCGATGAAGCAGGGAGTGAAGGATGCTCTTGAATATCTGCATAAGAATGGCGTTAAGATTGGGATTGCTTCATCTTCCCAAAATCAGACTGTTGAGAAGCAGGTAAGAGTTGCGGGGTTATTGGACTATTTTGATGGGATAGTAGGAGGAGATGCTGTAAAGATAAGCAAGCCCAATCCTGAGATATATCTCCTGGCATGCGATAAGTTTGGATTTGAGCCGAAAGAAACCTTTGCCATCGAGGACTCATTTAATGGAATAAGGGCAGCAAATGCTGCCGGTATGAGGGCGATAATGGTGCCGGATATGATTCCTGCAGATGATGAGATGAGGAGCCTCTCAGAGGCTGTCTGTGAGGATCTGTATGGAGTGATCGAATATTTGGAATCATTATGATCATGCGCAGTACGTTTTTTAGTGGGAATTAGTACAAAAGTCCTGCCGGTCGCGGTTTTGGAGGAATATATCAGCATATTTCACGAAGGTGAGGATGTATTGGAATAGCACTGTTTTTTATACTTTTCTTATCAACAGGTGATACTTACGAATAGGTCGCAAGTATCTTTTATAGGCCAAAGGCCTAAGAAAGCGAGGAGAAGTATGACACTACAGGTTATTCTAATTTTTGCATTGATCGCGGTTTTGATCATGATCATTGTTGCAGGATACGTGAAAGCTCCTCCGGACAGAGCGTACATCATATCCGGAATGAGAAAGAACCCACGAATTCTGGTTGGACGTGCTGGTGTTAAAATTCCATTCTTTGAGAGAGTTGATAAATTGTATCTGGGACAGATGACCGTTGACATCAAGACTGAGCAGTCAGTTCCCACAAATGATTTCATCAATGTGAACGTTGATGCTGTTGCAAAGGTAAGGATCGGAACAGATACAGAGTCCATTCAGCTGGCTGCCAAGAACTTCCTGAATAAGGATCCTGAGCAGATCACATTGGATCTCCAGGATTCTCTGCAGGGTAATATGCGTGAGATCATCGGTACGCTGGCACTTAAGACCATCAATACCGACAGAGACAGCTTCTCGGATCAGGTCATGGAAAAAGCTTCAAAGGATATGAACAAGCTTGGTATCGAGATTCTTTCCTGTAATATCCAGAATGTGACAGATGAGAACGGCCTGATAAATGACCTTGGTATGGATAATACTGCTAAGATCAAGAAGGATGCAGCCATTGCAAAAGCTCAGGCTGACAGGGATGTGGCCATCGCACAGGCTGAGGCTGATAAAGCTGCCAATGATGCCAGAGTACTTGCTCAGACTGAGATTGCTGAAAAGAACAACGCCCTTGCCATCAAGCAGGCTGAGCTGAAAAGAGAAGCTGATACAGCCGGTGCTATTGCAGATGCCGCTTATCAGATTCAGGAGCAGGAACAGCAGAAATCCATCCAGACTGCAACTGTTAATGCACAGATCGCAAAGGCTGAGAGAGAGGCTGAACTCAAGCAGAAAGAGGTGCTGGTAAAACAGCAGGAACTTGCTGCTGAGATCGAGAAAAAAGCTGATGCTGAAAAATATCAGGCAGAAAAGAAAGCTGAAGCTGAGCTGATACAGCGTCAGAAGAAGGCTGAGGCAGCCAAGTACGAGCAGGAGCGTGAAGCTGATGCCAGAAAGGCTCAGGCTGAGGCGCAGAAATATGCTGCAGAGCAGGAAGCTGCCGGCATCAAGGCCAAATATGATGCAGAAGCCGCCGGTATTGCCGCCAAGGGTCGTGCAGAGGCCGAGGCAATAAAAGCCAAAGGTCTTGCAGAAGCTGAGGCAATGGAAAAGAAGGCTGAGGCCTACAAGAAGTACAATGGCGCTGCTATGGCGGAGATGATGATCAAGATCATGCCTGAGATGGCTGCTGAGATAGCAAAACCTCTGTCACAGATTGATAAGATCAATATCTACGGTACAGCAGATGGTGCCAATGGCGCTTCTCAGATCTCAGGGAATATGCCTATAGTCATGAAACAGGTATTTGATACCATGTCAGAGGCTACAGGAGTTGATTTCACAGAGATCATGCGTGCCGGAACATATGATGCCAAGGTAAATAAGAACATCAATATCTCCGGTGCAGATGTCGCTGTTGAGACGAAGTAAGAAGGTAAGAGATGGAAGAAATAAGAGATAAAAACGGACTGACTGAGGCAGAATACCTCAAGACATATGATTCTGACAAATACAGGAAACCATCCCTGACTGCAGACATATGTATCATTACTGATGAGGCGGAAAAGAAGATCCTGCTCATCAAGAGGGGGAATCATCCCTGCCTTGGAAAATGGGCGCTACCGGGAGGCTTCTCTGAAGAGGGTGAGAGGATTGAAGAGACGGCCGCACGGGAACTTGAAGAGGAGACCGGAATCAAAATGGATCCGTCTGATCTGACTCTCGTTGGGGTATACAGCAAGCCGGGGCGCGATCCGAGAGGATGGACGGTATCCGCCGCCTATCTTGCAAAGGTTGATCCTAAAAAGGTAAAACCGGTTGCTGCAGACGACGCCTCAGATGCTAAATGGTTTCTGATATCCGAAGGAACACGGCTGACCTGTGGAGAAATATCCCTTGGGCTGTCGGACCTGGCATTTGACCATGAAGACATCGTGGGAGATGCGATTAATCAGAGCGACTTTTAATGAAAATGGTTAAATACATCATCTTGTATTGTATTTGTATTAATAATACAATATACAGTATAAAGAAATCAATTAACTATATTCTTTGGAGAGTGCGCTATGATTACACAGTTTCCGGAAGTTATAACAATTGATGGGTTTGTTTATAAAAAGATGGAACAAAGAGCCAGCGGTGGAGCATATTATGATTCCAAGGATAACCCTTCCGAAATAACATCCAGATCCATCTGCCTTTATCCCAACGGGGAATTGACCTACAGTTGGAGAGGCGTAGAGCAGAAGTGGAACAAGAGCTATAGGGTTATCAGACAGGCTGCAAACTGAATACTGTGAATAAGAGACAGGATGGGATAGAACCCATCCTGTTTTTTTTGCTTAAATATTATATATGTGTTATATATAAAATATATTATATATTACTTCCGACGCCTTGGCAGATGTTGACCGATATCATCTCACATAATAGTGACGACCAAGCCATCTGGAGAGTCCATCGAGACCAGGGTACACGATACGTTCCGAGATATTCTGGTGGTCAAGTATGTCCCGAATTTGCCAGCGAAGCTCTTTCTTTATGACGTAGCGCAGGGTCTTGTCGGTGTGGGCATCCAGGAATCCCTCAATATCCTCCATGTCATTCGGGATTACCGAGAAGAATGAGTACTGGTTGACTATCCTTACGTCAACAGAAGGAGGCTCGATCATAAGAAGGGATGAGGAGCCCATGTCCTTGTCATACATCTCGAGACTGTCGCAGGCTTCCGAGAGCATATCTACAGAAAAGACAGTAGTGCAGTATTTTCTCGATATTTCTTTGTACTTTTGCGGCAGCATATTGTGGAGTTCGTGAATATCTGTACGCCATACGACGCTGTCTCTTTTTTCCATCTCATCCATGTCACTTTCGGTAACCGAAAAATGCAGGGCAATAAGAGGAGAAAAGGACCAGTCGAGGAGTCTTGTGGGCAGCCCGTGGTGTTGGCCAAATATCATCTGTCTCCACACGGAGTTTTCGATGGATGGCTCTTCCAACACGGCATATTTTGTGAAGTTCCGCAGCATACATGGCTCAAGCTCTTTCTTTTTATTCTTGCAATTCCTTGAAAGACTGGTTGTCAGCCTGAAGGATGCATCTGGCTGCCCTCTGTACACAAACAGATTTCTGTTCCTTTTAAGATCCGATCTGTATTCCTGCTCTGAAAGAAGATCATAGAGCTGATCCATTTTATCGATTATTACGGTTTTTATCATGGGGACCTCCTTGATCAAAGACGCTACAATATAAGTATAGATTCTATAAAGGTGAATTACAATTGCGGCATGTAGCTGTTGATTTTCGCAAAGTGAACTGAATTTAGGATTGACGGGCATATGCTTTAATGCTATACTTTGCTAAACCAGTGAGAAAGAGGAGTACTTCATTTATGAAACTCACAGAGAGCGTCCGGCGGTGAGAGGACGCAGTGGATGAATGGAGGAATGGGCTTTTGAGGGCGAAGCGAAAGGGCATTGGCCGGAGTAGTATTCGACGGGAACTCCCGTTACAGAGTCGGGGAAGTGATAGCTTTCTCATGAGGGATCGGTTTACCGATAAGCAAGGTGGCACCGCAGGATAACAGTCCTGTCCTTGTATGAAACTTCATACAGGGACAGGTTTTTTTTATAGAAAACTCTCCCTGTACAACACAGATTCAGCCGCACAGACGGCAAGGAGGATTTAAAGATGGATGTACAGAGCACAATGAAGAGAGAAGTATTAGTTGAGGAAAAGAGAGGACTTGCCAACACAAGAAACCTTATTCTTGTCGGCGTTATGATGGCTGTTGGCATTGTACTGAGAATGTTCGCAGGAGTTATTGCACTTGGCAACATGCACCCCAATTTCCTTATCGCAACATATTGCCTGGCAATTTTTATCATCAGGCCAAATCTTAAGGAGGCTGCAGCTATCGGACTTATTTCAGGTGCGATCTCACAGATCGGAACATCTATGCCATGGCTTGGACTGGGCTCAGAGACTATTGGAGCCATTGCCATGTGCGCCCTTATAAGGCTTGCACTTCCTAAGTATGTTAAACCGGTTGTCTGCACATTCCTGGCAACTCTTGTTTCGGGTTTTGCATTTATCGGTCTTGCAGCACTTACATATGCTAAGCCGATGCCAGGGGCACAGTTTGTGAGCATGGCTATTGTTACAGTAGTGACAGCACTGCTTAACATGGTCATCGTTACTGTTCTTAGTATTCCGGTCAATAAGGTAATGGGGAATAAAGAGGAAGAATGATATCTGTTAAGAATTTGGGATTTTCATATAAGAATAGTAAGTCATTGGCACTGGATGATGTGAGCATAGAGATCGCAGATGGCGACTTTGTAGGAATTACCGGCACTTCTGGTGCCGGTAAAACTACTTTTACTTTTGCATTAAACGGCATAATTCCGCATAAGATAAAAGGGGATTTTTACGGAGCAGTGACCATAGACGGCAAAGATACCGCGGAACACCCGGCAGAGGAGTTCGCCAGAAAGGTGGGGCAGGTATTTCAGGATATCGACTCTCAGATGGTGGCTTCAGTTGTAGAGGATGAGATACTCTTCGGACTTGAGAACTTTGGCGTACCATATGAGGAGATCGGGGAGCGCGTAGAACGGGTACTGCGTGACCTGGGGATAGAAGATCTGCGTGACCGGGAGATCTCAAGTCTCTCCGGAGGTCAGAAGCAGAAGGTGGCAATAGCATCCATGCTTGCGCTGGAACCGGAAGTGATAGTGCTTGATGAACCTACCGGTGAGCTGGATCCTGAGAGCAGCAGGGAAATATTTAAGATACTTACTGCGCTTAACAAAGACAAGGGTATCACGGTAATCATTGTCGAGCAAAAGATCATGCTCCTTTGTGAGTATGTCAAACATATGATGGTTCTTGATAAAGGTAAGATTGCTTTTTACGGAACACCGAGAGATATGGCTGCGTCCATAGACGTTTTTAAAGATCTTGGCATAAATGTACCAAGAGTTACGGAGCTTTCAGCTTCTCTTATCAGGGAAAAGATATATGACGGGGAAGTTACGCTAACAGTGGATGATGCAGAAAAAATGGTCAGGAGGATCCTTGAATGATACGTTTTGAGAATGTAATGTTCGGATACTCTGAAAACAGGCCGATACTGGATGACCTGAGCTTTCACATCCCCAAGGGAGACTTTGTGGCGCTGATCGGCGCCAACGGGGCAGGAAAGAGTACCATAAGCAGGCTTATTAACGGACTTTTGCACCCTACCCGGGGGCGCGTTTACCTGGATGGAAAAGATACTTTAAAGACCCCCTCAAGTACGCTTGCCAGGGACTGTGGATTTCTTTTCCAGAATCCGGACAGACAGATATGTGAAAACACTGTGAGGGATGAGATTGCTTTTTCAATGAAGGTTCAGGGCTGGCCTGAGGACAGGATAAAGGAGCGTACAGAGCAGGTTTTGGATACCTTTGGACTTGACCCTGAGTGGTTTCCGTTCTCGCGAAGCCGGGGAGAGCGGCAGAGGATCGCGCTGGCCAGTGTGCTTGCCTGTGAACCGCAGCTTCTTATCCTCGATGAGCCCACTACAGGACTTGACTATCTTGAGTGCATACGCATCATGGACTATGTTACTTATCTTAATCGTGAGAAGGGCACGACAGTCCTGATGGTCAGCCATGATATGGAGCTTGTGCAGTCCTATGCTAGGAGTGTCCTGGTGCTCAATCATGGAAAGATCCTTGGACAGGGACCCACCGGTGATATGATGAAAAATGTAGACATTCTAAAGAAGGCACGGGTTCTTCCTGCCCAGATCCCTGAACTTGCGCTGCGATTTGGAGATGAATTCAAGGACGTTTTTACCATTGAAGAGATGCTTGTAGCCCTTCGAAAGAAAGCCAAGAAGGGGGGCGGAACACTATGAACCTATTAGACTATGTCCCCGGAGACAGCTTCCTTCACAGACTAAATCCGGTAACCAAACTTGTGGCAGCTTTTATGTATGGTATTGCTGCGATCTTATGTGAAAATGTCTTTGCGGAAATCTGTTTTATTCTTTTAATGCTGCTGATTTCTGCCACGGCCGGATTATTTAAGAGAGCTCTTTTTCTTACGAGAAATCTTATGTTCCTTGGGCTTATAATGTTTGTTATACAGCTCTTTTTTGTAAGAGACGGAAAGCCGCTGCTGGTGATAGGAGGATTTGTTCTATTTACAACAGGAGGTCTAAAGAGCGCGCTTCTTTTATCACTAAGGGTTATAGCTGCCATGCTCCCCCTTATGCTGCTCTTTGCGATCACCAGGATGAACGACCTTTGCAATGCGCTGGTAAAGAGGCTTCATCTGCCTTACAGATATGCGTTTATTGTCACTACTGCATTTAGATTTGTACCCATATTTGCCACGGAGTTTCATGACATCCAGGATGCACAGAAGGCCAGGGGAGTAGATTTTGATACAAAGAATATTTTCAGAAAGCTTAAGCTTATCGCACCTCTCTGCGTTCCGCTTCTGGTGTCAAGCCTTAAGAAGGTTGATGTATCCGCAATGTCTGCCGAGATGCGAGGATTTGAACTCAGGGGGTATAAGAGCGGCTATAAGGAGTACCCGTTTGCGGGAAAAGATTTTGTGACCGTAACAGCCCTGGTGGTGCTTATAGCGGCAACAGTGGCACTTAAAAATTTGGTATGAGTGAGAGAAAATTATGGATTATACAGCCGGGATGAAATATGGAACTGAAACGCTTGAGATAGAGGTCAAAGGGGCTAAATCTGTGGAGGTCTTAAACCCGGATCCCATGCCTGAGATCGAAGATGTGAGCGAGGCCTTCAGGGCATGCGTTGAAGAAGGGGCCGTTTCTTCGCCGCCCCTGAGGGATAAGATTGCAAAAACTGATAAGATCACGATTGTTGTATCAGATATAACCAGGAGCTGGATGCATCAGGGAGATATCCTGACTCTCCTGGGTCATTATCTGCATGATTCCATGGATGTTCCGTTTGAGAACATCTGTGTTCTTATTGCGCTTGGAACCCACAGAAAGTCAACAGAGCAGGAAAAGGAAATAATAGTCGGGACGTACATGTACCGGAATGTTACGGTGACGGATCACGACTGTGATGGCGAAAACGTCCTTGTGGGACAGACCTCCAGGGGGACTGATGTGCGTGTTAATCCACTGGTTGTGGGACGCAAGGTCATTGTGGTGGGAGGCACGGTACATCACATGATGGCAGGTTTTGGTGGCGGCAGGAAAAATATACTGCCCGGTGTGGCGTCAAGGGAAACCATCCGCCAGAACCATCAGAGGGCGCTGGATCCTAAGATGGCTCATTCAGACCCAAGAGTCGGGTGCGCGCTTTTAGAAAACAATCCGATCAATGAAGACATGAATGAAGCGGCGGCCCTGGTGGATGTGACTTTCGGGATCAACATCGTGGTGGCAACAAGTGGCAGATTCAGCGGATTGTTCGGAGGAGATCTGTACGAAGCCTGGAAGGAGAGCTGCCTTTTCCAGAAAAAATGCTATGAAAAGTGGATTGACCGGGAAGCTGATATTGTTATTGTATCCAGCGGAGGAGCACCAAAGGATATGAATCTGTATCAGGGCTGCAAGGGGATGCTCAATGGAATGAGAGCCATGAAAGAAGGCGGGCAGATGCTTTGGCTTGCCAAATGCCCGGAGGGGTGTGGAGCTCCTGACTACACAGCCTGGCTGCAGCCTCTAAAGGAAGGCAGGCTCGATGAGGCTCTGAGGGCGGATTTTACGATAGGTGGCTTTATCTTTTATCTGACCGTTGAGAACCTTAAAAAAGGTGAATGCAGGATCCTTACAACAATAGATGGTGAAACCACCGGTCCTATGGGAATGCAGGCGTTTAACGATGTCAAAGAGTTTGTAAAAGACGTAGATTTTACAAATAAAACTGTATATATCATCCCTTACGGCGGGTCTGTTGTGCCCATGGTAAAGGGAGTTGGGAATCCCTGTGCCTGAAGGCCGGGGATTTTTTGCCATTCACAGCAAGCCTATGAAAAACAGGAAGGTATTATGGAACATTTTAAGATGATAAAAGAAATCTCTGATGGCAGGCTTTATTGCGCAGAGGATATGGTTAAGGCTGATGCGGGCGGGTGCAAAAACTGCTCCTGGTGCTGCGAGGACATGTGCGATACCATTTTCCTGGATCCGTATGATATCTATGCCTTGTGTAAGGGGCTTGGAAAGGAATACTCAGATCTTATAGGTGAGGAGTACCTTGTCATAGGACTGCACAAACTGATCAGCATGCCCCATATAAAGGACAGGGGAACAGGCTGTGGATTTTTGACTGAAAACAAAAGGTGCAGCGTGCATGATTTCAGACCAGCCATATGCAGGCTCTTTCCTTTGGGAAGATACTATCACGACGATACATTTTCGTATATTTTGCAGACCCGTGGCTGCAAGGCGGAAGTGCGTGGGGAGGTGAAGGTCAGGGACTGGCTGGGAATAATGGATCTTGAAAAATATGAAGAGTACGTGCTCAGATGGCATGCGGTCATACAGGAAATTTCCGATTTCATGATGGAACCGGCAGCACCGGGAGTTAAGGGGAAGATACATGAATCATTCCTTAAGCATTTTTATGAGATGCCCTATGATCTTTCGAAGGATTTTTACCCTCAGATCTATAAAAGAATGGAATTTGGGTATTGATTTTTATGCAGAGAAGGTATAATATAATAATATAAATTGCACGCAATCAAATAGAGTAAAATCATAAATGCTAAAGGAGGAAACAGCAATGATCTATGATTACAAAGTAACCACAGGAACAGGAGACGAACTTAGCCTTTCAGATTATAAGGGGAAAGTGATCCTCGTTGTCAACACTGCAACAGGATGTGGCTTCACACCTCAGTACAAGCCCATTGAAGAACTGTATGAGAACTATCATGACAAGGGACTTGAGATTCTTGATATTCCCTGCAACCAGTTTGGAGGACAGGCTCCCGGTACCGATGAGGAGATTCACGAGTTCTGCACACTGCATTACAACACTACATTTCCGCAGATGAAGAAGGCAGATGTGAACGGAGAAAATGAGCTTCCTCTTTACACTTATCTCAAGTCACAGAAAGGATTTGAGGGATTCCAGGAGCATCAGTACAAAGAGCTTCTTGAGAAGATGTTTGCAGAGGCAGATCCGGAGTGGGACAAGAAGCCTGATATCAAATGGAACTTTACGAAATTTGTGATCGACAGAGAAGGAAACGTAGTAGCCCGCTTTGAGCCAACAGCAGATGTAGCTGACGTTGAGGCATGCATAAAATCATTATTATAATTGCCTGTGGACAACAATGACAAAGCACGTACATGAAGCATGGAGCAGATAACAGCAAAACGAGGCACGTGCTACAGAGTAAATATGCAAAATCCCTACCGTCAATATGGCGGTGGGGATTTTTTTTGGCCCATGTGTAATACGATTTAACGAGATAGTTTTCACGTATATTTAATCAATTTTGGCAGTAAACTATGGTATATTAGAAGTGTATTATGACGTTTATAGAGGAGAAAGTATGATAAAGGACTATTTCTTTCCGAAGATTGACAAAGAAGTTCAACGATTGATGGATAGGACCAGCACAAAGAGTGTAGAGAACATTTCATTAGTTGTTGTAATTTTTGAATCTGTAACTCTTGCGCTATTTACACTCACCAGAAAAAGTTTTGGACAGGAGGAGTGGACAAGCTTTTTCAGCGTTTTGTTTTGCATCGTAGCATGTCTTGCGGCATTTTTCATCGCAAAAAATCTTCTTAAAAAAGAAGCGTTTGAACATTTTTCAGTAGTGATACTCAATACGCTGTACTATCTGGTAATGGCATTCTGGGCCATGTGGTCCTCCCAACGCAGGTATGCGATGGGAGAGCAGATACTGACATTTTATGCTGTCGAGATCCTGCTTGTATGCTTTATAGCTTTAAAGCCCTGGTTTAGTGTCATCATTACGATGGGCACCTATGTAGCCCTGTATGTCATGCTATACAGAGTGGATGGTGCTACAGGAGTGTATGCGATGAACTTCTTCTTGCTTTCAGTTGTATGCGCCATTGGCATGTGTGTGCGCTATCATGGCCTGCTGAAGGCCTCCAAGGCCGCCATACAGCTCCAGAAAGCAAAGGATTCAGAAGTCAAGGATAAGATGAGTATTCTGCAGTCCATCGCGGACATTTACGACAGGGTCAATCTTATAGATTTTGTTGAATATACTGAGATGTCAGTGAGAGATAAGGGGCATAATAAACACAAGATCGATCAGAATACGCAGACCCACACTCTGATGACACAGGGCATGCGAAAGAGCATAATGCCTGATCAGCTTGAAAGCTTTATTGAATATACAAACATCACTACTGTACGGTCCAGACTGGTTGGCAAAAAGCTGCTCAGTAATGACTTTATCGATGTTGTTGACGGATGGTTTCGTGCCCAGTATATTCCTGTTGACGTGGATGAAAATGGCGTTCCTGTGAGAGTTGTTTTTACCACGCGAACTGTTGATGATGAGAAGAGGCGTGAAGAGCAGCTCTACAGGATAGCAATGACAGATGAGCTTACCAGGCTGTTTAACCGCCGCTGTTATGAAGACGATCTGGATGTGTTCAGGGAACAGGGCATGGGAAAAGACTTTGTGATGCTCTCAGCCGATGTTAACGGTCTTAAGAAAGTCAATGATACCCAGGGACATGCCGGCGGAGATGAGCTTATCAAGGGCGCTGCAGATTGTCTTTTGCTGGGAATCGGAGAGAGAGGAAAAGTCTACAGGACAGGCGGTGATGAATTCACTGCGATACTCCACACAGATGATCCGGAAGCAGTATGCCGTGACATTGAAGAGAAGGTCGGGAAATGGCATGGCAAGTACTCAGATAAATTGTCAATCTCTATTGGTTATGCAGTTCATGCTGATGATGAGAATCTGAGCATCCATGAGCTGGAAAAGAAAGCCGACAAAGAAATGTATGTGGCAAAAGCAAAATATTATGAGAAAAACGGAATTGATCGCAGATTAAGGTGAAACACTTGCGATCGAAATATTTAAGAATGTCAGATGATAAGTACTTCTATAGAAACCTTATAAGGATTTCATTTCCTATTGCATTGCAGAGCCTTATGCTTGCAATGGTCGCAGCATGTGATGCACTGATGCTGGGGCGGGTTGCGCAGGAGCAGATGACTGCTGTGTCCTTGGCGACTCAGATCCAGTTTGTGCAGAACATGTTTCTTTCTTCTGCCACGGCGGCAGGGGCAATCCTGGGTGCCCAATACTGGGGGAAGGGTGATAAGAAGACTCTTGAAGATATCTTTGACCTTATGCTGATGTTTTGCGGAGTTGTATCAGTTTTATTTTTCCTCTCATGTGAGTTTTGCCCCGGGATCCTGATGAGCATTTTTGCAGAAGATCCCGGACTTATCCGTGTTGGCAGTTCTTACCTGAGGATTGCAGGATGGTCATATCTTATCACCGGTGTGTCCCAGTGCTACCTCACGATCATGAAAGTAACTGAGAACGTCAAAGCAGGCGCGGCTATAAGCTCAGCAGCAGTTATCATGAACATTGCGCTTAATGCAGTGCTGATTTTTGGGCTGTTTGGTCTGCCCGGCATGGAGGCCAGAGGAGCAGCACTGGCAACCACGATATCTCGTGTGGCTGAGCTTGCTTTATGCATTATAGTGTCTGCTAATACCGGATATATCAGACCGGCACTATCAAGAATGTTTGGCATATCTAAGGGGCT
>JAEEGL011388964.1_pt1 | contig 68771 bp, 55 predicted proteins | sample 9134231 | NCBI WGS metagenome assembly JAEEGL01 (sample SAMN16246548, study PRJNA631951) | gut metagenome | biome: gut microbiome; feature: rumen; material: fiber-attached | host: Bos | place: Iran: Karaj | collected 2018-10 | reverse complement strand
TGGACAGACATAAATGCATAGAAGATCCGGATGTGGATCAGATCCTTGACGCCGAGAGAGAGGCGTATGAATGAAATCACCTTTACTTACTATAATCTCATTTCTGATAATCTTTACCGTTGTGGTGGTGAGCCATGAGTTCGGTCATTTTCTGATAGCCAGACTCAACGGCATTAAAGTCGTGGAATTCACCATAGGCATGGGACCTGCGCTATTCAAGAAAAAAGGCAGGCATACCGAATTTGTGCTCCGCCTTCTTCCCTTTGGCGGGGCCTGCATTTTTGAAGGCGAGGACGGAAACATCCGTGAAGCCGAGACTGATATCAAAGACGATACCGGCGGGATGAACTTTAATGATGCGCCGGTCTGGGGACGCATAGCTTCGGTGCTTGCGGGGCCTGTTTTCAATATCATTCTTGCATATCTGCTTTCATTATTCATGGTCTGGTTTTCGGGCGCCGATCTGCCGATAGTTCATTCCATAATGGAAGGCTACCCGGCTGAAGAAGCGGGGCTTCAGGAAGGGGATGTGATCACTGCCATTAACGGCAGGAAAGTTTATGTATGGCGTGAAGTGATGCTCAAGTCCTTCCTTAATCACGGCGAGCGGCTGGAGATCGAATATGAGAGAGACGGATCAAGGAGCGTGACCGTGCTGAATCCGAAGTATGATGAGGAAGCGGCGCGTTACTATATAGGATTTACAGGCGGAAGTGATTATATAGAATGCAATAATCTTAAAGTGTTTAAATACAGTGCAGTTGAAGTCAGATACTGGCTGGTGGCTACGGTGGACAGCATTAAGTATATGTTCGGCGGACACGGTAAACTTGATGACCTGGCCGGCCCGGTGGGGGTTGCCAATGTCATTGATGATACCATAGAAGAGACAAAGCCTTACGGAGCCATGACGGTTCTGCTCAATATGTTCAATATAGCCGTTCTGCTCTCCGTAAACCTCGGAGTAGTCAATCTGCTTCCGATACCGGCACTGGACGGAGGAAGACTTCTGTTCCTTATCTTCGAAGCGGTCAGCGGCAGGAAGCTGCCTCCGGAAAAAGAAGGCTTTGTGCACATGATAGGTTTTGTGCTTCTGATGATACTTATGGTGGTGGTACTGTTCAACGATATTACCAGATTTTTCAGGTGACAAGATGGAAATTGATAAGATACTTGCTGAATATGATGCGATGTTCGGAGTCTGCAAACCTTCGGAGATACTGTCCTATCTGCAGCAGAAGCTGGATATGGCAAGAGACAGACATGATGCTGCGGCTCTTCTGATACTGCTTAACGAGACCATCGGATTCTGCCGTGATGCATCTTTTAAAGAAGAGGGTATAAGGGCCTGCAATGAGCTGGAGGGCCTGCTTCATGACATGGATATGGACGGAACCATAGAGGCCGCAACCACCTTTCTTAATCTCGGAAACGCATACAGAGGCTTCGGTATGCATGAAGAATCTGTCAAGAGATACAGTATCTGCGAAGAAATGTATGAAAATATGCTGGTGCCCGGAGACTTCCTTTTTTCCGGACTCTATAATAACAGAGGCCTCTTATACCAGGAAATGAAGGAATGGGACAGGGCCATAGAAGAGTTTAACAGAGCTATAGAGATAGCTGATATCTATCCCGAACACAGAGTTGAGTCTGCCACTTCAAGAGCCAATCTGGCGGCGGCTATCATAGAAGGCAAACCGGAAGCCAGACAGGAAGCGGCAGGTGTGCTGAAGGAAGCGGTTGAACGTTTCGAGGCCGAAGGCGGAGAGGATTTCCATTACAGCGCGGCTTTGTCTGCTCTCGGTAGTCTGTATTTCTATGAGGAAAAGTTTGATAAAGCCGCGGCCTGTTTTAAGAAAGCCATGAATGTCCTTTATAAAGGGACAGGAGAAAGCGAGTCTTACTTAAGGGTTAAGGATAATTATGACATGGCAGTAGCCAGGATGAAGGAAAAGAAGATCTTAAGCAGGACAGTTAAGAATGCCGAAGATTTCTATGAAAAATACCTTTATCCGGCTATCAAAAATAAATGTCCGGGAGCACTGGAAAGAGTAGCCATAGGTTATTCCGGGGAGGGCAGCGAACATTTCGGTTATGATGACGAGGCATCCACGGATCATGATTTCGTAAAAGGCTGCGTAATATGGCTCACAGAAGAAACAGCTGCGCTGTTCGGACCCGAGCTTTCAAAGCTCTATGACGATGCCTATGCGGCCTGCTTTAAGGAAGAACCGGATCTGTCACTGATGAGACAGGGCGTACTGCTCATTGATGATTATTTCGAAAGGCTGACGGGTCTTATGAATGTCAGCGGGAGAGTAGAGGACGGCGGTCTTGATGAGGCGCTGTATGCGCTTGATGACGAACAGCTGGCCGGTATAGCCGCGGCTGTAAACGGAAAGCTGTTCATGGACAGTGACGGAACATTAACGGGGATAAGAGATTATTTCATAAACGGCATGCCGGAGGAATTCAGGAGAAGAAAGCTGGCAACCCTTCTTCATGTGTTTTCCCAGGCGGGACAGTATAATTATATGCGCTGTGTAAGGCGCGGTGACAAGCTGACGGCAAAGCTCTATGAATCAAGAGCCTGTGAGGCGGCGCTGAAGATAGTGCACTATCTTAACGGAAAATATCCGCCTTATCTTAAATGGCTTGACAGGAGCGCTAAGGAAGCTGAAAATGCTGCGGTGATCGCCGATATGCTTGATGCGGTTGCGGATATGCAGGATATGAGCAATGACAAGGCTCTTACCTTTGATATCATAGCTGCGCATATTCTTGAGGAATTGAAAACTCAGGATCTGATCAACGACTACGATAAGGCAGATCCCTTTGCGGACAGATATATAGCCGAAGTTGCAGGCCTGGGCGGCAGGAAACTCAGCAAAGAAGAACTGATCGAAAGGATCGTTGCGGAGGAATGGAAGCAGTTTGACAAGACTATAAACGAAGGCGGCAGGGCTGACTGTCAGGATAACTGGGAGACCTTTTCGGTAATGAGAAGAAGTCAGTATATGGTCTGGGATGAGAAATGTTTAAGGAGCTTTTATAAGGATCTTACATCAGGCAGAAACCTGATAACCGAAAAGTACGGCAGGATGATGGAATCCACTGCGCCAAAGCGTTACGAAGAAATAAAGGATAATTTCCCGGTCTTGAGCGATGAACGCAAAGAACTTCAGGAGGGTATCATCGCGGTTCAGGTAGGGATGATGGAAAACTTCGCGGCAAGATTTCCCAAAATGGCCGGCAATGCAAGGAAGATACATACTTCGGAAGATACGGAATATGATACCTCTTATGAAACATATTTGAGAGGAGAGATCAGCACTTATTCGGATGAGACTCTGCTTGCATATGGCAGACTGCTTGCTTCTTATGCCAAGGACGGCAGGAATATAGCGTATGAGATAATGAATAATACGGCGAAACTGCTGGGATATAAAGACGTGGAAGATGCGGAAGGGAGGATATGAAATGGCAGGTAAGAAAGAATACGAGACAAAGACGCATGAGTTACTCGGCCCCATTTGTGAGGAATACGGTGTCAGGATATATGATGTGGAATATGTGAAAGAAGGAAAAGAGTATTATCTGCGCTGCTATATAGATAAGGACGGTGGCGTGAATATTCAGGACTGTGAAAAAGTCAGCCGCGCTCTGTCGGCGAAACTTGACGAAGAAGACTATATTTCCGAGGCATATATACTGGAAGTAAGCAGCCCGGGGCTCGGACGCCAGCTTAAGAAAGACAGCCATCTTGAGTATTCCCTTGGAGAAGAAGTGGATATAAACCTTTATGAAGCTCTTGACGGCGCAAAAGAATATACAGGCATACTGAAAGCATATGACAAAGAAAGCATAACTGTCGAAGCGGATGGCAGTGAAAAAAAATTCAACAGAAAAGCTATATCAAGGATAAACCAGCACGTTGATTTTTAAGGCTTTTTGTAACATAAAATCTTGACAAGTAAGCCGCTAAAAAGATAAAATAATAAGGATTATTATGTCTTTTTTATGATGTGGTGAAATATGGATTACAGTGAGCTGATAATTAATTGCATGAAGGGAAAGATCGGAGAGTATCTCGTTACCGATGTTAATGGTGAGATACTGTTCCGTAACAGCGTGGAGAAGTTCAGTGATGACCAGTGGAACGCCTGGGCTGAATTTCACCTCGGGGATATGTCGAAGATCAATAAGGAAATGGTCTGGGAGATATCTGACAGGAGGAGCAGGTCTTATTTCCGTGTGCTTACGGTTCCCACCGAAGCAGAGGGACAGAAGCTGCTCGTTCATCATATCTATAACACCAGTGATTATGCAAATCTGCTGCGCGAGGTTTCCGGATATTCAAAAGAATGGCGTGAGCTGTCCAAGATGCAGACTACTGTTCTGGAACGGCTTTCCGGCGATTATAACGACTGCATGGTAGTGATCATGGAGTCCCTTGATATAGACAGCGCAGTACTTTATATAGAGCGTGAGAAGTTTGTGGAATCCTATGTGATGGAAAAAGGTGATAAGGATTCATCCCTTCAGCGTATCGATAAGGATAAGTGGCCTTCGGGTAAAAAAGGAAGCCGCAGATTTCTGCCGGGCTTCGGTACCAAAGGCTTCATCTGTTATGTCAGCGAGAAGACCGTAGGCGGCACACGCTATGCGCTGTTCATCAATGATGATGACACCGAGTCGGAAGAACCTTTCCAGATGCAGTACAACGTGATCCGTCTCTTTATTGAAAACTGTATCATGCGTGAACAGATCGTATATGAGAGTGAGCATGACCAGCTTACCGGGCTTTCAAATAAAGGCAAGTATATGTCCATGATGGAGGATTTCTTCCCGAACTGTAAGAGTCTTGCGGTTTATAACATGGATGTGAATTATCTGAAACGTACCAATGACACCTACGGACATGAAGCGGGTGATGCGCTTATAGTCAAGTCGGCAAAGAGTCTGCTGATGGTGGAAAAAGAAAAGGTACGGGGCTTCAGGATGGGCGGTGACGAATTTATGCTGATCGCCTGGGACCTGAGCGGAGAAGAGGCCGAAAAGCTTAAAGAGGAATGGGAAAAAGCGCTGGCAGAGCTTAACAGCATACCCGGAGAAATGGAATGCGTGATAGCCTGCGGACTGGCTTACGGTGAAGGTGATTTCGACATAAAGGAACTGCTGAAGCTGGCTGATGAGCGCATGTATGAGAATAAAGCTGCAATAAAAAAAGCGCGTGGGGATGATCCAAACGCGAGATAATAAAGAAAAGGGGTAACAGTATGACCATTAATACTAAGCAGGAAGGTACACAATTGACCATTTCACTGGAAGGCAGGCTTGATACAGTGACTGCTCCCGAATTGGAAGAAGTGATCAAAGAAAAGCTTCATGGTATGACTGAACTTATAATGGATCTGAAAGATATCGCCTACGTTTCCTCAGCCGGTCTTCGTGTGCTTCTGTCGGCACAGAAGGTAATGAACCGTCAGGGAAGCATGGTGATCCGCAATGCCAACGAAGATGTAATGGAAATCTTTGATGTTACCGGCTTTGTAGATATACTTAACATAGAATCATAATACTTTCAGGGGTTGATCAGGGGGGATCTATGAAAAACGACGACATGCTCCTGCTGTCGCGCACTGCGGACCGCATGAGCGCCGAAACGGGAGCGGATGTTATTGTTCTCCATATAAATCATTGTATGGAGAATTCTTTTGAATTCAGCAGGATACTTGGAAGAGTCTTTAAGAAAGTTGTTTTTATCGGCGCTCCTTACAATGACAGGAAAGTGCCGGTGGAAGACAGCTTTGTAGGTTTTTACGCACAGACCGAGGGTGATGAGAGAGCTCTTTATCGCGGGAACGAAAAAGTCAGCAGCGTAAAAGGCAGTTTTATAGAAGTTGTAAGGGCGCTTGTAGAGCAGGCTGTAAAGCATGATATCTACCCGGCTCTTGAAGAAGGCTCCAAGCTTCTTATCATTGAGGACGGCGGATATCATTATCAGGCTTTCCGCGATCTTTTCGATAAATACCCGCTGCTTAAGAGTGAGACCCTCGGAGCCGTAGAACAGACAACTTCCGGAACAGTCAGGGGATATCATCTCGGTAAGGAAAAAGAATATGCCTATCCGCATCTGAGTGTTGCAAGATCAGATATAAAGATGAATGTCGAATCACGTTTCATAGCGGAGCGTGTTATAGAAGAACTCAGCTATTTCCTGTACGGGATCAATACTTTCCTGGATTTCCACAAGGTGCTGCTTATAGGTTACGGTGTCATTGGCCGCCGTATAGCACAGGTCTTAACGGAAAGACCCGTCAAGCTCATGGTATGCGAGAAGAATCCGTATATCTTCGGCCTTGCAGCCGGTGAGGGACTTAAAGCATACGAGACCACGGAAGCAGACTGCTTTGATGCTGATACGATAATTCTCGGTAATACGGGCTGCGCATCCTTTGATGAAAAGATGCTGACGGATTTCATGGAGGGAAAAGCTCACAAGCTGTATCTGGCCAGCAGTTCCTCCCAGGATGAGGAATTCTGGATTTTCCTCTCCATGCTCCGTGGGGATATACCCTTCCCTGAAGGGATCACCCTCAAAGACCATTTTGAGTATGTGGGCGTGGATGAGTATGTCTTTGGATATGACAAAAAGGGCGTAAAGCGTGAGAAAAAGATATATCTGATCGCCAAGGGTCTGCCGGTCAACTTCTTCAGACCTGATGTCATCTCGCTTACCAACTGTATGATCGACCTTATCTTTACCGAGATACTTATGCTGGGTAAATGGCTGTGTGAGAACAGGGACGCAAAGAAGAAACTGTATCTGCTCGGCGTAAATGAAGATATCAGTACATACTGCTCCGAAAAGGATCTTTTCAGAGACTGGCTTGAAGTATACGGTTTCTCTTATGAAGATGACATGGCGAGACTTATGGATGCGCATCCGATGAGCAATAAACTGCGTGCATACATGCTGGAGGACTGAGCGGTATGCAGGAACAGGCGGCATTGGAAAACCGGATCGTGCGCGATACCTTCATGAAGTTCTTTTTCCCGACAGTGGCAAGCTCCATCACACTGTCGGTGATCTCCATGACCGATCTGATAATTGCGGGAAATCTTGTGGGCGAGACCGGACTCTCGGCCATAAGCTTAGGACTTCCCGTTGTTATTTTTGCCCAGATAGTATATGCGCTTTTCGGTATGGGCGGAGCCATATTCCTTGCCGTTCATATGGGGCGCGGTGACAGGGGATACTGCAGCAGGATATTTACCGTGTCCATGCTGTCTTCACTTGTCATAGGCATCATTGCCGCAGTTCTGGGAACGATATTCTTAAGGCCCATAGTTATGGGGCTCGGTGCTACAGGCGTTGCCATGGCAACATCTGCGGAAGCCTATATCGGAGTGCTCTTCCTGGGACTTCCTTTTCTTATTCTTTCACCGGTCATGGTGACTTTTTTAAGAAACGATAATGAACAGAAATATGCCATGTTCTGTGTAGTCAGCGCAGGGCTTTCAAATATTGTCCTTTCGGTATGGTTTGTGCTCGGTTTTAATATGGGCTGCGCCGGAATAGCTGCAGGTACAGTTGCTGCCGAGGCGCTCTGTTGCCTGCTCGCAGCCATCAGGCTGTTTTCGAAGAAGAGGATGTTCGGCCTGGTGAAGCTGCCTCTTGGCAGTGAGTCTTTCAAACTGAATCTGAAGATCGTTAAATACGGTGTGACCCTTGCAGTCATATTTGCTTCCCAGATACTGCTGACCATAGTTGTGAACCATTCTCTCGGCAAGAACGGAGGAGAGGAAGGCATAGCTATCTATGCCGTTATCAAATATCTGATCAACTTCCTGTTTGCGCTTTTTGACGGCGTGACCGGCTCCATTCAGCCTATGCTGGGTATTTATTACGGTGAACGTGAAGAAGAGAACGTACGCAGGACTGCAAAGATAAGCGCATGCGTTATGTTCTTTATATCTCTGGCCATGGGCGTGCTGATGTTTGTATTCGGCAGACTTTTATGCGGACTTTTCCATATTACCGGAGAAGTTCTTACGGAAGAAACATTGTTTGCGCTTAAGGTGCTTTCGGTATATTGTCCGCTGATGGGACTGACCACTTTCTTTAATGCTTTTTACCGCTGCACCGGAAGGACCAATGTGGCCTTTATTATCAGTATCCTGGATAACCTTGTATTCCCCGTATCGCTGGTAATAATACTTTCTGCAACTTACGGCCTTCACGGAGTATGGTACGGACTTCTGTTTGCATCGGTGGCAACCAATACCTGTCTTATATTATACTGCCTGATCTCGCACAGAGGCTTTCTGCTGCTGGATAAGAAGTATTTTGAACGTCCCGAGGGTGAATTCAGAAAGATACTTCCTGCTAAAAAAGAGAACCTTCCCCAGTTGCTCAGTGAGGTGGAGGCATACTGTGATGAAGCAGGGATAGGGCCTAAGCAGACTTATTATATAAGTCTGGTCATAGAAGAACTGGTCGTGAACGTGGTCAATATGGCCGGAGAGGAAAGAGGCTTTGATTACGCAGATATCCTGATAGCGAGGGAAGGCGGCAAATCAAGGCTGAGGATCAGGGATAATCTTACACAGTTCGATCCTACGTCCGAAGTCGGAGATATGGAAGATGTGCGAAGCGGCCTGATGGACGGCGATTCCGAAGATAATACTATCAATGCGCTTGGTATAGGCATAGTTAAAAAGATAGCATCTGATTACAGTTACAGAAGAACGATAGGTTACAACAATTTCATGGTTGTCTTGTAAAGAGGAGGAAAACAGATGAAGGACATTTTTTCGGTATTTACCAAAAAGAAATGGCTGCTGCGGATGGTGATCGTCGGCGTGCTTTTTATCGTCGTTGCCATGCCGTTCAAGTCGCTTCTGACACTGGTACCGGGTATGACGGAAGTGCGTCCCGCCAATATGATCCCGGTTGTCTTCGGGCTTTTGTGGGGACCTGCGGGAGCCTGGGGTATCTCCATAGCCAACCTGATATCTGATATCACTTCGGCTCTGATGGGCGGAGAGACCGTTGCGGGACTTTTTTCAGCATTCAGATTAAAGATCTTTATAGGCGGTTTCGTAATCAACTTCTTCTATGCTTACCTGCCTTATAAGATGTGGTACAGCCTGGATTTCGGCCGCGGGTATACGGTCAAGCCCCGTCTGAGAAGCGTTAAGGACATACTGAAATTTATCTTTATCGTATTTGTGGATTCCCTCATCACAACCATACTCCTCTCACTCTTATTTGAACATCTGGGATTCCAGCAGTTCGGTTCATCGGGACTCTTACTGTTCTTCAATAACTTTGATTTTGCCGTAATACTCGGTGTTCCCGCGACCCTGCTGATCACCAGTAACCGCAATGCCCAGTTCTGGACTCCTACGGAACCGGTAGATGCAAACGAGAAGATAGTTAAAAAGAAAAAGACCATCGGCGAATGGATACCTGATCTGTTATTGCTTGCCATATGCGCGGCAGGCGTTGCCTACTTCTTTGCAGAGAGGATCAACGGCTTTATGCTTGACGGCATGACGGCGCTTATCATGACCATAGTATTTGCCGTATTTGAGATAGTGTATATCTTCAGACCGGTTAAGGAAGTGCGAAGCGAGCGTTTCAGGGTAAATATCCGTGTCATGTCCATAAGGGCCAAGGTGGTAGTCGGCTTCCTGTTGATAACCGTATTCAGCGTGCTGATGGTAGGTGTTACAAGCTACCGTGCGGAGAGCGCAGTAGTTCAGGAAGCTGTCGATCTCTGGGGACATGTATATGCGGTCGTGGGTATAGCGCTGAACGTTATGTTCCTTGTTACGATCTGCTTCTTGAGCTATGTTGAGAATAAGATAACTAATCCTCTGGAAGATCTGGCTGAACAGGTGGATGCTTTTGCGGAAAGAGACCACTATGCCGATGCAAAGAGCGGATATAATGCAGCCGAGAATGCGGCCGATGTTAAGACCGGTGATGAGATCGAAGGTCTTTCGGAAAGCTTCGGCCGAATGATGAACGACATCAACGATTATGTGTCCAACCTGACAGTTATCACTGCAGAGAAGGAAAGGATAGGTGCGGAGCTCAATGTCGCTACGCAGATTCAGGCAGATATGCTGCCCAGGATATTCCCTGCATTCCCCGACAGAAAAGAGTTCGACCTCTTTGCTACCATGGATCCCGCCAAAGAGGTAGGTGGTGACTTCTATGATTTCTTCCTGATCGATGATGACCATCTGGGCATGGTAATGGCTGACGTGTCAGGTAAGGGAGTTCCCGCAGCGCTTTTCATGGTGATCGCAAAGACACTGATCAAGAACAGGGCGCAGCTGGGAGGTACACCTTCCGAAGTGCTTGCTTATGCAAACAATGAACTGTGTGAAGGAAATGAAGCAGAGCTTTTTGTTACGGTCTGGCTTGCGATAATGGAAATATCCACAGGAAAGGGCGTAGCTGCCAACGCGGGACATGAATATCCGGCAATATGCAGGGCCAACGGAGAATTTGAACTGATCAAATATAAGCATTCACCTGCGGTTGCCACTATGGAAGATCTGACTTTCCGTGAGCATGAGTTTGAACTTCATCCCGGAGATACGCTTTTTGTATATACAGATGGAGTACCCGAAGCAACCAATCTGGATAATGAACCTTACGGTATCGAACGTATGCTGGATGTTCTTAATAAGGATCCTAAAGCGGAACTGGATGTTCTGTTAAAGAGTATACGCGGCTCACTTGATGAGTTCGTCGGAGAGGCACCGCAGTTTGACGATATCACCATGCTGGCATGCAGATATATCGGAAAAGACGGAAACGAAAAGGATTGACACTTCCGCCCTAAAGGAAGGAGTAAGAATTGTTACGGGAATTGGAGATAGAGGCAAAAGACGCCAACCTGGATACTGTTCTGGATCTTGTTAACGGGCAGTTGGAAGCATTGGACTGTCCTTCCGGGATAATGATAAAAATGGCTGTTGCTGTCGAGGAACTCTTTGTCAATATAGCTCATTATGCTTATGGGGACAAAGTAGGCATGGCTAAGATCATTACCGAAACACAGGATGACCCGAGAGGCATATCCATTACTTTCATTGACAGCGGCATACCTTATAACCCGCTTTTGAAAGAAGATCCCGATGTCACCCTTTCAGCAGAGGAAAGACAGATCGGGGGACTTGGCATTTATATGGTCAAAAAAACCGTGGATAAGATAGATTACAGCTATGAGGACGGTAAGAATATCCTGCATATTTTTAAAGCTTTTTAAAAATGTTCTTGCAATCCGGGGACGACTGTGGTAATATATCCCTTGTTTGTAAACGGAGGTTTCTGTTATGCGTATATTTTTAACAATACTTTTTATAATCGATTGTATTGCGCTTTGCGTGATAGTACTTATGCAGAAGGGGCGTGAGTCCGGTATAGGAGGACTTACGGGCGGATCATCCGATACATATTGGAGCAAGAACAAGGGCAGATCAAGAGAAGGCATGATGCTGATGCTCACCAGAGTTTTCTCGGCTGTAGGATTGCTGCTTGTGATATTGCTTAATATGTCAAGGCTTCATTGATCCCGGGAGAAATGTTATCAGGCCCCTCGCAATAAGCGGGGGGTTTTTGTTTATGAAAAAAGGAAAGAATATGTCAGGAAAAGAATACAAAAAAACAAAAAAGAACAGCAAGGGAAAAACAAAGGAAAAGAAGAGCACAAAGAAAAAGGGCAGCGGTCTGGTATTTGAAGGAACCCTTATCACCAACCGTAAGGGCTTCGGCTTCGTTGAAGTTGAGGAACTTGATGAAGATATCTTTATCAGCCACGGTAATTTAGGCGGAGGATTTCACAAAGATACGGTGCTGGTAGAACTGCTTGATAAAAGGCACGGGCACCGGATGGAAGGCGCGATTACCAAAGTGCTGTCCCATGAGATAAGTTTCGTGGCCGGAACATATCAGAAGTCAAAGGATTTTGGCTTTGTAGTGCCGGATATGCAGAAAATAGCCGATGATATCTATATTGCGGCAGCTGACGATATGGGAGCTGTTAACGGCGATAAGGTACTCTGTGAGATAAAGACATACGGAGGAACAGGCAGAAGGCCGGAGGGCGTGATCACTGAGATACTCGGGAGCGAAGGGGATCCCCATGCGGATATCAGTGCTATAATCAGGCAGTATGAGCTTCCCGAAGCTTTTGCTTCCGATGTCGCTGACGAGGCCGCAAAAGTACCGGATAAAGTCAGCGCAAAGGAGATGAAAGGACGGCTTGATCTAAGGAAGCTTAAGATGGTCACCATAGACGGTGAGGATTCCAAGGATCTCGATGATGCAGTGAGTCTGGAGATAAAGGGGAAGGATTATATCCTCGGTGTTCATATTGCGGATGTGAGCCATTATGTCAAAGAAGGCGGAATACTTGATAAAGAAGCCTTAAAGCGCGGGACCAGCGTATATCTGGCAGACCGCGTGATCCCGATGCTCCCGGTGGAACTTTCCAACGGCATATGTTCCCTCAACGAAGGGGTGGACCGCCTTGCCATGAGCTGTATAATGCGTATATCAAAGAGCGGTATCATCAGGGATTATGAGATCTGTGAGAGTGTGATCAATGTCGACAGAAGGATGACATATACGGCTGTTGCGGGTATAATAGATGATAACGACAGCAAACTTAAGAAACAGTATAAAGAGTTTGTCTCCATGTTTGAGAATATGAAGACTCTGTCACTGGCTCTTAAAAAGATGAGGAGCAAGCGCGGTTCCATAGACTTTGATCTGCCTGAGAGCAAGATAGAGCTGGATGAAAACGGTTTCGTAAAAGACATACATCCTTATCAGAGAAACAGCGCTACTTCGCTTATCGAGCAGTTTATGCTTAGCGCAAATGAATGTGTGGCTTCGCATATGCTTGAAGAGGAACTGCCCTTCCTGTACAGAGTTCATGAGACACCGGATGCGGACAGGATGAGGGATCTGATGGAACTGTTAAGATCCTTCGGTTATCATATGAAAGGCGAACCCGAGCATATAACTCCCAAGGAGATACAGAAAATGCTTTCCGGTATAGCCGGAAGGGATGAGGAAGAACTGATACGCACGCTGGCTCTCCGCAGTATGAAACAGGCAAGATACGATACCGAGTGTCTGGGGCATTTCGGACTGGCGGTAAAAGAATATACACATTTTACTTCGCCCATCAGAAGATATCCGGATCTGCAGATACACAGGATATTGAAGGAGGAGCTGAAAGGCAAACTCGGAGATAAACGCATAAAGCACTACGAAAAGATACTTGATAAGGTTGCAAAGCAGTCTTCCGACAGGGAGAGACGCGCCGTGGAGGCGGAACGTGATACGGATAAGCTTATGATGGCCTCCTATATGTCCGATAAAAAAGGAGAGGTTTATGAGGGGACGATCAGCGGCGTAACGGGATGGGGGCTTTATGTACAGCTGCCCAATACCGTTGAAGGCCTTGTGCATATATCCCGTATGGAAGGCGATGATTATGATTATTCCGAGAAGGAATACGCCCTTATAGGACGATACAGCGGCAGGCGTTACAGGCTCGGTGAAAAAGTGAAGGTTAAGGTTGATGAAGTGGATATGCTGCTTCGTACCATAGATTTTAAGCTGGTGTGGGAAAATGAAAAAAGAAGGAATAAAACTCGTCGCAAATAATAAAAAAGCCTACTTTGATTACTTCATAGAAGAAAAGTATGAAGCGGGCCTGGAGCTTAAAGGCACGGAGGTAAAAAGCCTGCGTCTCGGAAAGTGCAGCATCAAGGAGGCCTATGTACGCATAGAGAACGGTGAGGTGTATGTGGTAGGCATGAACATTTCACCCTATGAGCAGGGCAATATCTTTAACCGTGATCCCCTTCGCGTCCGTAAGCTGCTCCTCCATAAGAGTGAGATAAACAAGCTTACCGGGGACACATCCAAGGCCGGCTATACCATAGCGCCGCTACAGGTATATTTTAAAGACGGAAGGGCCAAGCTTGAGATAGGCCTTGCCCGGGGTAAAAAGAATTACGACAAGCGGCAGGATATTGCAAAGAAGGATGCAAGGCGCGAACTTGAGCGTGACTTCAAGGTTAAAAATCTTTAAAACGGTTGTTATGGGCGCTTATTTGTGCCATAATAATATAAAGGGGCCTGACAGGTTTCGACGGGGCGTCTTAAGTTGAAGAAGCTATCCGCAGGTGTGCGTCAAACCCAAAATTAAACTAAACGCTGAAGATAATTTAGCACTGGCTGCCTAAGCGCAGCCCGTCCTTCTCACCTAACCTGCAGGGTGAGGTAAGGGCGTCGGTCTGCAGGAAACGCGTATGCAAAGCTTTGAGCATGCGGCTGATCCATGAAGCTACTGAAACCGTATCCGGTGTCTTTGACGGTGCGGCAGAGGGAATGTCAATCCAGAGACTATGATAGTAGAAGGGCAAGGGCGGACGTTTCGGACAGGGGTTCAAATCCCCTCAGGTCCACGTAAAAAAGCACCATATAGGTGCTTTTTTAGTGGCCCTGAGGCGATTTGAACTGCATGCGGGCGATGCAGAGTCGGCCTTGCGGCCGAGCGCCCGCATGCTTGCGTAACTCGGGCATCGCTCGCTTATCGCTCGCTAACCCTCGCGGGACAAACACTGCTCAATGTTGCAATAAGCTATGACCGACTATTGTGTCCCGGGATGCCGCAGGCTTCTTAACTCGCTAAATTGCACAAGGATGTGCAAGTGAGCTCAGACAATGCGAAGCCTGCTGCTGTCCGCTCGCTTTCACTAAGTGGGTAACTAAGGGCTTTATGTTTGAATCCGTAATGCATGGCTGTTTTCAGATTACCACTGGAAATATAAAGCTATATCAGCTGTTTTTTGATTGACTGGACCTGAGGAAATTTGGTATAATTTATAGGATTTTGAGAGCATGAGTTACGGAGGCTAAAGTATGTTTTGGCATGTGATACTTCCGGTGGCGATGATGGCACTGGTAGTGGGGTTTGTGATAGTCAAGGATTGGATCATAGATAAAGATAAATGGGACGAAGACGGTAATTATATCGGGGAAGCAGCTAAGGAACAGCCTGCTGATGATTCTGAGGTATCAGAGGCTGAAGAAACGGATGTCAAAGAGGAAGAAGATAAATGAATAACAAAAAGCATGCCGGGGTGATAATACTCATTGCCTCGCTTTTGCTTGCAGTTACTTTCATGAATATATGGATGGTTTTCGGGCAGACAAGGCGGCAGACCCTTGATTCCGGTACATACCAGCTGGAAATGATCAGCGGTGAGCTGGAAAGCACGATAAAGAACGCCGAAAATCTTGCTATGGAACTGGCGATGGTCGCCAGGGAACATATAAATGATCATGAAGATCTGACGGATTTCGTATACGCAAAGAAAAAAGAACTTATAGCAGAAAACAACGGTGTTTTCAATTTTTATATTGCCGGAGATGATTTTGCAATCATCCCCGATTTTGATATGCCTGATGATTATATAGCGACAGAGAGACTGTGGTATACCGGAGCTGTAAGAAATAACGGAAGACCTTATGTATCGCCGCCCTATATCGATGCAATGACCGGAAATATCTGTTATACGGTGGCTGTGATGCTGGCAGACGGCTCTACGGTAGTTTCTGCCGATTATACCATGGACAATATACAGGCGCATATCAGGCAGATGTATACCTCAGGCTCTCATAATGCCGTTATAGTTACCGAAGAGGGTATCATAGCCGGCTGTGCCGATGAGAAACTGATAGGCATGCAGCTGGTGGCTGTGCTTCCCGATTATGCAGGCATCTGGAATCTTGCAAGAAACAGGAGCGGCGTTGCTACGGCAAGGGTTAAAGCAGACTATCTTTATGATAATCTCTTTGCGGCAAGAAGCGGAAACGACTGGGTGCTGATAGTCAGCGAGAATGACTGGGAGCTTTACAAAGATTCATACAAGCAGCTGATAGTCACTGCGCTGCTTTCCGTCGCGCTTTTCGCGATAGTGATAATACTGTATCTTCTGGCAGTAAATAATCAGAAAAAGGCTGAGAATGCGCTGGCTTCCAAAGAGGCTTTTCTTCAGAATATCACTGCTGAGCTGAATGAACCCTTAAAGCGGATACTCGAAGGCTCCGGCAGCGAAATAAAAAGCGCTGACGATGATCTGAAGGAAAGGATGACCTCTATACATACGGCAGGTGAGAGGCTTTCCGAGACTATCGGGCAGATAGTCTCATATTCCAGCATAGTCAGAAGTGAGAAACATGATAATGCCTCCGGAAAGAAGTCCGGCGTTAAAGGAATGAACGAACGCTTCATGCGTGTGATAATCAGCCTGATGCTGATCATCATGTTCGTGACCTTCTATATCAATATCACCGTGATCTATAAGTGGGGCAACGTAATGATGCAGAAGGAGGCTGACAGTTACCAGTCAAGACTGTCCGAATGGGTTGTCACGCAGAAGAGCATACTTGATATGTTTGTAAGTATCATCTCCACCAATCCTGAAATGCTTGAGGATTATGACAGGACTATAGCCTATCTGGATGCGATCACAGTACAGTATCCGGAAATATCCGTCAGTTATATGGCAAGTCCGGATCTTACGCCCTGTGTCTATATGAATAACGGCTGGAAGCCGGAAGAAGGATGGAGAGTTGATACAAGAAGCTGGTATGTGGATCTGATGAAAAGCAAGGAAAACTGGAGTATATCGGCTCCTTACTTTGATCAGCAGACCGGCGGGTATTGTGTAACAATGTCGGAAAAGGTATACAATGCATATACAGGAGAATTCATGGGGAATTTCGGTATAGATTTCTTTATGGATAAACTTGTAAACATACTGGGTGACAGCTATTCCGATACCGGTTATGCCTTTCTTGTGGATGACGAAGGGGATATCATCAATCATCCTTTCGGCAGCTATCAGATGTCTCCCGAGGGCAGCGCCAATGTGGCAGATCTGAATTACGGCAGTGTAGATGTCAACAATGAGAAGATCCAGTTTATAAAAGATTATGACGGAAGCTATAAGGTGATCACCGCTTCACCGGGGAAAGCATCCGCTTTCACCGTTTATGTGGTGGCTGATATATGGAGCATCTTCGGAAAGGTCATCGTATACGGCCTGTTGTGCTTTATCATATTCATGATATGTATCGTTATGATATACCGCACCCTGTCAAGCCTGATACGCTGGCAGGACGAGACCAATCTGCAGATGAAGGAAGCGGCGGATGCGGCCATAGCTGCGGGAAAGGCCAAGAGCCAGTTCCTTGCCCAGATGTCCCACGAGATCAGGACACCGATCAATGCAGTGCTTGGTATGAACGAGATGATACTCAGGGAATCATCGGACAAGAATATACTCGGTTATGCGGATAATATCCAGTCGGCAGGACACAACCTCCTGTCAATCATAAACAGCATACTGGACTTTTCAAAGATCGAAGACGGCAAGATGGAGATAATCCCCGTAAAGTATGATCTGGCTTCTGTGATCAATAACCTTGTTAATTCCATTTCGGACAGGGCTAAAGCGAAGGCTCTTAAATTCACGGCTGAGGTTGATGAAAAACTGCCATCAGTGCTTTACGGTGATGATGTGCGTGTTTCCCAGGTAATAATGAACCTGCTTACCAATGCGGTCAAGTATACGGATGAAGGTGAGATACTTCTGAAAGTCATTGAGAAGAACCGCGAAAAAGATAATCTCTGGATAGAAGTCACGGTGAAAGATACCGGTATCGGCATAAGGGAAGAAGACATGGAAAAGCTCTTTGAGTCCTTCGAGCGTCTTGATGAGATAAGAAACCGCAATATCGAAGGTACCGGGCTTGGAATGTCAATAGTCACTAAGCTGCTGAAGATGATGGATTCAAGCCTTAAAGTAGAGAGCGTATACGGGAAGGGTTCGACCTTCTCCTTTGTGCTGAAACAGAACATCATAGATGCCCAGCCTATAGGTGATTATGTAACAAGACTTTCAAGGAGCAAGGAAAGCAGGACCGATCAAAAGCACCCGCTGATCAAAAATGCGCGTATACTGGTGGTTGACGACAATGAGATGAACTTAAGCGTTGCAAAGAATCTGCTGAAATTAAACGGCGTAGTACCTGATATTGCAAATTCCGGTGAAAAGGCGATAGAACTTATCAATAGCAATTTCTATGACATCGTTTTCCTTGATCATATGATGCCGAAGATGGACGGTATTGAGACTCTGAAAATACTCAAGAGCAACGGCCTGATACCGGAGGGGATGACTATCATAGCTCTTACGGCTAATGCGGTCGTGGGGGCCAGGGAAAGCTATCTGGAAGCGGGCTTTGATGATTATCTGTCCAAACCCATAGAGGTTGAAAGACTCGAAGAAAAGCTCATAAAGTATCTGCCTGAAGAGATGGTTGAATGGAACTCGGAGAACGAGAAGAAGAGCGAAAGTGCCGAAGAAGAGGAAATACTGGAGTTTTCGCCGGATTCCGAAGATGATATGATCCCGGATGCTGCGGATATCGTTAAAGAACTTAAGGCAAAAGGTTTTGATACGGAGGCAGCCTTACGTTTCTGCGGGGATGATCAGAGCTTTTATGCAGAGATACTCGGTGATTTTGCCACTGAATGCAGTGAAAAGGCGGCTGAACTGGACGGCTATCTTGAAAGTGAAGATATGAAAGAGTACAAGGTGCTGGTGCACTCCCTTAAAAGCGGGGCAAAGACAATAGGCGCCATGGAACTTTCTGAGGATGCAAGGGCACTGGAAGAGGCCTCTGCTGCGGATGATAAGCAGTATGTTAAAGCAAATCATGAGGGATTTGTACAGAAATATAAGCAGACCGCGGATACTATAAAAGCTATAATAAGTAACATATAAAACTTTAAAGGAGGTATTTTGTAATGAAGATCTATTCAGTAAACGATCCCGAGTTTAAGCCTTACGGCAAGGTGCTGGGTTACGATACGGGCTGCCTTGTAAAAGCACTGGACGAAGCTACGCCGCTTCCCGAGGGTGTGGAATACGTAATGAGCTGTGCAGCTCTTGAGTACACCTGTGATTTCGGAGTGCTCCAGAATAATGCCTATGGCGGTATGCCGATACAGATAGGCTACTGCAACGGCCATAACACAAAGCTTAACTGTCTTGAGTATCATCGTGACAGCGAGTTAAATATTGGCTCTACCGATTTCATACTCCTGCTGGCAAAGGCAGATGATATCGTTGACGGCAAGCTTGATACTTCCAAAGTCAAGGCTTTCCTTGCAAAGAAGGGACAGGTAGTTGAAGTATATGAGACCAGCCTTCATTATGCACCCTGCTCGGCAGTAAAGGGAGAGGGCTTTAAGGTTGCAATCGTTCTTCCTAAGGGGACTAACGGCGCCGTACCGGCTCTTAAAGCTCACAATGAGGAAGATAAGTGGATGACAGCCTGCAACAAGTGGCTTCTTGCACATGCGGAGAGCGCTGAGGCTAAGGACGGCGCTTATGTAGGACTTACAGGCGAGAATATTGATATAAGCGCTGATATCTGATAACGGAGCGTAAGGATGCTTCAAACGTATTATCTGGTTGTTTTCATACTGGCGGCATTGCTTGCGGTGGCATATGTTTTCATATGGCACAGGCATTTTAATGCAAGTATTATGGGGATTTTTATACTTATTCCCGTAAACACTCTGGGTTATATGCTGCTGTATGATAATCCCGATGTGAAAAGCGCATATATCGGGCTTAAGATCATATATCTTGGCGGAAGTCTGTTGCCCTGGTTCATAACCATGACAGTCTGTGATCTGTGCCAGATCACTGTCAATAAAAGGATCAGGACAGGGGCATTCGTTTTCAACTGCCTTATGTATGGCATCATCCTGACAATGGGGCATGCGGATCTGTTTTACAGATCGCTGGAAGTGGAAGTTAAGGACGGCTTCGTATTCTTCACTAAGGAATACGGGCCGTTCCATACTTTCTTTTATGCGGTCGTATGTATATATTTCCTTGTCAGCATCATAGTGATCATATATTCCCTGTTCAATAAGAAACAGGTTTCCCGCAGGATACTGTTTCTTCTGTTTATTCCGGAAGCAGCTACGGTCTTCGGCTATTTTATCAATCATCATCTGATAGGCGGTTATGAGATACTGCCTGTCATGTATCTTTTTGCGCAGATAACATATATTTTCATAGTCAGAAGAATGTCCTTATATGAGGTCAGCGATATGGTCGTTGAATCACTCGTACAATCCGGTGATACCGGCTTTATCATCATGGATTTTGATCACAACTATCTGGGCAGTAATGAAACGGCAAAGGAGATTTTCCCTTCCCTCAGGGACATGAGAATAGATTTCAAACTATCGGATTCGAAGGAACTGGAAAAGACCGTGCTGCACTGGGTGGCGCATTTTGAAGAGGATCAAAAGAACAATAAGAACCTGTATGTTAAGCGAGATCCGTCCGGTAATGAAGAAGACCGTATGTACAGCGTGAACGTTGACTATATGTTTGACGGATCAAAGCGCAGGGGATATCAGGTATTCCTTGCGGATGATACCCAAAACCAGAAATATATCAAGCTGCTTGATAAATACAATAATGAACTTGAAGAGGAAGTTGAGGAAAAGACTAAGAGTATAGTGCTCATGCACGACAATCTCGTCTTAAGCATGGCGGCCATGGTTGAAAGCCGGGACAATTCCACCGGCGGCCATATCAAGCGGACCAGCGAAGGTGTGCGTATGCTGGTCGAAGAAATACTGAAAGATGACAAAATGAAACTCAGCGATGAGTTCTGTAAAGATATAATAAAGGCGGCCCCGATGCACGATCTGGGGAAGATAGCCGTTGATGATGCGATCCTGAGAAAACCCGGACGTTTCACCGATGAAGAATTCGAAAAGATGAAGAAACATGCGGAAGAGGGTGCCAAGATAGTTCATGAGATTCTTAAAAGTACGGATGATGAAAGCTTTAAGATAATTGCCGAGAATGTGGCACATTATCATCATGAACGCTGGGACGGCTCCGGATATCCCGAAGGACTTAAGGGCGAAGAAATCCCCTTTGAAGCCAGGATAATGGCGATTGCCGATGTCTATGATGCGCTGGTCAGCAAGCGCGTTTATAAAGAGAGCATGTCTTTTGAAGAAGCGGATAAGATCATAATGGACGGAATGGGAAAGCATTTTGATGCGGGCCTTAAGGAATACTATGTGAAGGCAAGGCCAAGATTTGAGGCATATTATAAGAATAATATCTAAAAGAAGTACGGTCTGAAGGAGAAAGATATGAAGATAAGTAAAGAAAGCGGTCTTTGCTTTGTTTATGAAAAGGGAACTAAAAGCGGCCTGATAAAGGTGGCTGAATGGGTGAGAGAGGATATAGAGAAATGTCTCGGTTTTAAACCTGAGATAAAGGAGATATCAGCCGCTGCCGAATTGGAGAGTATCAAAACCTATAAGCTGATATTCGGCATAGCAGGAGAAAATGCCCTTATTGATGAATTGCTTAAAGGCGACAGGGGTATAAAAGGGAAAAGAGAAGTATATGCCATGATACCCGCTGATGTTGAAACGCTGTTGATAGCAGGCAGTGATAAAAGAGGCTGCATATACGGACTTTTCAGAATATCGGATCTGCTTAATGTATCGCCCTTTGTTAACTGGTCAAAGCTGGATCCGCCCCGTGCCGATCATCTTGAGATAAAGGAAAGCTATATTTCCAAAGAGCCTTCGGTGGAATACAGAGGTTTCTTTATAAACGACGAGTGGCCCTGCTTCGGAAACTGGTGCAATAAGAATTTCGGCGGAGTTAATGCAAAGATGTATATCAATGTTTTTGAGATACTGCTCCGTATGAAAGGGAACTATCTATGGCCGGCTATGTGGGCATCCAATTTCGCAATGGACGGCCCCGGTCTTGAAAGCGCCGAACTGGCTGATGAACTCGGTGTGGTCATGGGACTGTCACATCACGAACCCTGCTTAAGACACGGTGAGGAATATTCGATGGTAAGAGGGGCGGGCTCCAAATACGGAGACGCCTGGGACTTCCTTTCCAACGAAGAAGGCATTACGGAATTCTGGAGAGACGGCTTAAAGAGAAACGGTCATCTGGAAAACGTGATAACCTTAGGGATGCGCGGCGAGCGGGATTCCATGATCATGGGAGAAGCCGGACTTGGTGCAAATATAGATCTGATAAAGAAAGTGCTGATCACTCAGAATAAGCTGATCAGGGAAGAAGTGTGCGAAGACCTCAAAAAAGTCCCCCGCATGATAGCTTTGTACAAAGAGGTAGAAGCATACTATTACGGAGATGAGCAGAATAAGGGATTGATGGATTATCCCGAACTGGATGACGTGATACTGATGCTCTGTGATGATAACCACGGCTATGTCAGGACTCTTCCGGATGAGGAGATGAGAAAGCATCCGGGCGGTTTCGGCATGTATTATCATTTTGATTATCACGGCGGACCGATATCCTATGAGTGGATCGATTCCACACATCTGCCGGCGGTCTGGGAGCAGATGACCACTGCATACGAAAGAGGCATCAACAGACTCTGGATAGTCAATGTCGGGGATCTTGGCATGAATGAGCTGCCGCTTAATTACTTCCTTGATCTTGCCTATGATTATGACAGCTGGGGTATAAAGGCAGAAAACAAAACCGCTGAATATATGAAACGCTGGTTTGTGAATAATTTCGGCGGAGCATTTGACATGGATACTTTATCAGCGCTGGCTGATATGTATCTTAGATACGGCAGACTGATGAACAACAGAAGGCCCGAGCATATGAATGCCGGTATCTACAGCGTTAAAGAAGGCTATGAAGCGGAACGCATACTTAAAGAGACAGATGAGATAGAGGAAATATGCAGAAAAGCTGAAGAGACCTGTCCTGAAGAATATAAAGATGCCTTTACCGAACTGGTAGCATACAAAGTATATGCGGGAATGAATAACATCCGGATGTGGATACACAGCGCATATAACCATCATTTTGCATCTTTGGGACTTGTTGCCGCTAATGATCACGCCGAGACAGTCAAAAAATGTCTTGAAAGGGATACGGCATTAAAGGATATGCTTCATAGCGCTGCAGGCGGCAGATGGTATGGTTTCGGTATGGCTGAACATATAGGTTTCAGGAATTGGAACAGCGAAGAGAGTACCTATCCGACACTTGAATATGTAACGCCGGTAAATAAGACCGATGTGATGGTGGGGATGATAGGTGAAACAGGATACAGCTGCGGCGGAGAATGGACAGGCAGGCGTTTGAAACTCAGTGTTTATGAGGAAGAGAATGCCGATGAAGCTAAGGCTAAGTTTTTCATTGCTGCAAGAGGAACCGAAAGAGCGGAGTACAATATCAGCACATCGGAAGAATGGATCACGACCGATATTACTGCCGGCAGGATAGGGCTTGGCGAGCCTTATACGGAGATTTGTGTCAAGATAGACAAATCCGGCCTTGAAAAGAAAGCGGAACCGTATACGGCTAAAGGAGAGATCACTGTCAGCATAGGAAACTCTAAAGTGAATATTGATATATTTACGTTGGTATATGATGACAGTGAGAAAAGCTTTATCGAAGAAAACGATATGGTCGTTATGGATGCGGGGATTTTCGATGAACTCGTAAAAGGCAATAAAGGAGAGTTCAAACTGCTTAAGGATCTGGGAAGAAATGAAGATGCGATAAAGCTGTTCCCTGTGGACAGAAGCATTGAAGATATTTCGGATGCTCCGAAGGCGGATTACAGTTTCAGGCTGACGGAGGGCGGGGAATACAGGATCATATTTGTGCTTGAACCCGTAAATCCCTTTGTTCACGGAAGAGGTATAGATATCTGCTATTCCGTAAATGACGGAGAACTTAAGAAAGTACAGGTACTTGGCAGTACTTATGATGCGGGTACTTCTTACGAATGGGGCATGGGCGTGTTGGATCATGTAAGGGAGGCCTCAGCGGAAGAAGTTCTGGAGAAGGGCATAAACCGTATCAGCTTTTACGGAACACAGGTGGAAAATGTGCTGGAACGCATTATCGTGGTCAAAAAAGTCAAAAAACTTCCCGGCTGTTACCTGGGACCTGCAACAAGTATTGGAATATAAGGAACTTACGGCGGATGTATTTGGCAAAAGCTTAAGAGTTTTGCTATAATGTATTCCGTACGCTATAAAGAAACTAAAACAAAGGCGGTAATTAAAGTATGAAAATGGGTTTTCGCTGGTATGGCAGCGGCAATGACAGTGTAAGTCTGGATCAGATCAGGCAGATACCGGGAGTTGAAGAGATCGTCTGGGCGCTGCATTCCAAACTTCCGGGAGAAGTGTGGGAAAAAGAAGAGATAAGAGCGGCCGTGGACGAGATAAAAGCCAAGGGCTTTGGTGTCAGTGTGGTAGAATCGCTCAATGTGCATGATGATATCAAGACAGGTGCTCCTACCCGTGATCTCTATATCGAAAAATATATCGAGAGTATGAGAAATCTTAAGGAATTCGGCGTAAAGGTGATCTGCTACAATTTTATGCCGGTTTTCGATTGGACAAGGACCGATCTTTACCATCCGCTTCCGGACGGATCTACGGCGCTCTTTTATGAAAAATCAAAGATCAGACAGGATCCTAAAGAGATGGCAGAGTATATACTTAAGGAGTGCGAAGGTCTGACAATGCCCGGCTGGGAACCTGAAAGAATGGCGGAACTGGACAGTCTGTTTGAAAAGTATTCAAAGATCGATAAAGAAACGCTGTGGGAAAACTTAAAATATTTCCTCGAAAAACTGATGCCCGTATGTCATGAGTGTGGGATAAAGATGGCGATACATCCGGATGATCCCCCCTGGGATATCTTCGGTCTGCCCCGGCTCATAACCTCCGATGAAAATGTTGAAAGGCTGCTCAAAATGGTGGATGATCCATGTAACTGTCTGACACTGTGTACAGGATCACTGGGAGCAAGCGAGTACAATAATATCCCTGCTATAGCCGAAAAGTACGCGGACAGAGTAGCATTTGCGCATATCAGAAATGTAAAGATATATGAAAACGGCGATTTCAGCGAGGTTTCTCACAGAGACTGTGATGGTGACGTGGGAGTGCTTGGGGTTATTAAGGCTCTTCATGATAAGAATCCTGACGTGTTTATAAGACCTGATCACGGAAGACATATCTGGGGGGAAAAGTGCAGGCCCGGATACGGACTCTATGACAGGGCGCTGGGTATCATGTATATTCTGGGTGCATGGGATATGCTGGATAAAACTCCCAAGGAGAATGGATAATGAAATTAAAGCTGGAAAGTATCATAAATGAAAAGGAAAAATGGGAAGCGGCAGGCGTGAGTCTTCCGACATATGATGTTAAGAAGGCGCGTGAGAATACGTTAAAGAAACCGGAATGGGTACACTTCGGCACCGGGAATATTTTTCGCGGATACATAGGCGGGATCTGTGATATGCTGCTTGCCGGCGGATATTCGGAAAGCGGCATCAATGCGGTGGCCTGCTATGACAGTGAGACTATCGACAGGGTGTACAAACCTTATGACTGTCTTTGTCTGGATGTGGGACTTAAAAGTGACGGCGGCATTATCAAGAAGATCAATGCGTCAATAGGTGAAGCATTTGCGGCAAGGGATGATCTGAAAAGGCTAAAGGAGATAGCCGTCAGCGATACGCTTAAGCTGATCACCTATACCATAACGGAAAAGGGTTATGCGATAAAGGATGATAACGGATATTTTGAAGCCGTTCTTGCGGATATGGAAAACGGCATGAACGACCCGAAGAGCGCAATGGGTATGACGGCTTTTATGCTTTATCACAGATATAAGGCCGGTGAAAAGCCTGTCGCGGTTGTCAGTCTTGATAATATGAGCAGAAACGGTGATAAACTGAAAGCTTCGGTTACGGAGATAGCGGAAAAATGGAACGATCAGGGCTTCATGAGCTATCTGAATGACAGCAGCAAAGTATCTTTCCCTTTCAGCATGATAGATAAGATCACACCGCGCCCCGATGCAAAGGTGGCGGAAAGCCTGGGGACATGCGGCATTGAAGATATGGAGATGCAGGTGACCAGCAAAGGTACCTATATAGCCCCTTTTGTCAATGCTGAGATCCCGGGTTATCTTGTGATCGAGGATAATTTCCCCGCAGGCAGACCTGCTTTCGAAAAAGCCGGTGTTTATATGACTGACAGAGAGACTGTAATGAAAGCGGAGGGAATGAAAGTCGGTGCATGTCTTAATCCGCTGCATACCGCGTTAGCCGTCAGCGGCTGTCTTCTCGGACATAAGAAGATAAGCGAAGAGATGAAAGATGAAGAGCTTAAAAAGCTTGTATATGCACTTGCCAAAGAGGATATTGTTACCGCTTCAGATCCCGGCATAATCAAGCCTGAGGATTTTGTGAAAGAAGTGCTGGAGGAGAGACTTGTCAATCCGAATCTGCCCGATACACCTCAGCGCATCGCAACAGATACCAGTCAGAAAATACCCCAGAGATTCGGTAATACTATAAGGGCATATGCAGAGCTGGGGCGTGTGGATGAACTGAAAGTGATACCTCTGGTACTGGCTCTGTATCTGAGATATCTCGGAGATACGGATGATGCCGGTATGGAAATGAAGCACAGCGCGGATCCGAGGCTTGAGGAGCTTAAGAATAAGCTTAAAGAGAATGGCCCTGAGGCAGTACTTGATGATGAAACACTTTTCGGCACGAGTCTCAGCGATAAGACAGTACTTAAAAACAGAGTGCTCGAATATTATGATATGATGAACAAAGGAAACGGGGCTGTCAGGGATACTTTGAGAAACTGTTTATAGACCGGAAGGGATCAGGCAATGACACAGGAACAGATTTTCAATAAAATAGCCGAGGCTCTGCTTGGCGGATATACGCGTGTTTATTATGTGGATGCCGCAAGCTGCGCTTTCAAATGGTTTTCCATTGACAGGAAGACGCATACACTGCTGCCGCAGAAGGATGGCAATGATTTTTTTAAACATGTGGCAGAAGTAGTAGAAGAAAGCGTGCATCCGGCAGAGAGAGAAAGTTTGCTTTCGGCTTTTGAAAAAGATAAAATGCTTTCCAAAATGAAGGACGGTGAAAAGGAGAGCAGGATCTACCGCGTTAATGTCGACGGCAACTACGAGTATCATCAGATGCGCCTGATAAAGGACAATGAAGAGAATGATGAATACTTTATCATAGGCGTACTTAATGTAGATAAGAAAGTCAAAGAAGAAAAGAAACAGGAACGGGTACTGAAGACTGCCATGGAGATGGCAAGGCGCGATGAACTGACCGGCATCGGCAATAAGAACGCCTATCAGGAATTTGAAAAGATCCTGCAGAGAAAAATGGACAGCGGCGCGGAAAAAGTAAAGTACGCCATTGTCATTTTTGATCTTAATAATCTGAAACCCGTTAATGATACCTTTGGTCACAGCGTTGGAGACGAATATCTGAAAGCCTCCTGTAAGATGATCTGTGATACCTTTGCCCACAGTCCTATATTCAGGATAGGCGGGGATGAGTTTCTGGCCTGTCTCGAAAAAAGGGATTACAGCGCGAGAAATGATCTGATCCGCATGCTCGAGGTACAGGTGGCTGACAATATGAAAAGGGGCAACGGTCCCGTTATAGCCATCGGAATGAGCGAATACGATCCCGAACTGGATGATTGTGTAAACGATGTATTCACAAGGGCTGATGCCCTTATGTATGATAATAAGAGACTTCTTAAGGAACAGGGCGGTAATGGCAGTTCGTTCATGAAGTACTTAAGCGAAGGCAGCAAGGTACCGCCTGAAAAACGCTGGAGTCTTGATAATCTGTTCATGGCTTTTGAGAGCATGGCTGAGGGCAGCTATGTATATCTCTGCAACATGAAATATGATTATTCCAAATGGTCAAAGAAATGTGTGGATACCTTCGGCCTGCCCGGAGAGTATATGTTCGGAGCAGGAGCTATCTGGGAAGAACATATACATCCGGATGATGTGGTAACATACAGACAGGCTGTGGCAGATATCTTTTCCGGTAATTCGCGTTTCCATGATATCCAGTACCGCGCAAAAAAGGCTGACGGAGAGTATGTGCTGTGTACCTGTAAAGGCATGGTAATACAGGATCTGGATGAACAGCCGCTGTATTTCTGCGGAACTATCATGAACAACAGTTCCAACTCCAACATAGATTCTCTTACCGGACTAAAGAATCAGTATGGCATGCTGGAAGATATCCGGCTTCATCTGCAGAACAAGAATAAGGTAAGGATAACCATGATCGGATTCAGCAAGTTTTCCGAGATCAATGAGATGTACGGTTATCATTACGGAAACAGTGTTCTCCAACATTTTGTGCGTTCGCTGTATGATAAAGTCGGCAATACCGGTGAGGTTTACAGGCTGGACGGTACCAAGGCCGCCGTGATAAGCCGTATCAGAACGGTGAAGGAGATAAAACAGAAATACGAAGAATTCAGAAGAGAATTCCGAAAGGGAGTAAAGATCGAAGGCAAGACCATAGTCTGCGAGATGAATGCCGGTCTTATAGAGATAGATGATTTTGACATAAATGACAGGGCGGTGTATTCCTGTCTGGATTTCGCCTATGAAGAATCAAAACAGAAGAGACAGGGCGATATGGTTGAATTTTATGAAGCTCTTAATGAGAAGAACCGTGACAGGATAGCCAAACTCGGAGAAATACGCTGGGCCATAGCTAATGGCTTCAGAGGTTTTTATCTTGTGTATCAGCCGGTGGTAAACGCCCATACTGAGAAGATGAGCGGTGTGGAGGCGCTTATCCGGTACAAGTCCGCTAAGTTCGGTATGGTGCCGCCTGATGAATTCATACCTATCATAGAGAGAGACCCTCTGTATAGAGATCTCGGCAGATGGATACTAAGGCAGGCCCTGCTTGACGGAGCTGAAATGTTTAAAAATGAAGATAACTCTTATATGAGCGTAAATCTTTCCTACTCACAGATAGAAAGACCGGACTTCATTGATTCGGTCAGGGAACTGCTGGAAGAGACCAAGTTCCCGCCTTATAAGCTGTGTCTGGAACTTACCGAGCGCTGCAGGCTGCTTGATATAAATATGTTAAAGAATGTCATTGTGAACCTGAGGGGAATGGGAGTCAGAGTGGCCCTGGATGATTTCGGAACGGGGTTCTCCTCGGTAGGACTGCTGCTGGATCTGGATTTTGATATCATAAAGATCGACAGGAGTTTCATCATTCATATAGAGGAAGATGAAAGAGAAAGGACACTGATGGAACATTTTTCAGGCATGGCTGCTTCTTTTGACTCAAATGTCTGCGTTGAGGGTGTGGAGACCAAAGCCATGACAGAAATACTTAGGGAATACAATGTGCATACCTTCCAGGGATACTATTATTCCAAACCTCTGGTCTTCGATGAACTGATGAAATGGAAAAAAGAGAGGGAAAAATAAGTCCGGGTTTACAAATCGGAGTTATTGTAATATCATTCAGTGTTGTTAATACGGATGCCCGGATATAACAGAGGCATCCGATAAAAGGAGGAGCATTATGAAAAAGAGGATTTTAGCTTTGGTCATGGCAGCTACGCTCGGCATTATGGCTGTAGGCTGCGGAACAAAGGAGCCTGCCGGTAAGACAGGCGAGACCGAGTCGGTACAGAGGGAGAGTGTATCTGACAAAAAGATCGGTATGATACTGGTCGGCGATGAGAACGAAGGTTATACTTATGCGCATATCGAAGGCATGAGGATAGCCGAGGTACAGAACGGACTCAATGACAGCAACATTATATGGAAATATTCCGTTCCCGAGGATGAGAGCTGCAAGGAGGCTGCAGTAGACCTGGTAGAGCAGGGCTGTGTTGCAATCTTCTCTAACAGCTACGGACATCAGACTTTCATGGAGGAAGCTGCTGCAGAATACCCTGATGTGCAGTTTGTTTCAATGACAGGTGACAGGGCCGAGATCAGCGGTCTGTCCAATTTCTCAAATGCATTTACAAATGTTTATGAATCACGTTTCGTATCAGGCGTTGTTGCCGGTATGAAGGTAAAGGAACTTGTGGATCAGGGAAAGCTTGCTGACGAGAATATGGACGGCAATAAGGTGAAGATCGGATATGTCGGAGCTTATCCTTATGCAGAGGTGGTCAGCGGATATACAGCTTTCTTCCTTGGTATACAGTTTATCTATCCGGATGTAACTATGGAAGTAAGATATACAAACTCCTGGTTTGATATTACAGCAGAAGCAGAGGCCGCAAATGCTCTTATGGCTGATGGCTGTGTTATCATAGGACAGCATGCGGATTCCACGGGCGCTCCTACTGCTGTACAGGATGCTCTCAGCAAAGGCAAACCCGTATACTCAGTCGGCTACAATGTTGATATGTTAAGCGTAGCGCCTGAAGCTGCTCTTACTTCTGCAACAAACGTATGGAGCGTATATTACAACGAAGCAGTCAAGACCGTGCTTGAAGGAGGCAAGATACCTACCAACTGGTCAAAGGGTTATGCTGACGGCGCTGTTGCCATCACCGCGCTTGGTCCTTCGGTTGCTGAGGGCACACAGGCTAAGGTTGATGAGGTGATAAATGCATTAAAGAGCGGTTCGATAAAGGTATTTGATACCTCAAGATTTACGGTTGACGGCAAGCATCTTGACAGTTATTTCGTTGATATGAACGGTAACTTCTCAAACGGAGATCCCGAGGATAAGGAAGCTATATGGGACGGTTATTTCCATGAGTCAGAATTAAGAAGCGCTCCTTCCTTTGATATCCGCATTGATGGTATTACGGAGCTTACCGCTGAATAATGATCAAAATCATAAACAGGAGAAATACAGACATTGGCTGCAATAACTTTTGAACATATATCCAAAAGATTCGGAAGCGTAAACGCTAACAGTGATGTAAGTTTTTCTGTAAATAAGGGAGAGATACTCGCGCTCCTTGGAGAAAACGGAAGCGGGAAGACCACGCTTATGAATATGCTTTCCGGGATCTATTATCCCGATGAAGGCCGTATCTTAGTGGACGATAAACCCGTAAGTATCCGCGGACCCAGGGAGGCGTATGCTCTCGGAATAGGAATGGTCCACCAGCATTTTAAGCTGGTGGACGTTTTTACTGCTGCGGAAAATCTCGTGGTGGGACTGGAACCGGATAAGAAGCTGGACAGAAAAGAGATAGCGGCAGACATAAAAGAGATCTGTGACAAATATAAATTCGATGTCAATCCGGATAAAAAAGTTTATGACATGAGCGTCTCGGAAAAGCAGACACTTGAGATAGTCAAGGTTTTATACAGAGGCGCAAACATACTGATACTGGACGAACCGACTGCTGTACTGACTCCGCAGGAAACGGAACGTCTGTTTAACGTACTCAGAAATATGAAGCAGGACGGCAAGACCGTAATCATCATCACTCATAAGCTTCATGAAGTCCTGAGCATATCCGACAGGGTGGCGATACTCAGAAAAGGCGAATATATTGAAACCGTGGAAACAGCCGAGGCCACCGAAGAAAAACTGACTGAGCTCATGGTGGGCAAAAAGGTTGATCTGGAGATCGAAAGACCCGAGATAGAGGATAAAAAGCTCAGGCTTGAAGTAAGAAATCTAAGCTGTATCAATAACGAAGGAATAAAAATACTTAAAGATATTTCCTTTGATCTGTACGGAGGAGAGATACTCGGGATTGCGGGAATATCAGGCAACGGACAGAAGGAACTGCTGGAAGCCATAGCAGGCCTCAATCTTATAGAAGAGGGCGGTTCCGTAAAATATCATCAGCCTGATACAGAGGATCCGGTAGAACTGAAAGGCATGACACCAAGGCGCATAAGGGATCTGGGAGTACAGCTTTCCTTTGTCCCGGAAGACAGGCTGGGAATGGGCCTGGTAGGAAGCATGGGCATGACTGAGAATATGATGCTGAAAGATTACAACAGCGGGCGGGGAATATTCACGAGTAAGAAAGCCCCCAAAGAGCTTGCTGAGAAGATAATGGAAGAACTTGAAGTAGTGACTCCGGGAGTGACTACACCGGTGAGGAGGCTCTCCGGAGGCAATGTACAGAAAGTCCTGGTAGGCAGGGAGATTGCCGCATCGCCTACCGTACTGATGACTGCATATGCCGTAAGAGGCCTCGATATCAATACTTCATACACGATATATCATCTGCTGAATGAGCAGAAGAAAAAAGGTGTTGCTGTCATTTATGTCGGAGAGGATCTGGATGTGTTGCTGGCACTCTGCGACCGCATACTTGTTTTGTGCGGCGGACAGGCAAACGGCATACTTGACGGCAGAACGGCGGATAAACAGGAAGTAGGCAGACGCATGAGCGTTATAGTCGGGAAAGAGGGTGAAGGACATGAATGAACCCATACTCAGAGTGATAAAGCGTGAGAGCATGTCCTTTAAAGGAAAGCTGCTGGTCAGGGCCGTCTCTCTGATACTGGCTCTGCTGGTCTGCGGCATAGTAATAACGCTGATCACGGGGTATAATCCTATCACGGTATATGTGACCATGGCCCAGGGAGCTTTCGGAACGAAGACGAGAGCCTGGTCTACTATAAAGGAAATGCTGATGCTTTCCTGCATAGCTATCGGACTTGCTCCGGCTTTTAAGATGAAGTTCTGGAACGTGGGAGCCGAAGGCCAGATACTGATAGGCGGCATAGTATCCGCAGGCTGTATGATATACCTTTCAAATATAGGAAATGCAGGACTGTTTGTTCTGATGTGCATACTCAGCGCTTTGGCCGGATCTTTATGGGCTTTCCTGCCGGCGCTGTTCAAAGCGAAGTTCAACACAAATGAGACTCTTTTCACTCTGATGATGAACTATGTGGCGATACAGCTCACTTCATATTTTGTGGCCAAGTGGGAGAACCCGGTTGGTTCCAATACCGTAGGAGTCATCAATCAGAGCGGTCATGAAGGCTGGTTCCCCAAGATCTTCGGGACCCAGTATTTCATAAGTCTGATCATGGTGATCATTCTTGCGGTCTTTATGCATATCTATCTGAGATACACCAAGCACGGTTATGAGATAGCGGTAGTCGGAGAGTCGGAGAATACAGCAAGATATGCGGGCATCAGCGTACCTAAGGTAGTGATAAGGACAGTGCTTTTAAGCGGCGCTATCTGCGGTGTGGCAGGTTTTATGGCCGTTGCAGGCGCTTCGCATACTATCTCTACATCCACTGCCGGAGGACGCGGCTTTACCGCCATCATTGTAGCATGGCTGGCTAAGTTTGATTCTGCAACCATGCTTTTGATCTCGTTGCTTCTTGCTTTCCTAAACAGCGGATCATCGGAGATCGCCAGCAAATGTCACTTAAATGATTATGCATCCAAGATAGTGATCGGCATCATTCTGTTCTTTATACTCGGTAGTGAGTTTTTCATTAACTATAAGCTGGTCAGAGGTAAGAAAGGAGAGAAGAAATGAACAGTTTTATCACTCTTTTCCAGGCTGCAGTGGCATTCGGCACCGTGATCCTCTTTGGCTGCGTCGGCGAGATACTTACGGAACGCGCAGGCAACCTGAATCTCGGTGTTCCCGGAATAATGTATCTGGGAGGTATAGCTTCCCTTGCTTCTGTATTTATTTACGAGGGCAGTACGGATTCACCCTCAGGTATTGTCTGTGTCATAATAGCCATGGTGAGCGCATTTATTGCTTCAGCCCTGGGCGGACTTATATATGCATTCTTAACCATCACGCTTAAGGCTAACCAGAATGTCTGCGGTCTGACACTTACCATCTTCGGAGGCGGTGTGGCCAACTTTTTCGGCGGCTCCCTCAATACCCTGGCGGGACGTTTTGAGTCGGTTTCAGTGCCGGCTACCTCAGCGGCTTTCAGACAGACTCTTCCGGGTATATCAGGAGCGGGCATTGTCGGCAAGCTGTTCTTTTCATATGGCTTTATGGTGTACTTTGCCATCGCTGTCGCCGTTATTGTACATGTCTTCCTGCATCATACAAGGAGAGGACTCAATTTAAGGACAGTGGGCGAAAGTCCCCAGACCGCCGATGCGGCAGGTATTAACGTGGATAAGAATAAATACCTTGCCATCTGTATAGGCGCAGGCATAAGCGGTTTTGGCGGAGTGTATTATGTCATGGATTATATTAAGGGTACCTGGGCCAATGACGGAAGTATAGAAAAACTCGGCTGGCTGGCGGTGGCGCTTGTCATCTTCACGACCTGGAAAGCGTCACATGCCATATGGGGTTCATATCTTTTCGGACTGCTTTACTGGATGTATTATTATATTCCCGGGCTTACCCGCAGATCACAGGAACTCTTTAAGATGCTGCCTTATGCGGTGACTCTTCTGGTACTGATCGTCAACAGTATGAAGAGCAGCAGGGACAAGCAGCCTCCGCACAGTCTGGGGCTTGCATATTTCAGGGAGGAACGCTGATGAAACTGCTTGAAGAACGCATAAAAAAAGATGGTGTGGTAAAAGAAGGCAATGTACTGAAGGTGGACAGTTTCCTGAATCATCGTATGGATATTGAATTGTTCAATGAGATGGGTAAGGAATGGAAACGTCTCTTTGAAGGAACGGAAATAAATAAGATACTGACTATAGAAGCTTCAGGCATAGGGATCGCTGCAGTGGCTGCGCAGTACTTTAAGGTTCCGGTGGTCTTTGCCAAGAAGTCAAAGTCGGTAAATCTGGATGGCAGTATGTATACTGCAAAGGTCGAGTCTTTTACCCATAAAAATGTTTCCGATGTGATAGTATCAAAAAAGTTTCTCGGACCCGAAGATAAGGTGCTGATAATCGATGATTTCCTTGCTAACGGCTGTGCGCTGGAAGGACTTATGAAGATCCTTGAGGAAGCCGGAGCCAAGCTTCAGGGAATAGGAATAGCGATAGAAAAAGGTTTCCAGGACGGCGGCAGAAGGATAAGGGAAAAAGGAGTAAAACTCGAGAGTCTGGCGATAATCGAGAGTATGGATGCTTCCACGGGGGAGATAGTATTTCGTTAAAAAAGTGCTTGCATATTAGCGGAGGATATGGTAATATATCCTACGTTGCGAGTAAAGAGGTGTTCCGCTGGTACATAGATACGTAAGAATGCCCGATGAAATCAAATGGAGGTAATATAATATGAACAGCGAGATCATCAAAGAGCTGGAGCAGGAGCAGTTAAAGAAAGAAGTACCGCAGTTTAATGTAGGTGATACCGTTAAGGTACACGGTCTCATCAAGGAAGGTGAGAAAGAGCGTATTCAGGTATTCGAAGGTACGGTTACCAAGATCGTTGGCGGCGGCTTCAAGACAATGTTCACCGTAAGAAAGAATTCAAACGGTGTAGGCGTAGACAAGACATGGCCTCTTCACAGCCCTTCTGTTGTAAAGGTTGACCTGGTACGCAGGGGTAAAGTAAGAAGAGCAAAGCTCAACTACCTGAAGGGACGTGTAGGAAAGAACGCAAAGGTGAAAGAAGTCCTGCGCTGATAGGTAAAAATATTAAGATCAATAAAAGCGGAGGTTTAATATCTTCGCTTTTTTGTTTAAGAAGATATGGCCAGACATAAAGGATTATCTTTTTATCAGAAAAAAAGAGGTATCAATACCAACATACTTAAAGAAATCGCGGGCTGGATATTCTCCGGTCTTGTTATGGTGCTTATCGCCTTTATGTTTGTTTATCTGTTTGGTATACGGACCAGCGTGATAGGATATTCGATGGAACCTACGCTGTATAACGGACAGGAAGTCCTGATCGACCGTTTTGCCTACAATATAGGCCGGCCCAAACAGGGAGATGTGGTAATATTCAGACCGAACGGAAATGAAAATGCACACTATTATGTGAAAAGGATAGTTGCTGTTCCGGGAGATACGGTTCTTATACGTGACGGCCTGATATTTGTTAACGGTGACATCTATGACGATCAGGGAATTTTTGATAAAATAGAGGATGGCGGTATTGCTGAAGCCGGAATTACTCTCGAAGAAGATGAATACTTCGTGCTTGGGGATAACAGAAACAATTCCGAGGATTCCAGATCCAGCAATATAGGCGCAGTCAGAAAGGAATACATGACGGGCAGAGCCTGGTTTCATATGGGAAATAAAGACCAGCGGCCCGGCTTTATCAAGTGATATGGAAGTACAATGGTTTCCGGGACACATGGCCAAGGCCATGCGCGAGATGAAAGAGGATATAGGTTTGATCGACCTGGTGATAGAAGTTGTTGATGCCAGGATACCTTTAGCGTCAAGAAATCCCGAGCTGGATAAACTGGTAGCGGGAAAATCAAGGCTGCTGATATTTAATAAGACCGATCTGTCCGATGAAAAGGAAAACGAGAAGTGGCTTAAGCATTATGCGGATAACGGGCTGGTGACGGTTAGGATGAATTCCAAAAACGGCACCGGCGTAAAGGAAGTAAACAAGGCGGTGGATGCGGCCTGTGCAAAAAAGCTGGAGCGTGACAAAAAGCGAGGGATCAAGGAAAGACCGGTAAGAGCTATGGTCGTCGGGATACCTAATGTGGGGAAATCCGCCTTTATCAACAGCTTTGCAGGCAAAAGCGTAGCTAAAGCAGCCAATAAACCCGGTGTAACAAGAGGAAAGCAATGGGTAAGGCTCGGTAAGAAACTGGAGCTGATGGATACTCCGGGCGTGATGTGGCCTAAATTTGAAGGGAAGGATGTTGGTTTACATCTGGCCATGACAGGTGCCGTAAATGACCAGATACTTCCGGCGGAGGAACTGGCCCTGAACATCACGGAGCTGATGCAGGCGCGTTATCCGGGGCGAATGGATGACAAGTACGGCTGCAGAGAGCTTGTGGGCTATGAATGCCTGGAAGCTGTAAGCTTAAGGCTCGGCTGTCTTAAAAAAGGAGGAGAAGCGGATACGGAAAAAGGCGCTGTATCTCTTATAAAAGACTTCAGGTCCGGAGCGCTTGGAAGGATAACTATAGAAAGAGTGGGAGAAAATGGCTGAAGAAGAAATATTAAAAGAAGAAGCTGAAGAAGAAAAAGAGGAGAAAAAAGTCAAGACCAAAGAAGAGAAGACACGTGAGTTTCTGTGGGAACTTCTTTCTAATTCGTTGTTTCTGCTGGCTGTACTGATACTTACGCTGCTGCTTGTCAAATATGTCGGCCAGCGCACTGTGGTCATAGGTTCGAGTATGGAGCATACGCTTTCCGACGGTGACAATCTTATAGTCGATAAGATAAGCTATCGTTTCAGAGATCCCAAGCGCTTTGAAGTAGTGGTTTTTCCTTACCAGTATGAAGAAAAGACTTTCTATATCAAACGTGTTATCGGACTTCCGGGAGAGACCGTGCAAATAAAGGACGGAACGATCTATATTAATGAAAAGCCACTCAGTGAAAACTACGGCTTTGAGACGATAAAGAGCGGAGGCCTGGCTTCCGATCCTTTCGTGCTGGGTGAGGATGAGTACTTTGTGATGGGTGATAACAGGAATAATTCCAAGGATTCCAGAGATCCGTCGGTTGCGGCAGTTAATAAAAAGGACCTGGTAGGAAGGGCATGGCTGAGACTGTTTCCCTTTGATAAGATCGGTTTTGTAAAGCATTGAGAGGAAGCATATGACAAAGGAAGAAAGAGAAGCAAAGAAGGCGGCGGCTCTGGAAAAAGAAAAAGCGCGTATGTATGAGATGTTTTCATATGAACGTGAATATGCTGCATATATCAATATCTGCGGCATTGATGAAGTGGGCAGAGGCCCGTTGGCAGGACCTGTAGTGGCCGGAGCCGTAATACTCAAAAAAGACTGTTCACTTCTGTATCTAAATGATTCAAAGAAATTATCCGAAAAAAAGAGAGAAGAGCTTTATGAGCAGATAATGGAAGATGCTGTCGCAGTAGGCTTAGGATACAGGAGTCCCGAACGCATAGATGAGATAAATATCCTGCAGGCGACCTACGAGGCCATGCGGGAAGCGGTATCAAAACTTACGGTCACTCCGGATCTGCTGCTTAATGATGCCGTTACCATACCCGGTATCGATATAAAGCAGGTGCCTATCATTAAAGGAGATGCGAAAAGCGCATCCATTGCAGCGGCAAGCATAGTTGCGAAGGTGACCAGGGACAGGCTTATGGTGGAATATGATGAGCAGTATCCCGAATATGCTTTTGCCGCAAATAAAGGTTACGGAACAGGGGCGCATATAGAAGCGCTTAAGAAGTACGGCCCCACACCTATACACAGAAGGAGTTTCATAGGTAATTTCGTATGAGTTTATTATCCCAGATATTCGGATCAAATCCGGCAGGACAGGTACAGAACGTATCTCCCACGCAGAGCGCGCAGCCTGCGGCGGACCAGCGCGGTTCGGAGTATCTGCGGAATATGCCAGGCGGTTCCACGGTTGAAGGCAAGATTACGGATATAAAGGGCAATGAGGTGCAGATAGAGCTGCCTAACGGGGGCAGGGTCAATGCACAGCTGGAGAGCGCGATGAATCTCAGTGAAGGTCAGCTTCTGGCCTTTGAGATACGGGCAAATTCAGGGTCAACTATATCATTAACACCCCTGTATACCAATCTGGCTATGGGAGCAACTGCAACAAACGCCTTAAACGCTGCCGGGATGGCGGTAAATGCGGATACGGTCGCCATGACCATGAGCATGATGGATGGCGGCATGAGCATAGATAACAAATCTTTAGGGGATATGTATCATCTGATATCCCAGTTTCCTGATGCGGAGATAAAAAATCTTGTGGAAATGAAGAGTCTCGGTCTGCCCATAGATGAGCAGAATATTAAGCAGTACGAGGCTTTTAAGAACTATGAAGGACAGATACAGGAAGGCTTTAAGGATACGGCTGAAAGTGCCATGAATCTTTATGATGAGCTGATGAATGAGGGGGATGGTTCAGAGGGGCTGAAGTTTATCAGTAAATTTACGGATATCATCACAAGGGATATGCCGGAGGAAGCTGTTCAGGAAAAGAACGGGGATATGCCTGTTGCAGAAAAAGGACAGACAGCCGCAGACAATAACGGGACCAATGTGACGGAGCAGGGGACAGCAGTACAGGGAAATGTGAGTGAAGGCAGCGCGGCCGGAAATGCTCTTACAGAGATAAGAGCAAAGTTTACGTCGGAACTGGACGGGATATTTGAGAAAGTGCCTGAAGAAAAAGCAGAGGATAAGCCTGTTAGCGAAAAAACGCAGCTTGAAGAACAAGTGAAGGAAAGTTCAAAGCAGGATGCTAAGATCGTCGAAAATGATAATAATGCTGTAAAGACTGCCGTAAAGGCAGATGCAGACAATATGATAAGCAGGGAACCGGCACAGGCATTGAAAAATGAACTGGTACAGCTGCTTAAGGATAACGGCGCTTCGGAGAAACTCCTTGATAATATAAAGAATATGCCGGATGATCCTAAAACAATGGTGAAACTGGTCAATGATATCCTGAATAAAACCGCTGATGGCGGGCTTAAGAACCAGAGCTTTGAAAAAGGCTTTAATGAACTGATCAGGAGTGAGGCTTTCAAGGAAAGCGTCAAGACGGTGATGAAGGACAACTGGACACTCCGGCCTGAACAGGTGGCGGATAAGAGCAATGTGGAACTGCTTTATCAGAAGCTGGGTACACAGACAAGAGATATGCTGGATCTGCTCACCCAGATAGCAAAGCCGGAATCGGCCATGGCCCAGAATCTTTCGGACATGGGAAACAATCTGGATTTCATGAACCAGATGAACCAGGCCATGCAGTATGTTCAATTGCCGCTAAAGATGAACGGCAGTGATGCAACCGGTGACCTCTATGTATATTCCGACAGAAAGAGTCTTGCCAACAAGGACGGAAATGTCAGCGCGTTTCTGCATCTTGACATGACTCATCTCGGAACCGTAGACGTATATGCAGCCATTTCGAACGGCAATAAAGTATCCACTAAATTCTATCTGGAAAGCGATGAGATGATCGACTTTATCGCTGAAAATATACATCTTCTGGATGAACGGCTTGAACAGCGCGGTTACAGTATCAGCTCGGAAGTCAAAAAGCACAGCGATGCGGATGACAAGTCAAAGACCGTGCGCAGTCTTACTGATACCGAAAAAGCAGCGCCGATCTACACCAGTTCTTTTGACTTGCGCGCCTAAACTTCGCAGCAAAACGATTACAGCCACCGGCAGTACACTCAGGTTTCGATATTGACAAGAGATTTTGTAGCATTAATATTATTACAGTATGGCGGAGAAGAAAGATAAAAAACTGACGGCGATAGCGCTTGAATATGATCCGAATGATCAGGCTCCGAAGGTAATAGCCAGCGGCAAGGGCAAGATCGCTGAGCAGATAATCGAGAAGGCAAAGGATGCCAAGGTACCGGTTCATAAGGATGACAAGCTGGCGGCTACTTTATCAAAGCTGGAGATAGGGATGATGATCCCGCCCGAGCTTTATGAAGTCGTGGCCGAAATCCTCGTCTTTGTCGACGCTATGGATAAAATCAAAGAGAAAATGAAAAAAGCAGGAAAATAAGCGGGGGAGATAAAGGAGAAACAAAATGAAGATGAACAGAGTTATTGCTTTTTTTATGAGCATAGTCTTGTTTACGGGAAGTCTGCAGGGGTATGCAGAGGCTGCCGGGGATGCTTATTCCGTATTTGAAAATAATACAGAAGAAATAATTGAAGATGAGAAAGAAACGATAGAAAAAGACGAAGAAGATGTGACCGAAGAAGCACAGTATGAACCGGATAACGGCATTAGCTTCACTGCGATGGATAATGACTGGTATCTGAGTCATTTTGAATATACGCAGCAGATGGGCAATAATGGTTATGCTATCAGAATTTACGGTATAGTTGATGATGATGACAAAAAGGCCGAGTTTCCTGAGGAATTGTTGATACCCGCTAAACTTGCTGCACCTGAAGATTATGAGATAATCCTTGATACTGCCGCGCTTACCGGCCTTGCAGAGACACCTGTCAAAGCATTAAAGATTGCTGAAGGTGTCGGATGTGTGCAGGATATGCACTCTTTGTTCTTTGGCAATGATAAGCTGGAAACACTTATAATGAGCGCGGATACGTCCAATGTGAGCAATATGAACTCTATGTTTGAGGGCTGCAGTAAGCTTGAATATCTTGATATCAGCAAAATGAATACGTCATCAGTTATTCAAATGCAGGATATGTTCAGCGGCTGCTCCTCACTAACCAGCCTGGATCTCAGTAGTTTTAATACTGAACAGGTCATATGGATGAATGGCATGTTTTATTACTGTTCATCCCTTGTTGAACTTGATCTTTCGTCATTTAATACTACAACTACACAGCATATGTATGATATGTTTAAAGGTTGCAGTTCCCTGAAAAAAATAAATCTGTCAAGTTTCAATACTTCAGGTGTGACAAGCATGGCAGGAATGTTCACAAACTGCCGGGAATTAGAGGAACTTGACCTGAGCAGATTTGATACCTGGGTTTGTGCGGATATGTCGAATATGTTTGATTCCTGTTCTTCTCTTACCGATCTGGACCTGAGAAGTTTCACGACTATGTCCTCAATCAATTTTACCGGGATGTTTTATGAATGCACAAGTCTTAAAAGACTCGATATGAGAGGCCTCAGTATAGTAGGCGGGTCCACCACAACAGATATGTTCTACCGTTCTTCGATCCAATATCTCGGCCTGCCCCAACAGTTTCCGACGAATATGAATGTAACAATAACCAATCTTGAACGTGTATATTATGCAGGTACGGAAACAGAATGGGAAGCTCTTCACAGCTATGTCGGCAGCGACAGGTTTATCTGGGAGCAGGCTGATCTGTCGAAGCCTATTCCGTATCCGGGGGATTATGTTTTTGATGATCTGACTTATTCATTTGAGAATAATTTTAAACAGCAGGACAGGGAGAATCTGGGCTATGATGAGTCCTGGAATTATCATATCCCTGTGGAAAGATATAAGGAAGTCTTCGGTGAGCGCGGCGAAGAGATCTTTGAGTTCTTTGATGATGAGTGGGGAGGAAGCTGCTATGGCATGACTTCCAGTGCGGCCATGTTAAGCGGTCAGACATCGAATCCGGACATCGTTGATTTTGATCCGGCTGCCATAAGAGTTCAGGACCTGTGGCTACCTGCTGCGGTAGATACCGATCCCACGGATGATACCAGGGCGCAGTTAACGTCAGATCTGAGGAAATTTATCGAGGCCCTTCAGATATCCCAGTATGATGAGAGAGTACAGTACTGCCTGTCATTTCCCGCAACTCCCACCGAAATAATCACTGAACTGGAAGATTCCAAGAAGCCGGTACTGATCGGACTCTTCGGACCTGAGGGCGGCCACGCCGTGCTTGGCTTTGAAGTGGTCAGTTCAAATGTTGCCGGCGCAAAACGTATAGGTATTTATGATCCGAACTATCCGAAGGTTGAAAAATATATAGAAGTATCGGCTGAAAGCACACTTACTGAAACCGATAAAGAATTCTGCAATAACTGGGAGTATACGATAAGAGCGGCAGGAAACGGAAAGACTGCCATAGTCTGGGGAAGCGCTTATGCGGGATGTGCCATAAGCTTTGTTCCCTATGACATTTACTCGGCGCCATGGAACGACGGAGGATATTTTGACCCGGAGAGCTGGAATCCTTTTGACGGAACAAACGGATGGACGGCTGAAGATGAAGAATTCTTCACTTATTATATGGATTTCACCGAGGAGGAAAAAGCGTTTCTTGCGGAAAATCCCGGGGCTGATGATATAAGCGACTGGAATGCGGATGATGATATCCAGCTGCAGAAATATATGCTGACTTATCCCAAGGCCCCCGATGATATGGACATGCGCTGTAAGATGCGCTGTAAAATGCGCTGCAAGATGCGCTGCAAGGAGATGCTTGGCTGGACCGATGCGGATGAAGAGTTCTATACCACTTATATGGAATGGGATGCCGATGAAGAGCAATATATTAAAGATCATCCTGGTGATATGGATCTTTCTGACTGGGATGCTTCAGATGATGAGGAACTTGAAAAATACATGGTGACTTATCCGAAAGCACCTTCAGGCATGAGCATGCGCTGCAAGATGCGTTGCAAGATGAGATGTAAAATGCGCTGTAAGATGCGCTGCAAGATGCGCTGCAAAATGCGCTGCAAGATGCGTTGCAAAATGCGCTGCAAGATGCGTTGTAAAATGCGCTGCAAACTGGCTAACGGAGAAGTTGCGGATATCATCATAAAAGATGACGAGGGCAACAGCCTGTTTGAGTATGTGAACGGTGTTGCAAACAGCACTGCAGAGGAAGACCGGGGCTTTGAAACCGTGGATCTGAAACTTATCGATAAAGCTAAGGCTTCCGAAAACATCAGGTTTATGAGTACCGAAGCTTTAAGCATTATCAGTTCCAATAAAGCGCTTGCCTATACTCTTACGGATGGAGCCTTAGCACAGAAAGTGGAAAGCGATTCCAAGAGTGTAAGTGTAAAACTCGATGAAAAAAATAACATCAATGAACTGAGAATTCCGCTTAATGATGATGAGGACATAAGCGCGGAGCTTAAGAGCAATAATGCAGTGGTGACCGTTGCAGGAAAAGGAAACGGAGCTTTGGAGGGAAGCTTTATCTCCAAAGGCGAGAAGGGGCTTGTTGTAGAAAACCTTGATATTTCCTCTGTTAGTGCTAACGGAAATGTCCAGGAGGGTGGAAAGAATATAGAGACATTAGATTTTGTATATTCCGAGAAGATCGTTTATGACGGAAGCGCAAAAACTCCGGAGATCAGTGTTAAAGACGGGGATACCGTACTTGTACCGTATAACGACTATGTCTGCATCTACAGTGATAATACCGAGATCGGCACTGCAAGCGTGAGCCTGTACGGTATAGGAGATTATACAGGAATAAAGACGCTTACGTTTGAGATATACGAGAAGACAGAGGAGCAGAAAAAAGAGGAACAGGAAGAGCAGAAAAAAGAAGAAACAAATACAGAGGGTGACGGAGAGCCGAAGACACCGGATAACAAAGACAGTATCAGCGACGATACAGTGAGCAAAAATGAGACGGTAGTAGAGGATATCAGCGGCATCAGCTTTGGCTTTGTAACGGATATAGCCGACAAGGGAATGGATATCGTATCCTACAATACAGTAAGCAAGAGGTATGAGACCACATATACCGGAAGCACCATAAAGCCGGTGGTGAAGGTAGTGTACAAAGGCCGGGAACTGTATGAAGGAACGGATTACACGGTGAAATATAAGAATAATAAAAATGCAAGTTCCGATGGCAACTGCGCAAAGGCAGTTATCAGCGGTAAGGGAATGTACAGATTTAAATATGTACAGGAGTTCTATATTAAAACAGCGGATATTGCCGATGCGGTTACTTCTGACGTGATTAGGGAGAAAAAAGCTAAGGTTACGACTGCTGTCTTTTATAACGGTATCAAACTTAAAAACAAGGATTTTAAGCTGGAGAATACAAGGGAAGAACTTGCTCTTATCGGTCTCGGTAACTTCGCAGGCAGTAAGAAGACGCTCGAAGCATCCATAGGCGTGGGCGGTCTGGATATAAGTGTTAAGCTGGATAAGTTTGATAAGCTTATGTATGACGGGAAGGAAAAGAAGATAGATCAGTATATCCATGTAACGAGTTTAGATCATGAACTGGTACTTCATAAGGATTATGAAATCTACTACAGCAATAATGTCAATGTCGGAAAGGCAAGGGTATCCATCGCCGGCAGAGGTGATTATATCGGAGCAATAACAAAGACTTTTAAGATCGTAGCAGATAAAAGCGCCAAACCTAAAGTGGAGACATCTGTGGAAAAGCTTATTTACAAGGCTGACGGCTCGAGACCTGCAGTAAGCCTTAACTTCGCCGGAAGAAAACTCTATGCGGGACGCGATTATAAGATAAGCTTTCCTAAGAAAAACAGTGCCGGTGATGCAGCCTACAGCATAAAGTTCATAGGCAATTATGCCGGCTGCGCGGCGATAAAGAACCTGGGTTATAAGATAGAGAAGGCGCCGTTTAACGAAGAGTGCATCAGTGTAAATGCCGCTGACATGATCTGCTCTAAAAAAGGAAAGATAAATCTGAAGGTATATGTTGATGAAGACGGAACACTCCTTGATGCATCACAGTATACCGTCAGTCTGAAACTTAACGGCGCAGAAGTTAAGAACAATAAGCCTGAGTTAATGGGGGCAAAGAGCGCAAAGGCGCAGCTGGAGATAAAGAGCCGGGGTATAAACTATGCCGAAGGAACGATAATCAAGGATGTGACAATATATTCCGCAGATGCAGGCGTAACTGATATGTCAGCATCGAAGATCAAGATCTACGCTAAGGAAAATGACAATAAACCGGCCAAGGCCTTAAGTTTCAGCGGCGAAAAGCTGATCCCCGGAAAAACCGAAGTGCTGCTCAAGAAGACACTGATACACGGGGATGCGTATGAGATAAAGTATTACAATAACCTGATGAGCGGAAAGGCTGTTGTGGCTGTTTTCGGAAAAGGGAAATATGCCGGAGCGGCAAAGGGAAGCTTTAAGATCAAATAAAGCGGAGGAAGGATAATCAATACAAGAGAAGACGGAAATATTGGAGAAGACAGGGCAGTACGCTTTCTGAAGGAAAACGGCGTTGATATCTGTGAACGGAACTACCGGATCAGGACCGGAGAAATAGATATCATTGGCCGGGATGGAAGCTGCCTTGTCTTTTTTGAAGTCAAACAGCGGCACAAAGGCGGACTGGAAAGCGCAGGCGCAGCCGTGACCAAAACAAAACAGAAGAATATCTGTAAGGTCAGCGATCATTACAGAAGCCGCATGGCTGTTGCAAGCGATACTGATATACGTTATGATGTTATTGTTATGGATGACAACAGCATCGAGTGGTATAAGAATGCTTTTGACTATCAGGGACGTGGCTTTTGAGGTTTTGTGAGATAATGAAACTTAAAAGAATGGAAAAGACAGGCGGTGGCAGGTATCTTAAAAGCTACCGCCTGGTGTATGAAAACAGAGCAGGCAAAGAAAAGAATTTTGAGATAGTCTCGCATGCGGATATGTCGGATCCCTCAGAGCTTGGGAGCCGGGTGAGCGGTGTCTCCATAGTCGCCTATAACGGTGACAGGATGCTGCTGCTCAGAGAATTCAGGATGGGGGCAAACAGGTATATCTATAACCTCTGTGCAGGAATGGTCGAAGAAGGCGAGAGCATTGAAGACTGTGTGAGAAGGGAACTCTATGAAGAGACCGGACTTAAGCTGGTACGTATCATAGATGCACTGCCGCCTTCATTTGCCGCAGTGGCGCTTTCGGATATAAAGAACAGAGTTATATTTGCGGAAGTGGAAGGTGAGATAGAAAGCCATGCTTCCGAAAATGAGGATATTACCGCGAAGCTTTACAGCCGGGAAGAAGTGGCGGAACTGGTGGAAAATGAGGAATTCAGCTCGAGGGCACAGGTGGCGGCGTATTTTTTTGCAAAGTTTGGGGTTTTGTGTTAGAATACACCTCATCCGTCAGCCTAAAGGCTGACACCTTCTCCTCGAGGAGAAGGCCAAAAAGCAGGGAGGAAACGAAAGTGGAGATTTTTGAAGAATTAAAAGAGAGAGGTCTGCTGGCGCAGCTGACAGATGAAAAAGAAATAAGGGAACTGATAAACAGCGGCAAGGCCACTTTCTATATCGGTTTTGACTGTACTGCGGACAGCCTTACGGCCGGCCATTTTATGGCGCTTACGCTGATGAAGAGACTTCAGCAGGCAGGAAATAAGCCTATAGCTCTTATCGGAGGCGGTACCACCATGATAGGTGATCCTTCCGGCAGAAGCGATATGAGAAAGATGCTTACAAGAGAAGACATCGATCATAATGCAGCGTGCTTTAAGAAGCAGATGGAGAGATTCATCGATTTTTCGGAGGGCAAAGCCCTGATGGTGAATAATGCCGACTGGCTTATGAACCTGAATTACATCGAGCTGTTAAGGGAAGTCGGAGCATGCTTTTCCGTTAACAACATGCTCAGGGCTGAGTGCTACAAACAGCGTATGGAAAAGGGACTTTCCTTCCTTGAGTTTAACTACATGATCATGCAGTCTTATGACTTTTATTACATGTTCCAGAAGTACAACTGCAATCTGGAATTCGGTGGTGATGACCAGTGGAGCAATATGCTGGGAGGAACCGAGCTTATCAGAAGGAAGCTCGGCAAGGATGCATATGCCATGACTATTACTCTTCTTACCGATTCAAACGGAAATAAGATGGGTAAGACCGCAGGTAATGCAGTTTGGCTGGATGCAGAGAAGACTACACCCTATGAATTCTTCCAGTACTGGAGAAATGTCGCCGATGCCGATGTGATCAGGTGTATCAAGATGCTGACCTTCCTGCCTATGGAGCAGATCAGGGATATGGAAAAATGGGAAGGCTCACAGCTTAATGATGCAAAAGAGATACTTGCATGGGAACTGACCAATCTGGTTCACGGAAAAGAGGAAGCTGACAAGGCAAAGGAAGCAAGTCATGCGCTGTTTGCCGGTGGCGGCAATTCCGAAAACATTCCTTCCACAATACTTACTGCCGATGATTTCACGGATGGTCAGGTAGATATCGTTACTCTGCTGGTTAAGGCTTCGCTTGCGGGATCAAGAGGCGATGCGAGACGAAATGTTGAGCAGGGCGGCGTTACAGTGAATGGCGAGAAGATAACAGATATAAAGACCGGTTTTAAGAAAGAAGATTTTGAAAGTGACTTCATTCTGAAAAAAGGAAAGAAGAACTTCATGAAGTATACGTTATGAGCAGAAAGAACAAACCCGTTGTGGCCGTCGTAGGACGGCCCAATGTCGGTAAATCCACATTTTTCAATGCGCTTGCGGGAGCAAGACTGTCTATAGTAAAAGATACTCCGGGCATTACCAGGGACCGTCTGTATACGGACGTGGAATGGCTGGGACGGCAGTTCACGCTCATCGATACCGGAGGAATAGAGCCTGATTCCAAAGACGTGATACTCTCACAGATGAGGGAACAGGCGCAGATAGCAATTGATACCGCGGACGTCATCATTTTTATGACGGATGCAAAGCAGGGGCTGACCGACGCTGACTCCAAAGTGGCGGACATGCTCAGAAGAAGCAGGAAGCCGCTGATACTCACGGTCAATAAAGTTGACAATTATGAAAAGCAGATGCCTGATGTATATGAATTCTATAATCTCGGGCTGGATGAACCCTATCCCATATCTTCTGCGGAAAAGCAGGGCCTGGGCGATCTGCTTGATAAGGTGATAAGTTATTTCCCGGAAGATACCGGGGAAGCGGAAGAAGATGATACTCCGAGAATAGCTATAATCGGTAAGCCAAATGTGGGCAAATCTTCCATAATCAATAAGCTGCTCGGAGAAAACCGTCTGATCGTGTCGGATATAGCCGGCACCACCAGGGATGCGGTGGATACCAGGGTAAAGCATAACGGCAAAGAATATGTTTTCATCGATACGGCCGGACTTCGCAGAAAAAGCAAGATAAAGGAAGAACTCGAGAAGTACATGATAGTCCGTACCGTATCTGCGGTTGAGCGCTGTGATGTGGCTGCTCTCGTGATCGATGCCGAAGAAGGCGTGACCGAACAGGATGCCAAGATAGCAGGCATCGCCCATGAACGCGGCAAGGGCATGATAATTGTCGTGAATAAATGGGACCTGATAGAAAAAGACAATAAGACCATGAAGGAGTTTACCGAGAAACTGGATAATATCCTTGCTTTCATGCCTTATGCCGAGAAGATGTTCGTATCCGCAAAGACAGGTCAGAGACTGATAAAGCTTTATGAGACCATAGACGCCGTAGTAGAGAATCATGCCATGAGAGTTCAGACCGGTGTCTTAAATGAGATAATGGCTGAAGCAGTGGCTATGCAGCAGCCGCCCACTGACAAGGGAAAGAGACTGAAGCTCTTCTATATCACACAGGCATCGGTGAAACCGCCTACCTTTGTGATTTTCGTGAACGATAAGGAGCTCATGCATTTCTCTTATACAAGATATATAGAGAATAAGATCAGGGAGGCCTTCGGCTTCGCCGGGACTCCGCTGAAGTTCATTATCAGACAGAGAGATGAAGACTGAAAGGAAAAACAGATGGACTTGATGGGAACTAAGATATTATGTCTTGTCATAGGATACTGCTTCGGACTGTTTCAGACCGCATATATCTATGGCAGGATGAAGGGGATAGATATCAGGGAAAAAGGCAGTGGTAATGCAGGTACCACCAATGCCCTGAGAGTACTTGGGAAAAAAGCGGGACTCTATGTGATGCTGGCCGATCTCGGCAAGATCATAATTGCGGTAACCCTGGTATATTTTATTTTCAGGAATCAATATCCGGAAGAGATATATCTGCTGAAGCTCTATACCGGACTCGGCGGAATACTCGGACATAACTTCCCGTTCTATTTGAACTTCAGGGGAGGCAAGGGCATAGCAGCCATGGGCGGCATGATACTGGCTTTCCACTGGTCTTATATTCCCCAGAATCTTCTGCTTTTCTTCGGCATGGTGGCGCTCACACATTATGTATCGCTCTCATCCATGCTGCTCACCATAAGCTTTTTTGTACAGACACTGCTTATGTGCTTATTCGGAGGCTTTAAGGCATACGGAGGCGGTGAGATACCGCAGCCCGTGCTTACAGAGATGATAATAGTCGCATTTATCATCAGCGCCATGGCTTTTATCAGACATCATGAGAATATTAAGAAGCTGCTTAACGGTACAGAGAGAAAGACCTACGTTTTCAAAAAGAACAAGACAGGGGAAGATGCTCAGCAAAAGAACGAGTGACAATGAAAGGGATATTGCGATGAAAAAGGTGTTTTCGATAGCGATTGACGGGCCTGCAGGCGCAGGTAAGAGTACGATAGCAAAAAGCCTTTCAAAAAGGCTTGGTGTCATATATGTCGACACCGGGGCGATGTATCGTGCAATGGCCCTGTATCTTATCAGGTGCGGAGTGGATCCGGAAAATGCAACGGCAATAAGTGATAAGTGCAAAGAAGCGGACATAAGCATAGCTTTTGAGAACGGCATGCAGCAGGTGCTGCTTAACGGTGAGAACGTAAGCGGCCTGATAAGGACAGAAGAAGTCAGCAGTATGGCTTCCAAGTCAAGCGTTAATCCTGATGTCAGGACAAAACTCGTGGAACTTCAGCAGAAACTGGCAGAAAAGGAAGCTCTTGTAATGGACGGCAGGGATATAGGTACTGTGGTGCTGCCTAAGGCTGAGGTAAAGATATATCTGACTGCATCCAGCGCGGTAAGGGCGAAGAGACGTTATGACGAACTGAAAGCCAAAGGCGAGGATTGTGAGCTGGCTCAGATAGAAGCGGATATCATAGAAAGAGACCACAGGGATATGACCAGGGAGATATCTCCCTTAAAGCAGGCTGATGATGCCGTTCTGGTGGATACCTCGGATATGTCGATAGAAGAAGTTGAAGAAAAGCTGGTATCCATAGTAGAGGAAAAGATAAATGGCTGAGGTCATCGTTGCCAAAACAGCCGGTTTTTGTTTCGGAGTGAAGAGGGCGGTAGACAAAGCCTTTGAACTTGCTTCCGGAGGAGGCAGGCTGTATACCTACGGGCCGATCATCCATAATGACGAAGTGGTAAGGGAGCTGGGCGAAAAAGGAGCTGTGGTATTAAACTCCGAAGAAGAACTGCTGAGCATCGGAGAGGGTACCGTTATACTCAGGAGCCACGGCGTTACCAGACAGGTGATAGAACTGCTGGAGGAAAAGGGCATTGATTATGTAGATGTGACCTGCCCCTTTGTGAAACGCATACATGATGTCGTTTATGAGCAAAGCGCGGAAAACGGGATAATCATCATCGGTAATCCCGCCCATCCTGAAGTTGAAGGAATAAGGGGCTGGTGCAGGCATGATGCGTTTGTTTTGAGCAGCACGGAGGAGGCGCAGGAATTTAATGCTGAAGATAATAAAAGCTTTTGCGTTGTAAGCCAGACCACATTTAACTATAAGAAATTTCAAGAAATTGTTGAAATTTTGAAAAAAAAATTGTATAGTATAAATATTGTGAATACTATCTGTAATGCTACCAGGGATCACCAGGCTGAGGCAGCCGAGATTGCGGAAGCGGCAGACATAATGATAGTCATAGGCGATAAAAAGAGTTCCAATTCGGGTAAGCTGTATGAGATATGCCGCGCCCGTTGCGAGCGGACATATTTTATCCAGACGCTGCAAGAACTGGAAGCTGAAGGACTTGATACTGAGGGGGCTGAAAAGATAGGTATTACGGCGGGGGCTTCCACCCCAAACTATATTATTGAGGAGGTTCAAAAGTATGTCAGAAGAAAACTTTGAATCAATGTTGGAAGAATCTTTAAAAAATATTCATACGGGGGACGTGGTGGAAGGTACCGTTATCTCGGTTACGCCGACTGAGATCGCTGTCAATATCAACTATAAGTCTGATGGTATCGTCACAAGAAGCGAGTATTCAAATGACAACACGCTGGATCTTACTACCGCGGTTAAGCCCGGTGACAGCATTGAGGTGAAAGTACTCAAGCTCAACGACGGTGACGGACAGGTGGTCCTCTCACACAGAAGGATCGCTCAGGACCGTATCAGCGCAGTGCTTGAAGAAGCTTATAATAACCAGACGGTTCTTAAAGCTAAAGTATCGGAAGTAGTAAAGGGAGGTCTCGTTGCCATAGTAGACGAGGTACCCGTATTTATCCCTGCATCACTGGCATCGGATACATATACCAAGAATCTTGCGGTATATGCAGATCAGGAGATCGAATTCGTAATGAGCGAGTTCAATCCCAAGAAGCGCAGATATATCGGTGATTGCAAGAGTGTTATCAAAGAGCGTAAGGAAGCTATGAAGGCTGAGGCTCTCGGACGCATACAGGAAGGCGATGTTGTTGAAGGTACTGTCAAGAACGTGACCAGCTTCGGCGCATTTGTTGATATAGGAGGAATTGACGGTCTGCTTCACATCTCAGAGATGAGCTGGGGCAGGGTTGAATTCCCTCAGAACGTATTTAAGAAGGGTGATACCGTTAAGGTTATCGTTAAGGAAGTTAAGGGTGACAAGATCGCGCTTTCCGCTAAGTTTGATGAGAATAATCCCTGGCTGAATGCAGAGACCAAGTATCCTGTAGGTGAGGTCGTAAAGGGAAAGGTTGCGCGTATGACCGAATTCGGTGCATTCGTACAGCTTGAAGAAGGCGTAGATGCACTGCTTCATGTATCACAGATCAGCAGAGCTCACATCGAGAAGCCTTCTGATGTGCTTCATATCGGTGATGAGATTGAAGCTAAGATCGTTGATGTGAATGTTGAAGAGCATAAGATATCTTTGAGCATTAAGGAACTGCTTGCTCCGGAACCTGAAGAGGCAGCCGATGAAGCAGCAACCGAAGAAGAGGCAGCATCCTCGGAGGAATGATTTGGCTTACGATTATACCTATCTGAAAAGTGAGGTACTGAAGCTGACAAAAGTTGATCTGAACGCTTATAAAGAAAACCAGATGAAAAGGCGTATAGATCAGCTGATTAATAAGAAGGGTATAAAGGATTATCCGGCTTATATCAATCTGCTCAAGAGCGACAAGGCTTCCCTGGAGGAGTTCCTGAATCATGTGACGATAAATGTATCGGAGTTTTACAGGAATCCGGACCAATGGGAATATCTTGATAAAGAGATAATACCGTTGCTTATAAAGAGATTCGGCAGGAATCTGAAGATATGGTCAGCGGCATGTTCCACGGGTGATGAACCTTATTCGCTGGTCATGGCATTTTCAAAGCATCTGCCGATGAGCAATATAAGGATACTGGCCACGGATATAGATAAGACCATTATACAGAAAGCCAAACGAGGCGTGTATGACGAGAAATCTCTGGCGGGAGTTCCTAAGGAATTCAAAGCTAAGTATTTCAGAAAGCTGACCGACAGGGAGATGGATGCCCTTCCGAAGATAGGTGAATCGGATCCGACCTTAAGCTTGAAAGTTGCTTATGCCATAAGCGATGAGATAAAGAACCGGGTCACATTTACACAGGCAAATCTTCTTGAGAAGGATTATCACAAGGACTGTCATCTCATTGTGTGCAGGAACGTGCTGATATACTTCACTGAGGAAGCCAAGGATGAAGTGTTCAGAAGATTTCATGATTCGCTTGTGCACGAAGGGATATTGTTTATCGGTTCTACGGAACAGATCAACAGATACCAATCCATGAACTACGGCAGAAAGAATTCATTTTTCTACGAAAGACTGGATTAAATAAAGCTAAGAAGACTGCCACAGTGTTTTGCTGTGGCGGTTTTATAGATGAAAGATACATTGAAATAAAGGAGTGACTGTTATGTTTAAACTGATAAACGGCAAAAGATTATTCTTGCTTGCCATATGCGTGATGCTCTGCGGGATGCTTGCAGCCTGCGGAGGTGAGCCGTTTGAGGATCTTGAATGGGATGATGAGATCTACTTATCCGATGATGTGCTTATACTTGAACCCGGAGAGGAAGAGGTGTTAACTGTAGATAATTTCGACTGCCTGAAGAACCTCAAGGTTCAGATAGATAAGAATAATACCGAAGTGGCTGATATCATCCCCGGTGGGGAATATGAATATACGGTAATTGCAAAGGCAGAAGGCGAAAGACTTATTACTTTCTATGCAAGCTATGCTCCTACTGTAAGATTACGCATAATTGTCGCAAAGAATACCGACAAAGCCTGGGATAAATACTGGGAAGAGGAAGAGGCCAGAGAGGCTGCTGAAGAAGACTTGGAAGACTGGGATGATGAAGACTGGGACGACTGGGATGATGAAGAATGGGAAGAGGAAGATGATTTCGAGTATGATCCTGCAAATTACGAGACTGAAGACTGGAATGAAATGTTTGAAGAAGACGCAGGCGAGGCAGTACAGTCCAGAATATACGCTTTGAATATTCATCTTGAATCGGACGATATAGCTACATTTATTATGGCTGATTATCTGGAGACCGATCCCGTTGATCTGCCCATGGCCAACAGTTCATTCACGATCAATAAAGACGGTACTTTTACGATCAATATCGATAATGATGAGATCAAAAACAGTTATATAACTTATATCAACAGCATCTTTGACAATATAGTCCTTTCGGAAGCTATAGGTTACGGGTATCAGGATGTGGCTGCAATGGCGGATGCAGAAGGCTTTGCCAGCGTTGATGAGCTTAAGGCAGACAGGCTGGAGACCCTTATAGAAGATATGGAGGACCAGTGGCCGGCCGAACCTGTAGGCGTTACAAGCTATACCGGATATGTTGAAAAGATGGAAGAGGCAATATTCCTCTATGATTCAGAGGGAGACGATCTGTTTGACAGCTGCGAGATGCTTGAAGACGGCAGCATAACCATAGATATATTCTCAGATGATGACTTCAATCCTATAGCTACAGACCATACATGGATTTGGAGATAAGGAGGCTTTTATGAAAAGCTTTAACGGCGTATTTGATGTCAGTCCCGAATATCCTTTGGAAAAGCTTCTTCCCGAGGGCATGGGGATAGAAGATATACTGTTTGTTGATATAGAGACAACAGGTCTGTCAGCCAGATCTTCAAGTCTTTATCTGATCGGCGTCGTGTTTTATAAAGACGGTAAGTGGCAGTATAACCAGTGGCTTGCTGACAAATACGAAGAAGAGCTAAATGTCATTACTGCTTTCTTTGAGTTTATGCATGATTACCGTTTCCTGATACATTATAACGGAAACCGTTTTGATCTGCCTTATCTTGAGCAGAAATGCGAGATGTTCTCACTGCCTTACAGTTTTGAAAACATGGACGGTGTGGATATCTACAGACGTATAAGCGGATACAGGGAGCTTTTGGGACTTCCGGATCTTAAGCAGAAGACCATAGAGAATTTCCTGGGTATAGAAAGAGAAGATAAGTATACAGGCGGCGAACTCATCAGCCGTTATCACGATTATGTCTGCAGCGGACATGAGTCTTTGCTGATAGAGCTGCTGCTCCATAATTCGGATGATCTGAAGGGTATGCTCAGCGTTGTTTCCATGCTGGCTTATACGGATGTATTCTTAAAGCCCATCAGAGTCATGAAAGTTCATGCCAATTACTTCAGGGATGCCGAGAAGAAGCGCAGCCAGGAAGTCATTATGAAGCTGAGGTTTGGTGCTCCGCTACCCAAGGCATTCTCTTTCAGGAGCCTGGGCTGCTATTTCTCGGGAGAAGGAATCGACGGAAATCTGAAAGTGCCTCTGTTCGAAGAGGAACTTAAATATTTCTACGCCAATTATCACGAGTATTATTATCTTCCCGCCGAAGATATGGCTATGCACAAATCCATAGCCGGCTTCGTCGACAAGGAGCACAGGGTACAGGCTACGGCAGCCAACTGCTATACAAGAAAGAAATCCCTGTATCTGCCTGAATGGGAAGTGTTATTTACACCTTTCTATAAAAGAACCTATAAGTCAAAAGAAATGTTCTTCGAACTGACTGATGAGTTCAAAAAGAGCAGAAGCGGTTTTAACATGTACGCAGAACATATTATGCAGTCAATGTTTGCACATTATGATGATTGATATGTTTAAAAATACTTTTAAGGGCGGTATCCACCCTTATGACGGAAAGGATCTTTCCAAAGACAAGCCGATAAAAGAAATGCTTCCGGGACCTGAACTGGTATTTCCTTTAAGCCAGCATATAGGGGCTCCTGCTGAAGCTGTTGTGAAAAAAGGAGATAAAGTCCTGGCAGGCCAGCTTATCGCTAAGGCATCGGGCTTTGTTTCTGCGCCTGTTTATTCTTCCGTATCAGGCACAGTGAAGGCCATAGAGAAAAGGCGCACGACTACAGGCGATATGACGATGAGCATCATCATCGAGAATGACGGACAATATGAAAAGGCAGAGCCCATTCATAAAATGAGATATGAAGACATGGGCAGGGATGATATCATCAGGATCATAGGTGAGGCAGGCATAGTCGGAATGGGCGGAGCAGGCTTTCCTACCCATGTTAAGCTTTCACCCAAAGAACCGGATAAGATAGATACGGTGATAGTCAACTGCGCCGAATGTGAGCCTTATCTTACCAGTGATTACAGAAAGATGCTCGAAGAACCTGAAAAGCTTATAAAGGGGCTTGAGATAGAGGTTTCCCTGTTTAAGAATGCCAGAGGAGTGTTGGCTGTTGAGGATAATAAGCCCGATTGCATCAAACTTCTTCGGGAGAAGACGGAAGGGCATGATAAGATCAGCGTGGTTGCCCTTAAGACCAAATATCCCCAGGGATCAGAGAGACAGCTGATCTATGCGGTGACCAAAAGAGAGATCAATTCCAAAATGCTGCCTGCCGATGCAGGCTGCGTGGTCAATAATGTGGATACGGTGATCTCCATCTGTGATGCGATCATGAACGGAGAACCGCTGACGCACAGGATAGTTACGGTTACCGGTGATGCGGTAAAGGAGCCCCGGAACTTCAAGGTTCTCACAGGCACGAATTATAATGATCTGATAGAAGCGGCGGGCGGTTTTAAAGAGGAACCTGCCAAGATAATCTCGGGCGGGCCGATGATGGGCTTTGCCATGTTCGATACCAATGTTCCGGTTACCAAATCCTCATCGGCATTACTCTGCATGACAAAAGACGAAGTGGCAATGTATGAACCGTCTGCCTGTATAAACTGCGGCAGATGTGTCGATGTGTGTCCGTCAAGACTGGTGCCTTCATTACTTGCAGACCATGCGGAACACTTTAATGAAGAAGAGTTCAAGGCTCTGTACGGGCTTGAATGCGTAGAATGCGGAAGCTGTTCTTACGTGTGTCCCGCTAAGAGACAACTGGTACAGAGCATTAAAACCCTGCGAAAGATCTGTCTTGCGAAGAGGAAGAAAGCATGAGAAGCATATCATCCACACCTCATATAAGAGACAAACAGACTACCACGGGAATAATGGGAGCTGTGATCCTTGCGCTTATGCCGGCTACTGTTTTCGGCATAGTGAATTTCGGATTCAAGGCATTGCTTTTGATCATCATCAGCATTGCAAGCGCGGTCTTCTTTGAATGGGGATTCGAAAAAATAACAAAGAAGAAAAGTACCGTAAAAGATCTTTCTGCTGTACTTACCGGATTGTTGCTTGCTCTTAATCTGCCGGTAAGCGTTCCCTGGTGGATGCCGATCATAGGAAGCTTTGTTGCTATAGTAGTGATAAAGATGCTGTTTGGCGGTCTCGGACAGAATTTCATGAATCCCGCTCTGGGAGCCAGATGTTTTCTTGTGATCTCTTTCTCAAAACTTATGACGGATTTCTCATATATCCCCGGCTTCGGCGGAACGGATGCGGTCAGCGGAGCTACGCCGCTGATGGCGCTTAAGAACGGTGAAGGCTTTGATATGCTGAGCATGTTCATCGGTAATGAAGCCGGTACGATAGGTGAGACCTCTGCCATGATGCTGCTGATCGGCGGCATGTTCCTTATGTTTGCAGGTATCATCACCTGGCATCTGACATTTTCCTATCTGCTCAGTTTTGTTGTATTTATCACCTTGTTTTCAGGTTATGGCTTAAATATGGTCTATATAGGCGCGCAGCTGTACGGCGGCGGTCTGATGCTCGGGGCTTTCTTTATGGCGACCGATTATGTGACAAGACCGGTAAGCAGGAAGGGACAGCTGATATACGGAGTGTTCCTCGGAGTGATGACAGGAATATTCAGACTCTTCGGCCCCGGTGCTGAGGGTGTTTCCTATGCGATAATCATCGGCAACCTTATAGTGCCGCTTATCGAGAAGCTTACCGTACCAAAGCACTTCGGTTACGGAAAGGAGGCGGCAAAATGAAAAACACTATTGTTAAAGACGCCCTCATTCTTTTCCTGATAACTGCCGTAGCCGGTGTACTGCTTGCTTTTGTTAATGAGATAACGAAACAGCCTATAGCAAGGCAGAAGGAAGAAGCTGTTAATAAAGCCTGTATGGCCGTATTCAGTGATGCTGATGAGTTTGTGATAAAGGATTCACTGCCGGATAATAGTGAATGGAGCGCAAAGTATCCGAAGGATGCTGTTGAAGCGGTATATGAAGCAAAGAAGGGCGGAGCTCTTTGCGGTTATGTAATAAATGTCTGTAACAAAGAAGGATATGGAGGAGCCATACGTTTCAGTATGGGAATAAAATCGGACGGAACACTGGGAGGTGTTGCCATACTTGAGACTTCCGAGACTCCGGGACTGGGACTTAACGCTGAGGAGGTACTGATCCCGCAGTTTAAGGACAGAAATGCCGAAAGTTTTGTTTATGTAAAAGGAGGAGCTGCTGCCGAAAACGAGATAGATGCGATATCCTCCGCAACCATTACTACCAGGGCTTTTGTGAACGGCGTCAATGCCGGACTTGATTATTTCAGGACTTATCTGAGGTAAAGCGCATGGAAAAAGAAAAGAATTCCGTATGGAAACCGTTTATCAACGGACTCATAAATGAAAATCCGACTTTTGTGCTGATGCTGGGAATGTGTCCTACACTGGCAGTGACTACCAGCGCCATTAACGGTCTGGGTATGGGACTTACGACTACCGTGGTGCTTGCGATGAGCAATATCATCATATCTGCTCTCAGAAATGTCATACCGGATAAGGTGCGTATCCCGGCGTTCATAGTCATCATAGCTTCTTTTGTTACGATAGTAGGACAGTTTCTGGAGGCATACCTGCCGGCGCTTAATTCGGCACTGGGCATGTTCATCCCTCTGATAGTAGTTAACTGTATAATACTCGGGCGCGCGGAGGCCTTTGCATCTAAGAACGGTGTATTTGCTTCACTGATGGACGGGCTTGGTATGGGACTCGGATTTACGGCTGCCCTTACTCTGATCGGTGCGGTAAGGGAGATACTTGGCAGCTTTTCTGTATTCGGTATCAGCTTTAAGGAACAGCTGGAAAGCATAGGCATGGTGCCGATAAGCATTTTTGTCATGGCTCCCGGCGCTTTCTTTGTGCTGGCCGGCATCAATGCGCTTATGAGCGTGATACGTGACAGACAGCTGAAAGAAAAAGGGGAGAGCAAGATAAAGGCCGGCTGCGACACTGATTGTTTATCCTGTGGCAATGACAGTTGCATACATAAATTCTATGACGAGAAGGGAGGAGCAAGATGAGTACTTTAACAGAACTGCTGGTAATAGCTGTTGGTTCCGCCCTTGTCAGCAATGTAGTGCTGTCACAGTTTTACGGACTGTGTCCCTTCCTCGGAGTCAGCAAGCAGCTGAAGACTGCTTCGGGAATGGGAGTGGCTGTTATATTTGTTATTACCCTGTCGAGTCTTGTGGCAGGTGTGATATACAAATTCCTGCTGGTGCCCTTTGAGCTGGAATATTTAAAGACTATAGTATTCATACTTGTTATAGCGGCGCTGGTACAGTTTGTGGAGATGTTTCTTAAAAAGAGCGTACCCTCTCTGTATCAGTCTCTGGGCGTGTATCTTCCGCTGATCACGACTAACTGTGCCGTACTTGGAACGGCGCTTACAAATGTTCAGGAAGAATACAGCATCTTCTACGGAGTGGTTAACGGCTTCGCAACCGCAGCAGGCTTTGCGATAGCTATATGCATACTTGCAGGTATAAGGGAAAAGATGCGTTACAACGATATACCGAAGCCCTTCAGGGGCATGCCGATAGTTCTGATAACAGCAGGACTCATGGCAATTGCTTTCTGCGGCTTTTCGGGATTGTTATAGGAGTTAAGAGATGAACTACGGTGCTATGTTAACAGCTGTACTGCTGATAGGAATACTCGGACTTTTGCTGGGACTTTTTCTCGGTTTTGCCGCAAAGATTTTTCATGTGGAAACCGATGAACGCGAAGATAAGATCATTGAAACGCTTCCGGGAAATAACTGCGGAGGCTGCGGATATCCGGGGTGTTCGGGACTTGCTGCTGCCATAGTTAAGGGGGAGGCTCCGGTAAACGGCTGTCCGGTGGGAGGAGAAACCGTAGCCGCAAAAGTGGCTGAAATAATGGGAGTGGAAGCCGGAGATTCGGTTCATATGGTTGCATACGTTAAGTGCGCCGGTAACTGCGAGACTGCGGAAAAGAAATATGAATATCACGGCGAAGCGGACTGCCGTATGGCAGGTCTTGCGCCGGGGGGCGGGGATAAAAGTTGCGTATACGGCTGTCTCGGTTACGGAAGCTGTGTGAAAGAATGTCAGTTTGACGCAATACATATCGTAAAGGGGATAGCCGTAGTTGATAAAGAAGCTTGTAAGGCCTGCGGCAAATGTGTAGAGATCTGTCCCAAGAAGCTGATAGAACTTGTGCCGTATGACGCAGAGTATCTGGTAGCCTGTTCTTCAAAGGACAAAGGTCCGGATGTGATGAAGAGCTGCAAGACCGGCTGTATCGGCTGCGGTCTGTGCATGAAAAACTGCGAAGCCGGCGCAGTGACGGTCAGTGAGCTGGTAGCTCATATTGACCAGGATAAATGTGTAAAGTGCGGTGTCTGCATGGAGAAATGTCCGAGGAAGACTATAATTCATGAAGTCTGAAAAGCTGTTTTTATTTCTCCTTCTGTTAATGCTGATATCCGGCTGTTCGGATAAGAAGGCGGATACGGCAAGCGCTTTTGCACTGGATACTGTTATCAGTGTTACGGTATATGACGGAAAGCCGGCCTCGGAGTTTATAAAAGAAACAGAGGATTATGAAAGGCTCTTTTCTGCAACCATAGAGGGATCGGACATATACAGGATCAATGCAGCCGGGGGTGAAGCTGTAAAAGTATCGCCGGAGACGACAGAGCTTCTGGAGAAATGCAGGTATTATTACGAGATATCCGACGGAAGGATAGATCCTACCATAGGAAGCGTATCTTCGCTCTGGGATTTTCATCAGGATGAGGATAATGCATCAGTACCATCGGAAGAAAGCATTAATGAAGCTCTTAAGCATGTCGGCTTTGATAAGCTTATTATAGACGGAGACAATGTCAGACTGTCGGATCCCGGGACTAAGCTGGATCTCGGCTTTATTGCCAAAGGGTATATTGCCGACAGGCTTATGGAAACGGGCTGCAGGGCCGGATTGCTTAATCTTGGCGGAAATGTTTCCGTATGCGGAACGAAAACGGGGAATAAGCTGTACAGGATAGGGATAGAAAAGCCGTTCTCAAACGGAGAATCTCTGGTAACCATAGATGTTTCAGGAAAAATATCTGTTGTGACCAGCGGCAATTACGAACGCTATTTTGAGAAAAACGGCTATCTATATCATCATATACTGGATGCAAAGACCGGTTATCCGGTAGAAAACGAATTGTCTTCGGTTACAATAGTATCCGGGGATGCCGTCCAAGCGGATGCATTGTCCACAACCTGCTTTGTAATGGGTACGGAAGAAGGCATGAAGTTGATAGAAAACACGCCGGGAGCAGAAGCTCTTTTTATCGACAAGAACTTAAATATCTCTGTGAGCAGCGGTTTTCCGGAGTATAAAACGGCCGGGCGGTAATTGATATGTCTGCTAAGGAACTTAAGGATAAATTTTTTAAACGCTTTCCACCCTTAAAGATCGCGATTATGTGCGTCGGAATCTTCTTTATGGGTTTCTTTTTGTCTTTTCTGATAGAAGTTGATATGGGAACCGATCCATTCAGCTTTATGAACCTGATGATAGCAAGGACCATAGGGATTGATTTCGGCACGGAGGAACTTATCTTTAATGCGATCATCTTCATACCGCTTCTGATCTGGGGAAGAAAGCTGATAGGTCCGGGTACGATCATGAATATGGTCTGCATAGGCTATATCGCGGATTTCTTCAGATTCGTATGGTCTAAATGCATACCCCGTGAATATTTTGAAGTATTTCCCATGAGAGCGCTGATCTTTGCAGTGACTATCGTGGGTTTTGTGATCGCAGCTGCGGTATATATGAATGCAGATGCAGGTATGAGCCCTTATGACGGCCTGGCAAAGGTAATATCAGATGCGTTACCGAAGTTTCCCTTCTTTATACTGCGAATGATCTATGACGGAACGGCTGTGGTCATAGGCTGCCTGCTCGGAGGTAAGCTGAATCCCGGACTTGTATCCATGGTGGTTCTGCTGGGGCCTGCGGTATCACTTGTAGGAAAGGCATTTAAGAAGATAGCCGGAAGAAAGGCAAAAGCATGAAGCTGGATGATGATTTCAACGATTATGACGAAAGAACTGACGAGTATATACACCACAAAAGCAACGGGACGCTAAAGAACGCGGCTTTGGTGGCAAGCTTTTTTATACTCGTTACCCTTGTTATAGTTATGCTCGTAAATCAGAACAATATAAAGAAAAGAAAGGCAGCGGCGGCTGCAAGAGAAGCGCGCGAAGCTGCTGCTTCATCAGTTACGCCGACTTCGTCACCGCTGGATGTGATAGAAGGACATTCCAAACTTACGGCTCAGGATCTGGATTTCTGGGATGATTATGCCGACGGTAATCATCCGGCAATTATAGCTACCCCTATACCCGACAGAACAGAAAATGAAGAGGAGATCGATCCGGATGATCCCTCGAAGGACGGAAATCATACCTTTATAAAGACCGGAGAGAATGACGGGGAATGGGTCGATATCAACCCGTATCTCAAAAAAAATGAATATGATTTTTCAAATATGGTTTTTAAAAAGCCCTTAATGTTGTATTATGAGAATGGAGCAAAGAAAAGTTATACCGGCGTAGATATCTCCAAAGATGAAGGAGTGGTTGACTTTAATGCTTTAAAGAAAAACGGCATTGAGTTTGTGATGCTGAGACTCGGACAGAGGGGCTACAGTTCGGGAGAGATCAATGCAGATGATGCTTTTCTGGATAATTATGAAAAGGCAAAGGCTGCAGGGCTTAAGGTGGGAGCTTATTTTGTGACTGCCGCTGTTACGCCGGATGAAGGCCTGGAAGAAGCAAGATTCTGTCTGGATACCATAAGCATGAATTCCATAACACTTGAATATCCGCTGGCTCTGTCAGCAGAGCAGCTCGGAGAAGGAAAGTCCAGAACCGACAATCTGCAGAAAATGCCGCGTACCAACAGTGCCATCAGTTTTATGAAAGAGGTTGAAGCCGAAGGCTTCTTTACTCTTCTGTATGGTACCAAGGCAACGCTGATACAGAAATACAGCCTTGGCTCGCTTACAGATTATGAGACCTGGTATTCCGAAGAAGCGGATATACCTGATTATCCTTACGAATTCGTGATGTGGCAATATGATCTGGATGCAAAGATCCCGGGTATATCAACAGGTGCCAGGATGAATATCAGTTTTGTTGATTACAGCGTAAGATAAGATTTCTCCCTTTTTGTGGGGAGCGCTGTCAGCAAATCAGGCTGACTGATGAGGGGATAGATATGAAGAATAAGAAAAAACTATTGATAATCGGAAGCGCCGCTACGGTCATTCTTATTGCAGCCGTAATTCTGATCCTGGTCTTTAGCGGAAAGAATAAGCTTTCGGCTACGACCATGCGTTTATTAAAGATTGAAGGAACGGTTACCCTTGAATCCAAGGGTAAGACCAAAACCATAGTGGATAATCTTAAACTTAACAGCGGAGATGTTCTGTCTACCGCAGTTAAGAGTCTTGCGTCCATAAGTCTTGATGATAATAAGGCTGTTACGCTTCAGGAAAGCAGCGTTGCCGAATTCAATCAGAGCGGAAAAAATCTTGATCTGAATCTGAAAGAAGGTTCACTGTTTTTTGATGTCAGTAAGAAGCTGGAAGCTGATGAGAGTTTTCAGATACGTACGGCTACCATGATCGCAGGTATAAGAGGTACTTCGGGCTATGTGTTTGTGGATAAAGACGGTCATGACGGTATACTTATAACCGACGGTAAAGTGGAAGTGGTGGGCATCAATCCCGAAACAGGAGTACAAAAGACTACAACGGTGGAGGAAGGCGAGATAATATACGTCTACTGTAATGACACCGACAATATGGACGACAGCGTTACCTTTGAAAAACTCAGTATAACGGAAGATGATCTGCCGGATGAAGTGGTAAGGTACCTGATAGAACATGAAGAACTGCTGGATAAAGTATGTGATGCAACCGGCTGGTCAAAGGATAAGATCAAAGGCATAGCGGAAGGACTGCCTTCGCCGACACCGACTAAGGCCGCTACACCTACAGAGGAGCCTTCGCCGACAGAAGAGGAGGAGCCTACGGATGCGCCTTCGGCTTCACCGACAGCTACCAATACTCCGACACCAACCAATAAGCCGGGGACACCCAAGCCTTCGGTGACACCTACACCTACGGCAACACCGACGCAAAGGCCGGCTACACCGCCTCCTGTTCCGACACCTACTCCGACACCGGAAGCAGAGGAGCCTACGCCTACGCCGGTAAATAATCCGACACCGACTAAGAAACCCACGGCAACGCCGACGAATACGCCGACACCTACGCCTTCAAACACACCGACACCGACAGCAACTCCGACTCCGACGGCTACACCGACAGATGAGCCGACACCGACGGAAGATCCGACGCCGACGGATGATCCTGTTGTGAAGGTTGAAAGCATAATGATGAGCAGTTCTGTCGAGATGAATGTGGGAGATGAGATACCTCTCACTGTATCGATTTCACCTTCGAATGCGACTGATAAAACGATAAACTGGTCAAGCAGTGATACGTCTGTAGTCACTGTAGACAGCAGCGGAAACATAAAAGCTTTTGCTGCAGGCAGCGCAACCATAACGGCTACGGCTGCCGACGGAGGCGGAGCAAGCGCAAGCTGTGCGGTGACCGTAAGTGCAAAGACCGTCAACTCGCTGTCCTGGAATGTTGATTCCATGACCATTTTACAGGGTGGCAGCAACGAGACCGGCGTTTCGGTTGATCCCAGTGATGCCGAAGTGCTTTTTGAAAGCAGTGATTCTTCTGTTGCGATTGTGGTGTCATCAGGCACTTCAGTACTGATCAAAGGCGGTACGCCCGGAACTGCTGTAATTACGGCTGCAGCAGGAGGGAAGACCGCTACATGTACGGTTACGGTTATTCCGGCTCCTTCTTTTGAAGATGTAGATTCAGGTATCGATCCGGATCCTTTTGAAGGCAGGGCAATGATCGGTTACAGACTAGCAAACTGTACCGAAGGTTATGAATATGTTATAGACCTTTATGAGGCTTCTGAGGGTGTAAGTATTTCGACACAGGATCTGACATCTGACTGGACAGGAACGATCAATATAGTCGGAACGCCGGGATCAGGAGACAATACACTAAGAATAAGGCTTACCATCAACAAGGGCGGAATATACGTCGGCGAGGTTATAAGCAATATAGTTCATGTTACTCTTTGATCATAATGGGATAGGAACAGATATATGAAATTTCGTTACGACAAAAGAGACAATAAGGTTTTTAAGATATGCGCAATTGTTTTTACAGCGCTCTTTGCTGTATCATTTCTGTTTGCATGGCTGGAGCCCAGAGAGCTTGAGTCGACCGTGATCATTGCCACTGCGGGACTCCTGCTTGTAGCATGTCTGCCGCTGATGATAGTATGCTGGTATGCTTATGCGGACAGCCTTGTATATATCAAAAAGCTTGAAGACAGAGGCATCAGTGTGCCTTATAACAAAAAACTGCAGCCTGTTTATAACGGGGATCCTGCTTATACGGAAGAAGAAAAGGACGATACAGGCAGCCGGGTGATGTCTTATATCTGTGTGGCGGTTGCAGCAGTCCAGTTGATCTTTATAGTTGTATATGTTGCAAAGTGGACAGCTCTGAATGTTAAGGATTGTAAAGCGATGATTTTTTTCCTGGCCGGCCCGGCTATATTCTGGTTGATCGGAGCTGCAGCTTTCAATAAACAGAGATCCAATGAAAAGTACAGGGATGAAACCGTAAATGATCCGGGGAGAAAGAAACGGAAAAGCGTGCCGGAAAGCATACTCACAATAATCATATGCCTTGTCCTTACTGGTGTAGTAGATAAAACTGTTGTAAATATGACTGATTATGTTTATAGGAGCAGACTGGACGCCATATATGAAAGTGACTATAGACTCCATATAGGAGAAAGATTACCGGACTGAGGCTTTTTCAACAACATATAAGCAGATCTGAAAGGGGGGTATCATGGGGATATTTGTAGTTATAGCAATCATTGAATTGGTGGTTATACTGGCAGGCATTATATTCTGGCTGTTCAGTAAAAAGAAACAGGAGCAGATGGTATATAATGCCCAGCAGCTGGTCAAAGGAAAGCTTAATATTGATGACATACCGGTCGAGGGAAATAAGAGCAGCCAGGATATAATCGCCTCCGGACTGAATCTTATCAAATCAAATCTCTTAACTTTTATGGAGTCCACGAAGCAGAACACCGTTGTGCTTTCCGATGCCGTGGAAAAGCTGACAAACAGCATGGAGGCAAACAGGAAAGATAACGAGAAGATTGCCGGGAATACCATAAGCGTGGAAGAGAAGACTGCCATGCAGCTTAATATGGTGCAGGACAATATGTCTTTGGTTGATTCCAATTCCGAGCAGCTTAAAGAGATCGGTAATTCAATGGATGATATCGTCAATATGCTTGAGGAGACCGGGAAGATCAGTGACCGCGGTATTGCCGATCTTGAAAAATACAGCAGTGAGATGGATGTGGTTTCAGCTGATCTGCAAGATATCAACGACACTATCAAACGCTTTAATGACCAGATACAGAAAGTATATGAAGTCGGTGATTTTATAGTCGGGATCAGCAACCAGCTGAAGCTGCTGTCCTTTAATGCATCCATAGAAGCGGCCAGAGCCGGCGAGACTGGTAAGGGCTTTGCGGTTGTTGCCAGCGAGATGACCGGCATGTCAGAGCAGACCAGGGAAGGCATGGACAGGATCAATGCCATACTTAATGAGATAATGCAGAGCAGTTCTGGTGTCACCGAAAGCATAGCTAAATGTACGGATACCTATAATAACAGTAAAGCCTCCTTTGGTGAGGTAAACAGTTCTTTCCGTTCGATAAATACCAATTCCAACCAGATACAGACCAGGCTCACGGATATAAATAAACTGTTCCGTGTAATGGAGAGCAATTACGATCGTTCAAAAGATATAGCCTCCAGGCTGTGCGATACGGCAGGGGATATCAATGATATGGCTGCTGAGATAGCTGAGATTTCCAGGGATGTTACGAATGAGGCGGCCCAGATAGGCGAGAATACGGCGGCCCTTGACGGCATGCTGTCGGGAATAAGACGTTTGCTCGGAAGATTCGATACCGGTATATCGCCTACAAAGGCAAGGGCCGGCAAAGAGATAAAGATAGCTCTTTTGTCCATGTACGATAATGAATTCTGGTACGGAGTAGAACGCGGTGCAAATTATGCGGTCAAGGAACTGGAACAGTTAAAGGCCAAAGCCCGCTTCGTACCCATAGTGTTCGGTGAGGGTGACGGTGATGAAATGGTCCGTAATCTTATACGCGGGCTGGTGGATGAGAAGTTTGATGCCATCATCTATCCGGGCTTCCTCGGCGGTGTAGAAGGCGTATTGAATGATGCGGTGAAAAAAGGCGTAAAACTGATGACCTACAACTGCGACTGCAGTGATAAGAACCTGCGTCTTGCCTGTTTGAAGCCTGATTCCATCGAACAGGGTGCCATGGCAGCCAAGGCAGCATACGAACTGGCGAATAAAAGCGGAAATGTCGGCATACTGATGGGAAATGATTCCATTATCGGCAACGTGGAGAGAAGAAAAGGCTTTGTTGATGCCGTGGCAAAATACAAAAATATACATATCACCGAGGAGGTCAAAGTTGATGACGACGGGGATGATGTATATAAGAAGACCCGTGCGCTTCTTGAGAAAAATAAGAATATCAAGGTGCTGTTCCTGACTAACGGTTTCCCGGCTGAGGCAGCCAAGGCTGTTATTGATGCAAAGTGTCTCGGAAAGACCTGTATCGTTGGGTTTGATCTGACACCTGCACTATTTGACTATATTAAAAACGGCGCAATAGGAACTATTTTAAGCCAGGATTCCTTCGGTCAGGGGCACGATCCCATCATATGGATGTACAATCATCTTGTGGATAAGACTCAGTTCCCGGGTGAGACTATATCCTGCCGGGCTTCCGTGGCTGACAAATCGAATATAGACGAACTGATCTGAACCTGGATAAATACTAAAGTTTTCCGAAAAAATCCCCTTGCAAAAGGGGATTTTTCGTGGTAATATATTAAAGTTGCAAAATTACACACGGAGCACGTTTCGGTGCAGGAAACTGTGAGTTCCGTGGAAGTAAAACCAAAACGGAGGAAATAAAAATGGGCGTAATTTCAATGAAACAGCTGCTTGAGGCCGGTGTACATTTCGGTCATCAGACAAGGAGATGGAATCCTAAGATGGCTCCTTACATCTTTACGGAGCGTAACGGGATCTACATCATCGATCTGCAGAAGTCTGTAGGTATGGTTGATGCGGCATACAATGCTATTTCCGACATCGCAGCACAGGGCGGTACCGTACTCTTCGTAGGTACCAAGAAGCAGGCTCAGGAGGCTATCAAGTCAGAAGCTGAGCGTTGCGGTATGTACTATGTTAATG
>JAEEGL012194022.1_pt1 | contig 68862 bp, 113 predicted proteins | sample 9134231 | NCBI WGS metagenome assembly JAEEGL01 (sample SAMN16246548, study PRJNA631951) | gut metagenome | biome: gut microbiome; feature: rumen; material: fiber-attached | host: Bos | place: Iran: Karaj | collected 2018-10 | reverse complement strand
CAAACTACCAAGTTTTAAGAAATATTTATTTCCAACGTAGAAATCATAAATTAGACGAGTGGAGAGAATTCTGTAAGATAATTGAAGAATTGCCTTATGGAAAAGAACTTATTTGCTACGAAAAAGAGAAAAAGGAGTAAATTATTATGACAATTAATTATAAGGATAAATTCTATATTTATCATCCAGATGGGAAATTTACAGAAGAATAGCTTATGAAAATTCTTGATGCAGCTTATGATATGGGAAAGAAAGATGGATATAATAATGGGTATGAAGCAGGAAAGAAAAGTAATTTCTCTATTACTTATCCTTGGTGGAATCAGCCATATTATAATACACCAATTTGGGATTGGACTAAAATAACCTGTAATTCTACAAGCGGAGATGTGGTTATTCCAACTGCAACAACAGCTTCCAATAATCCGCCCAGTATAACTACTGCTACTACTACTAATAATATATGCCGGGAGTTTAAATACAATGGAACAGAAAGATAATCCTATTGAAGAAGTAAAAAAAGAAGTTAATCCTATCACTGATAGTTTCGAAGCAATCTCTAAAGTTATGGTTGGAGACGAAGGAGCAGAAGATGCAACTGCTATGTTCGGCGCCCTACTCTCTATGCCAGATGATGAATTTAAGAACGTTTCCACTATTCTTATGGATGAAATTAACCGTTCTTTAAATACTCCAGCTGATAGAATCGCACTTGTTGCGGCAATGACTTCACAGGGATATACTGGTGATGATTTAACCGATACTTTCCAAGAACTTTGCGAAGAAATAGACAGTTAGCTCACAGATTTATCTCAAATTAAACGCGATTGGCTTAAGCAATTAATGGGCGCAATTACTAATGCGATTAATGAAACAGAAGGCATCTCAAAAAGATATGTAAGAATTGCATATGAAAAGTGCCACGAAGATGCAAAAGCACCTGCTTACGCTCATGAGACAGATTCTGGTATGGACGTATATGCCCTTGAAGATATTACTCTCGCGCCAGGTGAGTAGAAGATTATTCCTATCGGTATTAAGGTTGCCCTTCCTGCTGGCTACGAATTACAAGTACGCCCAAAGAGCGGTATAACTGCAAAGACTAAACTCCGCGTTGCTAATACCCCTGGCACCATTGATGCTGGTTATCGTGATGAAATAGGAGTTATTATTGAGAATGTAGAACCGCCTATTCGCTCTATCGCAGCTGATTTTGCTGAATCTCCCAATGATTTCATTCCAGTAGGCGCAATTGAATTCGGTCGTTCTTATACGATTGGAAAAGGTCAAAAATTTGCACAATTAGTTCTTTCTGAAGTTCCAAAAGCAGTATTATATGAGGTAGAAAGCGTAGGTGAAATTGGCGAAGACCGCGGAGGCGGCTTTGGAAGTACGACCTTATATTGATATGAAAGATTTAATTTATCCTGGTGTAAAAGAAGGTCTATATAAAATAACCGAGAATGGAGAAATATGGTCTAACTATATTAATAATTTTCTTCATCCCTCTACCGATAAAGATGGCTATTTAAAAATTAAATTATCTGGCGGCAGTAGAGAAAAAATAATCTATGCTAGAATTGCAACTTTAGTAGCATGGAATTATATAAGTCCTCCACCACAGTCTTTAACAGACCCAACTATTAATCATATAGATGGAAATAAATTAAATAACCATTACAATAATTTAGAATGGATAGAAAGAAGCGTCAACACATCAATACGTCGTAATACAGGGACTGGTAGTAAAAATAGTTAGTCAAGATTAAAAGAAGAATAGGTTATTGATATAGCTAAATTACTAATAAATACAAATTTAACTACTCAAGAAATAGCGAAAAAATTTAACGTTTCAAAAAGTACAATTTGTAATATTTTAAAAAAGAAAAACTGGTCAAAAATTACAGAGCCTTTTGATTTTTCTTGTAGAAAATTGATTAGAAATGATAAGGGTGAATATGAAATAATTAATACCAGTCTTCTTGAAAACGGAGGCTTAAAGTAAAAGATGGGTGTAATAAAAATAGAATCTATCTAGCAAGAGCTACCAGAAGGTTGGAAACTTATTTCAACCTCGTACAAAAATCTAGATAGTGGTCTAGAGTTTGAATGCCCAGCCGGCCACAAAGTTTATTCTAATTGGAAGAAAATGCGAGTACGCGCCGAATGCCCTATATGTAAAGAGAAGGCGCCACTCGTAGATACTACTGTAATTCCGAAAAAGAAGGGAATCTATCGAACCATTGGTATTGACCAAGCCACACATATAAGCGGTTACTCAGTATATGATGGAAAAGAACTGATTAAATTTGGAACTTTTACAGTAAATGAAACAAATGAAATAGAACGCGACAATATAATAAAAATGTGGCTATGTTCTATTATAAATAATTGGCAACCAGATGTTGTCGGCCTTGAAGGAATTTAGCTTCAGTAGAACGCCGCGCGCAATATCGGAGTAACAACTTTTGAAACTTTGGCGCGCTTACAAGGAATTCTTATGGAAGCGTGCTATGAACAAAAAGTAGCTTTTGTAATATGCCCCACAAATACATGGCGCGCGCATTGTAAAGTTAAGGGACAAACTCGTGAAGCTAAAAAAAATTCAATGAGATAGTTGGCGCGCGAGTGGCATGGAATTAATGCTAGTGAAGACGAGGCAGACGCTATCGGAATCGGGAAATACGTTGCAGAAACATATGCTTTAACACATCAACTCCAAAGTTGGGAATAAAAAAAGAAGAGGCTTAATAACCTCTTCTTTTTCTTTTAGAAGATTAGAAATTCTTAATCTTCTCTTTCATTTCCATACTCCAACTATCTATATGATCTTTCATTAAATCCTTTATCATACTCTTATCATCTTTTACTGCATCCATAAACATCTTCTTTGATTCGGCGTATGTTCTTTCTAATCTATCATTAGCAGAAGTAATTAAGAATTTTGCAGCTTCGGGTTCTGTCTCTTTTAATTCATAAGCCCATTCAATCCACATACCAGCGTCTTTTAAATCATCCATCATCTTTTTGTATAATGCTTTGCACTTTAACATAATTAATCAATATAAAATACTACAACATTAGGTGTAGTAAAGGTTGCATCCGCACCAGTGGTTTTAAAAGTTAAAATACCAGTATTATCAACAGAACAACAAGATGGACGGATTCTTACGATTGTGGAAAAAGCTAAATTAACATCAGTAGTATTTGTCGCAGAGAGCGCGCTAGCTGTTGCACCAGGTATCTAATCGTCTTCGTTAAATAACTAAACAGTTATCGGCGCAGTTTCAGTAGTTTCTGTCGCAGTAGCAATACTATTGAAAGATACAAAGTAGTAGCCGGGTCTATTCAATACCACAGCGGGCGAACCAGCTAAATGCTGTGCACTGCAGCTGGTCGCCACTCTGTTGGTATCAAAAGTTATGTTAGACCCGGTAGTTAACGCCTAAGGCGCCAAACTAACAATATCTAACATATTTTAGTCCCTCCCATTAAAGCATTTATTATCTTACATCACGGTAGCGCCACAACCGCATCCGCAGTTACTGGTATAACCATAAGGATTAATAGAAGCATAAGGGGAAGTAGTAAGATATGCCGGACGAGAAATAGGCCGTAAAGTATCAATGAGATCAGCGGTCTACTGTTGCTGACTAATCTGGAAGTTAGCTGCCTGAAGCGCACGGTCGCGCTCTTCAAGTTTATCGCGCAGAGACTGAATAGTATTCTCAGTAATAAGTGCGCGAGTAGCTTCAGCTTCACCATGAATAGCACTTGTAATCTCACAAGTATTCTTATAGGCTTCAGCCTTTACGCTATCAATATTGCGCTCGATACCGCAGTTAGCAAGCTGCTGCGCATAACGATTCTCCGCAATTTGCTGACCAAGTCCACAGAACCCGTCAAGCATGTCATAACGAATATTGCCCCAAGAATCTGTAGCAACACGTTCAAAGTTAGAAAGTTCACCCGCAATTTCTCCAAAGTTACGGAACATATCCTGGCTATTATTAGCCTCGTACAAAGCAGAACGGGTTAAAGAACCCTCAACAGATGGGCTGTTACCACCGTAACCGCCACCCCAACCACCAAATATGCCACCGCCGCCAAGCAACGCAAGCCACACAAGGTAAATAAAGGGGTTATTCATCCAGTTTTCCATACCATTATCTTTAGTCAATGCCATTACATCGGCTGCTGATAATCCATTTTCCATATTAATTTTTGTCCTCCCAATTTATTATATATAAAACTTCGGCGCCTGAAGTCTTATCTCAACTTAAAGAGAATGAATTATTTCCATTCCTTTCTATATATCTTCTTCGGAAATTCCTTGAAGTCGCGCTCTCTAAGCTAATTGACTAAGTAAATTGTCATTTAGATTATGCGCGAGAGCCTTAAATTTTTCGGGGTCTAATTTAGGCTACTGTTGCTGCGCGAAAGGTGCGCGCGTTAAAGGTTTATTATTGTAAAAGTTCATTTAATTTACCTCCCAATTCTTCAAGTCGTTTTTCCATAGCTCCGATTTTGGATAACAAAAAGTCCTCAGAAGACTTTGGGTCAACTGAGGACTAAGTATTGTTATCCTTTTTTTCATACGGAGCAATGCTATAAACCATAAAATTCGGTGTGCCATTCTACATAGATTTAACATACATTAAACCTTCATTTAAACAAAGCGCAACCGAAAGACCACTATTCATTGGAACATTAGCTACTTCCAATGAACTACCAATCAAATACACATTCCCATGGGGTTGGAGAAAGAAAGCATTTGGTTGGTATGATACAGGCATACCTGTATTATAGCCATAATTTGCTGCCATATTTAATTGTCCTCCCATTTGTCTTACATTTATAAGTAGGAATACTATAATGGGAGTATGTAAAATTAGAAAAATTTTTAAATTTTATGTGTATATATCTAATTCATTATTACTATTAACTATTGTTGCCATATAAGGAACTAAATTATTATTTTCTACTATATATATAAAATACGTATCTAATTCGTTATTACTATTTACTATTTTTACAGTATTTAAAGCTTTCCAAACTGCATATAGAGTAGTTACACCATCAATATTAACAGTAATACTATCTCCTGGCTGATAACTAGCAGTTGTCGCAGAACTATTTGTTGCCCATCCTAAAAAAGTATAATTATCTCGTGTAGGAATTATAGATGAAATTAAAAAAGTATATGAGGGAGACGGCTATGTATTACTACCAGTTTGGTTATTTGGGGCACCTAAACCTCCATTAGCATCATAACTAAGTGTATAAGAATAATCATTTTCATTAGTAACAATAGTTAATGATGAACTCATTGCTAAACGAATCCAATTATTATTAGCAGCGGGTGTTCCATTTGGACCAACTACAAGACCATACTTAGGAACATTTGTTAAAGTAAAACTTTGGGGAGAACTACTAGCTATTGTCGTTGCAATATTATAAGTACCTGCCGCGGTCTAACTAGAATTAGAACTAGTCCAATCTGTAGTAGAAGAACTATTCTTATAACGAATAGCAATATTACCATTGCTATCTGTACTATTATAAATAAACTATAAAGTAATTGATTCAATAGTACAAGAACACAAATAAGTTAATGTGGTTGAATCAAAAAAAACACTAGTCCATAAAATACCACTATCACCGTTATCTCCAACTTTACGTTGAGCATTAGTACCACTAATTACTTCAATATTATCCCAATTTGCACTATGATATCCACCACGTTGTTTGAATCCAGTATACATGGCGGTTGGATTTAATGTATAAGTTTTACTCATATTATGTTACCTTTACTAATACTATATCACCAGCTACCGCGCCAGAAGGAACTGCATTTGTATCAGTTACATAAACATTTCTTGTAGCCACAGTACCTTTAGTAATAATCTAATTAGCACCACCATTTAAAACCACAGTGCCGCCACTTTCTGCATATACTATCCATTTGGAATTTGTATTATCATAAATTCCACCTTTACCAGATCCACCAGCACATAAACTAATATTACGCCCCTATGTAGTATTATTTGCATAAATATTAACTTCGCCAGCCTTTGTAATTGTTAAATTATCACTCATTGTGCCGCCAGATAATTTTAAATAAGTATTACTAATAATATCTCCATTTCCATCCTAAGTAGCTTTAGTTGCACTATTAGCATTCCCGTTTAAAATAACTGTTCCATCGGTCTAAGAATAAACTATCCATTTACTATTTGTATTATCATAAATACCACCATAACCAGTAGTATTATTAACGCTTAAACTAATACTATGGCTTTTATTAGTATTATTAAGAATAATTTCAGCCTAAGCCGCCCTTGAAATGGTAACGTTTCCTGATAATATACCTCCAGTTAGCGGCAAAAACAAACCTTCCCCACCAACTTTTTTAATAGTACCATTATTATTTATATATAAAGCATAATGAGTTCCGTCCCAACCCAATTCATAAGATAATAGATTGCTTATAGTTGGCACAGTACTCCCGTATCTCAATTGTAGTCTATTAGCCATTCGACTAACCTCCAAATAAAAAAATGCGCGAGGTAATTTAATTTTGACCTCTTAGAATATTACCTCGCGCGAAATATTTAATTTTCAGAAATAAAAGGTATTAAAAGATTTATATATTTCATTTCTAAATCTAACCCATCTAATTCATCTAAACTAAATACCGGTTCATAATCTAAGTGAATTTCTACGTTATTTAGTTCATCAATTTTGTTTTTACATTCAGAAAATTTTTCTTCTTTAATCTTTACACCTTGGCCATTATCGGTTAATATAAAGTTACCAGCTTCGTCTTTTTGTCCGTATTCATCAATAATTTTTTCTAATGTTTCATTAAAAAATTTTGACTCAACTTCTAATTCGTTAAAAAGTCGATTCAATTTATAGCTAGTTTTTATTGGAAGCTTTTTATCTATCAACTTACTTCGTATATTTAAAATATCAAAGACATCAATAAGTTTCATTTAAGTACTCCTTCTTTTACTTTCTATATATATTATATCACAAATCAAATAAAAAAGCAAATTTTAAGAACAATTTTAAAATTTAACTATCCCAAGTCCCACCATTAATAATAAAATTATCAATAGTTAAACCATTATTAGTAATTGTAAGAGTTCCTTTAACTAAATCTCCAATATAAATCGTTTTTCGAGTCGCTGTTTCATGTAATTCTAAAATTTGATCAGTAATCCCGTTAGTTGGCGCGGTTGCATTCAAAACAAAGTAATTTTTACCATATAATAAATTAGGCGTAGCACGATATAATACTTTTTGATTTTTATAATAATAAGTATAAGTAGAAGTTCCTGTAGGAGTAGCACTATCTATCTAGGTAAATCTTAAATTAACTATTACTTTCGCGCCAAAATAAACAATATCTAAATTAACCCCACTGGTAGTTCCTTGCAAAATACCGGTGTTACTCATACTGGTAGTACCTACATTAGATAAAGAAGCAGAACTGCCTAAATCAGTATATGTGCCAGTGGGAGTAGCACAATACTACAATTGCACAATTATACTTGAATAAGAATTACTATATTTCGTATTTTGAACAGACCCACCAAAATCTGTACAGGTCCAAATAGCGGTAAAATTGTTATTACTTTCTGATGTATCAGTTATACTAAAATTAATAGAAGTAGGAGAAAATCTATGAAAAGATGTAGTATTTAAATTATTGCTACTACTTCCGCTAATTGTACCATTATTATTATTTGCAAGGACAATATAAACAGAATAATCTCTAGTTGCTTCTGATGTACAAGCTGGAAGGGTATACTCAATATACTTTGTATTATTTAACGTATATAGATAATCACCCGCCGTACTCGGCGCAGTCCATTCAGAAGTAGAAATAGTTATATAATTTAGCTATGTATTTCCAAGCATAAAATACACAGTTGCTACTTGATTCGCATAAGTTTTTAGTCCAGAAAAAGCAATTCTTAAAGTCTAAGTTTCAAAAGTTGGATAGCGACCAGCAAAAGAAGAAACACTGTAACTACTTGGAATAGCTTTCCAAGAATTTGTGCCAGTTTTTATCTATAATTGCGCTGTGCCATTAGTATTGATTCCCTCTATAAAATCTAAAACTATTGTAGCTACATTCTAGAACTATTCTCCAAAAGAATTCTAAGCTGTTATTTTTAAACTTACATTATAAGTAGAATTTGGTGCAGATGTCCCACTTCCATTAATTAATGTAATCCAATCGGAGGTTGCTTTATTATTTAATGTACAAGTTCCAGTTATTGTACCAGAAGCATCAGTTCCTGTGCTATTTAAACTTATACTACGACCACCATATTCTAAACTTATGGTATATATTTCTGAATAAGTAGTTGATACATTGTTTTGATTACTAAATGCTAACGGCTAATTTGTAAAACTTATATTAAATAAAGAATTGGTATAAGGCTTAATACTGGTACCAGTTTGTGGTGTAGCAGAAATTGTCTAAGGAGTTATATCCGCCGCACGGGTTTTAGTAAAGATACTGGTTGTACTAGTAATACTATTGCAAGTAAATACTACCTAAAAAGTATAAGCAGTATCTCTAATTAAAGCATTTAAATCTACATCACTGTATTCAGTACCAGTTAAACTTATATCTGTCCAAATTGTAGCTGAAGAAGTTTTGTACTACAATTTTTTGGTTAAACCATTATTGTTAGTTGGATTATAATAAATTCGTATATATCGCCCAAAGTATGCCGTATTAGCAGTTGAAACATTTGAACTAGCCAGCTAATTATAGACAGTAATGGTTGGCGCAGAAGGTATACAAAAAGCATTAGTACTTATCTTTGTCGCGCTTTCTCCTAAATCATCAGTAACAGTTAACTATACTTGATAAGAATTATTAAAGTCAACTCCACCAGTAGTAACATCTAAATTACTATAAGAAGTGGCATTGCCAAAAACAGCCTAAGCAGTACTTGGCGCGCTAGAGCTAGTAGCCGGACCAGTAAGGAATTTCCAACTATAAGTTAATGTAGCGGAAGGATCTTTGGTTATTGTTGGGGTATCTAACTAAATATTTTTAACATAATCGCGACTCTACACCGTAGGGGTATAAGTAGCTATTGCTGTCATGTTAAAATCATCAATAGAAGGGGCAATATTTACTGTAATAGCTTTACTGGTATAAGAAGAACTATACTCTAAATCATCATAAGTCCAAAAATAATAAGTAATTGCAGAATTTAATGTAGGAGTAGTAAGTGGAGAAGTAAATAATGTTTTTGTTCCATCTATAGCGGTCGCATAATATAAAGTTTTAGTTTGGCTCGTATCAGGATCTGTGCCAGCCGTAACTGTAAAAGTTACTGTGCCACCACTACTTTTTACACGACTACCACTAGCTATAACCGTTGGCGCGGCAGGTAAACTATTTACTGTAACAGTAGACTGCGCGGAACTAATCTCAGAACTATACCCACTAACACTACCATTTGTTACTATTTTAAAATAATAGGTACTACCACGAGTTGCATTTGATGGAACAGTAAAACTATATGAACTTGAAGTAGAAGTGGCGCTTCCAGTATAAGAAGAGGTAGTAGGAGCTTCACCTATTTTCCAATATACTGTATAATTCTATATTGTCATATTATTGCCAGCTGTCGCACCACTCCAAGAAATATCTACAGTACTTGAAGGCTTTTGAATAGCAGCAGAAGCAGACACAGAAGTGGGCGCGCTGCAATTCGTATAAGTAATAGTATATTCAATTACAGGAGTACCTGATACTGTAACAGTTGCACTTCTGTTACAAGTATCCTTTGGATATAAGATTGTAATATAACCTTGCCCATTTTGAATACAACTTTTAAAGATTGTTGTAATATCTATTCCGGTACTTGCTGAAGAAGGAGTAAAAGATTTTGCATTAGAGAAAAAATTACCACTATTATATCTAACAAAATAAGTACTTCCACCATTACATATTGCATAAGAAGAACTGGTATCTCCAGAACATGAAAATTTTAATTTTGCACTTGCAATTAAATTGGCAGCCGGAACATTAGAAAGAGAAAAATTTAATTTAAGCTGATACATTGTACCATTATAATGAGAAGTGGCTATAGCGTAATACTCTCTCTAACTTTGCTTATAACTACTAGATACATTTGTATAATATATACCAGTATGTGTACTTCCAAAAACATTTGAACCATAAGTACCACCAGAATTATTTAATGGTGAAGGAAAATCTGGATACAATGAATTTGTTTTTGCATTCGCTTCCGCCTCGGCGGCGGAAGCTCCAGTACCGGTTCCAAAGGAACTAGTAGTTGCACTTCCATAATAGCTAGTCATTGAACTAATATTAATACTTGGCATTTATTATTTCCTCCTTTTATTCCTCAACATACAAGCAATAATATCCATTATTTACTGCATATTTTAACATTTCATTCCCATTTGTTATTATCATACTATTCTTATTAGTAACTATAGCAGCATCATTAATAATTTCATTAGTTAAAATTTCTACATTTGCATTACTACTAGCTATTTTAACACCATTAACCCCATTATTTAATTGGATATAACTTAATCCATCTTCTAAATAATTCTACCTTAAAATAGTAGTCCCAGTATTAACATTAGTAACATTAACGCCAATCTAACCACCATTAAAATTAATGAAAGGTACAACCTAACTATCGTAATAAAAACCATTGTCTGAAAGAACTAAAGTTAAAATATCATTAGTTTCGCCACTTTCTTCATCAATATTTCCTATCTACTTATAAAAACCAATACCACCTTTTGTATTATCAGTATTATAAATTTTTAAAGTTGGCTCATTTGTAGCAAAATTATTGCCCCAAATAATAGGAGCCTTTATAATAGTATTGGTAATTAATGAATCACTAATTACGCTACCTTTAAATTCGCCACTTCGCGCGAAAACATTACCTTTATCAGTAACAATAAAGGGAGATGTTCTAATCTACCCATCCTCAGTACCATTCGCGCCACCCCAAAAGATAATATTATCATCTGTATATATAACTGGTTGCTCGCCAGTAGAAATTCCAGCGCTCCAATCATTATAATTAAAAGAAATGGTGCGCTGAGTATTAATACCTGCATAATTATTATTACTACCACTATTACCAGCAGTCGTCAAGCTACCCCGTAAAAATACATTATCTGCATATAGACCATAACCAATGCCTTCTGGCGCGCCACTCAAATCACCAAGTAATAATCTAATATTATAGTCAATATCACCGGTATCACTTCTATTAATTAAATTAGTGAATTCTTCCATCACTAACGCACGTGGCGGCAATACCATATTATTATCATCAGAATTTATACCAATTAATAAATCTGTCTATGCGCCATATCCAAAAATAGTAGCAGTATTATATTTATCTTTCTAAGTTAAAACTGTACTATAGTCAGTATTGCATAAATAAACATTTATAATATTATTATTTTTACTAGTTATTTTTCCATAGCGAGTATCATCACCTGATAACCCTATAATTATATCTTTTCCAGTTTCGCTGTCAGGAATATAATTTCTACTATCATTATTTAAAGTAATTTTTAATGTATTGGCAGTAGAAGTAGTTTCAATATCTTCTATTTCAAAAGTAGGCTTAAATATAAAAGTACCACCCATTGCCCTAGTTTTTTCAGTTACAAAACTTGCTGCATTAATAGTAGAAGCATTTATAACACTAGAAGTTATTGACCCACTAAAATCACCATCTGTTGCATGAATTGTTCCGCTAAATTCTCCATCATGCGCGATTATTTTACCAAAATCGGCCACAACTCCATTCTAAGTATCCTATATTGACCAATTATTACCAATAACATTCCCTTCATTAGTGAGAGTAAAATAATTAGTATTACCATTTACTAAAGCAAGTACGTTACCATTATTCTCATTTGGGTTTAATAATTTTAAATTTCCTATCGTGACTGAACCACTTACTCGCGCGCCATTACCTATATCTATATTCTTTACAGTAATACTAGATTCTTTAACAACTCCATTTTCTGTATAGCTGGAATTTAATGTTAAATCATTAGAAGAAATAGAATGCTCACTAATTTCAAAACCACCAATATTACCATTACTAGAAGTTACAGTGCCACTAAATTCTCCATCGGTTGCATGAATAGTACCGCTAAATATGCCGTCGCCATTCATATATAAACGTCCAGTATTCTCATCAATAAAAAATACATCTGTATAATTATTATTACTGCCAGTTTGAATTTTAAAACCACCGTTAGTAACTGTTAGACCCTCTAAATCAAATCTTAACCCAGTATTTTCTATAGCAGCAGTAATATCTGCAGCATTAACAGAAAATTTAACCATCTATTCATTTAAACCATTTTTAATTTGAATGTATTTTTCAGCATTTAAAATAGAAGCGTCTAATTGATGAACCTAAATAAAAATAATTATATCTTCACTACTAAAAGATTCAAAAAATAGTTTTAAATTAGTAATAACATCAGCAACAATAAAATCAGTATCATTTATTTTACTATTTAAACTTCCATCACATAAGTCTAAATATAAGTTCTAAAAGTTAAAATAATAATAATATTCATCATCTGTATTTAATTTATTGTATAAATATCGTTCATAATAAGCAGGTTTTATAATTTCATTTAATTTATAGCTACTTATTTGAACCTATATTATGAAATATGTATTTCTAATATAATACTATGTAGATGAACTATATACACTGCTATCAGTACATTGCACATAATCATTCTAATTATTTTTATAATAATATAAGGTTTTGTTTGCATTAAAAGTAGTTGAATCAATATTAACCTTGCTATATTCTACTATAGGAATATTAGATAATTCAATTAAATCATATCCACCGATCTACAATTCTGAAGAAGGCGCGAAACTATAAGTAATGATATTTGAATTCTATGAATTACTATTAAACTTTAGTATTTCTTCATAATTAGTATGAATAGTAAACTTTCCAACATCTTTACCGTCTTCAACTAATTTAGTTGGAGTCACAAAAGTAATAGAAGTACTTGGATTATTTCTATCAATTATTGCCGCACTACTCACATAACATGGATCATTACCACTAGGAATATATGTACTCCAACCCTAAGTATATCCAGTTAAAACGCCAGTTTCAAAATTATAACTAGTAGCAGTAGGCGTATCTTGTTGACCAAGTGTGGTTGAACTTCTTTTATATAAAAATATTGTAGCCTGGTTATATCCATTAAGACCTGGCTGGCCATCCCCACCATCTTCGACTAATTTACGAATTGTCCAGTCATCATGATCAATTTCATCAGTAGATTGATTACTAATCGCGATAGTAACTGCAACAAAGCAAGGCTTCCCATTATCCGCTGGCAATGTTTGACTCCAACTTCCAATACTGCCAGTTATAAAGGTACCAGTTGCAAAATCATATATTAATCCATCAGCAGGCGCCGATGGCGCGCTATCGTCACGAACATATAAATATATAGTAGCCTAATTATAACCATTAAGTCCAGGAGTACCATTCTAGGCTTTTGTAATATTTACTTGACTACTTGATAAATTTACAACACTCATTTTATTTTACTCCTTTAAAAACCTGTATTATCAACATCTGGCACATCAACATCTACACTAGCTGTAAAATAAAATTTAAGACTATCCCAAGCTCCAATAATAGAAGGATTTACTAAATCTAAAGAAAAAGAATTAGTAGTCACGCCAGTTAACTAAGTAAAATTACCAATATTATTTTTTTGATAATACCACGCCCAATTTGTACCAGTTATTTCTTCTGTACTTGCACCGCCAACAGTCATATAAATATGCCCAGTAATAGTTGTCGCACTTGTACCAGAAGGCAAATTATCTATATTAATTACATTACCAAGAGAACTATTAATGGCATAAGTATAAGAAATGCCTGGTGCGCCATCTTCACCAGAACTACCATCAACTACATAACTTAAAGTTATTCTATCTTCATAATCATCGCCATTTACAGTTACTACACATTTTAAATAAGCAACACCATTCTAAAAGTCATTTATATTAAAAGTATAGGCATAAGTACTACTGGTAGCTCCACTAATTTCATCCATATCATTAGGAGTTTTACCTTTAAACCACTAAAAACTAGGAGTCCCTTCAAAACTATAACTAACAGCAAAATTCATGCTTGCCGGTGTTGCAATAGAATCATTATACTTAAACTCTGTATTTCCCGGTTTAACTCTTACACCAACAGTACTTACTAATCCGGCGACCGTCATATTACCAATCTACCCACCAGTAGCATTAATAGTACCAGTAATATCAACTCCGCTAGCTTTTAAAGTACCATCAGAATAAACAATAAATTTTTCCTAATCACTAGCATCATTTACATTTATTACTTTATAACGAGTTGGCGCACCCGGTGTTGTATCCAAATCTCCAACGCCTATATAGATGGTATTAGTCTAATTACTAGTACCAATTCGCATTGAATCTTTAAGCCATAAAGTACCATCAGACTAAGTAGTTACTGTTTCATTTCCTTCAGTGTCATATAGCGCGAGTCCATAAGTATCACTATCTTGCGCCGTTACACCTGGAACTAAGAGCCCAAATTTACCACGTCTACGTTCTAATTTTTGATCACCAACAGTATACTACTCTACTAAAGTAACATCATCTTCTGAACTAATACTTACATATCCATCTCTATGAATAGATTTAATAAATAAACCGTCCCAAGTTAACCCAAATGCAGCTTTATTCTTAATATCTTGAATATTTTGAATATTTGCATCTGTATAGCCATTAATTCCGTAAATACCGAATCGGTCGTATGTAATATACTTAGAAGGATCATAACTAATAACATTTCCATTATTATCAGCAGAAAAACCATAAGCTCTTAAACCCAAGCTATCCCATTTAAATGTAGGATACGCGCCAGACATAATATTAATTTTATCCGCATCAATCTATCCAGCGGTTAAATAATTAGTATTAATACCATATCCACTAATAGCTACTCCCCAAGTCTAACCTCCATCCGCACTAACTAATAGACCAGCACTAGCTAAACGAGTTATTTGCGCAGGGTCATTTAAATTAATAGCTTGTAAACCTGTTTCATCCCAAGTAACAGACTAATCACGAGAATTAGAAATTACATAACTAGAAGTTGCAAGCGAACGCTGCATAACATTAGGAGAAATTTCACCAGTAGAGGTTACCGCACCGGCAGCTCTTCCATATTCTCCGCTATGGTATTCTAAAGTTTGCGTTGCCGCAGTAATACGCTAGAATAAATCTTCAAAATGGGATTTATAGTTCTAAATCTTTAACTAATTTTTATCATTCTCATCTAAAAATTTACTAGCCTCAGTAACTACTACCTATTCTCTAACAGGAGTCTTTAAATTATCAACAATCTTATAACCAAAGAACTCTGTATCTTCAACATAGGTTTTATGCGCAATTTCAAATTTATAAGGCTCATAATCTTCAAGCGCGCTTAAATCTATTACGCTAAAATTATAACTAACTTTTGGATAAGCAGACTAATATAATACAGAAAGTGCATCAAGATAATACAAATCATCGTCCATATAATTATCATCTGTCCATGAACCTTCTTGTATATATCTTGAGTATTTTACTATAAATTCTCTTTCTACTTCATCAGTAGCATTAGCGATAGTCTTTAACTAATCCTAAATACTATCATATTGTGCCTATGTCGCCTCTAAGTCTCGACCGTAGCGCTCCATCTCTTGGCGCGCCTATTCCTTATTTGCCTCTTGAGTTACTATCTTTTGTAAAGTAGAAATAGTAAAATTATCATTAATATAGTCTTCGGCGCCTAAATCCTCAATACGTCTACGCGCCGCCCCATAGATATAAACTTCATCAGTAGAAACTACATTAGAGAAAGTAAGAGTTATATCTGAACTATCCGGAGTCTAGAAATAAGTACCAGTAGTATATTGCTCTGGAACTCCTTCATAGTATATCGCACCGTCTCTAAATTTAGTATTATAAAACCTTATAAATTTACCGCCAGATATATAATAATAGGTTTTAGTATTATGGTCTGGAACCGTGTCCTAAGTGGGAACTACAAAAAGCAAATCTCCGCTACTTGCACTAATAGATAAATTAGCATTACCCGAATTAATATAATAAACTTCATTCGCATAAGATGGAATTGTAGAATCTTCTATTGTAAAATATTCTATATTTGATGGATTTATTTCAGTCCCAGTATTACTATTCTTTGCAAGCACCACTTTTATATAATCAACATTATTTGGTATAGTATAAGAAAAACTATTACCATTCATGGTTCTCCAAGAAGTTTGATTAACATAGGAAATATTTCCATCTTGCTATCTAAAATTATCAATTAAAGCATACTATATATTACTATTAAAAATATAAGTATGACCAGTTTTAACTCTTATAAAATCTTTTGTACAAACACAGTAAGGAGTATCAATAGTATTACCAGTACTAGTACTTACCGTTCCCTATTCTATTTCTCCAACTTCTAAAAAAGTTTGTCTATCAATCTAATTATAAAAATCTTCATAGATATAATGGGTGTACTATACGATAGTCCCACTCTTTGGGTCTTTCATCCTCTATAATTCTTTCTCTGCTTCATTATAAGTTAAACTGGCAACCTAATATTTAGAAGTCAAATCATTAATTGAATTAGCCAGCGGCGCTGCGCTATCAATTAAATCATTCCGTTCTTTATTCAGACGAGAAAGACGAGGATATAAGCCAACACTACCATTAATCTCTAAGTACAAATCATTATTCATTGTACTTGGATTAATTAAACCCTAAGAAGTATAATAATCAAAATTATATACGAAATTTTCTTTTATGGGGTTGTCTTTCGCACGTGCAATAGAGCAGAACCCATTATCAGCCTAATCACAAGTATTATCTTTTACAATAATCTTTGTAACTATCTATTCACTATCTAAAGTACGATTATTATCTTTTAAATTAATACCATATTTAAATCCCGCGTAGTTATCAATTAAAATTTCCTTATAAAAGATAACTTTTTTTATTTGACGCTTGCGCGAAACTAATTCATAATATTTCTAATTTTTTAGAGCAATTTGTTCTGTTGGGGCAATATAGCTTTTACTAATCCAATCATAGATATAATAACCACTAGTGCTCGCGCCTTCTACAAGATTTACTAAATTATAATAATTGAAATTCTCTACTTTAATTTGACCATTCGTCTCATGTTCAATTTCAAATCTAACCCAACACTCAAAAGTCTCGCTTAATTCCTAAAGCAGATTAAATCTATTTGATTCTTTTGCTGTAATACTACGAACTTTCTCGAACTCATTTTCACCACTGCCATATAATGGTGTATATAGTGTTGGGTCTGGCTCGCTAAATACATAATCTTCTTCAGAAAGCCGGCCTCTATTATCTAATGGATTATAAAAATGATATTTAGTTTCAATCCTTACATCCGGTAAATTCTATATAGGGTCATCCGGCGCGATTACTACATCGTTCTTTCCGACAACATATTTATAAAACTAAACATCTTTTATATAATAATCATTACTATCTGCCGCGTTAAGAATAAAGAATATTCCTACATTTTCTTTGAGCTCGCGCCATGTAGCAGATTGCAAACATTCCATGTCTACGATAATATAATCATTTTCAATAATAGGAGTTACTCCATTAGAATCAAAATATATTATATCATTCTAAGAATCTTCGTCTATTTTAGTATATTTTCTAACCTAAAACTTAAAAGGTAAAGTACTCGCAACGTTAAAACCTTCATTATCTACTGTACCAAAATAGATTCTAAAACGATATTTTTCACTCTTATCAAATTTATTAATGCGCGAATAATTCTAAATTATACCTTCATTAACCAATCGCGCAGTCGTACTATTACCAAAATTAACTACTAAATATCCAGCACGCTCTAAGTTTATATTATCAGTCTAAACACTAGGATAGACTACATCATCAATAGATTTAGTTACGTTAGTTGCATCTGAATCATAAATACCCCAATAAGAAGTACCAGAGAAATTAGTAGAATTATAAATGTAATTCTGTACAGTAGTAGAATCTATATATTCTGTAGTAGTATATCCATAATATTCTGTATTATCACGAGTATATTTTAATACCGTGCGCTCAAGAACTGGGTCGTATGCACTAAGTTGTTTCTTTACATAGCGCCGACCACGATAATCTGAAACACCATAATTATTATTAATGAAGTTCGGAATCTCATTTTCCCACGTTACGTTATTTAAGAATAAATCAAATGTGCGTGTATTATTACAATTAATTGTAATTCCATCTTCTAATAAATCTGGAGTACCATTATTAGTTACATATATAAACTAGAAATAATTAGATTCTTGCGTTGCAAAAGAAGTATAATAGATATAAATAATAGAGTTTACTGGTACCTCGACAGTGGTTTCAGTTCCCCTAATTGTGGCTGTAAGCGCAGTATTAGTTATTGCTTTATATAGCGCCTCATCGTTAGTCTAATCTATTATTTCTTGACCAGTCTAACTAAGCTACCAATCAGAACCGCGTAGAACTTCTTCTCCAAGTTCCTACACAGTTCCCATATTATTCTCTAATTCAGTATCTAACTCAATATTATACCCTGTCTTACCCAACTCATTCGCCGCGAGACCAGTACAGGTATAGGAATACTTATATTCTCTTCCTTTCTCATCGTCTTTTTTTACGATAAAATCATGCCATTTATCTTCATAAAATAACTTAACTTTTCTTTCATCAATAACTAAATCAATGAGAGGGTTTCGTACTATCTCTCCTTCTTCTTCATATTGATAGTACATATCAAAAGTAAGGGTTTCCGTACCATTAATATTTGTTTTAAATACTGGATTGCGCGCGCGACTAAAAGAGTCCATTACATCAGACCCTATAATTGCAAGCCTTTCTTCTGTATAATACTAATAATCTACTGTAACTAAATCTTCTATATTCTAAGATTCAACGTCATTATTATTTGAATCTTTCCCAACGTATATTAAAACGTCTTTCCAAATAGAAATCTCATAAGGTTTCTTAATTATACTCATAATTTTTACCTCATATTAGAAGTAAAGATAATCATATTCTAAAACAGGAGTATCTCCACTATAATTTATAGGAACAAAATACCAAGTTTTTTCTTCATCGTTTAATGGTATTTTAAACCAATGTCCACTTGAAATATATTCATTATATAAATTCATGGTGCGCGCGCCATCTGCGTCCAATCCTTCAATTAGATTAGTGCGCGAATTAAATAACAAATACGCATCATTACCTTTTGGTGTAATTGTATTTCCATTTAGCATTAAAATATGACTTTCTAAATCATCATTCTCATCACTAATTTTTATACCGCCGATACTTACACTAATAGGTACTTTAAATTTAAAATTAGCTTCTAAATCTCCAGGATTATAAAGCTAAATTTTTCCATTATTAAAAGTATCATAATTCCCCTGAGTAGATAAAAGTCCTGCACTTAAATTCCATTCTTCCTTATTGTCATATTTATACCAATCCGGGCTAGTTCCTGCAACCCACTAACTTAAATATTTATAGTTATTCGGACAATGCGCGAATGGTTCATAACAAGTAAAAGTAAGTGTACCTTCTCCCTTATAAACGCGTGGACTACCAAAACAAATATAATTATATTGCGGAGTTCCAGTTACTTTTGCCTAATATACTTTATATGGCTCATCATCAAATACTAAATTATGCGACTACTTATCTCCAAATATATTCCGTATCTTCCTAAGCTAAGCTTCCGTTACACTATCAAACGCAATATTAATTGTTATAGGTCTTTGTGTGTAATAACTCCCAAAAAAATAGGTGCCATCACTACCGGGAGCCTAAACGGTTTTGTCTTGGATTGTAGGAAGTAATGCATCTGCATATCTATCAGACGAACTTACATGTACAATCCCCAAATCGGTAGAATGGACACCATTATATGAAAAAGATATAAAATCACCCTTAATAGGCATATGTCATTCCTCCTTTATCGCTTTATATCTAATTACCGCTTTAACTCTATAAATAAAGTAGGGTTTTTTAGACCCTACTCTATTTATTTCGTTATATTAATTTATCGAAGTCGTGAAAGAGTATTTACGTTACGATAGGCGCCGTCTTGCGCAATACGAGCTTTAATGCGATCAATCGCACGATCGACATCGTAGTCACTACCAAGGGAGTCTACTTGAACTTTAATATCGTAGTAATTATCTCCGCCTGTCAATGAGAGCCCACCATTCTTACGCATATCAGCAAGTACATCTTTAAGCTCAATAAAGTTTTGAGTATCTCGCGCATTGAGAACCAATTCTGGATGGGATTTAGTACCATCGAGCCACGCTGGGCCAGTAAAATCAGCAATACCACCAGTAGCGTAACCGACTCTATTACGATATGCTAGCAATTGTTTCTTACTTTCTAGTCTTCGAGCCTAATCTTCAGTTAATGGCCACTTAAAATTATCCCAATAATAAATTTCCGCTCGTAAAGTAGCTTCTGTCGCATCATTTGCTTCCTTCGCCGCGGCCTCTGCATCTGCTAATGACGAATACTTACCATTTACAGATTTAACAACCGTTTTCCAAATAGTATTACTACCCAAATCATATCTTTGATCAGACCCAGTATAAGTCGGAGGCCTTTCAGTTCCTTCTGGTTTTGTTGTAGTAGCTGGCTTTGGAGCTCCTTTTAATTCACCTTCTGTTTCTAAAGTCTTATAGGTTCCATAATAATCCTAATAAACATCTTTATAAGTAGAAGTAGAACCATCATCATTAGTTACTACAACATTTCCATTTTTATCGACTTTACCTTTTAATGTTAGCCCATCCGCCGTAATAAATTCTATTTCAGTACCTTCTTTAGTTCCAATATCTTCTAACTATCTATTTAATGCTAAGTAACCAGTAGCTTCACTTACTAAAGTTTCTAATTCCTTTAGCCAGTTCATCTACATCTCTTCAGAAAGACTATCCCAAGCTTCACCGTCTTTTAATAATCTTACTAAATTAGAACCAGGTATTAAAGCACCAATGGCATCAGTACCTTCACTAATATATTGATAAACTGTGTTCCAAAAAGCACCCGAATTTTCTTGCCATTCTAAAGAACGTTGCATTAAATCAATTTGCTCTTGACGTTGCTCCTGCGCTTCTTCATTCTACTTCTGCAATTCACTAATTTTCTAATCTATTAATGTATCCGTATAACTCTCTCGCGCGTCGGCAAGTTCTTCTTGAAGTTTTGCAATTTCAAGTGCATTAGCATTAGAAGAATCCTATTGTAGATATGCTAGTCGTTTTTCTTTATCCGTTAATTCTTCTTCTGTCTTTGCATTTTCACGTTCTTGGCGCTGTAATTCAAGAGTCTCGCTTATAGAATCAAAAAGTTTTTGATTTGTTTCATTTATTGCTTCATTAACTTCAGTAAGTTCATCTATTTTATCTTGAATTTGTTTGATTAAAGCGTCACGAAGACGTTCTTCAGTAGTTTTATACTAATCTTTTCCGCGCTCTTTTATCTCTTGTAATGTATCTTCAATTTCTTCAAGAGCATTAATCTATTCATCATATTTAGACTAAAAATCTTCAAGCTTTTTGACATACTCTTTAACAAGATCCCCTGTTTCAGAATCTTTAATTTTATTAATAGATTGCCAATCTATTTCAATAGTTTGATCTTCTTCATTCCACCAAGAATATTTAGCAACATTTTTATATTGCTTATCTTGCATCGTGTCAAGAATTTGCTATTTACGTTTTTCTGCAAGATCCTATACTAAAAATCTACGTTCTTTTAAAAGCTCTATTTGTGCTTTAAGGTTATCATAAATTTCTTTACCAGAAAGATTCTCAGATTTTAGGAGTTGATTGTAGTCTTTTTCAAGGAGATTACGTTGGCGTTCAAGTTCATTAATATCTTCGACTTGATTATAATATTTATCGAAGTCATTTTTAAACTCTTTATTACCGCCACCGCCTCCGCCACCAGATTTAGGAGGTTTAACAGTATTTCTCGTACCACCTTTGGAAGTACCTCTTCCTAAACCAGTACCAGATGAAGCTTTACTTCCTCCAATAACAGGTATAGTAACTTCTTGACCTTCTGCTATACCCATATTGCCTTCATTTTTAACAGTGTGCGTAACGCCATTAGCATCTGTAAAAGTAGTGTATCCTTCTTGAGATGTTTCTGCCACAGACTTTACAGTAACTGTCTATTCACCAATTTCAGGGCCTTCAAAATTTAAAGCTTCATAAGCCTACTATATTCCTTCTGCTGACATTTGTCCAGACTCTAAAAGAGTCTAAAAAATATCTGCCGCTTCTTCCGGCATTTCAACGCCAACTTCAATATTTTCTAAATCTAACTTATCAATAGCCGCATTTAAATCTTTTCCAAGCTAACCAAGTCCCTCTGGTTTTATTATATTTTTCGCCGCTGCTTTTTTTAAATCAGCTAAAGCTTTTGAATCTCCTTGCGCAGCTTTAGCGAATAAATTCAAAGTTTCTGTAGAAGCTAAAAATTCTTCACTAAAGTCTTCTGTAGTACCTGTAATTTTCTTTAAAGCATCATTTAATCCTTCTATTGCAGTGCCATACCCAGGAATTTCTTTACCAGTTTCAATAATTTCTTTCCAAGCAGTAAAATTACTAGCTAATAAGTCAACGCCCTACTGCATTACCATATTATCGTAAGCTACTGCATATGCTAATGCATTTGCATTTCCTGCGGCATCTCGAAGATTTTCACTTACTTGCGCGAGAATATTAGCATAAGACGAAACTTCCTACGAACTAAGTCCAGCTTTTGCAGCATCCTATAAAGTTATAGCTCGCTATATGTCAGAGCTTGCACCAGCAGCACGCGCCTAGTCATTATTCATACTAAGATATGGTGCCATAGCCTACATCTAATTATATTGATAAGCTATTACATCTTTCTATGATTGCCACTGAGCTATCTAATTTTTTTCTTCCTAAGTTAATTCATTAAAGCCGTGTCCAAAGAGAGTTTGTAACCACTAATCTTGTATAGCTGATAATTTGCCCTAAGATAATTGATATTGTGCTTCTAACTATTCAAATCCATTTCTTTTTAAAGAATTATCGACAGCTCCTTCTAAGACTTTTCTATCACCTATATAGGTATAACCACCTTGTTCAATATCTCTAACAAATTGACCAGTTAATTCTCTATTTTGTGCTAGTATGTAATCAACTTCTTCTTGTGAATAATTACCATTTCCTGTAGTTTTTACTTTAGTTTTTAATTGAGCTCCAAATTGTGCAACTTGCGCAACATCTTCGGCAGTTATTATTTTTGAAGTTTTATACAAATGTAATAAAGCTTTAAATAATTCTTCCGCGCCATCAGCATTATCATTAAATGAAATTCCTAATAATTTTAATTCTGCTTTAAAATCATCAATAGATTTAATATTATCCCAATTTATCTTTTCTAAAGTATCACCAGTAAGAAATTTTTCATAATCTCCTTCTGCGAAAGCGGCGCTACCCTTAGTTAATGCAGTGAGTAATCCACCGGTAAATTCACCAGTATGAGTTTTACGAGCATCAGTTACAATTTCAGTAATTTTATCCTAAATGGCTTCGGGCAACTTATTAAAGCTATCTGTTAATATTTCTTTATATTGCCCTAATTTTAACTATTCTAAATCCCATTCCTAATAATCACCGCTAAGATACCATTCTGCGTATGTTTTTAAATCTTCATCAGAAATATCACTTAATTTAACACTAGTACCACTCTAAGGATTATATAATTTTATATCTTTATCAAAAAGAATTTCTCTAAAAATTGTGGACAAGTCTTCTTCACTAATTGCGTCTAATTCACCTTTTACAAAACTTTCCCAAGTAGTATCTAAAATACCTTTTAAGTCTTTTGGCTATTCTTTTATTTTATCCGCAAAAATTTTAACTGATTCTTTCCCGCTATCTAAAGCTTCCTAAGTCTTCGTTAATTCTCCTTCTAAATAACTTCTATATAATTCAGCTAATTCTTCAACATTACCAGTATAAATTCCACCTTCACCAAAAGACTCTTTAGTAACTCCTTCAAGTCTAGCATTTAATATTTTTGTTATATCTTCTTGTGAAAAAGCACCACTAGATGATTTAATAGATTTATAAAATTCCCATTCATCTGAAAAAGAATCAGTCCAATCTTTATAACTTTTATTATTACCATATCTATCAAAAAGTTTACCAATATTTTCAAGCTATGTTGTATTAAAATCAATACCTTTTATTTTAGCATATTCTGCAAAATCATCTATATTACCTATTTCTCCAGAATCTATTTTCTATATTAAATCAGCTTTATCTTCTGTACTTAGGTCAGTACGATACATTATCCATGTTAAATTATTATAAGCATTTGCAGCAGCTGACTTACCCTTATCCAATCTAATTTTTGAAAGAGTTGATACAATCTATGCTGCTAAATTAGCATCTACGTACTTAGCAAAAGTATCAACGTCTTCCTTTGTTCTATTTAGTTCCCATTCTAACTTTTCTAATTGAGTAAATTTACTAAGATACTCGGTATTAAGTCCACTTGCGAACTCACTATCAAATCCTTGTGAAACTAATGCTTTGGACAATTTTCCTGATGTATAATCCTCTTGAATCCCCTTACCACTTAATAATGCTTTTATTGCAGGTTCTTCTATTCCACTTAATGCTTCACTAAAATTAGTAACTGCTTTATAAGCTTCTCTTACTTTAACATAATATTCAGCAGTATCAGCACCTACTTCAGTAATTTCTTTGTTATTAATATCACGCCATTCACCATTAATTTTACGATAACCTTTATCTGTATAATATTCTGTTTTATAATATTCTTCTAATTCATGACCAGTATAACCTGTAGGCGGTGTATAATTACTATAAGCTGCGAAAAATAAATCATCTAAATAATTAGATAAATAATTTTTAAAACTCTATCCATATCCCTAAAAATTTTTATCTATTTCTTCAAATTTAAAACTACTAATAGAACTTAAAAACTCTTTTTTAGACTATTCCTTTGCTTGTCTCTGACTCCAATAAATATAAAGGGTATCTAAAATAGCAGAATATTCATACGCTTCATTATTTTCAGTAAGAGCATTTTTAATACCACTACCTATATAATTATCTATTTTTTTAAAATATTCTCCATATTTATTTTCAGCAATTTCTCTTGCTTGTTCATAATCAGAGGAGTTTTGTAAAAAAATCGTAGATAAATCACTTAATATATTTATTGGTATATCTTTAAAAAGACTAGCTCTATATTTTACTTCATCATAAATTGATGTAATATCACCATCTTCGGTAACAACCCCATTATTAAAAAATAAACCGCCATTAGATTTTAAATAATAGAAGGGATCTGCACTACTACTTGTAGTTAACGTATCTCTTTGCTACTACTTTGCAGCAATATCCATTAACTTATTTGTTCTTTCTCTTTCTTTTCTCTTTTCATTTATTTCTCTTGCAGCTTTAACGTTAATTTTTAAATTACCATTTTCATCATATTCAATGGCTTCAGCGAATTCAGGAAAGTTTTCTATTAAAGTTTTTATTTCCTAATTTAATTCAGCAACAGCGTTTTTCCATTCTAAAGTACCATACGTTAAATTATCAAAAGCTTCCTATTTATTAGAAAGACTATCAATACTATCATTTATTTCTTTATATTCTTGCTATAATTGCTATAATTCGTTCTAATTATCTTGTATAGTTTTAGTTATACGTTCTTCTTTTTCTTCTACACTTTCAGTAAATCTATCATATAAACTTAAAGCGGCAGTTACTGCTGCAATTATTCCAGCAATGGCCAAACCATATGGGCCACCCAAACTAGCCGAAAGCGCGGGAATTGCTTTACCTATTGCCTATAATGCAGTAGCAACCATACCGAAAGTCATTAAACTACTACCTAAGTCTTTTAAAACACCGCCTACTTTTTCACCAGCGCCACCAAGTGATTCAACCGCCGCGCCAACCATTAATAACGCGCCGCCCGCTAATAAAGCAGCGTTGGCTAATGCTTTATAATTAGCTGTTGCTTCTGGAATATTTTCTGGATTTTCTAATGCAGCTTTGCTCTACTTAGAAGTTAATCCATTTTTTTGTTGTTCTTTATCATATCTTTCTAAAGCTTCTTCTCTTTCTGCAGTAGCTTTTTCAAGTTTTTGTTGAGCTTCAGCACGCTCTTGTTCATCTTTTAATATTTCTTTCTAAGTTTGTTCATCTACTCTACCAGGCTCAACTCTAGAGCTAACAGTAGACTATGATAATCTTTCATTACTTTCTGTAATAGTTTTATCTAAATCATCAATTTCCTTTTTATAGGTCTAAGCAGTATTCTTTATATTCTATAGCTATTCTTCATTAAAATAAGTGTCACCTATTACTGCACCTTTACCCCAAAACTTTAAATTCTTTTTTAAAGCATTACCAGTATAAATACCAAGTGTTCTTCCTAATTCTCCACGTTGAGCCGTTTTAGCTTTTGTGGCCATTCCTCCCAAAAAAGTTTGGCCAAATCTTTCACCGGCAGAAAAACCTTCTCCACCTAATAAACTACCTAAAAGACCACCACGTCCAAAAATACTGCGTCCGACCTTAAAAGCACCAATACTAACAAACATAGAAGATATACTTTTTATAATACCTTTTTCACCAGAAACAGCATTAATAATTTTATTAAGTATATCTAATATGCCAGTGCCAACATCAATAAAACCTTTTATAACATCACTATTGGCAAGACCCATTATAAATGTGTCCCAAGAATCTTTAAATTTATTTAATTTAGCTTCTAATGATTCTAGAGTTTTATCAAATTGTTCTTGACCAGAACCAGCACTATTATAAGCCATTTCAGTTAACTAAACTGTACGACTATAATTTTGCATTAAAGCCAAGAAACGTGATTGTTGACGACTACCAGCAGCCATGGTGGCAATATATCTCTACTATACAGTAGTAAGACTGTCCCATTTACTACCTAATTCCATAAAGATTTCATCTAATCCCTTCGCGCCAGTAAAGAATTCATTCATATTAATACCAGCAGTACGAAGAGCTTTAGAAATTTTATTTACATCTACTTCTTGACCTTCTTCATCTGTTCCAAGAAGTTCACCATGAGAATATAATTTTTTAACTTCAGTAAAACGTGCAATAACAGTTTTTAAAGCAGTACCGGCTGTTTCAGCACCTTCACGAGTACTTTCAATAATTGTTGCCAAAAAAGCGGCAGTATTTTCAAAAGACATATTAGCACTATTAGCAAGCGCCGCAGTCTTTGTCATAGCAGTTGAAATTTCTTGCGTATTAGAAGCAGTATTTTGAGCAAGTTTTGAATAAACATCATTAACACGTTTTGCGCTTTTTTCTGTTAATTCCATATTGAAACCACGAAGCGCCGCGGTCATAGAATTAGTAGCTTCTTCCGCGCCAATATTAGCAACACGTGCCATTTTCATGGTTTCAACACCAATATCCATGGCCCTATTCATATCAAGGCCTTGCTATACATATAAGGTTTGAGCACTGTATACGTCTTTTATAGCTACACCCAATTTTTTAGCTTCTGCACTATATTGTGGAAGAGTCTTCCACATATCTTTTACAGTATAACTAGATACAACAGCAGTTTGTGTCATTACTGCATCTAATTCTTTTGTTGTAGTTATCGCCGAACGAATCGCACGCCGCATTAAATTAAATCCACCGGCAAGAGAAAAGAAGTATTTTAAACGATAAGTTAAATTATCAATATCAGAAGCGGCTTCTTTCATATTATAAAAAGATTCTGTGCCCTTCTTAACTTTTTCTCCCATTTTTTCGCCAGTATTAGCTAACTAATTTAATAAATTATCTATTTCTGGTACTTTTTTACGAAATTCATCTAATTCTTTAGCAGAAATTTGGTTAATTCTTTCCTAGAATTCTTCAACAGCGGTAGCACTGTTTTGAATTCCCGCGGTTACTTCTGGACCAAATGCCTATTCTAATGCTGATTTTAATTTATTAAAAGCTTCTGTACTTAAAGTCCCACTTTCAAATTTTTTTAATTCATCTGCAGCTTCCCGCGCGCTTTTTGTTAATTCATCGAAATTTTTCTAACCTTTAAAATTAGACATAGCATTAGAAAAATTTTGATAATTTTCCTAAGCTGTTTTAAAAGCATTAGAAGCGTTCTATGCTGCAGTAACTAATTTATTTAAAGTTTCTACATCCTCAGCGCTAGCTTTTGATTCAAAGGATTTACGCCATCCTTTGTCTACAGTTTTATCGGCATTTATTCTACCACCGCGCGCCTTTACAAAACTTTCTAATTCATTTTGACGACGAGTGGCTAAACCTTTCGCTGTAGACTGTCTTTTAGCTAAAGCTTCTGATATATCCTTATCACTTGAACCTTTAAATTTATCTCTTATTCTCTATAACTATTCATAATATTTAGTCTATTCTGCTAATTCCTATCCTAATTCACTTGCCCTACTTTTTGCAGCAACATGTCCTTTACTTAAACTACCAATTGTAGAATTATAAGTTTTTATAGCCTTACTAGCATCATTTACTCTGCGAGTTAAATCGCCAAAATTTTTAGCTAAATCAGTATCTCCGAGTTTTCCCATTTTAGCGAATTCACTATTAATAGCATTAATAATAGAAACAACTCGTTCTTTTGCTTTATCTAATCCTTTTACTTCACCAATAGAAGTTAAGGCAGTTGAACTTCGCTTTGCTACTTCATCAAGTGCTTTATCCAAATCTCTAAACATTCCAGATATTTTAGAAGATTGGCCAGCACCTAAACCTATGCCTTCAAAAACACTTTTTAACTATTGCGCGGCACTTTTAGCAGAACTAATATCAGCACCAACATCAATAGTTACACTATATCTTTGTCCACTCATACCTTTTCTATACCTCACAAAATAAAAATCGACATTAACCCTAAAGTTAATGCCGACTTAATTTACATATCACTATCTATATCATCGTTAAGGAAGTACATCTCTATAACTCTAGAATTCGTGCGACTATCATCTGGAATAATTTTCGCTTGAATTCTTCCCACCACGGGATTCGCCTTCTCTCCTAAACTCATAGATAAGTCAGACATTAACTTTAATTTGGGAACAATTATTATCCCCGTATGCACTTGACCTGTTACGTCATCCTTAATCTTTGTTCTTCCTTCAAGTCGTAAATATCCTTTAATTAATCTCTACCCAATATTTACAACATTTCCGCCATTTTCATATTCATAATTATAATCTAAAAGTAACTCTGTATATGGTAATCTAAGCTAATATTTTTTATCACTAATTTTAATTGGATAAACTCTTTCCCCAGTAGAAATATTATAAACAAAAAATTTACCAACTGGCTTTTCAGAAGTATTAAAATAACCATTTTCATCTACTTCTACTTCTTCTCTAATTGGGACTAAAATTTTCTCTCCTTCTGTAATATTAATTAACTTAGAGTTACTTAAAAGTGCAAACTATGTTTTAGAAAAAATTCCTCTCTCCATTACAAAATTTACTTCTTTTGTAGTTTCCCACCATACATGCGCGCGATCATCAAAACCACCATGTGCAGTTACATAACTTTTAATTTCTTGAAAATTTGAAATCTATATATTATCAAAAAAACAAATAGTTTCTCCTTCTTCTATTTGTCTTCCACCAATCTCTATAGGATAAGTAGCTTTTAAGCTTACATCGTATAATTCTTTAATTCCAAATTCATTTAGTGCCATATATTACTCCTTTAAAAAGAAAAGGTGGAGAATTCCTCCTCCACCTTATCAATTTCCTTAAAACTTATTCTACTTAGGCTGGCGCTGTAAGGTCATACTGGATGAGCTTCATCATATCGCCATCTTCTGGACGAAGAACAGTAAGATTCATGTTGAATACAGCAGGATCACCTTCAGCTTCCAGAGTAATTGTATTCTCAGAAGTCATCTTTGCCTTAGGAATAATGAACTGGAAGAACTGGTCGGAACCATCAACGTCAGAACGAGCATAGGTATCGCCCTGTACATAATAAGTACCAGGGAATGTGTCGCCAGAAATGACAATCTGCTTACCAGCAGCAGCTACCCAATAAGTAAACATGAACTTATGTCCATCGTACTCAGTACCACTGGCGGTTTGGCCTGTGCTATAAAGACCCTTCAAATCAGCAAGAGTAAACGCTTCATCAAGAACGGTGCCATCCTCATCATAAAGCTTAGAAACAGCACTATTTGGACCAGTGAACGCAATCTGATTTGTTAAAAGTACCTCGCCAGTAGGAGCAGTATTCTCGGAACCAATGTAAAGCTTTACACGCTTACTACCTTCAGTAGCATCATAAACGTCAGCAGTTACATAGTCATTTACGGTCTTTACTTTACCTTCACTAGCTTTACCCATACGAATAACAGCAGTTTTTTGAATCTGCGTAGAACCCTGAGATACAGTACCGTCACCAAACATAATAGCCATAGACTTTGAAGAAAACAGAGCATCTTCGATAGATACTGTAATTTCCTTACCATAATCCCAGGTTACAAGCTTAGGGTTGCCCTTACCACCACGAGCATCAACGGATTCGGCTGTCTGCTCGATAGTAGAAACCTTTAATGTATCAAGGTATAAAACAGGATCGCCACGAGTACCATCATTCTTAATCTTATAGAAGGTAACGTCCGCAACCTCTTTAATACCATAACGGTCTAAAATACTTGCCATGTATAATAGCCTCCTAAATTATTTATCGTTATTTTTATTCATCCAATACTATACTTTAATCTTTTTACTATCAGCTCCTGCAAGTAAGCTTCGAATATCAATATCATATTTTTCTTTCTATTGATATTTTTCAACTAATTTTTTAGAAGCCGCATAGCTTATCTCTCCGATATTAAGTGGATTTAAACCAATACCCATACAACAAATTGAGATTAAAGTTTCTTCAAAAGTAATTCCAAGTCCTTTTTTTGCCTTTATCCTATCACGATAACGAGCTTTGGCCTTCATTTCTTTAATGCGAGGATTTTCATTTGGATTAGGTGGTTCTAATTCTTTATCTCCCAATGAACGTCTTATCGCATTTTGAAAATTAAAAAAATTATCTTGATTTATAATTCTTAATTCTTTCATTATATTTTCAATACTAGAAACTTTTAAGAACTCTTTCTATAAATCTCCAACGACTATACAACCAGCCTAATACTATAAACTTACCGGCTCATGTATATACATCCTAAAACTTTCAATAACTTTTTTCTCAAAATCTTTATTATACTATGAATTACCCATAATATAAACGAATGGATCTGGCGGTTTAATTGGATTTCCATCTTTATCTTTTTTATCAATAAGAAAATCCTCGATTTCTTCCTAAGAAATAGTAAGTAAATTTACCAACTATTTAGTTTCTTCCTTTAAAACCTAGTTAACTGTAATTGGATAAATAGTACAAATATTTTGAAATTTTTGCGGCAAACATAGAAATGACTCAATCATAAGAAGTTAAATAAAAGTACTATTCGTATGCACTAATTTCTTCAGTTAAAAAGTTCAAATCAAATTCGCCGCCTTCTAATTTACCCAAACCATTTATTTTTTTCCCGTCTAAAGATTCTTGTATTTCACCTAAAATAGCAAACGGTCGTAACTATACATCCTTAATTATCCATTGAGTAAGAGGTACAAAGACTTCAATACTAATATTTACGTCTTTAAATTCACTATTCTCTAAATTTTTTCGCGCACGTGTAATACGCATTGTAACTATCGAGTGTGAAGTTTCTTTTGGACCAACGCGAGGAGTTATTTTAATTAATTTTTCATATACTTCTTCTCGTATCTATTCTGGTGTCAAGTCCGGTTGGTTTAATGGATCTGGATCGGTATAATAAAGCAATTTAACTAGTTTCTAATTAGCCATTAAACGCTTAATAATTTTTTGTGCGTTTTCGCCTAAATCTCTACAATTTCTTACACCCATTAACTTTCACCGCCATTTAACCAATAAAAATCATCTGGATTGTCGCCTTGCTCTTGCTATGGTTTTGGAGAATGATCGTATACATAAATTGGATCAATACTTACATATTCAACTCCTGGCGTTGACTATCTATCATAACCAGTAACTCGATATGCTTCCAATAATTCATCTTCACCAATCTCAAAATAATCATCCTTCTTTAGATTTTTATTAGTGGGAATAACCATAAAACTAAGTTTTAAATTTTCAGAATATATAGTATCCATACGACTACGAGAACGAATTTCATCTTTCAACATATTATCTTCTTGACCATAAAAATAAGCCAAAGTTGAAAATTCTTCCCCATCTCTCTACCATGTAATCGTATGAGTCATCTTTAATATAACATAACGATTATATCCACTAGCTTTAATATTCTCAAGCCAGTAGACCATCCAAGGAATTAATTCTAAATCCTTATTTGGAAGATAAAGAATTGTTCCAGCAGGAATGTTCAAACTGATTCTGGTTAATAAATACGCGCGCGTCTCAGTTTCATCTTGTTTGTATCTTTCTAAGAGGCCAGGGCATTCTTCATTTTCATATGAAAAATCTATTCTGTACACGCTCTTCATTAATAAATGTTCGAACTGGCGCTCGCGCTAAGTCTGAACTCGGGACTAATAATTAAGTCCATACCTATTTAACCTTTTTAAATATATATCTTCAAAATAACTCATTTATTTTGAAAGCAATCCCATACATTCAAATATGGTCTTACGAAAATATTCATAATCCAAATAACGCAAAGAATTAGTCTTATTTACTAGTTCAATCCAATTAATAGTACGTTCTTCTTCTGGAAAGCCATAAAGTTCAATAATAATAGAGTCAAGAAATTTCTCCCAATCTCTTTTTTTCTCTTTTTCACAAAGCAAACCATAATACTTCTTTTTTAACTTATTTAAATAAGCTTCATTAAGAATTTCATCAGTATTCATATTTTATTCTCCCGCAAGAGAGGTAAAGTCAAATGGTTTCCCATCATAAGACCTATAATACACTCTTTCTAATTTAAGCGCATTATATTTTTCTGCTTCAAGCATAGACTAAAATTTTGCTAATAAGTTTGCCTGTGAAAAATCTCGCTCTTCATAAAGCGGCTTTACGTTTTCCCAAGTAAGAATAGTCCTATTTAACCACTCACATTTCATGTAAGTAGCCAATATCTAAATCTCTGTGTTATTCAAATCTTCATCAAAACCGAAGTCCCCACGGCTAAGAGAAGTCCTAGGAAATTTAAACCAAGGAATCGCGCCCTCTAAAAGAGAACGTAAATCCTAATTTACTTCATCCTCAGTCCAAAATCCCCATTCATCATCTAATATTTTTGCTAAAAAAGCATCATATATTGTTTGATAAGAGGTCATATATTAAACCTCCTTATTTTTTCGCAGCTTTCGCGGCTTCTTCATCCTTCTGGTTTTCTTCAATAACTTTATAAATATCAATCATTGCACGATCTTGTATATACTTCTTCTTGTCAATACTCGGAGTTATCTTATTATCAATCGCATATTGCGCTAAAAGCACAATCTGCTCATTAGAAACTTTTTCTAACCCTTCCTTAAAGTCATGGAACGGCATTACAGTAAGATACCGCTTCATTTGCGCCTCATTAAGAATAATAATATTTACCGGTTCTTCTGCATCTTCCGGTTCAAGACCATACTCTTTCTTAACTTCCATATCTTCAGTATAAAGAATACCCTTCTCAAACATATTGTGCGAACCAGTATCATACATCATTGCATCAAAAATATCATGGGATACGCTAAACTTATCTCCTTTCTTCAGCCATGTGTGCGAAAAATGAATATCGGGCAACGTAACACCAACACGAGCATTAATAGTATTAACAATAGTAACTTTTCCTTCCATAATAGAATTCTCCTTTTAACTCCTTAGAATTTTAAAATAGGGGAGGGGAACTTCCCCTCCCCAGTAGATATTAAATTAAATTATATACCATAGGGATTATCCATAACGGGAGAAGTAATGGCCTCATTCTTGTAGATACCCCAGTTATTATAGCTGAGAATACCGCAGCCCATCTTTTTCCAAACATGGATTTCCATAGAATTGTCATAATTCTCATGGTCCTTAATCTGAGTTTCACCCTCAAGCACAACCTTTACGACCTTCTCACCACCAGTGGGGAGAACGTAAGCAATAGAAGGATCAATCCAAACCTTATCGTTGTTCTCATCAACAAAAGACTGAGGAATCTGAACAATAGGAGTACCACGGAACAGATTAACGTACCCAGTATTATGGATAGCATCAATATCCTGGGGATGATACACACCAACCGCGGGATAAGAAGTACCATAAGTACCAACGGGAACGATAGCATCGGGACCCATGGCAGCCACGAATTCAGGTGGCGCAAAGATCACGGCATTCTGGCCATACGCACGGACTACGTTGCAAAGAGCAAACATATGATCGCTATTCCAAGCATTATCACTGTAAACAGTAGAAGCAGGACGTACAGCATTCAGAGAAGCGCGCAGAGCCTTCTGAACTTCGATAAATACGGCATCACTGAGGCCCTCAACGATGATGTCCATCAACTCGGCCATGTCTTCCGCACCATCAAGGTAACGGCAGAAGTCGATAGTGGCGGCACCACCAATAGCACCCATGTTCAGCTCGAAGGTCTTGTTATCAAGACGGAAAGCTTCATAAACACCAGAAAGACCAACCTGAGTTAAGAACTTGCGGGCACGCATCTTACCAGTACGAGTACGGAAGATAGCCTTTGTACCCTGGGGCACGCTCTGAATCTCAGCAAACTGACCCATAATATCAATGGCCTTGCGAGGCATAACCTCATCAGCAGTCTTAATTATAATATCATAAATATCATAGCGATTACGCATGAACTCATTCACGGAACCAGCCATCTTGCGGAACTCCTCACGAAGAGCAGTTTCAACATTCTCATAGGAGAAGTCAGCAGGAGCGGTACGATTTGCAGCATGAAGAGCTAATTCATAAATTCTCTTATCCATTTCTATATCCTCCTACATTACGCCTTTGTGCAAACGAACTGCACGCCATAGGTACCATCAGGCATTGTAAACTCATTGCGAACCTGAAGAACAGGACCATAGGAAGGCTTAGAAGCAACGATCTTAATAGAACCATCAGTACTAATGCCACCATAAATGGCAGTTGTACCCGCAGCAGCAATAGCTGTCTTCAGCGCAGTCTCGGTAGCATAAGTGCTATCATCATAACTAATACAATTTGTGGTAAATCTATCACCAACAGACAGATAACCAAGACGAGGAAGGAAAGTATCATTTACGAAATTCTTCAAACCAGGCTTTCTCTCGTCATACATATGCTCAGAACTATAAACCAGAGCAACAGGCTCGGCTTCGGTGGCGCCAGGAAGACGGACTTCACGCTTTACTTCATCAACAACGAGCAACATGCCGTTCTCAAGAGCTGTGGAAGCAAAATCTGCGGCCTTGGGCTTGCACTGAGCCGCAATACGACCGTCACGACGGAAAGCCACTTGGTTTAACTCAACCTGACCGTAACCATCAATAACTAATCTCTTTAAAGACATTTTGTATTCCTCCAAAGTAATTACTTTTTATATTGGGACAATAATTCACGTAAACCACCATCATCATTGCCGGCCGCAGGTGTCGGAATGTATTCAGGGGTCTAATTAAAAATAGAGAAATTACTCTTTTTAAGAGCATAGGCCATATCTTTATCCAAAGAAATTTCATCAACATATTCATCAATACGATTAGTAAAGTCTTCGATAACATCATCACTAAGAACAGAACTATAAGTATTAATAATGGCCAACTTCTTCTCTTTCTCAACAGCAGCCTTATAATCTTTTAAAGAAGTAACCTCTTCTTCGAGAGCAGAAACTTTCTCACTAATAGCATTATAATTATTTTCGACAGTTTCTTTCTCTGTATTTAAAGTAGTTAGATTGCCTTCTAACTCTGAAATTTTAGTGCTATATTCTTCAATCTTGGCATTTGCTTCTTCAACACTATTATTCGCTGTAAGTTCTGCCTCAATCGCCGCACTAAACTTTTCATTTACTAATTCAAAACTATCACCATTAAGTGTGCGCAGAGCCTCAAGAGCATTCTTTTCAGACTCGGTTACAAACATAGCATAAATAGTTGTAAATTCACCAAGCGCAACTGTATTGTCTTCATCGCTCTTAGTATATGTAACCCGCGCATAACTACTATTTTCATAATTATATACAATGGCATACTCATCATAGATATCTACAATAGCGTAATCTATTGTCCAGCCATTTTCTTCATTATAATTAGAATTTAATAAAGTCCAGATGGCATCAAATTTTTCCCTATCAGAAACCTTAAAATTCAAAGTCATTTTTGATTTTCCTCCATAGGAATATTTTAGAACATACTCATTTAATTTTTCAATTAACTCTGTAATCTACGCAACCGCATCCTAACGAGTAAAGAAGCCGGCGCCTTCAAAACAAGGTTCTACATCAGTACCTAATACTTGAAGTCCGAAGAAACAACCATCAGTAAACTTAAAATAACGAGAACCGTTATATACAATCCATTCACCTTTTATGGAAGGAGGAAATAATTCCATAGATTGCGGTTTACCAACTATTTCTCCTGCTTCTTTATACATCGCAGTATAAAGTATAACATCACAAGCCGCGTAAGTACGTGTAACGCCATCGTCATCTACATTTGTCTCCCAAGCAAAATTATTATCTGCTGGAACCACACCATAGATGCGCCCATACTCATTACTAGGCCCATGATCAGAATAATCCTGCTCACCTACGTCATATATACCTTTAACTGGCGCATAAGGAAGTGAACTTATAAGCTTTTCTGCAAATTCATCCGAAATAAAGGAACCATTACGATTGGCTCCTTTATAAAAAATTCGAACGCGCGCTCTCGACAAAGTAGGAGTAAATTGTTCTAAAATATTATAAATTGTTACCGGGAACTCAAAACAAGGTATATCATTCATTATTCAGAGCCTCCCTAAGAATCTAATGATACTTCGTTTGCTATAGTTTTATCAGACTTTTGGTCATCCGGTAATTTCGGACGTCCTACTTGTCCAGAAGATTGAGTATAGGAAGATTCTAATGGTATTAATAGTTCACTTAATTTCAAAGCATTATTCTCTACTTCCTTAATATTAGCTAAATCCCTCTATGTAAGCCCCTGAGCAAGCGCTGGAAGCAGAAAACTATACCCACTCTGCGCGAGCTTCAAGGAGTCAGTTATATATTGAGTTTCATTATAATAAGTTATAGGAAGAATACTATATTTAAAACTAAGATTCCCATTACTATACTTATCATTCAATAAGTAGCTAATAAAGTTGCTATATTTATTAGCCAAAAACATCATTAAAGCAGTATCATTTTTAATTGAAATCTCAATACTAAGATTACCAGTTGCCGCGAACAACTAACTACTTACACCAGCCTAACTGTAAAGATTTTGAATATTCTTCTCTAAAACATTATTAGCATTTTCATTAGTAGTTCTTGAAACAACAGAATCTACATCTGCATAAGTAGTAAGAACAGAAACATTCTTATTACCGCGCATCATTTTTACTGTGCCTTCATGAATGACTTTAGCTTCTTCTGGTTCAAATAATAATCCACCATCAGTTAAATGAGGGATCTTTTGTACAATTATCTTTCTTATTTCTTCTAATTCTCTTTCCCTATCAGTTTCAACCGCGTTATCATAATTAATGCAAGCGGGAATAACTGTTAAGAAAAAAGGTCTACAATCAAACATATAAAAACATACACCAATTTTAGTTGGCACAATAACCCAAGGGTCATCCTTTGGTACAGCACCTTTAGACCATTTCTTATAGTAACTAGTTATTACTTTTGGATAAATCTTTAATGCATATTCTTTTGAATCTTTGTCTGTAATAGTATCAAAATAAGAGACATTAAATTCTATTATATCATTACCTAACCAATCTTTCGCACGAGTACGGCAGTAGTTAAAAGGTAAATCCATAATAGCAAAATTATTCCTATCATTAGTAAGAATAATACCGTAATATACCCCATCAACTAATACCTTCTAACTAATATCAGTTAATAAAGTAGGCAATTTCATATTCTCTACATAGTCAAGCGCTTTATTATACTTTTTGATAGTACTGGAATTGGAGAGATTTTTAAACTTATCGCTATTAGGCACTAAAAGCCCTACGTATTTCAAAAGCGTTGCATAGTAGATAACAATTCTACGATATATTCCGTCACGATAGAAATAATGTAAAGAAAGTAATCGTTGTCTTTCTTTTGAACCAGAACTAATAATTTCCGCAACTTCTTCCATCGTATACTTTTTAGCTCGTAAGTTCCAACCAGTTATATCACTGTAGGACTTCTTCCAAAAAGCATCCGAAGTGGCTACCATTCCTTCCTACGCCTTCTAAAAGAGAGCAAAATCAAGTTTATTTGTCATTTAAATTCCTCCCGTAAAGAAGACTAATTGTCGTTCAGATCCAGAAGTAAATCTACGCTTGCGCTTAAATTGTTCTTCTTCGATCTCTTTAATGCGCCATAACCCATAAGCAAATGCGGAATATTTATCTTTTGGATAATGAGCATTAATCTATTCAAGGACTATATCTAGTCCTGTACCACCACGCTTTAATCGAAGATTTGCCATCTCCTCAAAAAGCTTAGTAGTCATTTCATGCGGCAGTAAACGTTCTACTCGTTCGCGCAAAGACATTCTCTAACCAGTCTTAGTTGCTAATAACATACTGCGCGCGTCCTATTCTTTAATAAGAAAACGCACAAGTCCATTATTTACACGAGTATACGCGTTGCCGTGTATTTTAGAATTAAGTGGCCCGTTAGCTTTAAGAGAATAAAGAATAGTAGGACAATCCTTCGGCTAAATCTTTTTATAATCATCATTATTAAAGAAGCCTAAAGGCCCATATTCTACTCCATCGTCATCTATTTGGGTCTAAATCATAACATCAGCTAATCCAACGCCCAATCCATTACAATCTATTATTACTTCTCGTGGCTAGAAATCATTAACTAGCCTCTTAATATCAATAGCTTGTTCTTGGAAAGTCTTTTTTTCTGCCTACCTGCCAAGCACGAAAAGATTTACAAGAGTCGCGTAATGCTTCTCTTGAAGGATATTAACGCGCCAAATACAAGCAACAGTTTGGTCGGAAAGCCGCCCAACGTCCACTGAAATTAAGTAATACTAATTCGAGCCAACTCTAAAATTCGCGTGCTTTTCTGGATTTTTAATTTTTCTATAACGCTAAAGTTTATCAAAATCAAACCAAGATTCGTCTCCGCCACCAGTCCAAATAGATAAATATTCGCGCGCGAAAGTCTCTTCATTAAAAGAAGGACTCATTTTAAGCTTATTTACAAAGTCTCGCGCCAAGAGACCATGCATAACCGGCACTCTATAGTCACATCCAAATACAAAAGTAGACTATGGGTTAATAATAGAATCAACAAACATATCTATAAGTTTTATATAAGCAAAACTGGTCTTCAACCAAGCAGAAGTTCATTTATCTTCCATGTAAGTCGTTAATTTACATGCGTTTATAACTGCTATATATTTCTATATAGATGAGACTATATCACTATCCTTTCGGATATCCCCCATTTCGACTCACTTGAGCCTACGTCTTTCGACTAGTCGTTGAACGTTCCGATATATATCGGCTTCGCTGCTGATTGCCCTCGTCTTTACGTTAGGGGTTTCCAGCAATTAAAGGGATTTTTCAGTATACATTTCTGTATAAAGGCGTTCAATTTCCACTTTTTCTTTTTCTGTTAATAATTTATATTCAGCAATATAATCTTTATAAATACGACCCTCACGTATTTCTCTAAACTTATTGGCACATTTATAATTTGGAGTCTACGGATAATCAATTCCGAAAGAATCACAAATTTTTCGCGCGGAAGTAAATTTTGTTTCTACCCATCTTAAAATAATAAAAACCTATTCTTTAGTATATTTTCTTGTTGATGGCTTCTAATATATTTTATATTTCAAAAATTCAAAATCTGAAACATCACAAAATTCTTCATACCACTGTCTTTTTTCTTCAATTGACATTAAATCAAAATTATGACAGTAGGGTTTATAATTTCTTCCACATCTTATATTATCTATAGTACCTCTTTTGCAATTAAAGAAATGCATTAAAGTACTAGCCGCGTGAGGATAAAAATAACAAGTCGCTTTTATATAATAAATTTCAAATTCCGTGAACTTGCCTTTTGGCCCAGTCCACATTCCACCCGGATTACAGTTATACCCATTATTAACTGCATCGTAGTCCTAAATCAATTTCTACTCATGCAAAAATGCATCTTCTTTAGTTTCAAATTCATTTTCTTCTATAACCATGAAATAGAAATGATTCTTTCCATATTTATTCCAAGCAGACTGTAAATGTGGATTTGGATGAACATTACGACTCAATTTGTTCCAATGCTATTTCTATCTTTCAATCGGGTCTGCTGTTATGCCAATATATAAATTATTATTAATATCATTATAAATTTTATAAAAATAATATTTTAACATTCTAATCACCTCTAATTATAAGTAAGGAAATTAGAACATTAGTATATTAAAAGTGGTAAATTTTTATGCTATTTTTAATAAATTAGCATATTTTTTAGCGCATATCTGCTGTTGGTTAGGTTCTTTCGGGTTAACCGTTCCATCAGGTAAACGACGAGAAACGTTCATAAGAGGGAGAACAACTGTATTAACTAACTCCTCATCATGAAGCTTAATCTCGTCCAAAAGACCTCCGTGGCGACGTCCGCCTAAAGAACTTTCAAGCGCGCCAACCACATCAAACTAGCTTCCATTGCGGAATCTTAAAGTAACGTAATCTTTACCATAATTACCGGGTACTTCCGTTAAATCCCCGCCTATTACCTCACGGCGCAATAGCGGCCAAGCACGAAATATTTCGGTTAATTTTTCTTTTGCGATTTGCGCCGCCTGTGCTTTCATGGGCGCGCAAATAAATCGTTTAGTGCGCGGCATAAAAATACACTATAATACCATTCCAAGAATAGTAATAAAAGATTTTGAAAACGCACGGCACGCAGTAACATAAACGTTCTTAAACCGCATGACCGCGCGCAAGAATATACGCTAATAAGGAAATAGTTTAATCTAAGCGTCGGTCGGCGCGATAATATCCAAGAATATATCCGGGTACGCCGTAAAGAAATTCATATATTTCTCTAATAAATCCTATATATTAGTTAGATATTGTTCTGTTAAAACTACTCCTTTTTCCAAAGGTATATTTTCTCGTTTATAAACCTACACATCTGTCTACGCACGCAACAAAGAAGTTAAAACAATACGCTTATTACCCATTACTCTAACTCCTCTTTAAATTCACTATCAGCTTTTAATAGCTACTCATAACCTTCATTATCATACTCATCTAAATCGTAAGTCTTATTAAGGCCATAGAAGTTATCTTCTTCAATACGATTCGCATTTTTAAGCTACTCTGTACGACGACTAATTTCTTCTGCAATTCCACTCTCATTAATATAAAGACGCTAATTATAATTTTGTATATTTTTTATTGTTTCATCTATTACGTCTCTTGTTACATCATCATAAAACTTGTTCTTCCAACCGCGCTTCTCAAGCCAATGTATAAGTTCTCCTACGCTATCAAAGTCATTAGCATTTTTCGCGTTCTTAGGCGTAAATTCCGCAACTTTAACGAGTTTATCATAAGACCCAAGCAACTTATCGAAATCCACACCTTGGCGAATACGAGAATCGAGCTCTAGCGAAATCTTGCAAAGCTATTGAGCCTATTTTACTTGAAGCGCGCCGTTAATATTTTGCGTTGCAAGCATACCGTTATAAAGATCTTCAAGATAAATGAGTTCTTCTCTATCGTAATTATCTCCCCATTTATGCGCGAGAGCCTCATACTTCTCATCACTAAGTAATGGTAACTCATCTTCGACTAATCCCATTTCTTTTAAGGCTTTAAACTCCTTATAATAGTCATCCCAGCCAATATTCTCATATTCTTGTGTTTGAAAGACACGTGCGTAAACTGGAAAGGTATCGTCCCCATTCTAATCTCGTAAACGTTCCCATTCGCGCGGAATAAAAGGAATATCCGCCATTTGGCAAAGTTTGTCGATGGCGGCCCAGCTAAATTCTTCGGAAATTAAAAAGTCCTTAATACAATTATTACAAATAGGAAGAGTCTTATCTGGAAAGAAAAGAGATGACGTAGGAGAAAAAGCGTCGGGTCCGTACTAGTTGCCGCAGCGCGCGCAAGACTTCTAAGTAAAAGAATAACGCTTAACGGGTATTTTTGGTTGTAAGCCCATATTACTTTTTACCTGCCTATTTTACTATTTTAAGTAAATTGCGGCGCGCGTCTCTATTTAGAGTTTCGTACTTAGAAAGAATTTCTCCTATAATTATTAATCCGTCTTTTGGAATTGAGTGGTCTTGCTCGTCTTTTTCTTCAGTATATAAATTTACTCCTAATACACTTGCAACTCCCAGTAGCTATTGGGGAGAGATGCGAAGGAGCGCATTACTAAATTCAGGATATTTATATGTATTCTTATTCTTTAAATTAAAAACCATAAAGGTTAGTACCTCCATTATATGGCGCAAGTCGTATAAATTTTCGCGGTCCGCGCCCTCTAAATAAAGTAATAGTTAGATATATAACTTTAAATATTTTAGTCTAGTTTTTTAATTTTTCCCTTAGATTTAATTCTTGCCTCGCGGTCGCAAATCTTACATTGGGTAGAATAGCCATCGGGAGAACGAGACTTCTTAACAAAGTTTATGGGACTAATTAAAAGTATTCTGCCGCACGTCTTACACTTTTTAAAGTTTTCCGGGAAAGTTAAGTTCTCGATTATTTCCGCGTGGATTTGAGCAGCCGCGCATATCTACGGAATTATCTTTTGGCGGAATATAGTCGAGATATAGTTAATAGTATAAGACTTATCGTATTTTTTATTTATATATTGCGCGATGTCGGGATTAGATACTTTTCGTAGTTTAAGGTCTAAAATTTCCCGTTGGGTATCGCTTAAATCGGCTCGCGCAATATAAAACTAAAGGGTATTTAAAAACGCGTTAGAGTTAGATAAAATGTCGTTATCGCGTTCTGAATCGAGCTATTGAAATTGTTCGAAGGTTTTACCAACGTGGTCTGGATTACGAAAATCGTAGACGTTAGTCTAGAGGGCGCGCCTCCAATAAAATTCGAGAACGGACTTTAGTTCGTCTTGGGTAAAATCAGAAGGTATAGGATAACGGTCTTTCGGGAAAAGCTTTTCCTAGATACCTATCCCCCCTATTAATCCGATAGGAGCGACTGGATAGTCGGTTTCAATAGTAGTATTAGTAGACTAGATAAAGGTTGAGGGGGCGATATTATGCGGTGCTCGAATAGGTTTATATAGGTCTTTTACGGTATATTGCTCGCGACGTAGTTCGACGAGTAAATGACGTTTTTTAAGATATTGAAATTGGTTTAGATGCGCGGCGGACTCTCTAAGAGACTATTGCGCGGACTCATCGAATAAGGCCAATAACTCCTCGCGGGGCGGTTTAACGCGCTTACCATGGATTAGATCGTAAAAATTAAGTTCAAGATCAAGAGAATCTATTTCTTTCCATAGCTATTCGAGTATAGATAGAGCTTCTGGCGAAGCGGTGCGGCGCGCAATAGAACGACTAAACGTTTCTTTTGGGTATTTATAGCGCGGGGCCTCCGCAGATAATATTTGTTGTTCGGTAAAACCGGGTTGGGTTAATAAATTATCGAGAGATTCGACTTTTGCGGCGTTCGCGTCCCAAAGTCCCGCACGGGTAGCAATCTAGATAGAGCCTTCCTATACTATATTTTTATCGGTAGAACGATTTTTTCCCCATAAGATATAATTAGCAATAGTTTCGAGTTCAGAGGCCGTAGGGGGATTAGCTTCGAACTAGGGTTTAGTTAGATATTCTTCTACGAAATCGCGGCGTTCATCAATATAAACTAAATTAAAATTTAGATTTAGACGATTAGCGCGCGAAGTACGTTTTTTTATATTTAAATTTAAATTTTCTTCCATATATACTAAATTATTATAACCTCCTTCGCTACGCAGTATAGTTTTTTTAGCGTAGGGGACAACTAAAATAGATTAGGTAAACTTACCCTTATGTATATATTATAACATAGAATTAATGGGAAGTCAAATTTTAGATAGGTATAGTAGATGAGATAGCGTAGATATAACGTTAGTTGTATCTATTTTGAAAAATTGATTTCGTGGGAAAAATGTTCCATGGCGCGACTTTTACCCGTTCACAATTTGTTCATATCCGCAAAGTAACCCCCCCCCGGTACTTCAAATTTTTGTAGAATATGCAGTATAAAGGAACTCCCTATACATTGTATATAATCGGTCCATTTTCCTGAATTATGAACAAATTATGAACAATTTCAAATTCGCTTGCAATCCGGTCCAATAGGCGTTATAATACCCATAGAATCAAACGAACGGGGGAAACAAACCATGTATAAAATGACCGTTAAAATGACCGATGGCAAGGCAATCAACCTTTACTATGACAGCAAAGCGCAAGCGCAGGCAGACCGCAAGGCTCTCAAAGCCGCCTATGGCAAGGCTATTATCAGTGCTACCATCTCTAACCACTAACCTTTGAAAACGGGGGAAAAAGCTATGTTGCAATCACTTGCTACCATGTATACCGCGCGCGCGGCTACTCATAACTATATCTTCGGCTTTACGTTCCGCCACGTGGTTTACAAAGTCGTGGCCCATGGCGTGAACGCTGGAAAGCTGGCCGCCCTTGCTGTCCTTGACTATGACAGCCGCAATAAGACGGCAAGCCTGCGATTCAAGCCCAACAAGGCGCAGGTTGCCATGCTTATGGCCATGGGCGCTGAGGTTGTCTGCACCGAAGCTGAGTTCGAAGCAATCAAAGCCGCTACAAAGTACAATCGGGGCGAAATCTTTGAAAAGCTTATTACTGAAGACGCTGGACAAACCTGGGTTAAGGACAACGTACCTTTCACCGTAGACGGTGACCTCACCGTGAACGGCACGAAGTACCAAATCAAGTACCAAAAAGCCACATTCGCCAACGAAGCAAGCCTCCGGAACCTGGGGGCTTGACTTCTGGCCCGGCCGCAAATCGCTTGACAAAAAGAAAGCTACATGGTATAATAAGACAGAAAGTAAGAGAGGAGCTAAGACGATGAAAAAAGCTATCTGGTTCGATATGGACGGCACAATCGCAAACCTTTACGGCGTAGAGAATTGGCTGGACAAGCTCATCGCAAAAGATGCAAGCCCCTACAAAGTCGCCAGCCCGTTGGTGAATATGAATAGTCTTGCTAAAGCACTCCACAAAGCACAAGCGAACGGATATACAATCGGCATTATTAGTTGGCTTTCTAAGAATAGTACACCAGACTATGACAAGAAAGTCACCACCGCCAAAATGGCATGGTTGAAAAAACATCTTACAAGCGTAAAGTGGAACACAATTCATATTGTGGCATATGGAACAAATAAAGCAAATGTTTGCGGCGGTGGGATTCTCTTTGACGATGAGGTTGCAAACCGTAATAATTGGACGAATGGTAAAGCATACAACCCCACCGACATCATCAACGTTCTCAAGTCGTTATGAGAACCATAACAAAAACAAATAAAACAGAACCAAACCGAGTTAGCATAGACTAACTCTTGTCCGGGCAAAGGTTAGCGATTGCTAACTAAGATAACCGCCAGCAGATATAAATATATAGTTACTATATAGTAACTATATATTTATTATTTATATTTTATGCTTTATGATATACAATGTTTCCATTCTTATCCATTACTGTCACATTGTCGGCGAACTTCTCAACGTACATACCCCATGCGGTATTGATTGCATCGGTCTCATTATCGAAGTGCATATGGCCATTCCATTTTGTACCTCTACTGTAATTCAGAGTGAACATTTTTTATTTCCTCTCTTTCTCTCTTTCTACCTATATTATACACTATATTTTTCTATTGTCAACCGGTTTATATGATTGTTCACACTTTGTTCATATTTAAGTTTGCCCGGGCGCCGCCAGGCAGTTAGTATAGACTAACTAAGACGTTTAAATTTTATTAATATTTAAAACTTGATTTATTCATAATTTTATTATATAATTTAATTAGAAAATAAAGAGAGGAAAAACTTCCATGAAAATCCGCGTCCTTAACAAAATCATAAAAATTCGTCCTTATTCTTTCCTTTTTGATTTGATTTGGATTTGCAGAATTTTTATTCCCGCAATTTTCGGCGCCGCCAGTTTTCTCGCAATTTTATGGCTTTTAGGTTAAACTTTTTTAAAAAAGGTATTGACTTTCAGAAAATACCGTGTTATAATATAGACAAGAAAAGAGAAAGAAAAGAGGAACCGAAAATGAAGAAATTGCAGAATAAAGTTATCAAAAAGTATGGATTTGAGAATTGGCGAACCATTCTCGTTTTCAAAATTTCCGAAATTTTTGGGAGGTAAGGATATGAAAGTCGTTCATATTTACGATAATATCATAAATTGCGAAGAGATCCGCGATATAAGGAGAATTCATACAATGGTTAGAATTTTTTTCAAAAAAACAAATGACTACGTAGACATCATTTGTGAGAGCACACAAGATGCAAAAGATGTTATGGATATTATATATGATGAAATGATAAGGGAATAATTCCCTTATTTTTATATTTCTAACTATTCGTTAAATACTTCTGGCCCGGGCCGACTCCCAAAATTATATATTATATATTTTAAAAAAGTAGTTGACAAACCGGAATAGATATGATATACTTAAGTCAAGAAAAAGAGAAAGGAATTTAAAAAAATGAAGGTTAATCTTTGGAAAAGCGAATATACAAATGAGATTTATGAAATGCCCACCGATTGGATGCCGCAATACGGCGGTTGGGAGTTAGTCGGAACGATTGAAAAAGATTCAAAAGAAAATTAAAAAAGTACTTGACAAAACCGGATTTATATGTTATACTTAAGTCAAGAAAAAGGAAAGGAAATCAAAATCATGAAACTCACTCTTAAGGAAATGTTGACCATCAATCACAGGCGGTACAATGCTTATCGCAAGAGTCTGAAGAAGATGGACGCCGAAGAAATCAAAATGTTGGCCGCGTATTATGAAAGCGAAGATAGCAAGGCCAAATCTTCCACCGCACTGATCGACAAAATTCTTCCCTATACGTGGATGGGGGCATACGCAAGGGCGGCGAGGGCCGAACTAGCAACCCGATAAAAAAATAAAAAAACTTTTAAAAAGGGGTTGACAGACCTCTTTTTTCATGCTATAATAATATTAGAAAGAAGGACAGGGAGTGGCACCGAGAGGGGGCGCAAACAGGGAAGCAACAGTTCTATGCATAAAAATACATTTATACTGCATATATACATAAGTTGCCCGGACAGACGAAATTATGAACAAATTATGAACAATTAAAAAAGTGGTTGACAAACCCGGTTTTATCTGTTATACTGTATACAGAAAGAAACGAGAGGGAAACAAAAACATGAAACACATCAATATTAAGGACTTCGAAATTACCGCCACCAAGAACAACGGCATCAACAAGGAATGGTCTCTCTGCAACTACTACGGCATCGAGCGCAAGGTTCACGATAAGACCCCTTACAATATGGGTTCCGATATCGAGCTGGACGGCATGAACATCTCCGTTAAGACTCCCAAGGCATCCCTTATGAGTGGCGGTTTTTGCATCGGTTGCAAGACTTTCGAAGGCATTTGGCGGCGGTTCCGCAAGAACACTCATTCCGATACTTTCGCTTTTATCCTTAACAACTGTGACGTTTACTTTATGAACATCAATGAATTCTCCAAATTCATCCACAAGTTCGGATATATCGGAAAAGAAAGCAAAAGTCATAGCGGGAGCATCAAAATTCGAATCTATGCCGAGACAAAAGAAATGGTTGAGTGGTTCCACAAGAACTGCAAGTAAAAGCCGAAAGGCTTTTATTTTTACGGCGCGGGTTAGCGATTGCTAACTCTTGCCCGGGCCGCCGAAATAATATATTATATATTATTTAAAAACTATTGACTTCTACTCCACCCTATGCTATACTATAATTGTTCCAAGGGACAAGGCAAGTGCCAAGGGGTTCCAAGGTTGGGCAAGTGGTTTGGAGATTAACCCACGAACCCAAAAAAATCTTCAAAAAAAATCCAAAAAACCCCTTGACAAACTACCAAACCTATGGTATAATGAATTTAGAAAGTGAGAGACGAAAGTCCTTACTAAATACAAAGGGTTGCGACCATCGCAAGAAAGGAAACAAAAAACTATGACTACTAAGGAATTCTACAACGCTATCGCCACCAACGAGAACCTCTCTGCTGAACTGCGTGAGTTCGCCTCTGCCGCCATCGAGAAGATGAACAAGGAGAGCGCAAGCCGCAACTCTAAGGCCGCTGAGAAGCGTGCCGCCGAGAACGCGCCCCTTGTCGAGGCCGTCACGAACCTTTTGCGGAACTCCTCTAAGGTGTTCACCGCCGCCGAGGTCAAGGACGCCATCGAGGGCATCGACTCCACCTCTAAGGCCACCGCCATCTTGAAGATGGTCGAGGGCGTCAAGGTGAGTGAGGTCGTCGTCAACAAGAGGGTCGTCAAGGGTTACTCTCTGTAATCCATAAGGAAAGGGCATAACTGCCCTTTTCTTTTTACATATGAGTTAGCGTATGCTAACTCGCCCGGGCGCGCAGATAATATATAATATATTTTTAAAAAAGACTTGCAATTTAGAAAAATTTTTGCTATACTATATTTAGAAAAGAAAAGGAGATAAAAAAATGAAAGTCAATCCCATTAGCAAAAATATTAAATTTAAAAATGTTCCTTGTGGTGGTGTTATTTATGATGACATGGGAAGTTTCCTTATTAAGATTAGAGAAGATATACAATCCATAGAGGGCGATTTTCGTGTCAACGCAATTTCTATTAGTGGGGATAGATTTTGTAGTTTTGAAGATGAAGAATTTGTAGACTACTATCCAAATGCAAGTTTAAATCTAATTTAAAACTTGACTTTTTTCAAATTTTATGATATAATTATATTAGAAAAAATGAAAGGAGAAAAATTTTATGGCCGAAAAGATTGGCGAAGAAACCCGAAAAAAAATTATGGAAGTTGTAGGACTTGCATTACAAGAGTATGGATTCGATGTTCTTGTAACTGGTTCCAATGCGTATGCAATTCCAGCAGTTGAAAATGAAAATGAGACTGCGGTGAAAATCGTCTTTTCTATTCCCAAGGGCGAACGTGGTGGAAATGGGTATGACCCTTATGAGGAAGCACAGGCATATACTTTCAAGCAGAATGAAAAGAAAGTAAAGGCCGAGAAGAAAGCCGAAAAAACGAAAAAGGAGACTGCATAAGTCTCCTTTTTTATGGATAATTATGCGCGTGCCCGGGCCGGCGCAGATTATATATTATTAATTATCCCATAAAGGGGATTGACAAATTCAATTTTATAGGTTATAATATAGACAAGAAAAGAGGAAAGGACTCCTAAAAATGACTAAGGCAATCTACTTCGATATGGATGGTACAATCGCCAATCTTTATGGGGTTAATAACTGGTTAGATATGTTAAGGGCGTATGATTCTACCCCTTACGAAATCGCAAAACCTTTAGTAAATATGAATAGTCTTGCAAGACTTTTGAATAACTTGCAGGCGAAAGGATATAAAATCGGTATCATTTCGTGGCTTTCAAAAAATTCTAACAAAAATTATGATACCGATGTTACGAACGCAAAAATTAAATGGCTTTCTTCCCATTTGAAAAGCGTAAATTTTAACGAAATTCATATCGTAGCATATGGTACTCCGAAACAAAAAGTGGTTAAAAACCCAAAAGGTATTCTCTTTGATGATGAAAAGTATAACAGAGATACATGGGATGGAGTAGCATATGATGTTGATAATATCATTGAAATTCTAAAAGGACTTGCATAAAAGTCCTTTTCTTTTATATTTATGCGCGCGATGCATAGACTTGCCCGGGCGCGCGAAATAATATATTATTTTATTTTCAAAAAAGGTATTGACATTTAGTATCCTATCTGTTATACTATAATTGTTCCAAGGGAGAGTATCACAACGGCAATGAGGTTGACACTACTCAACTGCGGTGGCGGGTTCGAGTCCCCCCTCTCCCACCAAAACTTTTCCAAAGAAATTTTGAAAAACCCCTTGACAACCAACGCCGAACGTGCTATACTAAGTACAGAAAGTAAGGGATGGCACTCCCCAAGAACCCCCGAAAAAAACTTAAAAAAAATTGAAAAAAGGGGTTGACAAAAAGAAAAAGATGTGCTATAATAAATACAGAAAGTGAGAGAGCGAAAAACTCCACTTAATAAAAACAAAAGTCCAAAAGTACAGGCAAGGGTCCAAAGAGATACCCCCCAAGGCGAAGGGCAAGAAAGGAAACAAAAACTATGACTATGAAGGAAATGCTGACTGCTGTTGTTGAGGGTGCTGTGGTGACTGCTGAGATGGCCGAGAAGGCACAGGCTGAGCTTGCGAAGATGGCCGCTGAGGCTGAGCGCAGGGCGCAGAAGGCCGCTGAGAAGCGCACCTCTGAGGATGCCCCTCTGCTGGCTCTGGCCGCTGAGTTGCTGAGTAACCACACTGTGCGGACCGCCAAGGAAATCGGCGTTGAGTTGGGTGTGTCCACTCCGAAGGCTACCGCTCTCATGCGGAAGTTGGAAGGCGTGAAGGTGAGCGAGGTCACTGTTGACAAGCGCATCGTGAAGGGTTACTCTCTGTAATCCAAACCCCTCGGAGAGGGGTATCCAAACCCCTCTCCCCCTATCCTTACATGGGCGCACATTGGGTAGGCCTTTTCTCGTGGTTAATGCCTATAGACTACGCGAATTGCCAATAGTGCGTCGATGTAAGGGTAGGGCGTGGCCCGGGCACGTAAAGTTCACACTCTATTCACAATCAAACCATTGACTGCGCGCATCATAAGTAGTATACTATAAATAAAGAGAAGAGAAAAATTCTAAAGTTTTTCGAGAAAAAGTATTGACAACCTTACTTATATATGGTATAGTATAGATAGAAAGAAGGGGGTACTAAAAATGAAAGCCAAAAAGTATCGTATTCAAGTAAATTTTGAAAATGGGCGCACGATGTTCTTTGATACTTCCAAAGAAAAGGAAATTGACGAAGTGAAAAGCGCATACGAAAAGGCAAAAACCGCAAAGGAATTTCTTCTCTATACCACAGTAGAGGGTGGATATGAAATGGTAGATTGGGCGCATAAAGTAGAAAGGAGAATCGGTTTCCAATGAGTATTTCTGAAAAACAGTTGAACGCACTCAAAAAAATTCGTGGCGATTGGGGTGGCGTCAAACCTTACACACGAATCGAAAAGGACAAAAAGAAATATAATCGAAAGCAAAAACATAAAAAGGGTTGGGATGAATACTAACCCTTTTTAGAGTTAGTCGATGCTAACTCGTGCCCGGGCACGTTTGCACTCGTTCACATTTTGTTTACAATTTTAGGGGTTGACTTTTGCGGTCGATGGTGGTATACTTTACTTGTAAGTTAAGGAAAGGAAAACAAAGCGAATGGAAAAATACTTGGTACTTGATACTGAAACTGCGAACTCTTTGGATGACCCTATTGTATATGATATTGGGTTTGCAGTTATTGATGCAACAGGGCATGTATATGAATCACATAGTTATGTAATTGCAGATTTCTTTCTCGATAAAGAATTGATGGCAAGCGCATACTTTGCGGAAAAAATTCCCCAATATTGGGAAGATATTAAGAATGGGAAGCGTTCTCTGCGCAGATTAAAAACTGTAAAATTTATTCTGAAAGATGTATGCGTTCAGCATAATATACAGAAAATCGTGGCGCATAATGCAAGTTTTGACTATAAATCTTGCAATCTTTCCCAAAGGTATACGACTTCCTCAAAATTTCGGTGGTTCTTCCCTTATGGCGTAGAAATTTGGGATAGTTTGAAAATGGCAAAAGAAATTTTTGGAAAAGACAAGGAATACCAAAAGTTTTGCGCCGATAATAACTATGTGACTATGTATAATAAGCCGAGGTTCACCGCAGAAGTTTTGTATAAATATTTGAGTGGCGATAATAATTTTATCGAATCTCATACAGGACTTGAAGATGTACTGATAGAAAAGGAAATTTTTGTGGAATGTTTGCGGAGAGGTTGCATAGATGGTTGCCTTTATGCAAACAAACTCCCGAATTAATATGCAAGGGCGCGCATAGTTATGCGTCGTTCGCCCGGGCCGCGAACTTATGAACAAATTGTGAACAAATTAAAATAGGTATTGCAATTTCAAAACTTATATGTTATACTATATTCAGAAAATGAAAGGAGAAAATAAAATGTACTGGCTTATTGAACTTAAAGACCATGCGTTAAATTATATTGCGAAATGGTGTATTAACCATTGCTATCTATATTGCGATACTATCTATGCATTGCTTATGAAATTACGTATAAATGATATTGAGTATTTTTGTCAAGCAACTATTAAATATAAAAAAGAAAATAGTTGACAAAATAAAAAACTTGTGATATAATAATTATAGAAGATAAGGAAAGGAACTAAATGAAATGGATAATTACTTGTTCGAGATTATGAGTGGCGAATGGGAGGGCGAAGAGTTCTTCGTTCAGGCCGCCAACAAAATTGACGCTTTCTATACGGCGCGAGATGTTTCGGAAGGAGAGAAGGTTCGGTGCCTCGGTGTTTATAGCGATGAAGAAGCCGAAATGATGGGATACGATACTTATTAAGGAGGGTATAAAAATGAGTCTTAAAAAATGGACCCCTTGCGATGAACCCGATTTGGAGGGTCGTCACCACTGCCCCTATGCCGATGACGGCGATTATGTAAACTGCGAGTACTGGTGCGGCGCAGAGGAACCCGAAGACTACCCCGAAGAGGACGAGGAAGAGGACTCTTGGGACAGGTGGGAGTGCGAACCCTCTCGTGATGATTGGGACGAACCTTCTGACCTTGATATGGGATTCGACCCCTATATGGGTTGCTATACCGATGACTGTTAAAGTCGTCGATTTGCCCGGGCCATTCACAAAAAGTTCACAATTCTCATAGTTGACAAATGGATAGAAATGCAGTATACTAAATACAGAAAAAGAAAAAGAGGAGGAATGAATTGCATGACCGCTATTTACATTTTCATTATCGTTTTTGTTATTGCTCTGTTTGGTTGGGCCATATGGGAAATGAAAAGTTGGGAATAAACATTTTTTTTCGTTTGCCTCACTAAAAGTTAAAAAGCCTTTTGGCCCGGACATTCACAGAAAGTTCACAATTAAAGTATTGACTTATCGGTACTTATTTGTTATACTATATTTAGAAAAAGGAAAGGAAATAAAAAATGAAAATTAAATCTACTATTGCTTTCACCGAAAAAGAATATGAAGTTTTTAATAAGGTTTGTATGATTTTAGATGACCTTATCAATGGGGAAGAGTATCGAGCAACCTTTTCAGAAATCGTAGGTGAAAACACAGATTTAGATGAATTCTATGATACTTTCGCAACTATTACAAATTATATAGAGGAGCATCGAGAATAAGAAAGGAGAAATAAAAATGAAACAAGGAACAACACTTATTTTAACCAATCAAGAAAAAGATACATTAATTGAAGCAAGAAAAATTATTCTGAACTTTTCTTTTACAGACGCCGCAAAAGAAGAGTTAAAAGAATTAGAAAGTCTAAAAAATGAACTTCATAAAAATTGCTTTGATATTGCTTTAGATGTTCTGACTAGTGCTTTTAATCTTACTATAAGAGAATATACCCAAAATTGAATTATAAGGCGCGCAAGCGTCTGCCCGGGCCAGCGCATAAATATACAGCGAAAATTAATAAATATTCTTCTTGACTTTTTGGTTGGGTGGTGCTATACTATATGTAGAAAGAAGAAAGGAGTTCCCAATATGGCAACTAAGAAAATCGGTGAAGAATCCCGCAAGACCCTCGTTTTCCACATTACTGAATCTTTGAAGTCCTTTGGCTTCGATGTCCTTCAGACAGGTTCCAACACCTTTGCAGTTCCTATTGTTGAGGACGGCGAAGAGGGCGCCATCGAAATTGTCTTGAAGATTCCGAAGGGTCCTCGCGATGGTAGCGGCTATGACCCCTTTGAGGCGGCGCAAGCCTATACGTTCCATGAGGACGAAAAGCGCAAGAAAGCGCAGAAGGCCGCCGAAAAGAAGGCAAAAAAGTCTGAAAAGAAGGACTAAAAAGAAGAGGGGAAACCCTCTTTTTTTTATATTATGAATGTATAATTATGCAGCGTGCCCGGGCGAAGTAGAATAATATATTATTTTTCCCTATTGACTTATTAGAGAAGGTATGCTATACTGTAATTGTTCCGAAGGGCAGAAACAGTGGAGAAACGAAAGCACAGCGGAACAAGGGTAAGGAAACCCTTTGGCACTTGCATTGGTACGCAAGTTAAACATTGGTACCCACAGTTGTAATCGGAAGCGCGCAGATGAAAAAAGTGTGTCGCCAGAATTTTCCTCTTGACAATTTAGCACTAATGTGCTATAATGAATACAGAAAAAAGAAAGGGAGAATAAAGAAATGAGTAAGGTAAAAAAGACAAGTGCAGGTATCTGTCCGAAGTGCGGCGAAGAAAACGATGTTGAATATATCGACCATGATTTTTGTGGAGATTATTTGATTCATCTTTGCTACTGTAACAACTGCGGTACCCATTTCCGTGAATTTGAAAGTTTGCAGTATACAGGGTATGAATATACCGATGAGAATGGCAAAGACCATGAATTTGATGAGGAAGGGGAAGAAATCTAAAATAATAAGGCGCGCAAGCGTCTTTTGCCCGGGCCACAAATTTTGGCTTTTGTCAAGTTTTTCTCGATAATATATTATATATTTTTTTGTTCTCTCTTTGCGGCCGCAGATTATATATTATATACTATATTATATACTATATTATATATGATGCGTTACGTCAAATTTATGCACGACTATGCGTATTCGCCCGGGCGCAAATTTTAGGCCCTGTCAAATTTTAAGTGCGCATAAGAGCTGCGAAAGCTGCAAATTTTAGGGAGCTGCGAAAGCTGCGAAAGCTGCGGTCAAATTTTAATAAAATTTGACAGCTGCAAAAACTGGAATTTATAAAATGTCAAATTTTACTCGCAGCTGCGAAAGTTTGAAAAATCCCAAAAATTCTGCTATAATATATATAGAAAGTGAGGAGAGAAAAAACCTCCCACTTAGAAAAAAATATTGGGTGGCGACCGACGCTAGAAAGGTAATAATTATGACTAAGCGTGAATTTCTGAACTCTATTATCAATGGCACTCTGAACGACGAGACCGCTGAATTCGCGGCCAAGGAGCTGGCGCAGATGGACGCTGGGCTGGAGAAGCGGCGCAACACTCTCTCTCCCAAGCAGGAAGAGAACCTGAAGCTGGTGGAAACCGTGGTCGCGCAGCTGGGCGCTGAGCCTCTGACCGCTACCGCTGTCTACGAGCTGGGCGTCGAGGGTGTGACTTCCGTCCAGAAGGCGAGCTCTCTCCTGCGCATGGCCGTGAAGAACGGTCTGGCGGCTGAGACTGAGGTCGTGGTGAAGGGCAAAGGCAAGCAGAAGGGCTACATCGCTGCCAACTGCGTGAGCTGCGACATCTAATCGAATAATTTAACGGATGAAGAGAGCGCTAGTCGCTCTCTTTTATTGCGCGCCGAAAATTTGACAGGGTTTAAGACGTAATTCTAGAAAAAATCAAATTTTAAAATCTAAAATTTCGCGTCTCAAATTTCTATACTCCATTATATATAAAACGCACTTATTACCGTAATAAGTAAACAGAAAGAATATTAAAATAAATATTTAAAGGGGTAAGCTTCAAAGCATTGAAAAAGCTAGGAGAAACCCCTATATATATATTTAAATATATGTCTAAATAGCTGTCCAGATAGATGGAAAAATTCTTAGTTTTAACTACGTTAAAACTAAGCATTTTTATGTAAAGTAGTAGAAAAGCTAGAAAAATAAAAAGATAAAAAATAAAATAAAAAATTGATTTCGATAAAAATTTGTGGCAGGAACAATTTATTTAAACTAAAGACAATCTACTTAAATAAGAAAAAATTTATTCTAATTTATTCTATTTTACCCTACTCTACCCTACCCTACTCTAACTCCTCCTATTCTACCCTAAACTATCCCTTTCTACTTCTCCCTACCTTTTTCTCCTTTCGCTATTCTCCTTCTCCTATTTTAAAAGGAATAGAAAGCTCCTATTGTATTAGACGAGACAGTAATATAGCGCGATAATCTATTTAGTTATATATTTAAATATATATTTAAATATATATTTAGATATATATAGGGCTATATAAACCTTTTAATTTTCTTTTGTTTACTTATTACGTTTAGAAGTAGAATTTATATGGCGTCGAATACGTAATTTTCGGAAATTTTTAGAGATAGAATTTTTCTAGAAAATTTTATAACGCTATTTCTTCCGAAAAATTCCCTATACGCTTTTTCTCCGAAAATCCTGCGCGCGGCTGCTATGGTATAGTAGATAACGGACGATTTTTCCCGAAAATTTTATACCGTATTTTTGTATTTATCTTATGTAGATAGCGCGAGCTCCTAAAATTTATGTATAAAAATAGAACTACGTATTACACGTAGTTCTTTTTTTTATAGGGTTATTCCTAACTCCTACTTATATAATAATTGAGTATTCGTACTAATTTTTCTATTAATACTTCGTTTCCGCCGCAATAGTCTTCTAACGTAGAGTTGCGCGAGCGCTCAAATTTTCCGTACTCTAAGTTATTATTTACTTCGAATGTATAAAAATATGTTCTTAGATTAGGAAAATTTCGCAAAATACTACCGATAAAAACCGTTTTATCTACCATAAAGTCCTTAAACCTCCTAAATCCATAAACTATACTTCCCGATACATTTTTTGTAAGTAAGGGAGGACAAATGTATCCCGATTTTTCCCCCATTTGTTGCGCCATCGGTAAGGGAAGTATAGTCTATGGATTTAGGGCTATCGAATATTATCTATAAAAACCGCTATAATCTATAAAGACTACTCGATTATTAATATACCCAATATTTCCACTATGGAGGTCATTAACCCCAGCGTCTTCTAAGAAATTAGAAAGCGCTTCGAACTTTTCGCAGTCAGTATAATACGGAAATAACCATTCTACGTATTCGCTGCAATCCTCGACTTCTTCGAGAATTTCTGTGGCTTCTTCATCGGTGCGGCCTTCATTAGAAAGCCGCTCATATAAATCGCTATAAAGTCTCCCGCAGCTAACATCAGCTTGCGCCATAACGTAGATTTCTACGCCATCGTAATTTTCCAGAAAATAACAAGGAGCAAAAAACTCACTTACATTTTCCTTCTGTGCCATCTCATAAATCTCTACTTCCAGCTGGCAGTAGTTAGACTTATAATCATGGAGCGGGATTTTAAATACCCAATCATCCGCTTCGCTAGTCATAATAACAAGCTTAGTCGCGCCATAATTAACGCGAATCATTACTTCGTTGGACTCCAGAACTAAACTGTCGTCACTTTCACTAGCCCAAGCGTTTTCAAACTGAGAAAGAGTATCTTTAATCCACTCTTTTACGTCCTTACCGCGCATAGTATAAAGGTTCGGAAAACCGAATTCATCTAATACACTCTTCGTGGTCTTAAAAGCTACTTTAAGATTCTCGGACTCAAACTTAGCCATTTAGAAAAGTTCCTTTCTCAATTCTCTATATATATTATATCATAAATTTTAGAATTTTTCAAATTTTAGAGTACAGTTTACAGAATTTTTTAATTTTTAGGATCGGTTTTATTTTTATTTAACTCTTTTTCTTCCTAAAATTCTTCTATCTTTTTTTGTATCTCCGCGCCAAAACTCTCAAAGAGTTCTCTTTCTATCTGTTCATTAATTCCTAGATTATATCCGATAAAAAATGATACAACGCAGAAAATAATGAAAACTAAAATAATTAAAAAAGTTCTCATATATTATAATTCCCTATAGAGCGCGGACGCGAAATCCAATAATGCTTTAGTATATCCATAACGATACATACTAGGAGCATTATCTTCTGCGTCTAACAAATCTGCAAGATGCGCCTATATTGACATTATCATATCAATAAACTATAGGTCCTCTAAAGTTTTTTCATTATCTAAATCAGCTCTAAAATAATCTGGCATAAATTATTCCTCTTTTTCTTTTATTATATCATAGGTTTTCATAAACTTATCTGGCTTACAGGCATAAAATTCACCATCTACTCCCATAATTATATAGTCTCCTATAGAAGCGTGCATATTGCCTTCGGGAGTGTAAATAAATAAATCATTGTGCTTGCCCACGAGCCATGAGTTATCTTTAAATTCTGGATAGCTATTACGAAGTTCGTCTATATTATCTCCAGTCCACTAAATAGCTTCAACTTCAATCGGTCTCTTCCGTACTTTCATCATCTTCATCCTCGTATTCATAATCTAGATATGGGTACGAAACACGAGAAGTTTCTACTTTACCGCATTCCATACAAATATATTCATATAAAACAGGATAAGTAGTATAAACTATTCCAGTAGATTCTACTCTATGCGACCCACAACTACAAGTAAGAAAAACATTATGAATACTCTTTACTTTTCGTCGATTTTCAATTAGATGATTTTCGCTGATGGCGCGCGACGCATTAATTTGTATCATATTCTTTTATTTGCTCCCTAGTAACAGTAATGGTAATGCGCGGGTCCGCCCAATATTTTTCTAACACACCAGTAATAAATATCATAGCATATTCTTCTTCCATCATTATCGCAGCGGTCGCGCCATCGACCTCAATAGTATATTTAAATTTATTACCCATATTAATATTCATCCTCCACCAATGGCGCCCCGCAATTTTCACAAGTACCACTTTCTTTACTACTAATACAATCACAATAAACGCATTTTAATCTGCGCGGCCTATAATAATCTTGCGCTAATGAAGTATAGCAGGTACCATCTATTGTTAAAAGTTGGTTATCGGCTGGAATTAAACTAATTGATGCTAAATTCCCATGACCCCCAATAGCAGTATATGATTCAGTAAGTTTATCTACATAATCCGCTAATTCCTGCGCCATTTCATCTGAACTGGTTCCAACATCATAGGTTAAATTTTGAAAGGCTGTAGCCATTTCCTTCGCTTTCATTTCTCCTGCTCCTTTCCGAAATAGAATAATGCGGTTAACCAGCCAATAGCTAAGCCCAATAATAAATGCGCAAAGCACAATAAAAATATTCTCATAACCTATCATTATCCTTTTTCTCTATAATTAAATCTAATCCCATTAAAATAAATACACCTAAAAATATAATTATTTTAATTATTGTTTGAAAGTTTCCCATTACCTTCTAAGAAATCTCCTTTGATTGCGTCTGTTATATCTATCCAATAAAATTCCTTCAAAATTTCGAGGTCCTCTAATGGCACTATAATTCCAGTCTGCGCGGAAATAACAAAATCTTCAACTGCAATTCCCGCGTAATGATTTTCATCGCCTTTACATTTATAGATAACTTGCTTTGGATAAGAATAAAATTTATCTGTCATACTCTACTCCGTAAAAAGTCTTTAATACAGTAATTGCTTTTTGAATTGTATCTCCATATTCGTATCTGCCCATACCATAACAAAAACGCATAGCACAAGTTAAATCAATAATAAAATCTTTTCGTTTATTTATTATCTCCGGCGGACAACTCATAACTTTATTCCTTCTTATTAGTAATAAGATTAGTAATAATACCTAAGATAAGCGCGCAAGCTACAGTTGTAATAGTAATATCACCGAATCCAGTAGCAAAACTTAAACTAAGTCCTCCAACACCAGCAATAAGAATTACAGATGCGGTAAACAAATTTCTATTATCATTTAAATCTACCGGCTGCAACATCTTAAGACCACTAACCGCAATAAATCCATACAATGTCATGCACACGCCGCCCATCACGCAAGCAGGAATAGAATCCAAAATTACCATAAGCGGTTTAATAAAAGACACAATAATTGCTAGAATAGCGGCTGTACTAATTGTAATTACAGAAGCATTTCCTGTAATAGCTACGCATCCAATAGACTCTCCATACGTTGTATTTGGGCAACCGCCAAAGAACGCGCCAACCATAGAACCAATTCCATCACCCATCAAAGTTCTATGTAGACCTGGGTCAACTGTCAAGTCTCTTCCAATAATAGTTGAAAGATTTTTATGGTCTGCCAAATGCTCTGCGAATACAACGAATGCGACGGGCGCATAAGCAAAGAAAATTGAAAGTACATAAGTTCCAGTAATTCCCTTAATTCCATCCGCAGCATTAATAAAACTAAACTGCGGCACACCAAAAATTGAATCCATATTTTTGAATACTTCCAAATCTATAATAGGCTTTCCCGCAAGTGACATAAACAATGCAATTACATATCCAGCGCCAATACCCACAATAAACGGAATAAGCTTCAATCTTTTACTTCCATATACAGAGCATAAAATAACTGTAAATAGTGTTACTAGCGCGCAAATAAGCCCAAGATACCCTTCACTCATCATATCTCCAACTGCATTACCAGCCAAGCTAAGTCCAATAATTGCAACAATAGGCCCAATAATTACAGGAGGCATAAGCTTATTAATCCAGTCTACTCCAATAAACTTAACAATTAATGCCAATACTACATATACAAGACCTGCAAATACAGCGCCAATAATAAGCCCAAAATATCCAATACTTACTGATGCGGCACCGGCGAACGCAGCAAACATCGAACCGAGGAAAGCAAAAGAACTTCCAAGAAAAACAGGACTTCTAAATTTAGTAGCAATTTGATAAGTTAGAGTGCCGACACCCGCTCCAAACAAAGCCGCACTCGCCGTCATTCCATTTCCAACAATAGCAGGGACTGCAATGGTTGCCGCAATAATAGCCAACAACTGCTGGAAAGCGAAAACAATACATTCAGAAAACCGAGGTTTATCTTCTACGTTATAAATAAGATTCATTTAAATACTCCTTAATATAAAATTAGTGCGCCGCTAAGTCGCACTCATGTAACCAATTTAATCTTTCCCAAAGTATTGGGTCTACTCTTTTCTTTACTTTATTAAGATACTCACTACTCTTAAAAAAGTCCATATGGTGCGCGATGAGCCAAGCAACATTCAATTTGTGTTCATGCGCAATCCTCATATCATATAGCTCTCTAAGACTCATAGTAAGAAAATTATCATCACTAAAATCTTCTGCATTTATTAACAAATAATAATAAGCACTTACATTTTCGTGAGAATAATAATGGGCAATTTTATCATTATCAAAAGTTTGCGTCAATAACTTTCCAATATCATGCCAACTAGCCGCATCTCTTACCATCTGTCCACAGTTATTTTCTGCGGCATGCTTAAATGCTTTATAACAATGTTCCGCGAGAGTAAGCTTATGATGTGGATTATGTTGGTCGAAATCATTAGCTAAGTTAAGAAACTTATTTACATTAAACTCTTTGCGCTTAGTAATATAAAAGTAAATATCAGTCCAGCCTTCACTCTTATGCGGCGGTTGAAACTGTTTGACTTGCTTCCAAATTACTTCTTTAGATACTTTGCGCGAACGCAGTTCTTGACGATTGGCGCAGATTACTGGGTCAGTAATGAAGACGGCGCAAATCTTAGGACATTCATATTCCTTAAGCTCGTTGAGCAAAGCGATACGACGCTTCTCACTCAGATTTGTAGCATCATAAATCACAGTTTCTTTCTTATCGAGCGCGCGCTTAGTGCGCTCAAGCATAATAGCAAAGACTTTTGCGTGATTGCGCTGAATAGATGCATCACCATAAAGTTCTTCACGAATAGCATCAGAAGAAATAATATTTACTTTATTAGGACGAGGCTCAGAAGTAGCCCAATGCTGTGCCCAAGTAGATTTACCACTTCCACTAGGCCCACAAAGCATAATAAACTGCATATCTTAATATCCCTTCTCGATTGCAGGGCGCCCGCCACAAAGTTTTGTAACATAGCGCTGTACAATCGCTTTATCCTTCAAAGTATTTTCATCAACCGCAACTTCATCCCAATAGAGCTTATGTGGAATACAGAACTCTTTCAAAGCTTCCAGCACATAATCTTCTACATCGCTTCTTACATACCAACCAAAATGGGTATGATAGCGAGTATTGGAATTCATATGAAGAATATCAAGATAACTATTGAGATCTCCTTCCAGAACCCAAACAAAACCACCATCGCCGCAAATAGTATGTTTCATCGACTTATAATATTCGTCGATATCTGCACGATTCGTATCAGGATACATCTTCATATATTCATCTACTTCATACCAGCGCACACGCCGCAGATTACCATTCTTAGACTGGACGTTCACATACATCTTGCCGCCGCTCTCAAATGGTTCACCCACCTGCGGCAGATTCTGGAAAGTTTTTGCTACCATAATTACTCCTTTAATTCACATTCATGGATAACAGCGAAGTCTTCAACATAACTATGCGCGAGAATATTCTCAAGGTCAGTTAAAATATTATCCGCATTTTCTTTAACATTTTCGCCTTCTTTAATATATTCAATCATCTTCGGTAGGCAATTCTTGACGTACTTCTCCAAAAGACCAAGCTTCGCATCATCAATGGTCTTGTAAGCCTGAAAGCTAGGCTCATCATAGTAATTTTCAACAATATAAATAGTCATTTTGATTCTCCTTAATAGCAGTTATTCTCACAGATTGCTTCGACCGCGGCATCCACTTTATCATTACGAGCACCAAGACAAATGACGCTGCCCTCTCCCACTCCAGTAATGCAATCTATGCCTTCAATATCTTCGCCATATGCTTTTTCAATGGCTACTACTGCTTCACCATAACTACGAGCCTGAACTACGATAGTATGGGTAACAGTTTCATCAGAACAGTGGTCAAAAAACTTAACATTAGCAATAAAAATTTGAAGCATATTATTTGTTCCTTTCTTACTTTCTCTATATATATTATATCATAAATTTTAAAAAATTGCAAATTTATATATATAAATTTGCAATTAAGACTAAGGATTTATGTATTTTCCAAAAGGGGAAAATACCTATTACAATAATCTATATAATCTTCTTCTTCCCACTCCTGCTCACTCATAAAGTGCCAGCACTTAGGACAGAGATTAATAGATTTTTCTATTCTATGCACATACCCACAATGTTTACAAAAATATACTTTTACTTTCATTATTGTATGCCTATCTTTCTAAAGAACTCCCAATTAGTTCTAATATTACGTTATCAAGAGTTGCGCAACCATCAAAACTAATTTCTTTCATCTTATTTTTATCGAAATTCTCTATTGTTTCAATAGCCAAATCAACATTATAAAATAAAAGTTTTACGTCGCTATGATTGCGCCGAGCCGCACGAAGAGCGCCCGCGTAACTTGGGACCAACGCTTCTTTATAAGTCGCACTACCATAGTAATATAGCTTAATAAATTCTGCTGTGCGCAAAATAGTAATTGCGTCTTTTATATCAAAGTTTTCTATATCTTCCTGATACTTTTTAATATGTCTACGCGCGATACCTATCCAAGCATTTGCTACTCCATTAGGACTAATCTTCGCAATACGCTCTCTATGTGCAATAAGTTTACTAAATTCCCACCAATTAGGGTTAAGAACATAATAATCTGTAAAAAGTATTTCAAGTATATTAGGACTACCTTTATGAAGTTCATGCCTCACAAGGCGCAAATCCTTAATTACAATATGTTCTCCATTTTCAAGTACTATAGTGGTACTGTAAGGAGGACTTAAAAAAGTAATTTCAGATATAGATGGTAATACTACCGCAATAGTATCTACGTCTGAAGTTTCAATATCTAATTCATAGTTTTGAGAGCCAATAAGAAAAACGCCAACAAGTTTGTTTCCAAAATTGTCGTACATTTTTTCATAATGCGCGCGCACTCTTTTCATTACCTTTTCTTTTAAATCCATAAATTCTCCCAATGTTCATTCAACCATTCAAAGGCTTCTTTTCTACATTTAATACGGTCAAGCGCAATTTCTCTAGTTTTATTAATCCACTCTTGTCTTTTGTCTTCTGACCCGCTAACAAATTCAACCTTATTATCTTTATAAACTACAATATCCGGCATTTCTGGTATATCATAATTAAATTCTTCTAAGCTTTCAAGGGATTTAAATAGAAGTTGACTTGCGCGCCTTATATCATTATTCCAATTATCAAAAGCTTTATCATCATCACCATTGGCTGCATCTACATATTCTTGCGGCATACCAACATTCTTCTCTGCAAAATCTTCAAGCGCGCAAGCTAGTTTACCTATAAAATATGAATCCAAATCCACTATATCGTAGCTACTATAACCTTTGCGCGCCCGTTCAAAAGCAAGTTTAAAAGAGCGAAAGAACCAGCAAATGTTTCCCCACCAACAGGAAGGATATTTCCAATTTAGGTATGGTACGAATAAATCTTTTTGTTTTTCATATTCAATCCGGACTGCGCTTTTCATTAACTTTCATCTTCCTTTATCCTACTCATAAATAGTCCTATTACAAGGCCAATCATTAGGCCAATAAGTAACCAAATCATGCGTCCTCCTTCGGCGGCTCTTGTTTTTTCAGTAAGGATTTTGCAATCACATAAAAAGCGCATCCTTCATTCTCAACCCAAAGCGGACAATCCGATGGGACACAATTTGCTACTTCTGAAAATGGGCAAATCATACTTTTTTCCTTTCTGCCGGAACGATTGTTGGGGCATTAGCAATCGCACAATCCATGCAATTTATATATTTATGGTTTCTGTTAGTGCAACCTGCACATTCTTCTATTTCAAGAGAATCCTGGTCAATCAGGCGCCCATGTTCTTTTGGAAGGGAGCAAATGATAGGACACCAAGGAGGCCGTTGAAAACATTCTGCAAGCGTATAAATCTTTTCCTCATCTAGACCGTCAAACATTGGAATTGGGCAGTTCCCAATCATATTCCTTAACTTGCAATCATGGCATCCATTTGGCATCTCCATCTGTACTACTACACTCATATTCTACTCCTTTCCGCGGGGACGATAGTCTGCGTTTCGTTAAACGCCGTGACAAAGCCGTTTGTTTCGGCAATATGTTCAATTAGTTTGGCTCTCAATATTTCTGCATCTACCAGCGACCCATGCCCTTCTGGAAGTTGGCAGATAATAGGGCAATTCGGCATTCTCTTTTCACGGATTGGAAAATTGTAGCCTCGCTGTTCTCCCGATATGCGGCATCTCGGATAATCACCATAATCATCAAGACATGGACATACATCACAGCTCTGCGGCGTATCCATCCGCACTACGCACTCGCTCATTCCTGAACCTCCGCACAAATTTTCAAAAAATCCGGTCTAACCTTATCTCTGATTTCTTCCAACATATCATCATTTGCAAGTTCATGCGTCCAAATCGGACGACCCAACTTCTTTTCTATATATTCATGCACGTCCGCGAAATTACACATACAATATCCAGTATATGCACTTACGATAATTGCTTCTTGTTTTGTCATTCCTGCACCTCATTTTCTATCAAACCATTGTAAAAAAGTACCAACTCTGCAAACTCTGCACAAGATAACCCGAATACCTCAAAATACGAATAGTAATAACAAATATCTATCTGTAACTCACCGTCATCATATATGGTGTCCATTTGATCCCCAACAATATTACGTGAGTTAAAAATTCCACAATCCCCGTACTTGTATAGTACTTTTATTATTTCCTTTGCGGTTTCAAGTTTGCTCATGCTTTTACCTCATAAATATCTTCTATCGTCGGCCTCCCAATTTCAATACCAGCATAAATATACTTATTAGCATCAATATCGTCGTGAGCGGCCTCAATCAAGTCCATAAGAAAATAAAAATAATTTTCTGCGTAACGAGCTTCTTCGACTTCTTGACGCCATTCTGCAATTTCATCCCTATACGTTTCTATTTGTTCTAACTTTTCTTCTACAGAATTATTAAAACCCTTTACTTCCTCAATACGATCTTTAAGGATTTCAATATAACCACGGGCATCAATACTACGTTTATGAGCACGAGTTTGTGCTGCGTGTAAATTATCCAATGTAAGTGGAATAATTTTTTCCCAGGGAACATTAGCACAATCTATCATAGTAGGATAGATAATAGAATTACGGCTAAAATCACCAAGGGGAATAAAATCATCCCCATGACGAACAAAAAAATCTATATATGCGCTCATATATTCTTTACCTCTTTCCAATTATTATGTTCAATTATCCTACGCATATTCTCAACACCAACTGGATTTTGAGAATGAATATGAAAGAAATACCCAGTATCGACAATACCTTCCTCTTCAAGCCAATCCAAAAGCTTAATATAGTCTCCGCCATCTCGCGCGAAATCACCAGCATCATGGTCAAGACTAATCAAAATGGTATCATCGTTCATTTGGTGCTCATACCAATGAATTGCAACCTTTGCTTGATGTACAGACCGCACAACAATCCACTCACCACAACAAGACGGCTCACGCACATCATCAATCCAGAGCTTCATCATTGGCTTTCTCCTCTTTATTATTTATTATTTCTTGTAACACTTCATTCAGCTCAGCAATTTCATATGGTTCTAAAAAACTTTCTAAAGCTAATAATTTAAATATTATTTTATTTATTTCCATATGACCTCACTTATTGAACCAGATTACATAAGCAGCTTCTTCCGGAATAGGTTTTCCTTCCCATACGCCGCAAAGTTCATTACCAAATTTGTCCACAACAACACCATCACCGTCATAACTAGTAAAACCACCGGTATTTACCTCATCGCAAAAATCATCTACGGACATACAATCTCCAAATCCATATTTTGCAACAATTGCCATACGTCGTGCGCATTCTTGCGCCTTTAGGCTGGGTCCATCATTAGGATTATCACCTTCATCTTCGTAAAACTGATAAATAACATAGGCCATTTCTTCAATCATAAAATCATTAATCCAGAGTCTCATACTTTTTCCTTTCTTAGCTCAAAACCCAATTAATAGCTTCTTCACCATTAAGTTCACAAATAAATTTATCATTTTCATAACATTTACAAGTAGGAAAGAGAGTGTCAACATTCTTTGTGACCCTAACAATCATCCGCCCATTCTCATCATTAAGAATCCAATCACCAAAGCTACCAAAACGAATGTAATTAAAAGCGGTATTAAAATTAGTCATATTACTCTATTCCTTTCCCATTCTTTCTATAATAATTATATCATAAATTTTAAAAAAAGTCAAAAAATAAGAGCCCTTTTTAGGACTCTTAAAAAATTATTCATTACCATTTTCTTCGGCATTGGCTTCTTCTGAAGGATTAGCGTCATTATATAACTGCCAAAAAATATTAGGATTTAAAGTACCAATAACAGACTAAGACTTCTTAAAATAACCCGCAAAAATTTCTGCGGCAGAAGGCCCAGCATTTACATTATCTGCCATATCTATTTACCTCCTATAAGTTTCCTAAATTATAAGTAAGAAAATAGATAAAAGAATATATTATTATTGGTGATACTTTAAAAGATAATTATTACTCACTGCTTTAAACGACCGCACGCCATCTAAAGAACGAAGTACAAATCCCTCACGAGGGAGTCCATCAATTACAGAATTACCATCAGCCATTTCAAGAAGTTTTTCTACAGTTAAACCATCAAAAGTTATAGTATTAAGGATAGGAACGCAAGGAACATCACAAATATTTCCAAGCTCATATACCATTTCTTTAGTTCCAAGACGCCCTTTATCAGAAGTAATAAGGTTAAATATTGCAAACTCATGGCCCTTAAGAGAATAATTTCTCTTTTGGATTCCCTCGCCATAGGTCTCGCCTTGAATAGTTACCCATTCTGCGTTAGGAAATCTATCAAGAAGCTTAGATAATACATCATAAATATTATATTTCTTTGCCATTTCCCAATAAACATTAGTATCATAATAACAAGGCTTATCTACTGTATCAAAACATACGTTGCGCGAGCACACATACATCTTATTCTTACCGAACTTGCCGCGCTTCATGGTAAAGGTAGTCGAAGTTCCATCAATCTTTTCAGTAACAATCCATTCTCCCTTATCTTCAAGAATCCAAGGCATATTCTGCACTCGCTCTTCATCGGTCTTTTGAACCCACGAAGGCCACCCATCCTTCTTATCTCTCTTCTTTCCGAAGAAAAAGAACATAAGCTTGCGGCCCCACTCACGCCGCATCAACCAGCGCGCCCACTTCT
>JAEEGL011305742.1_pt1 | contig 68864 bp, 48 predicted proteins | sample 9134231 | NCBI WGS metagenome assembly JAEEGL01 (sample SAMN16246548, study PRJNA631951) | gut metagenome | biome: gut microbiome; feature: rumen; material: fiber-attached | host: Bos | place: Iran: Karaj | collected 2018-10 | reverse complement strand
GAAACTTAAGGAAGATCATGGTATACCCATGACGAGGGAGATAGGGAAGGAGGTGCCGGAAGTGTGCACGTACGCAGAAGCAATGGTATTAAAAGGAATAAAACAGGAAAGAGATAATACGAAAAGAGAGAAGCAGAGAGCCGATGCTGCAGAAGCTAGGATAAGGGAGCTTGAGGCTCAGTTGGCTGCGTCAGGAAAGAAAAACAAAAAATGATCTTTTTATCCGCCCCGAGAAATCGGGGCATTTTTATATATATCAACCAATATAGAAATTATTATTTTATTGTTATTACGAAAACAAGTATATAGTGTCATCATGAGCGTCAGCGAAGGATCTTTTAACATAACGTTATATATCATTATACAAAAGTCCATAAAAACAACCCTTTTTAGCATATAAATAGTATGAAATATTACTCAAAATCTACTTTTTTAACTTTTTTTGTTGGATTTTTGGAATTTTTCCCAAAAACGGACTCTTTATATATGAAAGACCCATGAAGGGAGGGAAAACTCATGATGCAAAATGAAGAACGGATAAAAGAGATGCATCTGCGAGCCCGGCAGATAAAAAGAAAAAATGACATGATCCGTACGGCTGTATACGGAGTAACATCACTTATGCTGATGGTAACTCTTATTGCATTAACGATTACGCAGGGCAGTTCACTAAACAGCATGGACACAGGACAGTTCACCGGAACCTCGATGCTTGATGCAAGTGTCGGCGGATATGTGCTGGTAGCACTGATATCGTTTGCAGTCGCCGTAGCAGTAACACTGCTATGCATAAGATGGAAGCAGAATGTCAATCAGAGGGACGGTTCTGTGATTGAAAATGAAAACAAATAATAGGCAAAAGGAGAAAGAAGATGAAAATGAGCAACAAAAAATCCCTTGAAAACAAATGCCTTAGAGCAAATCGCAGGGGGTATAGGAAAAGAGTATTAGCTTTAATTCTGAGTGTGATCATGACTATTTGTCTGGTTCCTGTTATGGGAAAGACAACAGAGGTTCAGGCTTCTGATACTATAACCGGAAGCGGCACACAAGATGATCCGTATGTGCTCTATAAAGCGGAGCACTTGAAATGGTTAAGCGACAGGGTGCATTACAATTATACTGAAGAAAACAATGGTTTTGAAGGAAAATACATACGTCTTGGAAGTGATATCGATATTTCAGGTTACAGTAACTGGACACCTATAGGTTTTCCTTTGGAAGAATCTGCAAATGTTGTAGATACACATAGTGAATTCCGTGGGAATTTTGATGGATATGGTTATAAGATTACAGGCTTAACGGTGAACAATCCCACTAAAAATGAACTGGGCCTTTTTGGTATAATTGGAAATACCGGATCTGTAAGAAATCTTACTGTTGAGAATGCAACAATCAATGGAAATGAGAAAGTCGGCATTGTTGCCGGAAATTGTTATGGTATAATAGAAAACTGTACAGTTTCCGGAACCGTAACCGGAAAAAAGTATACCGGAGGTATAGTTGGATATCTGCCGTTTACTTCAATGTCACAATACTATATGGTTGCAGGGTATTCAAAAGTCAATGAGTTGTCAAACTGCCTGAGTAAAGCTGTTATAAACGGTGGAGAGCAGACAGGAGGTATCGCAGGATACAGCAGAAGGATAATCCAAAGCTGTACGAATGATGGAAGCGTTACCGGAACAGGTATATATACCGGGGGTATAGTAGGTTATAATGAAGGTGTAGTAAATAATTGCGTTAATTCGGAAAACGGAAGCTTAAGCGGTATAGAATACATAGGTGGAATAACCGGTTCTAACCAATTCGAGATAACTGATTGTACAAACAGTGCCGAAGTAAGTAGTAATAAATCATTAAAAGGCGGTATATCAGGGCTAAGTGCCGGTATTATCAGAGGGTGCCTTAATACAGGTAAGATAAGCGGAAATGCTGCAGAAAAGGTAGGTGGTATTACCGGTTTTCTTGATGGTGGAAATTCAAGTTTGGTATCTTCTATGCTTACACAGATAGATTATTATATTATGAGCTGTACTAACTGGGGGGAAATATCCACAGGCGGAAATAATAATGGCGGTATTGCCGGTTATGTATCTAATGCTGATCTATCCGGATGCAATGTGAGTATATCTGATTGTGTAAATACTGGCGACGTTAGTAATGGCGTAAATAAGCAGAATCGTGGTGGTATTGTTGGTTATGCCCAAGATGTGAATATAATTAGTTGTACAAACTGGGGTCATATTGAAGCATCTAAAGATTTGGGTGGAATAGTTGGGGAGTGTCTTAACTGTATAACCATCGATAACTGTTTAAATAAGGGAGAAGTTGAGCAAAAAGAAACAGGAAAATACATAAATGGTTGTGGCGGTATAATTGGTAATTATGGTGGAAATCATTGGACTTATTCGACTATAATTAAAGAAACATTTACTGTTTCGAACTGTACTAATGCAGGAAAAATAACAGTAATGTCTGATTGTGGAGCGATAGGAGGTATCATAGGTAAAACTTCATTTCCGAAAGAAAATGCTGGCTTTAAAGTTTTGATTACAAAGTGTTCAAATTTATCTGATATTTTTAACGGATATACACAGATTGGCGGTATTGTAGGAGAGATAAAAAGAATTGATTCAGATATCCTTATTGAATTGTGTTTGAATAATGGCGAAATAAGAACATACGATGCTTTTGCCGGCGGTATTTGCGGATATTCAGAAGGCTCTCTGACTATTAGAGAGTGCAGAAATGATAAAGATATACGTTTTGTTGAAAGCGATTATTATGAATATGTTCCTTTTGGATTGTTTTTGGGAGGAATTTTAGGGTATGGTGATAAAACGACCATAAAACATTCTGTAAATTATGGTAACATTTATGGGAAGAATTATTCGGGTGGAATATGCGGGTATTCTACGAACGGTTATATAGATAGATGTTTTAATTTAGGTTATATCGAAGCTACCGGTACAAAAAGCTATTTAAAACAAGAGGTAACAATAGATGATAATGAAATAGTAATACCTTATATTCCGTGGTTTTGTTCTTATGCCGGCGGAATAGCAGGTTATGTATATGATGACAGTATAACCAGATGCGGAAACAAAGGGAAAGTAGTATCAAGCGGTAATATGGCAGGAGGAATTGTTGGAAAACTTGATGGTCATGACGGAGATGTTGGATTAATTAATTATAAATATGACGAAAACGGACTTAGGGTAGAAGATCCGGATAAACGTGAGTATAGTCCGAATTTTGGAGGCGGTTTAGTAAAAATTTGTTATAATAGAGGAGAGATTGTAGGAAACGATTATGTCGGTGGGTTGATTGGACAAATGAATTTCTGGTCGCAAGTATTAAGCTGTTACAATTACAGTGAGGCACCGAAAGCACTTAACGGAGAAAATGTTGGAAAACTGATTGGAGATTATACTCCTAAAAATATATATTTGGATCAAAAATGGTCTGTATATAAAATGGATGTGACTTGGATCAGGAAATGTATATATACAAATGGCATGTATGATCCTGTTGGATGGGATAAGACAAATACCAAAATCTATTGTCCGCTTGGGGCTAATATGGGTTTCTATATGTGTTCTGATTATCATTATTTTACAAATAGTGCTATGAGGAAACAGTCAAGTTTACGTGAATATTTGCCTTTTTATTACGGTGAGATATCAGTTGATAACCCCATGGCCCAATACGTAATTGGAGATGATGATGCGCCGACAATTTATAAAGAGGATTTAGTCTGGAATCTGAGATTAAGCAATACAGCTACGGGAGGTCTCGGTGGATGCGGGGGAAATGGTTCATTAGGAAATACTATCAGGAATATTGATTCGGCTGAAGCTTTCAAAACTTTTGCAAGTGAGGTAAACAATGGAAAGACTTTTGATGGATTTACCATAATTTTACAAAATGACATTGATCTGGGTTCGGATTGGACACCTATAGGTATATTTGATATTTCTAATGAAGCTTTTTATTCTGATGGTGTCAAAGGGAAACCGTTTATGGGAGTTTTCGATGGACAGGGGCATACGGTCAGTGTAACTGTAAATAGTTCTGAAGTTGCCAGCGGTCTTTTTGGATACATATATCATAATAATAATGATAATGGCATAATAAGAAACCTGCAGGTAGTTGGAACTGTCAAAGGTTCCGGAAAGTATGTCGGCGGAATTGTTGGTGTAAATCACGGCGTTGTAAAAAATTGTTCGTTTATTGGAAATGTTGAAAGCACGAATACTGATGAAAATGCTGCCACAGGTGGTATTGTAGGATTAAATGGATATGAATGGTTATGTTATACACAAGACTGCTGCCATTATGGTAAGGTAACAGCAAATGGTGGAGATGTAGGCGGTATAGCCGGAAGGAATTTCTCTACAGGTGCTTGTTTTTCTGTTCTTAAGTTTAATTTTCACGGAAACGGTGATGTTAGCGGAGGGAAATATGCTGGCGGAATAGTCGGAAGAATTGATGGGTTAGATAAAAATGTTTTATATAATATATGTTCTGATGATTATGAACCCGGGCGAGTCCTCGGTAATAGTGGAGATTGGGGTACAAACCATGTAGTTAAGGAGGAAGACTGCTTAGAAGAAAGTATTTATGATGAAAGATGGGATATGAGCTATGAAAGGGGACATAGATGGGGATTCGGAGAAAAATATCCATGTCTTCAGACATTTAATACTCCTGTCATTTTAAAACGTATGCTTTATCCAAATGAAAGCAGGATAGTGTGGATCTCGAAATATGATCCTAAGGTATCATCCGAAATATTTACAGGGGTCAAGGGTGTTATATTTGATGTCTGGAGTACTGAACCGGACGGAATCGGAACTAATTACCAAACAGGTGAGCGGATTAATAATATCGAAAAAACAGATATACTTTATGCCCAGTGGAAATTTAGCAGCTTACCCTTACAGGTTAGCGGAATTGTGGACGCCGAATATACGGGAGAAGCTATAACTCAGCCCGGAATTGTGGTTAAAGCCGGAGATGATGTTCTCGAAAAGGATGTTGATTACAAGGTAAGCTATACGAATAATATAAAACCGGGTAATGCTACTGTGACAGTTGAAGGACTTGGGGCTTTTGAATATTCTTCTCCGGCACAGGAAAACTTTACAATTGAAAAGATCGATCCGCTTATTAAAAAACCGGAAGGCCGATATCTTAAATACAACAATGGTGAAGAACAGGAGCTTTTGTTTGCAGGTGATACTGCCGGCGAGTCGGTTATGCTGTATGCACTTACACAGGATCGTGATATAGAACCCGAAGATGATGCTTACAGTGAAGAAATCCCTAAAGCAAAGAAAATGGGAACATATCACATATATTATAAGATAAAAGGAGACAGTATATATAAAGATGTTGCTCCCCAATATATACAGGCAGGTATATATCTAAATGAAGATCATGACATATATGTGGATGATATTTGTGTTAATGTTGGAGAAACTGTTACTATAGATCCGATAGACTTATATGGGGACTTTAGTATATATACAATATGGGATGGAACTGAAAATATTGCATATCCTAAGAACGAGTTCGCTGATATAGATATGTTTAACAACTATACCGTGACAGGCGTAAAAGAAGGATCATTTAGTGTGCGTATTGATGCCAATATACCTGACGGATATAGAGGATATAAAAAACATTTGATAAATATAACGGTTACTCCAAAGGAAACGCGAAATGATTTCAGATTTGAAAACCGGAAAGTTACCAAGACCTATGCGGATGAAGATTTTACTATTGTTCCAATCTCAGAGTCAGGATATGATCCCTCAGAAGTAACCTATACCAGCAGCGATCCTGATGTAGCAACTGTAGACAGTGCTACCGGACAGATTTCTATCAATAAAGTCGGACATAGCCTTATCAGAGCTACATTAGCTGAGACGGAAACACACGCAAAGGCTGTCACATCTTATCTGTTGATTGTAGATTATTCACAGATAACGATATCGGCCGTTGATCAGAACCTGTTTGTTTATGATAAGGAATATGATTTGGAAGAGCTTGAAGAAGGTAAACAGTATACTGTAACAGGACTTAAAAAGGGAGAAAAGCTTAATGGTACTATAAAGATGAGCTATGAAAAGGATGACGAAGAAATAGTACCTAATACAATGATTCCCGGTTCCTATGATATTGTAATCTCAGGCGGCGTTTCACCGATAAACAATTCTGAAGGATTACGAAGTTACTATAATAATGTTATTCGTAAAAATGGTAAGCTGACTGTTTCTGATTATCCTACATATGCGGTAACAGTAGTAAATGGAGAAGGAAGCAATGATTATAAAGAAGGAGAAATGGTTTGTATTTCTGCTGATGAAAAGGAAAATCAGGAATTTGTAAACTGGACAAGTGATGATGAAATAACATTTAACGATGCAGAAGCTGCCGAAACTTATTTTACAATGCCGGCTAAAGCTGTGACTGTGACTGCAAATTATAAAACAAAATCCGGAGAAACGAATTCGGGTTCAGGTGAGAATACTTCCGGCTCGGGTGAACAGACATCCGGAAGCGGAGAAAAAACTTCCGGCTCAGGAGAGAACACTTCAGGTTCTGGAGAAACTACGTCTGGATCAGGAGAGAATACTTCGGGTTCAGGAGAACAGACCTCCGGAAGCGGCGAAACTACATCAGGCTCGGGCGAGAATACTTCGGGTTCAGGAGAACAGACATCCGGAAGCGGAGAAAATACTTCTGGATCAGGAGAGAACACATCAGGCTCGGGCGAGAATACTTCGGGTTCAGGAGAACAGACATCCGGAAGCGGAGAAAATACTTCCGGATCAGGAGAAAAGACTTCGGGTTCAGGAGACCAGACGTCCGGTAGTGGGGAGAACACTTCAGGTTCTGGAGAAAATACTTCTGGATCAGGCGAGAATACATCGGGTTCAGGAGAACAGACATCCGGAAGCGGAGAGAACACATCAGGCTCGGGCGAGAATACTTCGGGTTCAGGAGAACAGACATCCGGAAGCGGAGAGAACACTTCAGGCTCAGATGAAAACACTTCAAACACGGAGAATAACAACTCCGGTAACGGAGAAAATACTTCTAATAGACCTGCAAATGAGGCTTCGGTAGTTACAGATACTTCTGCAGTTACCGAACCGGAAAAAACAAAAGGTGATAATAGAAAAGATGATGATAAGAAGGATAATGATAAAAATTTGTCACCTACAGCTGTTGTAATAAATAACGATGACGGCAGCATAACCGAGAGAGATGAAACTGTTAATTCAAAAGGTACTGTTAAGGTTATCGAGAAAACAGAAAAACCGGACGGAACAGTTATCATATCTAAAGAGGTAACCTACAAAAATGGTTCCGGTACGTTTAAGCAGGAAACAAAAGGTGGTGATGGCACTTCAAGTACGGTGACAAGTACAAGATCAGCGAATGGTAACGAGAAAACAACTACCAGATCACAGGATACTGAAGGTAATGTTACAATAATCAACGAAACAAAGAAGTATAATGAAAAAACAGGCATAACCACGGATAAAAAGGTTACTTATAATCCGGATAAGACAAAGGAAACAACTGTAAGGAAGACCCAAGAAAACGGTGATTATACCGAAACCTGTACGGTGGTTGATGAAAACGGTACAAAGATAGAGACACATACCACTAAAAGAGTTACTGACGAGAAGACAGGTACTGTTATTGAAACCATAAAGATAAAGAAAGATAATACAACTTATTCAAATACTGTCAAAACAGTATATTCGGATGGCTCGGTATCTAAGATTACTTTAACAGAGACCGGTTTTGACGGATCAAAGACTAAGGCCGAATTCGGTATTGATCAGGAAAGCGGAAATTGTATTATCAGTTCATTTACGACAAGTTCGGAAACAGTGACAATCCCTGACGTAATGGTGGATGCAGATGGTGTTGAACATCCAATTATCTCGATACCCGCAGGGCTGTTCAGTAAAAATGTAACAAGCATCGTTCTTTCGGAAAATATCGAAATAATTGCGAAAAAGGCTTTTGGCGGATTAAAGAATCTTACCAGCATAGTATGTTATCCCGGAACAAAATTTGAGAAGAATTCACTTAACGGGACATCGGAAGAGCTTACTATCATGCTTACTTTCCCTAAGGACAGTACAAAGAAGGAAAGAAGGGCAGCTAAGAAGGCTTTAATGAAGCAGTTAAAGAAGGCAGGCAACAAAAACGCAAAGATAGTTGTAGTTATAAGTGAGTAAAGACATAATATATTAAAGGTTTTATAACGAAAAAAGCAGTTGTAAAAGACTGCTTTTTTTGTAGATTTTGGGACGGTTCTTTTTGACAAATTTCAATAAGAAAACCGTCCCTCTGATTGATTCCTCTGATTGATTTACTTCCAGATAACAATACGGTCCTCAGGTGCAAGATACATACCGTCATCTTCAGTTATCCCATATGTGTCATATATCATATCAAACATCTGAAGCGTAACAGGTTATGGACAAACCGGACGCACCTCGCACGTCACAATTCCGAACAATCATGTTGGCAGTAAGAAGATACTTCACACAACTCTGTTATAACCCCTTGACATGTCGATGCATAGGGGTTATAATGGGGTTATGAAACGAAGACTATGGAGGATATGCCGATGCATGATTTGCTCAAAAAGATTACAGATCTTGAAAATGAAATAGCTTTACTACCTATCGGTTATATTTCACGAAAAACAATAAACGGGAAGGTTAAACATTATCATCAATGGACTGAATCCGGAAAAAAGAAAAGTAAATATATCGATGATATTACAGCTGAAAAGCTGGCTGAACTGATAAATAAGAGAAGACAACTGCAGCAGGAACTAAAAACCGCAAAAGCGCTTCTTCCCCCGAATGAAAACGTATATAACATGGTTCGGGAGAAGGAAACGGAATATAATACTGGGCATATGTTTTGTACCGACGTATTTACCTCTGAACGTCTGAAAATATTTGCTGCTTCGGTTAAGAGTTATAAAAAAAGGAAATGTTATTTGGAGCTTGACAAGTTTCTGCATTCTGATACCGACGGACGGATATTCATTCTTTACGGACTTCGGCGAACAGGAAAAACCACCCTTATAAGGCAGTCCATCCTGTCAATGAATGCATATGATATGTCTAAAACCGCTTTTATACAGGTTAGGCCCAATATTACTCTGGCTGATATCAATAAAGACTTAAGATTTCTGTTAGAGAGAGGATACAAGTATATATTTATCGACGAGGTAACATTGGCTGAGGATTTTATAGAAGGCGCCGCACTTTTCTCCGATATATATGCCACTTCCGGGATGAAGATTGTTTTATCCGGTACCGATTCGCTTGGTTTTCTTTTTTCGGAAAGCGATGAACTGTACGACAGATGCTTTATGCTTCATACTACATTTATTCCATATGCTGAGTTTGAAGAAGTTCTCGGTATATCAGGCATAGACGAATATATAAAGTATGGCGGTACAATGAGCCTTGGCGGAAAGCATTATAATGAGACGTCTACATTTGTCAACAAAACACGTACGGACGAATACATAGACAGTGCCATAGCCCGAAATATACAGCATTCATTAAAGCTATATCAGTACGGCGGACATTTCAGACATTTGGCCGAGCTTTATGAGAAAAATGAATTAACAAGTGCCATCAACAGAGTGGTTGAGGATATCAATCACAGATTCACTATTGAAATACTAACAAGAGAGTTTAAATCAAATGACCTCGGTATTTCAAAAAACAATCTGCGCCGGGACAAAAATAATCCTACCGATATTCTTGATAAAATAGATGTTTCAGCATTTACGGCAGGTCTGAAAAATGCTCTTGAAATATTGAATAAAGATGAAAGGACTGTTGAGATCACAGAAAACCATCGGTCTGAAATAAAGGAATATTTGGATTTGCTGGATCTTACGGTTGATATGCCGACAGAATTTCTTCCCGTAAAAAACGAAAGACTGTATCATACCGTAATAGCGCAGCCCGGATTGCGTTACTCTCAGGCCGAAAGTTTTATAAGGCAGTTGCTTCTTGACAAAGAATTTCAGAACATATCATTTGATGATCGTGAAAGAATAATTGACAGTATATTAAATGAGATAAAAGGACGCATGATGGAAGACATCATTCTTTTGGAAACCAAATTTGCTCATAAGGATAAGCATGTCTTTAAGTTACAGTTTCCTGTAGGCGAGTTTGATATGGTCATAGCAGATCCGAAATCACTTTCCTGTGAGATTTATGAGATAAAACACAGTACTGAAGCTGTGGTACCTCAGCTTAGATTCATATTAGATGAAGAAAAATGTAATGCCACCTCATTCAGGTACGGAAAAATCACTCGTAAAGCTGTTATTTACAGAGGAGAAGAAAAAATAGACGGAGATATATCATATTTGAATGTGGAGGAGTATTTGAAACGGCTATACGTAGAACATTGATTAGGTAATTGAAGAAGTAAATAAAAAATTGACTAAGGAGATCAAAAATGAAAAGAAAAATGAGCACGAAAACAATTGAAAATCAAGGCTCTGGGGCACATCGGATGGGATACCGGAATAGGATAATTTCTTTCATATTGTGCGTGATCATGGCAGTATGTCTGGTGCCGGTTATGGGGAAGACGGAGGAAGTGAATGCGGTTATGCTTCCAGGTGACGGAACTGCCGAAAAACCATATCGAATAAGTAACTATGCACAACTGAAAGAATTTGCAAATATTGTAAATGGACAGAATCAGACAGCATGCGCAATATTGACGGGGGATATATATTGTAGGAATTCGGATTCTGGTAACTATGCTACAGATTGGGTGCCGATAGGAAATTCATCGAGACCATTTAAGGGCGAGTTTTATGGAAATAATAAAAAAATAATCGGACTTAATAATACCGATTCTGGGACTAATAGCGATAACCAGGGATTATTTGGTTATGTAGGCGAAACAGGGAAAGTTTGCGATGTTGGAATTGAAGAAAGTAATATAGTTGGGGTGGATTGTGTTGGTGCCATAGCAGGATGTAATGAGGGACAAATAACAGGCTGTTATAATACAGGAAAAGTTACGGGATCTTTAACTGAAGTTGGAGGAGTGGCAGGATTTAACTGTAAAACTGTAACAGGCTGTTATAATTCAGGTGAAATAACAGGAGGAAAGTATACTGGCGGAGTTATTGGAAATTTTTATGGGACTCCCGATGCAGAAATTATAAATTGTTATAATACAGGAAAAGTTACAGGATCATCAGATTATGTTGGTGGAGTTGCCGGATATGTGAATAAGAAAATAACAACTTGTTATAATACCGGAGCAGTGACAGGTACAGGGGATAATTCACTTGTTGGAGGTATTGCCGGATACTCTTTAGAAGCAACAAATTGTTATAATACCGGAATGATAAAGGGGAAAAAATATGTTGGAGGGGTGGTTGGAGGATCGACCGGATTTGTAAAATCATGTTATAATATTGGAGAAGTGACAGGTACAGATGATAATTCAATTGTTGGAGGTATTGGCGGATACTGTACTGAGTTAACAAAATGTTATAATACCGGAATGATAATGGGAACTCATGCCGGAGGAGTGGTTGGAGAATTTCATAATAGTTATAGTTGTATAGCTACATATTGTTTTTATGACAAATCCTCCAGTATGGTGAGTAAAGCTATAGGTAGTTCGGAATCGGATTCAGGGACCGCCATAGGTCTTACCACAGCACAGATGACAGGTGCTGATGCATTATCATCCACAAATACGAATTTCGATTTTGGTAATGAAGGAAACTCCTGGTTGGTAAAAGCTGACTATTCAAATGGGGACACGACATACTGGTATTACCCTCATTTAAGAGGCTTCAACTTTGGCAGTGAGGGTCAGCAATCAGCTGCTGCAGATATTACTCCTGACGCGTGGCCTGCAAAGATTACAACTACAGTTGAGCCTGCAGGTGCTTTATCGGCAGAATATAACGGAAATGAGCAGACTTTGCCCGGAAATGTGGTACAAAATGCAATTACCGTTCCTACCGGCTTTATTCCAAAATATTGTAAATATACGAATGGCGCTTTTGGTGCAGAAAGCACGGAGGCTCCCACCGTTCCCGGGTTATATAAGGTTATATTATATAAAAATGATGCTGCTGTCGAATCACACTTATTTAAAATCTTAGAGAATGGTACGGATAAAGATTATACAATAGCTTATTATAAAAAGACAGGTACTGATGCTGAAAGTAGAGACCCTGTGTGGTCAACTGATACTGTAACAGTAAAAGATGCAGGGGATTATAAGGCAGTCATTTCCTTTACAGCTAAACCAAATGAAAGTATCTCAAAAGAACTTGAAATAACTCCTAAATCTATAAATGTTAGTGCAAATGCAAATTCAAAGGTATATGGAGAATCTGATCCCACTTTAACATATACCTATGATGTAACAGATCTTATTGGTAGTGATGCTTTAACGGGTAATATTTCCAGGGTTTCGGGAGAAAATGCAGGTCAGTATGATATAGAAAAAAATACTCTGGCTGCAGGTAACAACTATACCATAAACTTTACCGGAGCTAAATTTACTATCAAACCTAAGTCTCTTGGAAGTGATGCGGTAAGGCTCTCAGCAGGAGAGCTTGATTATGCCGGTACTGCAGTGGCTCCGGAAGTCACCGTTTATGACGGAGAATCAGAAGTTCCTGCTTCGGAATATACCGTAAATATTTCTAATAATGTAAATTCCGGAACTGCTACGGTTGAAGTTCTGGATGTTGCTAATGGAAATTATACGGTAAATGGAACAAAAACATTTGATATAAAGAAGGCAAAGGTTAATGTAACCGCACTTCCTCAAACCGTAAAGCAGGACTCTGCTATTTTGACAGGTACGGAGTCGGCAGTTCTCACAGGTGCTGCTTCGGGACATTATTTAAGTTCTGTAATTCTCAACTCAACAAGTACTTCCGCTAAAACGAATGCAGGTACCATTACCGCAAGTTCTGCTGTGATAAAAGACGCAGCAGGAAATGATGTCACCAGGAATTATGATATCTCATATAATACCGGAGTATTGACCGTTATCGGAAAGAAAAGCTATACTATAACCTTTAGAGTAATAAACGGTGCATGGGATGACGGGACAAAAAATGATAAGACCGTGATCCTGACAGGATATGAAGGAGATGGTCTGAAGCTTGCTGGAAACGATATTCCATCTGTTGGAAATAAACCCGATGATAATTATAAGTCAGGAGCATGGGATGTTATTCCGACTTCAGATACTGAGATCACATCAGATGTTACCTATATATACAATTACACAAAGATAGAATATAAGCCAGTTCAGGAAGAAGTTAAGGAGCCGGAGCAAAAGCAATATCCCTATTCGGTTAAGGATGTTTTAGAGAACCAAGACGGGTCGATAACTACCACGACTATCACATATTTTGAAGACGGAAGTATCACCGAGCTTGTGGAAAGAGAGTGGCTTACCGGTAAAAAGAAGGGAAGAAAGAACACAAAAGTAACCGAAAAGGATCCTGATGGTAAAGTCATAAGCATAACAATGGAAACTCTCAGTTTCAGCAAGAAGCAGACCAAGACCGAAACAAAGGATATAAAGAAGGCTGACGGATATACTTTCAGAAGTACCGTAAAAACTTATAAATCAGGAAAGCAGGTGTCTACCGTTACAATAACTTCTGCAGACGGAGTAAAGCAGGAGTATACTGAGAAAAAGTACCCTGACGGCCCAATGACAAGAAAGACAAAGGACACGACTGCTGACGGTAAGATTTCGTTTACCATCACCACTGTGGCACTTGATGAGAGTAGTTCATCCTCCGGAGAGCCTTTAGAGAATAATAAGAAGCTTGTTGAAACAGTTACGAAGTATAAGGTGACCGGTAAGAACACTATCAAGCTTACGAGCCTCAAGACTGACGGTGATAAAGTGATCATCCCAAAGACCATATCCTTCGACGGCAAGAAATATACCGTTGCTGCATTGGGAAAGAAAATGTTTAAGAAAGCTGAAGGCATTAAGGAAATCTATATCTACTCGGAAGGTCTTAAGAAGATCTACGCCGGTGCTTTCACAGGCGTTCCAGCAGATGTTAAGTTCTATATCAAGGCAACTGCCACAAACTGCAAGAAAATAGTCCGTATGATCAAGAAGTCAGGATTTGGAAAGGTGGATTATACTAAGATCTGAATCTAAGTTCAAAAAGTCAGAAAGCCCGGGGACGGTGTTGTCTCCGGGCTTTTATAAGCTTATAAATCTGAGAAAAGATAAGTATAAATAAACAAATGCCGCCCCGAGCAATCGGGGCGTTTTTCAAATATTTACTTGACAAACCATGGTCTGGGTTGTATGATAAAATCGTCATAGAGCAATGAGTAAAGATTTGAATATATATTTAGAGTAGACTTTTTTTATTAATGTGTGAATGATTTAGCTTAGGGATTATATTATTGACTTATCTTCAAATTCACTCTTGCTTTTTCCAAAAAACAAAGCAGGAGTGGTCATATCTCCTGTATGTTGCGCGAGTACTATCATTAACGATAGGCTTATAACTTAATGCAGAAAATTCTGCACTGTCATTTCAGGAGGTATTAATGGAGAAAGATTACAAGCATACCATGGAGTATTGCGGAGACTGGAAGAAAAACACCGGAACCTTAGGCTTCAAAATGAACAATGATTATTTGTTCAGGGCTCTTTTGCAGAGCGACGAGGAAACTCTGAAGTATATTATTGCTTCAGCCATGGGGATAGACGTCAGGGAGATTCGGGACATCCTGGTAACAAATCCTATTTTATTGGGTGATACCGTAGATGATAAGGAGTTGCACCTTGATGTAAAAACACAGGTAGAGTACGAAAAGGATAAAATCAAGGTGATCAATCTTGAAATGCAGCTTGTACGGCATGAAGGCTGGATTGAGAGAAGCGTTCAGTACGTATGCAGAGCTTTTGACAGCCTGGTGCATGGGAATAAATATGCCGAAGCATGCGGAGTATGGCAGATTTCATTTTGTGACTTTACACTTTTTACCGAATCACCTGCATTTCTATCAGATTATATGCTGATAAATACTAAGGATATACGGCAGATTTATACAGATAAGATAAGGATATCTAATATAAATCTTAAAGCTATAGATCTTGCCACGGACGAAGACAAGAGAAGCGGGCTTGTAGTATGGGCCAGATTGTTTAAAGCGGAAAGCTGGGAGGAACTGATTATGTTAGCAAATGAAAATCCGGTAGTAGACCAGACAGTATCAAGCGTATGGCAGCTCTCACAGGACAGGGCAATAAGGGAACAGATGCAGAGACGTGAAGAAAATGAGTATTTCTGGGAAAGTACCTTGGAAAGCATGCGCAGAAAAGTAGAGGAAGCTGAGAGGGAAGCTGAGGAAAGAATAAAAGAGGCTGAGAAGAAAGCCGAGGAAACAATAAAAGTGGCTGAGAAGAAAGCAAAGGAAACTGAGAAAAAAGCAAAGGAAGCTTCAAAGGAAGCAGTAAGGAAAGCTGTTGCAGAGAAAAATCTTGAAATAGAAGAACTAAAGAAAAGAATTAGAGAGCTTGAAAACAGATAATCTTTAGACAGTATATGAGAGTGACCAATAATGTGAGAATCCCCGGTGTTAAGGAGCATCGGGGATTTTATATTTGTCTCTGTAATGGCTTGGAGACATGCCGGTTATCTTTTTGAAACTCTTAAAGAAATATGCATAGCTGGAATACCCCAGAGATTCCTGAACCTCGGAAACAGTACTGCCGTTTCTGAGCATAGTTTCTGCAACGCTTATTTTTTGCAATAAAATATATCTTCCTATCGATATGTGCATACGGTTTTTAAAAAGCCGTGCCAGATAATCCGGATTCAGATAGAAATGCTCAGAGATATCCGGTATGGTGATATTTTCATTTAAATGATCATGCAGGAAACCGATGATGTCATTTACTCTTTTTTGAGATGGTGATATCGGGAGTTCCTGCTTTTTCTTTAGATTAAATTTCCGTGTCATCGAATGAATCAAAGAAAATGTGTCCAGAAAAGCGGACAATGCTTCTATGGAGTTTTTTTCTTTAAATGTCAGCAGATTGTCAAACTTTTCCTTTAATTCTGTTTTCCTTTTTTCATCAGGTTGAATTATCAGCGGTGTAGGCGCGTCTTTAAGATAAGAAAAATCTTTTGCTCCTTCACAAAAGACAGAGTCCAGCCATTGAGTATTTATACTGAAGATATAGCGTTCATATATTTTACCTACTTCATGATAAAGCTGATGAGTGCAAAAAGTGGGTATCACAAGAAGCGTCCCGGACTTAACTTCCAAAACCTTATCATTTAACAGGACATCCGGCAGGTCGGTAAGAGTATAATATAACTCGGCTGCATTATGTGAATGCGGTCCCACAGGATGATCGGTGGATTCTTTTCTATATACCATGTCGTAAGGCGGTGCTACGGGGAACATGGTAGTTGTTATCTGGTTATGTGACATATGAGCCTCCGTTAAATTTCATGTTCGAGTTTGTATCATTCTGAGTGAAGCGAAGAGTTTCATAATTGTGTCATTCTGAGCGAAGCGAAGAATCTTATGTTTAAAGATCCTTCGCTAACGCTTAGGATGACAAGCATAGTAAGATCCTTCGCTAACGCTCAGGTTGACATATAAAAAGGTCTGGATATTACATAAAAAAAGTATTATATGTCTATATTAATACTTTTCGGAATAAATTACAATAGTTTTAATGAAAATAATGAGAAAAGGAGAGACAAAATGGACGAGGTTAGAATAGGTATTATAGGCATTGGTGGAATGGGAAGCGGACATGCCAAAAATATTGCGGACGGAATGGTTCCAAAACTGAGGCTTACCGCTGTGGCTGACATAAACAATGATAGACTCATCTGGGCGAAAGAAAATCTGCCGGCTGGAGTCAAGCGCTTTTCTGATGGAAGGAAACTCATTGATTCTAAAGAATGTGACGCGGTACTTATTGCCACACCGCATTATTTTCACCCTGAGTTTGTTATATATGCGCTGCAGAACGGCTTGCATGCAATAAGCGAAAAGCCTGCGGGCGTATATTCAAAGCAGGTAAGGGAGATGAATGATATAGCCGCAAAGAGTAACAAGGTATTTGCGATTATGTTTAATCAGCGTACCAATTGTGTATACAGAAAGCTTCATGAGATGATCGAGAGCGGTGAACTTGGAGCATTAAAGCGCGTAAACTGGATAATAACCGATTGGTACAGAACGCAGAGTTATTACGATGCAGCCGGATGGAAAGCGACATGGGACGGCGAAGGCGGAGGAGTATTGCTTAATCAGTGCCCGCACCAGTTGGATCTTCTTCAATGGCTGTGCGGCATGCCGGTAAGAGTAAGGGCATTCTGTCACGAAGCAAAATGGCATGATATAGAGGTTGAGGATGATGTGACCGCATATATGGAGTTTGCAAACGGAGCAACCGGAGTATTTGTTACCACTACAGGTGATGCTCCCGGTACAAACCGCCTGGAGCTGACTTTTGAAATGGGTAAAATAGTCTGCGAACATAATAAACTGATATTTGATAAGTTAGCTGTGAATGAAAGGGAATTTTGCAGGACTGCGGAAAACGGATTCGCTCAGCCGGAAAGAGAACAGATCGAGGTTGAAACAGACGGTCAAAATGAGCAGCATATCGGAGTATTAAAGGCTTTTGTCGACAGGATATTGTACGGCGGAAAGCTTACAGCCGAAGGCAGTGAAGGAATAAACGGACTTATCCTTTCCAATGCGATGTTTTTATCGTCGTGGCTTGACAAAACTATAGAAATACCGTTTGATGAGGATCTTTTCCTTGAGGAGCTGAATAAGCGCAGGAAAACGTCAAAGAAAAAGGTTGGCAGCGGAAAAGTTTTCAACACGGAGGGAACATACTGATGAACAGAGAATATAAGATAACGGGATTCGCGGATGAGATAGACGGACAGCTTGATGTCCAGATTTCGAGCCTGAAAAAGTTAAACATAAAATTTGTTGAGATGCGTGGTGTGGATGGAAATAACCTGATATATCATGATAATGCCAAGGTTAATGAGATAAAGCGCAAATTGAATGATGCCGGCATTTCTTTGTCGGAACTTGGTACGCCTTTGGGAAAGATCGGTATTACCGACAGCTTTGATAAGCACTTTGAGGAGTTTAAGCGTGCTGTGGAGATAGCACATATGATGAACACGAAAAATATCAGGATGTTCAGTTTTTATATCCCCGGGGACAGTGTGGAAAGCAGAGCAAAGTATAGAAACGAAGTCTTTGACAGGATAGGAAGGTTTGTTGATTATGCAAGAGGAAATGATGTAATCTTACTTCATGAAAATGAGAAAGGGATATATGGCGAGAAAGCACCCGAATGTAGAGAGTTGATGGATGAATTCGGATGTGAATGTTTTAAGGCAATATTTGATTTTGCAAATTTTGTTCAGGCCGATCAGGATACGCTTGAAGCTTATAGATTGATGAAGGATTATATCGCATATATACATATCAAGGATGCTTTAAGGGGAAGCGGCAAGGTGGTTCCTGTAGGCTACGGCGACGGAAATGTAAAGGAAATACTTGATGACCTGTTTACAAACGGATTTGACGGTTTCCTTTCTTTGGAGCCACATCTCTTTGATTTCTCGGGACTTGCTGAGCTGGAGAAGGGCGGCAATAAAACAGTGATAAATGAACAAAAGAAGCTTACGGGCTTTGAAGCATTTTCGCTGGCATACGATTCATTGAAAAAAATTCTGGGGTGACAGTTATGAAGGTCGGTATCATCGGATGCGGTAATATAGTAAAGGTTCACGCATGGGCTATAGGCGGCAGAGCTTTTGTTACATGGCGGCGGGATGAAGATTATTATTTGAGCAGTGACTGGAAGGGTTATCTTTCCACCGAAGGTGGCGGGGCATTGATAAATCAGTCGATACATACGCTTGATCTGCTCTTAAGATATCTCGGTGAGCCGGAAGAGGTTAAAGGCTCGGTACATTGTCATCATCTGCGTGAGATTGAGGTTGAGGATACGGTTGAAGCCTGGATGTCATTCCCCGATGGTAAGAGAGCGTGCTTTTATGCTTCAAACGGGTATTCGGATGATGCTCCCGTCATCCTTGAAATACAGGGAGATAAAGGCAGGATAATGTTAAACGGGCCGGATGTCTTCATATGGAACGATGCGGCACAATGCGAGATTATCAGATGCGAAGAACAAAGCGGTATAGGCAAAGGTTACTGGGGCAGCGGCCACAAAGCATGCATAGAGGATTTTTACAGTTGCCTGATGAATCACAAAGCATATATTAACAATCTGCAAAGCGTAGAAAACACATTTTCGGTTGTAATGAAGATATATGATCGAAAATAAAAAAGTTGCATATGTTTGAGATATATGTTATTCTGTCAATCGAATGAATGATTCAAATGACGTAAGCAAGTGTCATTCTGAGTGAAGCAAAGAAACTTTTTTTATTAACAGAAGGGATAAATCAGATGGAAATATGGGATTTATATGACAGAAATGACAATAAGACAGGAAAAACTTGGGAGAGACTTCCGGGAAATGTGAAGGTTATACCAGACGGGCTGTATCATATGCTCTGCGATATTCTGGTTCAGCACGTAGATGGGACTTATCTCTTGACAAAACGTCATCCGGGAAAGGATGTATATCCGGGGTATTGGGAAGCAAGCGCAGGAGGCTCGGCTTTGACAGGTGAATCACCGATAGAGTGCGCAAAAAGAGAACTGTTTGAAGAAACCGGTATAATGGCGGAAGATAAGGATTTTCAATTTATAAGTCATGTATTTAGGGATAAAAACCACAGTATGTATTATTCTTATCTGGTAGTGACTGACTGCGACAAGGATTCCATCGTGCTTCAGGAAGGTGAAACCACAGAGTACAAGTGGGTTGACACGGCAGGACTATTGGAATATGTCGATTCCGATCTAGCAATAAAAACTCATAATGACAGGTATAAAGAGTTTTTCGATAATCTTAGGAATAAAGAAAATAAAAGATGTTAATATAGTGCAGACTCCAGTTATCGGGTATATTAGGGATAATTGGAGTTTTTCTATCGAAATAAAATTATTAAAAATGCATATATGAAAAAAGTTCGAGATAATTGGAATTATCGCGACGAAATCAGCTTAAAACTCCAATTATAAGAAAAAAGTTGCATATATTTGGAATTTGTGATATTCTATATGTGAAAGTATATAACAAAACAGAAGATATCCCCCACCTCTTAGCGTAGCGAAGGTGGGGGGAAATCTTCGTTTCAGGCGGGGTTCAAGCCCCGACTGAAATAAGATGCGGAGGTGGTAGATTGAAAATTATTGGGCGCAGAGAAGAAATATATGAGTTAGAAAGATGTGAAAAGTCAAATAAATCGGAACTTGTTTGTGTTTATGGGCGAAGACGTGTAGGAAAGACATATTTGGTAGAACAGACATTTACAGATTATTTCGCTTTTAGGGCGACAGGAGTTGAAACCGGAAATACACGTACTCAGCTTAAAGCGTTTGGTCAAAGACTTAAGGATTGTGGAGACGATGAGCGTAAAATTCCTAAGGATTGGTTTGAGGCTTTTTCTAGATTGGAAAAAGTTTTAAAAAAAGAAACAATTAGAAGATCTGCTCATGGCAAAATAATAGTGTTTTTTGATGAATTTCCATGGTTAGCTACGGCAAAATCTGATTTTCTAGTAGCATTTGAAGAGTTTTGGAACAGATGTGGTACTGTGAGCCGTGACTATATGTTTATAATCTGCGGTAGTGCTACGTCATGGATTATAAAAAACATTATATCGAACACCGGTAGTTTATATAACAGGGTAACATGCCAGTTGTTCTTAAAACCGTTCTCTTTGCGAGAAACTGAGATGATGTTCAATGATCTTGATTTTGGATGGTCCAGGAAACAGATTGTTGACTGTCAGATGATATTTGGAGGTTTACCATATTTTTACAGCCTTATGAATCCCAATGAAAGCCTGACTTGGAATATAAAAAAGCTTTGTTTTGAAGAACATGCAATCCTAAAGGATGAATCTAAGAAGCTTTTGGAAGCAACATTAAAAAAATCTCCGGTATACAATAGGATAATGGAGTATCTTTCAGATTTCCAATATGGTACACTAAAGACTTCGTGTCAGGAAGCTTTGGAGATTCCTACGGGAACATACGTAAGGGCGATAGAGGAGTTAACCAGGTGTGGATATGTACATGAATATAAAGATCCTTATATGAGCGGACATCCGTTAAAGATTCAACTTATAGATCCATTTTTACTATTCCATTACAAATTCCTGTCAGGGGATAATAGGGAAATCTATAAGGATTTTAATGACTATAAAAAAGATATGGGCAGGTATATGAACTGGAGAGGTCATTCGTTTGAGATATTATGCATGTATCATATAAGTCAGATAAAGAAGGCACTGGGAATATCGGGAGTTCATACTACAGAGTACCCTTGGGTAAGTGAAACAAAGAAAGATGGAGCTCAGATTGATTTAGTTATTGACCGTGATGATGGTATAACAAATATATGTGAAGCTAAATATACAGATACTCCGTTTTCTATTAGTGCAGATTATGAAATAAACCTTTTAAACAAGATGGAAAGATTTAGGCAGGAAACCAGAAACAAAAAGGCCTTAAAACTTGTTTTGATAAGTGCTTCAGGTGTATCCGGAACTGCACATACCGACCATGTTTCAAGGGTCCTGACGCTGGATGATTTGTTTGAGTAAATGGAAAAATCAATCAGAGGAACGGTTCTCTGATTGAAAAAAGTTGTTGACAAACGGTAATTTTTGTGTTTATAATAGCATAATTCATTTTGCTAATTTGATAATATGGTAGCACATTAACGTGCTAAAGTAAAAAGTACAGCAGAAAGGATACAATAATGACAAACAGATTATTTACGACTCCCGAAGGTGTAAGGGACATATATAACGGTGAGTGTGCGGTAAAAATCGACCTGCAGAATAAGCTGAGGGACAGGATGCATCTTTACGGCTTTGAGGATATAGAGACTCCGACCTTCGAATATTTCGACATATTCAGCGAGGAAAGAGGTACGGTTAAGGCTAAGAACATGTACAAGTTCTTCGACCGCGACGGCAATACGCTTGTACTTCGTCCCGATATGACACCTTCTATAGCAAGATGTGCATCGAAATACTTTAAGAACGAAACCGGAGCTATACGTCTCTGCTACTGCGGACATACATTTGTTAACAACTCCGAGTACCAGGGAAAACAGAAGGAAGTAACACAGCTCGGTTGTGAGCTTATAAACGATCCTTCGGTCATTGCGGATGCAGAGATGCTTGCGGTAACAATAGACTGTCTGCTCGCAGCCGGTCTTGAGGAGTTTAGACTTGATGTAGGAGATATAAGATTTTTCAAAGCTCTTGTTGCTGAAGCGGGACTTGACGAAGATAAGATTCATCAGCTCAGGCATTTTATCATCGACAAAAACACTTTCGGTATAGAAGATCTGTTAAAGGAAGAAAACGTAAGCGATGAATTAAAGCAGGTATTTGCCACACTTCCGAAGATGTTCGGCGGAGCGGAAAGCCTGGACAGCATCGGCAAGGTTACAACGAACAAGGATGCGCTGGCAGCTATTGAGCATTTAAAGGAATTAAGGGAACTGATGAAAGCTTACGGCTATGAGAAGTATATCGGTTATGACCTCGGAATGTTAAATAAATACAGATATTATACAGGTATAATTTTTAACGTATTCACCTATGACATAGGCGAGCCTGTGGCATCCGGCGGAAGATATGACAGTCTGGTAGGTCAGTTTGGTAAAGAAGCTGCGGCAGTAGGTATGGCGATAATAGTCGACAAGCTTCAGATAGCGCTTTCAAGGCAGGGACTTATACCCGAAAAATTGAAGGACATAAAAGACATAAAGACGGAGAATGACGCCGTAAATGCAATAAAGAAGGCTGTTGAACTGAGAAAAGCAGGACAGCCCTGCAGGATATTGGCGGACTAGGGAAGGTGATCGTATGAGATTTATTACTATAGCCCTTGCAAAGGGGCGTTTGGCTAAACAGTCAATGAAAATATTAAATCAGCTCGGGATACATTGTGACGAGATGGACGATCCCGATTCGAGAAAGCTGATATTTGAGGATAAGGAACACGGGTTCAGATTTTTCCTTGCAAAAGCAACAGATGTTCCGACTTACGTTGAGTACGGTGCGGCAGATATCGGTATCGTAGGCAAGGATACCATTGTTGAGGAGGGCAGAAGCCTCTATGAGGTACTTGACCTGAAGCTCGGGAAATGCAGGATGTGCGTTGCGGGGCCTCAGAGTGCTACTGAGCTCTTAAATAACGGTTCACCGATAAGAGTTGCTACCAAGTATCCGAAGATAGCCAAGGAATATTTCCTCAACAAGAAGCACCAGACCGCGGACATTATTAAGCTGAACGGCTCGGTAGAGCTTGCACCGATCGTAGGGCTTTCAGAAGTTATAGTCGATATAGTTGAGACCGGATCTACCTTAAGGGAAAACGGACTTGCAGTCTTAGAGGAGATAATGCCTCTTTCGGCGAGAGTAGTTGTGAACAAGGTTAGCATGAAGATGGAACAGGAAAGAGTTTCACAGCTTATAAATGATATGAGAGCAATCGTAGAAGCAAAAGAGGCATGAATGATATACTGAAACAACAGATGATTTTGGATTTACAGGTTTAAGATAAGACCGGAAAGGAAAGATATATGAAGATAGTTAAGCTTGACGCAGAATCAAAGAAGGATCTTTTGGTTAAATTATTAAAAAGAAGCCCTTCACAGTATACAGAGTATGAGAACACAGTAGCTCAGATCATCGAAAACATCAGGGCAGGTAAGGACAGGGCTTTGTTTGACTATACAAGCCAGTTTGATAAATGTGATATAACAGCTGAAAACATAGAGGTTACAGAAGAAGAATTCAAAGAGGCTTATGAGACGATAGATCCGGCACTCCTTGAAACAATAAGGAAATCGGCATCAAACGTTAAGACATATCATGAGAAACAGAAGCAGAGAAGCTGGTTTGATACACAGGATAACGGTATTTTCTTAGGCCAGAAGGTGACTGCGATAGAAAAGGTCGGCGTTTATGTACCCGGCGGAAAGGCAGCACTTGCTTCCTCCGTTCTTATGAATATAATACCCGCCAAGGTTGCCGGAGTAAAGAGCATAAACATGTGTACGCCTCCTTCAAAAGAAGGCAAGGTTAACAATGCTATTCTGGTAGCCGCAAAGGAAGCAGGAGCAGACAGGGTGTTTAAGGCAGGCGGAGCCCAGGCTATAGCAGCTATGGCTTACGGAACCGAGTCCATCCCGAAAGTAGATAAGATAGTTGGACCGGGTAACATTTATGTGGCTCTTGCAAAGAAGAGAGTTTACGGAAATGTTGGAATCGACTCCATCGCGGGTCCCAGCGAGATACTTGTTCTTGCTGATGAAACGGCAAATCCGAGATATATCGCCGCAGACCTCTTAAGCCAGGCAGAACATGACGAACTGGCTTCGGCAATACTTATCACGACCAGCATGGAACTGGCTGAGAAGGTATCCGATGAGGTTAAGGCGTTTACGGAAGTGCTTTCAAGAAAGAATATCATTGAAAAATCACTTGAGAATTATGGCTTTATACTTGTCGCCGACAGTATGGACGAGGCTATAGAGGCTGTAAACGAGATAGCTTCGGAGCACCTTGAAGTACTTACCTCGGATCCTTTTGTTACACTTTCAAAGATAAAGAACGCAGGCGCAATATTCCTCGGACCTTATTCCAGCGAGCCTTTGGGCGATTATTTCGCAGGGCCGAACCACATCCTTCCCACTAACGGAACGGCAAGGTTCTTCTCGGCACTTTCGGTTGACGATTTTATCAAGAAATCAAGCGTCATTTGCTATTCGAGAGAGGCTCTTCTACCGATACATGAGGATATCGAGAGGTTTGCTAAGGCAGAAGGACTTACTGCTCATGCAAATTCTATCGCTGTAAGGTTTGAATAACTTTAAATTTATGTCATTCTGAGCGAAGCGAAGAATCTTTTAGACGTAGGGAATAAGATCCTTCGCTGACGCTCAGGATGACAATGTGTGAGATGATAAAAAATCATAGTGTCATTCTGAACGAAGTGAAGAATCTTAAGATCCTTCGCTAACGCTCAGGATGACAATATGTGGGATGACAATATATTATTATGGAGAAATATATGAGAACTGCACAGATAAACAGAAAGACAAAAGAGACGGATATCAGCATCAGCCTGAACCTTGACGGGACGGGGAAAGCCGATATCGATACAGGCATCGGTTTCTTTAATCATATGTTAAACAGCTTTGCAAAGCACAGCTTTATAGATCTTGATGTAAAAGTAAAAGGAGATCTATATGTTGACGGTCATCATTCTGTTGAGGATACCGGAATTGTGCTCGGAGAGGCTATAAAACAGGCTTTGGGTGACAAGGCTGGTATAAAGAGATACGGAAGCAGCATACTCCCGATGGATGAGACTCTGGTGATGGCTGCGATAGATTTCTGCGGAAGGCCGTACTTTAACTATCAGTTAAACTTTACCATGCCGAGGATCGGTGAGCTTGACAGTGAACTTATACGCGAGTTCTTCTATGCAATTTCGTATTCCGCAGGGATGAATCTGCATCTCAAACAGCTTGACGGTACCAATAACCATCATATAGCCGAAGCGGCTTTTAAAGCGTTCGCAAAGGCTGTGGATGAAGCAAAGACGGTTGATCCGAGAGTAATCGGAACACTTTCAACCAAAGGAAGCTTATAATATTACACCATAACGGGACCGGTTTTCAGCTCGGATGTAAAACCGGTCCTGTATTTATTTGCTACAATCTGAGAGTAAATATTTGCGGCATGGATGTCGAGTTTGTATAACGGATCCGAAAGGTTTCCGTCAGCAGGCTTTGTTATTATATTGCAGGTTTCGGAGTATCTTAAGTTCCTAAGATATGCAGAAGCATCCTTTTTAAAGCCCAAAAGCCTTAGATACGGGATTTTAGGTTCTGTGTCTCCATTCGTGTTTTCGTTGCAGACATCTGTTTTATTCGTGTTAACACTGCCGGAATCTGCTTTAATCCTTTTATAGGCATCGGAATAATAAGGCTCAAGTAGTATCCTGAACAGAGCCCTGCTGATGGAAGTGTATGTGAAGCATTTGCTTTTTGCTTTTAAGATGAGATCGGAAATATTTACCTGCTGCCCCTTAAAGCTCATGATCTTCCTTAAGAGATCGGGGTTTATACCGGGGATAGCGGACAGTTCCTCATCTGACATGCTGTTAAGCTTTATAAAGAGCATGTCGTTAAAGTCGTCTTCATCTATGGGAAGCAAACGGTTATAGTTTTCGGAAATAAGCCTGTATACAGGAGTGGGGACGGAGTGTACGATATCTGAGAATCCAGCTTTTAATGCCTTCCTTACGGCCGTGGCCGAGGGCATGGCTGAAATGTCGGTCTCGAAATGCTCATCACCTGTTCGTTTTACTGTAACGGGTTCGGGAACTAAAGAGTATTTACCGGATTTATTGGCTCTGAGCAGAGCCCTGATGTATTCTATCCCGAGGAGATTGTTAGGCGACTCAAGAAGCTTTGCGCCTTCGGGGGAGAGCTTGCCTGTTATCTTGTTAAAAGCAGCCGGATAGGACATGCCGTTCTTTATCTTTTCGGAGAGTTCTTCCTTAAACCCAGGAGTGCCTATGTATTCTTCCATAAGTTTGGCGTGACTTTTTAAGGCTTCGATATCTCCGCATTCGCTTCCGAAACAGAGGTAGTCGACATTCTGCAAAGAACAGATCAGATTTACAGCCCCGTTTGCAAACATTTCGGCACTGCCGAGGGCATATATGGAAGGCAGCTCAAATACAATGTCAGCACCGCACATGAGAGCCATTTTTGTGCGCAGGTTCTTGTCACAAACGGCCGGAGCCCCGCGCTGTACGAAATCACCGCTCATGAGCACGATAACAACATCGGCACCTGTAAGTTCCCTTATTTTGCCGATCATGTACTCGTGTCCGTTATGGAACGGGTTGTATTCAGCTATTATCGCGGCTGTTTTCATACGGATTTCCTTTCGGGAGGATGAAATTTTCTTTATTGAATCTAAATGCAGTATTAAAGTACTGTATTTAATTGCTGTATATGACAAACATAACAACTTGTTTCATAATAGCATATACCTTCTGAGGGTGTCAAGACACGTGAATATTCGAAAAATATTTTCTCTTGCTATGTCAGGATGAAATGTGATATACTATCATACATAATTTTATAAGGAGATAACGGAATGAGGATATATCCTGCAATTGATATAAGAGGCGGCAAATGCGTGAGGCTCCGCCAGGGAGTTTTTGCCGACATGACAGTTTATAATGACGATCCTGTGAAAGTTGCACTGGGTTTTAAAGAAAAGGGCGCCGAGTACATACATGTTGTGGATCTTGACGGGGCGCTTGAAGGCTACAGTGTTAACGCCGAAGTGATCTCAAGGATTGCAAACGAAACAGGACTGCCGGTACAGACAGGCGGCGGGATAAGGTCGCTTGAAAACATAGAGGCAAAGCTCAATGCGGGCGTGACACGTGTCATCATCGGAACAAAGGCGGTTAAGGAGCCTAAGTTTGTAAAGCTTGCCATTGACCGGTTCGGTTCAAAATGCATAGTTGCGGGACTTGACGGAAGAAACGGAAAGGCCGCGGTTGCAGGCTGGGAAAGGGAAAGCGATCTTGATATAATAGAGTTGGCTCTAAAGTTTAAGGATTATGGCTTAAGAACGGTCGTATATACGGATATCTCTAGAGACGGCATGCTGACGGGACCCGATTACGACTATACGACAAGGCTTGTAAAAGAGACGGGACTTGACATCATCGCATCAGGCGGCATCGGTTCCGAAGACGATATCGACAGGATTGCCGAAAAGGGTGTTGAAGGAGTCATTACCGGTAAGGCTATATATGAAGGAAAAATAGATCTTGCAAGAGTACTTTCTAAGTATTCTACTTTAAATATGTAATGCCATAAATTGATATTGATAAAAAATTGAGATCGAGGGGAGACTATGAAGAGGATAATCACTTACATTAACTGTGAAAACGAAACTTTTGAGAACTGTGTTGCAAGTTCAAGGGAATATGAGAATTTCGGGGCAGACGAGCTGTTCATTTACAGTGCGACGGAATCCGAAGAAGAAAGAGAGGGTCTTCTCGCGCTGGTAAAGGAAGTTGTAAGGCGTGTTGATATCCCTGTTATGATAGGAACCAGGGTAAAGCGTTTCGAGGATATAAAGAAAGCCTTTTATACAGGTGCAAAGAGCGTTGTGCTCCAATACAGGGATGTAAAGGGAACCGATCTTGTTAAGCAGGGCTGTGAGCGTTTCGGACGTGACGCGATCATCATTGAGGTTGATATGTGTCCTTCTACCGGAACGGATTTCTTTGACGATAAGGATCTGCTTGATTCCGAGTATTACGGAGCACTGCTTTTTAAGCATGTCGAGCTGTCGGAAAAGCTTAAGAAGACCATAACGGATATGAAGGTTCCGGTTATTATCAGGGACAGCCTGATCAGGAACGATATCATGTCACTTATCAGTCTGGATAATGTTGCGGGAGTTGCGACAAATTATTATGCAGCAAAGGCACTTCCTTCCGAGACTCTGTTTACCGACGGAGAAAGCATTGCCGCAGGAAGCGGTATCATGAAAGTTAAAAGGAATCTTAAGGATGAGGGCGTTGAGGTTAATACCTTTGACAGTAAGCTTAAGTTTGCAGACCTTAAGAAGAACAGTGACGGTATGGTACCGGTAATAGTTCAGGACTACAGGAACAATGAAGTCCTTATGCTTGCTTATATGAACGAGGAAGCTTTCAATAAGACCGTTGAAACCGGTATCATGACATATTTTTCAAGATCGCGTAAGGAGCTTTGGAAGAAGGGCGAGACTTCGGGGCATTATCAGTATGTAAAGGAGCTTATCGCTGACTGTGATCAGGATACTCTGCTTGCAAAGGTTAATCAGATAGGAGCCGCATGTCATACAGGAAACCGTTCCTGCTTCTTTAATGAGATGCTTAAGCATGAATATGAGGAAAAGAATGTTTATGCGGTATTAAAGAACCTTTATGATGTTGTATGTGACAGAAAGGCAAATCCCAAGGAAGGTTCCTATACAAATTATCTTTTTGACAAGGGAATCGACAAGATACTCAAGAAGTGCGGCGAGGAAGCTACCGAGATAGTCATCGCGGCAAAGAATCCCAACAAAGAGGAAGTAAAATACGAGATAGCCGATTTTCTTTACCATATGACAGTGCTCATGGTCGAGTGCAATGTGGACTGGGAGGATATCGTTGAGGAACTGGCCAACAGATAGTTTTTAGTAAAAAAACGGAGGTGATTTTCTTGAAAAAGGCACTTATAGTTGTTGACATGCAGAAGGATTTCATTGACGGAAGCCTTGGAACCAAGGAAGCGGTTGCGATAGTACCAAATGTAATAAGAAAAATAGAAGAGTATCGCAAAAACGGTTACAAGATCATTTTCACAATGGATACTCACAGTGAAAACTATATGGATACGAATGAGGGAAAGCATTTGCCGGTTGTTCACTGCATAAAAGGAAGCGATGGCTGGAAGATACCGGAGGATATTCTTGTAAGTGAGGGTACCGTTATTGAAAAGCCAAGCTTTGGTTTCACAAAGTGGAATGAGTACGATCTTGAGGACATGGATGAGATAGAGCTGATCGGACTTTGTACAGATATTTGTGTTGTTTCAAATGCGCTTATATTAAAGGCTTTGTTCCCCGAGAAAAGGATTGCAGTAGATCCGGCATGCTGTGCGGGAGTAACTGCGGAGAGCCATAATGCCGCTCTTGTTACCATGAAAATGTGCCAGATAGAGTTGTTATGAAGGTCTTGTATGAAGGATATTGTTCGATGTGAGGATTGTAAGACGCTTTGCTTGAAATGACATATTGAAAAACGTCCGGAATGACAAATGGATTTTTTGTAGAAAAATTTATAAGGAGATTATCTGAAAATGAAAAAACTGATAACTGTTGTTTTATGTATAGCTTTAATCGTGTCGCTTGCAGCTTGTTCGGGAAAGGATAAGGAAGAGGATAACAAGGATGCTGTGCCTACCGAAAAGACTGAGAAAAATACTGAGGAAAAGAATGTAAAGGACAAGAACGAAGAAAAGGAAGAAAATGTAAAAGAAGATAAACAGTCCGACGGTGATGGCAATGAACTTGATGATATTATAAGTGCAATCGAAGACGAGATGAACAAGGAGGTGGCTCCTGCAGTGGATCCCCATACGGTTGATTATAAAAACGTAGATGTTAATTTTGAGTTTACCGACGGAGACAAGATGTCCGACTTCATGCAGAAGGCACAGAACGGTGAGTATGATAACAAGGTCATCCACATTACGGGTATCATGAGCGCCGGTATGATGGATAAGTCCGTCAACAGCGTAATGCTCCGTGTAGGTGACAGCGGCGTTAAGATGGGATTAACATGGAAGGTGGTTGACGCCGATGAGAATACGGTTTATCCCGGTGATGATAATGTTATCGAGCTTACGGGCGTAATAATCGCAGAGCTTATACCTGACTGGGGCATGTACGTACGTTATCTGTACGTACTTCCGGAAAATGTAAAGGATCTCGGACCCGAAACCAATCAGTAATTAAATAAAACTATTGGAACCGGTAGGATTTTTTATTCGTCTAATATTTGTCATAAGAAAAGGACAGGAGGAATAAAAATGAAAAAACAGATTTGTTTATTATTGATCATGGCACTGCTCATCGGAGCATTCTCGGGATTTTCCGATGTGGCTCCCGCATCAGGTAAGGCAGATGCGGCTTCGACGGTTACCGGAAAGGCCATGAAGATCACAAAGAAGACAAAGGCCACTACCGAAGAAATGAATTCCGGTTATAACACCTTTGCGATGCGTACCTTAAAGGAAGCCATAGCAGGTGAAGAGGAAGGAACCAATGTAATGATCTCACCGGCTTCACTTATGTTTGCACTTGATATGGCAGCTATGGGAGCAAAGGGAAAGACCTACTCTCAGATGGCTTCGCTTTTCATGAAGGGTGCTACAAAGCGCGATCTGCTAAACTATGCGAAGTATTACAGAAGCACTTTGGAGAAGAGCGGCCTGATGAAGATCGCAAATTCCATATGGATCAATGAGAATAATCTTAATAACAATAACGTAAGGATAAATGAAGGTTATCTCAATCTGTTAAGGAAGGCTTTCAAGGCTGCCGCAGCTTCAAGAAAATTTGACGATACGGTTAAGGATGAAGTTAATAAATGGATATCCGATAATACAAACGGTATGATCAAAAAAGTCATAGAGAAACTGACAGATGACAATCTTATGCTCATTATCAACGCGATGGCTTTTGAGGGCAAGTGGAAGGATGAGTATAAAGAATCCGATATTGACGAAAACGGTGTCTTCACAAACAGCGATGGTAAGGAAGAAAAAGCAAAGATGCTTTACTCCGAGGAGAATCGTTACTTCGAAACTGAAAATGAAAAAGGTTTCTTAAAATATTATGAGGGTGATAAGTATGCTTTCATGGCAATACTCCCCAATGATGCCAAGCTTTCGATGAAGGATTATGTTAAGGGGCTTTCGGACGACGCTATCGAAAAGTTTTACAATAGTCTGTACCGTACAGACGTTGATACCAGGACACCGGCATTCTCGTTTGATTATCAGATACTGATGAATGATATGCTGAAAAAACTGGGAATGAAGAAAGCTTTTACCCAAAAAGCTGATTTCTTCCAGATGTTAGATCCTAAGACCTTAAATCCGGATCTTGCTCTTTTTATAAGCAGCGTCATACAGAAGACGCATATCGAACTTGATGAGAAGGGTACAAAGGCTGCTGCAGTTACGGTTATCGAAATGAATTGTACAACAACAGCTTATGAGCCCGAAAAGGTTAAAAAGTCGGTTATACTTAACAGACCTTTTATGTTCGCCATTATGGATACCGAGACAGGTACACCTGTATTCACAGGTATCGTAAATACCGTGGCAGAATAAGGGTTTTAGCCAAAAACAGACCTAAAAGCAGGAACATTTCCTGCTTTTTTTATTGACATAAAGCCCGTAAAGTGATACTTTTATAACGTAGTACAGTGTTTTTTGGGGAATTATTAAGAAAGTTGAGGACGTGTGTATGGAACAGCAGTTTATTGTTGACAGCGTTGAAAAACTGGAAGAACTTATCAGTCGTGTAAGAGCGGCTCAGAGTGAGTTCGCCGAGTTTTCCCAGGAAAAGGTTGATGAAATCTTTAAGGCGGCAGCTACGGCAGCATGTGCGGCAAGGCTTCCTCTTGCAAAGCTTGCGGTTGAAGAGACCGGTATGGGCTGTGTAGAGGACAAGGTGATCAAGAACAGCTTTGCAAGCGAGTACATTTATAATGCTTACAGGGACACAAAGACCTGCGGCGTTATAGAAGAGGATAAGGCAATGGGTATTCAGAAGGTTGCCGAGTCCATAGGTCTTGTTGCTGCGGTCATACCGACGACCAATCCTACATCTACAGCTATTTTTAAGACTCTTATATGTTTAAAGACCAGGAACGGTATCATTATCAGTCCGCATCCGAGAGCAAAGAAGTCCACAATCGAGGCAGCGCGCATTGTGCTTGAAGCTGCGGTTAAGGCAGGTGCTCCCGAAGGCATCATCGGCTGGATAGATGTCCCTTCCCTTGATATGACAAATATGATAATGAAATCGGCCGATATCATCCTTGCTACCGGCGGCCCCGGTATGGTTAAGGCTGCATATTCGTCCGGTAAGCCTGCACTCGGCGTAGGAGCAGGAAATACTCCCGCAATATTTGATTCGAGTTGTGATATAGTACTTGCCGTCAACTCCGTTATGCATTCAAAGACGTTTGATAACGGTATGATCTGTGCTTCGGAGCAGTCGGTAATAGTACTTGATGACATATATGACAAGGTTAAAAAGGAATTTGCTTACAGAGGAGCTTATTTCCTTAATCCCGAAGAGACCGAGAAGGTCAGGAAGACAATAATAATCAACGGTTCACTGAATGCTAAGATTGTCGGACAGAAGGCATGCACGATAGCGGCTCTTGCCGGAGTGACGGTTCCCGAGTCGGCAAAGGTACTTATCGGTGAGGTTGAATCGGTTGATATCTCCGAGGAATTCGCTCATGAAAAGCTTAGTCCCGTTCTTGCCATGTACAGGGCGAAGGATATAGAGGATGCCTTTGCAAAGGCTGAAAGGCTTATTGCAGACGGCGGTTACGGACATACTTCTTCAATCTATCTTGATGTTGATAAAAAGCAGGATATTTTTGATGAGTTTAAGGAGAGGATGAAGACCTGCCGAATCGTTGTCAATACTCCTTCTTCACAGGGCGGTATCGGAGATCTTTACAACTTCAAGCTTCTTCCTTCACTTACACTTGGATGCGGAACATGGGGCGGCAATTCCGTAAGTGAGAATGTAGGCGTAAAGCATCTGCTGAATATAAAGACTGTGGCTATAAGGAGGGAAAACATGCTTTGGGTAAGAGTTCCCGAGAAGGTTTATATAAAGAAGGGTTGTACAGAAGTAGCTCTTGAAGAGCTTAAGAATGAAATGAATAAGAAGAGGGCGTTCATCGTTACAGACAGCTTCCTGTTCAAGTCGGGCATGTGCAGGCCCGTTACGGACAAGCTTGACAGCCTTGGTATCGTACATGCAACATTCTCGGATGTTGAGCCCAATCCTACATTAAAGAGTGCTAAGGCCGGTGCCGAGCTCATGAGAAGCTTTGAACCCGATGTTATTATTGCCATAGGCGGCGGATCGGCTATGGATGCAGCTAAGATAATGTGGCTGCTCTATGAGCATCCGGAAGCAGATTTCGCAGACATGGCTATGCGTTTCGTAGATATCAGGAAGAGAGTTTACAAATTCCCTCATATGGGTGACAAGGCTTATTTCGTAGCCATTCCCACATCGGCAGGTACCGGCTCGGAGGTTACTCCTTTTGCGGTTATTACCGATGAGGTCAGCGGCATCAAGTATCCTCTGGCTGATTACGAGCTGCTGCCCAAGATGGCTATCGTTGATGCCGACTTCCAGATGACGGCACCCAAGGGACTTACTTCGGCATCGGGCATTGATGCGGTTTCACATGCACTTGAGGCATACGCTTCAATGCTTGCGACCGATTATACCGATGGTCTGGCACTTCAGGCATTAAAGGTTATCTTCAAGTATCTGCCCATTGCTTATAACGACGGAACAAATGTAGAGGCAAGGGAGAAGATGGCTAATGCGGCAACAATGGCAGGTATGGCATTTGCAAACGCATTCCTCGGAGTATGCCATTCAATGGCTCATAAGCTCGGTGCTTACCATCATATCGCTCACGGTGTTGCAAATGCGCTGATGCTTGAGGAGGTTATCAGGTTTAACTCTAAAGAGGCTCCTACAAAGATGGGTACATTCCCTCAGTACGATCATCCTCATACAATGAGACGTTATGCAGAGGTCGCCGAATATCTCGGACTTGGCGGAAATACCGATGAGGAAAAGGTTGAGGCACTTATTGCAGCTGTTAACGATCTTAAGGATAAGATTGAGATAAAGAAGACAATTAGGGATTATGTTCCGGATGAGGAGCATTTCATGGCAGTTCTTGACGAGATGTCAGAGCAGGCGTTTGATGATCAGTGTACCGGTGCAAATCCCAGATATCCGCTTATTTCCGAGATCAAGCAGATGTTCCTGAATGCATATTACGGCAAGCATGAGGAAGTATAACAAAACAGAGATGCGGAGCATCGTTTTGTTACCGAGGAAACGCTGAAAGCGTTTTCGAGGTGACTTTGACTTTCGAAGCAGACCGATGAGGTGAATAATTATATAGGAGGCAGTATGAAATTAGATAAAGTTATATCCGTTAGAAAAAACAAGGTCCTTTATCGTGACGGAGATCTTTGCATTAAGGTTTTTGATGAAAACTATTCAAAGGCTGATGTCTTAAATGAGGCTCTGATCACTGCAAGGATCGAAGAGACAGGTCTCAATATCCCTAAGCTCAGGGAAGTTACCGTTGTTGACGGAAAGTGGGCTATAGTTAATGATTATATCGAGGGTACACCACTTGATAAGCTTATGGAAGAGTATCCGGAGAAAAAGGATGAGTACCTTGAGAAGTTTGTAGATCTTCAGCTTGAGGTTCATTCCAAGAGATGTCCATTATTAAATAAGCTTAAGGATAAGATGAACAGGAAGATCAGCGCGACAACACTTGATGCCACCACAAGATATGAGCTTCATACAAGGCTTGAGGGTATGCCCAAGCATGTAAAGGTTTGTCATGGTGATTTTAACCCCAGCAATATCATAGTTAAGGATGATGGCACCATGTATATCCTTGACTGGGCTCACGCAACCCAGGGCAACGCTTCGGCCGATGCCGCAAGAACCTACCTTCTTTTCTGGCTCAATAACGATATGGAGACCGGCGAGAAGTATCTGAAGCTTTTCTGCAAGAAGAGCGATACAGCTATGCAGTACGTTCAGAAATGGATCCCGATAGTTGCCGCTTCCCAGTCCGTAAAGGGCCATGAGGAAGAGATGGAGCTTCTGATGAAGTGGGTTAACGTGGTTGACTACGAGTGATTTCTCTTGTATTTTTTGAAAAAGCGTAGGATACTAAATTCCACTATGTCATCCTGAGCGAAGCGAAGGATCTTTTGAGTAGGTGAACAAAGCATTATTCATAATGTCATCCTGAGCGAAGCGAAGGATCTTTTAGAAAGGTTGTATGAATCATTATTATGTTTATATAATTACAAATTGGAATAATAAAGTTCTATATATCGGTGTTACAAATAATATTGCAAGACGAATATATGAACACAAAAATAAACTGGTTGATGGTTTTACAAAAAAATATAATGTTTATAAGCTTGTATATCTGGAAGAAATGAATGATGTTGAGGCTGCTATTTCAAGAGAGAAACAGCTCAAAGGATGGAATAGAGAAAAAAAGATTATGCTTATCGACAGTGTCAATCCTAAGTGGGAGGATTTGTTCATGGAAGGGTAAAGATCCTTCGCTACGCTCAGGATGACAGAATATTTGGTGACAGCATAATTTGGTGACAGTATAATTTGGTGACATCGTAATTCGACGACATCATGTTTTGAAAATATCTCGATTTGAGGTATTATTAAGAATTTGTGGAGAAGTAAGATAAATGTCTTGGTATAACGAAACTGTATTTTACCACATATATCCGCTGGGTATGACCGGTGCCCCGTTTGATAATCCTTACGGGGAACCGGTTAACCGGTTAAAGGATGTTGAAAAGTGGATACCGCATATAAAAGAACTTGGGTGTGGGGCAATATACATAGGTCCTTTGTTTGAATCAAAGAGTCACGGATACGATACGACCGATTACAAAAAGCTTGACGGCAGGCTCGGTACAAATGACGATCTTAAAGCTTTCGTTTCTTACTGCCACAAGAACGGGATAAAGGTCATATTCGACGGCGTATTTAATCATGTCGGACGTGATTTCTTTGCCTTTAAGGATCTTAAGGAAAAAAGAGAGGGTTCGCAGTACAGGGACTGGTTCTGTAATGTGAACTTTTGGGGTAACAATGAGTTTAACGACGGCTTTTCATATGATAACTGGGGAGGCTACAATATCCTCGTAAAGCTTAATCTATGGAACCAGACGGTAAGAGACTACCTTTTTGATGTTGTAAGGTTCTGGGTCAGTGAATTTGATGTGGACGGGATACGTCTTGATGCCGCAGATGTTCTTAATTTTGATTTCATGAAGCAGCTGAGAGGCCTTGCCAATACGATAAAGCCGGATTTCTGGCTGATGGGTGAGGTAATACACGGAGAATACATCAGATGGGTAAATGAAGGAACGCTTCATTCGGTCACGAACTATCATCTGCACAAGGCTCTTTATTCCGGTCACAACGATCATAATTATTTTGAAATAGCGCATACCGTAAAGCGTCTGCAGGATATGGGTGTCAACAGGAATGAAGGCTGCATGCTCTACAATTTCGTGGATAATCATGATGTTGAGAGGATTTATACAAAGCTGAATAATAAGGATCATTTTGTTCCGGTGCATATACTGTTGTATACTCTGCCCGGTATTCCTTCTTTGTATTACGGTTCGGAATACGGTATTGAGGGTAAAAAAGAGAAGTTTTCCGATGCTTCGCTAAGACCTCTTATGAAGGCTGAGGATTATCAAAATGTTGAAGGAAAAGCGGAAGAGTTTGTAAAGCTTATCTCACTGCTCAGCGAGGTTCACGGTAAGTACAAGGCATTAAGCTACGGTGGATACAGACAGGTGGTGCTTACAAACAGACAATATGTGTTTGCAAGGGAAAACGGGGATGAAAAGATCTATATAGCCGTTAACAATGATGAAAACGACGCGGTTGTAAGGTTTAACGCCGATTCCGGGAGGCTATTTAAGGTATTTTCAGCAGGAAGGGACAAGGCTATAATCGGTGATCCCGAAAAAGAAGAGGATTACATGGTTTCTCAAGGAAACAATTATTATGAGATAAAGCTTGAGCCATGTTCAGGTATGATACTGACAAGCAAAAATTTGCTTAATGATATTGGTGGTAATATGAAAGGCTGTTAAAATGAGGAAGATTTTTTATATGCTGCTGATAGGTCTGCTTGTAATGGGACTTGCAGCATGCTCAAAGGACGGAAAAGAAGAAGATAATAAAAGAAACGCAACAGAGGTTACAGGTACGGCGTCTCCCGCGCCAACAAAAGAGGCCGATGTGACAGAGACCGTTACACCTGAGGCAACACCTGAGGAAACTCCGGTTCCTACCGAGGGCGGGGATGAAAATAATGTTACCCCCGAAGCTTCGGCAGCGCCTACAGAGAAGGCTCCGGAACCTACTGCTACCGGAATACCCGATGTGACCGCAACGCCTACTGAAGAGCCGGTGCCTACAGGAAACGAAAACGCTTCAACTCCCGATATAATGACGGTAGCTTCAGCATATTATGATTATGTAGCAAAAAGCATGATCACAAATAACTATGAGAAAGCTGAAAGGACACGTTTCGGCCTTGCACTGATCGATGAGGATGATATACCCGAGCTTCTTATCGCGGAGGACAACAGTCATGGTACAGGCGTAAAGGTTGTTTTCTACAACAACGGAGATCCTAAGGAGGTTGGCGCATTCGGAGAAAACGGCGGATTCTCATATATAAAGAAAGAAAACAGTATCCTGGACTTCTTTATGGCAATGGGTATAAGGACACTCTCAAAATACAGCGTAAATCCGGATCTGTCCTTAAAGGAAATGATCTCCTTCCGTGCGGATGACAACGGTGATGAAGGCTACAAGATTAACGGTGAAGACGTCGATGTTGATTCCTTTGATGAGCAGTACGACGAAGCCTTTGAAAGCGATAACGGGAATAAGACAATTTATGTTGAATACTACGATCTTTTGCCTTATCATCCTTACCTGACGGATCCCGCACTCGTTGATGCGTTCGCTCAGATGTATAATGAGCTGCTTGATCCGGATTACGACTGCTTCTCAGGATATTTTAACGATAATATGCAGAAGCTTACAGGTTCATGGAGCCTGATACGCGGTACGGCAAGTGTTAAGGATATAGGTACTGTTGAATTTGATTCCCAAAACACCGAAAACGAGGTTGTCATGCTTTCAATGGCAACAGTCGATAAGTTTAACGGAGTAGGTCTGTGGCTGTCATCATACAGGGGAGATGAATCTATCGATGACATGACTCTGACCAGTTATGCGATGCCTATGACTTATTTCGGAACAGGTATCTCAGAAGGACTGGATTACGGCTGGAGTGTTAAGGCAGAGCCTGAGTTCGGTGACTGGAGCTATTATCTCTGCATGGATGATAACGATCATCTGATAATCGCAATTTTCAGGGACCGTGAGGGTGAAACCGATTCATTGGGGAATCCTTTGAGTGACAGCATAGTGCTTACTTACGAAAGAGATACGGAAGACTATCGGTATATCAGCGTAAAGGCGGAACTTAGCAGACAGGCTGATGCTGACAAGGATGGCCTGAAGGCATTTGTTGCAAAAGAATATCTGGTAGTTACACAGGACGACATTGAACTTATTACAAAATATGGGCTTCCCGAGGATCTTGATGGGTATGATTATGAGATAGTATATCCGGATAAGGAAGCATATACCATATTTATCAATGATGACACGGCCGTAGAGGTACTTGATTTTGAAAACAGTATGTCTTCGAAGACGATAACTGCCGAGGAGTTTGCAAATTTAAATGCATACGGAAGCTATATACTTTATTTTGATCCCGATGACGAAGGAAACCTTGAAGGGAAGACTGTCCTCCGTATAAATGAAGATTATACAGGCTGATATGGTTTGCCATCATGAGCGTAGGGATCAGTGAAGATTATACTGACTGACATTATAGTTTGTCATCCTGAGCGTAAGCGAAGGATCTTAAGGAAAGGATAAAAGATTCTTCGCTTCGCTCAGAATGACATTAGAAGAATGACAATAAAGGAATGGCATTACTGAATAAATAAAAATTAAAAATTTTGAAAGGGGTAAATAAATATGGCAACAGATAACACAAACAACAAAGAGAAATCAAAACCGGTTATGTTTAACGGAGAAATAAAGCATTCCAAGACAAAGAACAGCGGACCTGCAGCTTCGGGCGGTACTTCGTCAATAAGCAAAATGATCAAAGCCGCTTCAGGCAATACTTCAACCGGTAAAAAGTTTACAATAAAAAAGAAAGAGAACTGATCAATGGAAAAGATAAAGAGCGTAAAGCTGCTTCCCGCAAGATGTGCCGTAGACCTTTCGGATGGCAGCGAAAGAGGCCTGTATGTTGACCAGGATTATATCTTAAGGAAGCTTGGTAGACCGCACAGAGCCGTAAATATCATGTACTGCTATTATCCGAAGGATGAAACCTGGCCTAAACGCGCGCAGGATGCGTATAAGGACATGGAAGTAGGATTTGCATGGGATTATCCTTATGATAATTATTTTCCTTATCTTGGAGGACTTGAGGGCGATACCCTCGGGGAGCCTTTTACTTGCATGAGGGACATAAGAAAACACGGGCAGGATGTTATCCTGACCTTAACCTGCGATCCGAAGGTATCCGATGAACAGATAAAGGCTATCGCAAAGGATTTAAGATCGTTCGGAAAAATGATGCTTAGGCTCAATCACGAATGTACAGGGTCTTGGTTCTCGTTTAATAAAAGAGCGGATTATGCGGAAATCGCGGATTTTTATGTGAGATTCCACCGTATCGTTAAGGAATATGCCCCGAATGTTTCAATGATACTCTGTGCCGGTGCAGCCGATAAGAAGAATTCGGAGAAGATCGACAGGGAAGAAGAGTTTGTTACTGCGTTTAAGGAGACCGAGTTCTGGTCCATCGATCAGTATATCGCGCTTAACTGGGGATGGCCTTACGAGGTTGCCGAGAAAGACAATAAGCAGCATATGAGGCTTCCGGCTTCAAATGTTTATAAGCTGGCAAGAAAAACCTTTGAACGCCTGAAATACATAAACGGCGGAAAGGTAAAGCCGATGGTATTGTCGGAACTGAATGCGGACGGAGACGTGACCGGACCTTATGCTCAGGTTAAGATCATGAAGGAGTTCTGCAATCTGATAAAACAGGATGCTGAAAGATGGCTTAACGGCTTCTGCTTCTATCAGTTCAGGGACGACGGACGTCTCGGACTGGAGATAACCGATCCGAATAACCCTGCAGTCGGAGTGGAACAGCCCATGCTTGCGGCATATCGGGATATCATTCATGATGATTTCTTTAAGCCGGGTATGAAGACCGGTAAAAATGTAAAGCTTCCCGTAGTTTTGAACTGGAGAAGTTCAGATGACGCTGACGGTATAGCGATGGAGCTTGAGTTTGAAAAGGATCCGGTTTTCGCGGAGGCAAACTTTGAAGGCGCTATCGCCGATGCCAATCTGATGCTTGAACTGAACGGAACCTGGTTTTATAAAGCAAAGGGAGTAAAATTCGTAGATCTTATGCCTGCGTTCTTCAGTAAAAGGCTTAAAGGAGCGTGCAAGCTGAACCTGAATATCTTTGCACCGCCCGCAACAGGAGAAAACGATCCCGGACAGGGTGAAAACTGGGATACCTGTTACAGCTTTACACTTGAGAACCTGCCCGGGATAAGGATCAGATATGAAAGAATCTGTTAATATTTTATTTTAAGTCTTCAAAACGGAAGTTCTTGCTTCCGTCACAGTAAGGAGCTACAGTGTGTCCTTCACCTGTCAGCTTGTATTTATAGGTTACAAGCCCCTCGAGGCCTACGGGACCTCGGGGCGGCATTTTGCCGGTGCTGATCCCTACTTCGGCACCGAATCCGTAGCGGTATCCATCCGCAAATCTTGTAGAGCAATTGCAATATACATTTGCTGAATCTACCATTGTGAAGAAATATTCTTTTTCTGAATCGTTTTTAGTCATTATGCAGTCGGTATGATGCGAACCGAATGTATTTATATGGCTTATCGCCTCGTCAATCCCCGAAACGATCTTTAGTGAGATTTCTTTATCCAGATATTCTTTGTTATAGCCGTCATCATCCATGAGGTTGCAGTCAATTAGCTTTTTAACCGCGGCGTTACCGTTCTGCTTTACGCCGGCTTCGGTAAGCTTCTTTGAAAGCAAAGGAAGGAATGTTTCGGCTATCGAGCTGTCAATCAGAACGGTCTCAACTGCGTTACATACGGCGCTGTACTGTGTCTTTGCGTCTATTATGCAGTTTATTGCCATGTCAGGATCTGCATCCTTTGCAACGTATATATGACATATGCCGTCGGCATGTCCCATGACGGGGATACGTGTATTATCCATGCAATATCTCACAAATGAATTGGAGCCTCTGGGTATTATAAGATCGATATATCTGTCGCAGGTAAGCAGTTCTTTGATCTCGGACCTGTCCTCAGCCTGAGCCATGCAACCCTCGGGAAGACCGGAAGCACATGCGGTTTTGTAGATGATGTCAAACAGGACCCTGTTTGTCTGTTTGGTCTCGCTGCCGCCTTTTAAGATACTGCAGTTACCGCTCTTTATGCAAAGCGTTGAGATCTGGATCAGGGCATCGGGCCTTGCTTCAAAAATGACGCCAATGACTCCGATGGGACATGTGGAACGGATGAGGGTAAGTCCTTCATCAAGCCTGCGCTTTAATGTTACAATATTTAAAGGATCGCTGAGCCCGATAAGGCTTCTGATACTGTCTATAGAGGAACGGAGCTTATCTTCGTTGAATTTGAGTCTCTTCATGACAGCGGGAGCGATACCGTTCTTTTCGGCTTCAGCTATATCCGTGTGATTTGCTTCAAAGATCCTGTCCGCATTTTCCGAAAGTGCGTTAAGGATGTTTTCCAGGGCTTTGTTCCTGGTTTCGATGGAAGTTGCGGCAAGCTTTGTACTGTCTTTTTTCAAGAGAATTGCCTTTTCGGTAATGTTCATAAAATATCCCCCTTTTAACACGTAGTTTCTTATGATAATAGATTTTATAAAAAAATGCAATAAAAAATTAAATTTTACTTGTTTTCTTAACAAAAATGTAATATTATGAAAAGGAGAGTAATATGCAGAAAAATATCCGTAACAGACGCAATGATACTTTAAGGAAAAAAATGTCTTTTTTCTTTAAAGCGGCCTGTGTGATCGTACTGTTCATCATAGGTATTAAGTATCTTTATGACAGGGACAGCCCTCCCGAACCGCAAACCAAGGCTTATGAGGCGGGAGACGGCGATACTTCTTCAGCTAAGGCCAATGATACTGATAAGCATAAGGACAACCGCAATACCCGTAAGAACGAACCGGTTAAGGTTACTTCGGTTCAGAATGATACCAAAAAGGAAAATGTTCCTGATGAAGGTTCCGGGGATGTTCCGGATAACCCGAAAGACGAACGTGGTAGTTCAACTGCGGAAAGCAGGCTTTATGATGAGAACGGAAGGCTCAACATTAACGTTGCGGGAAAGACTGAGCTTATGAAGCTTAACGGCATAGGTGAAAAACGGGCTCAGGACATCATCGATTACAGGGAGAAGAACGGCGGGTTTAAGAGCATCGAAGAGATCATGAAGGTAAAGGGTATAAAACAGGGCATATTCTCGAAACTAAAGGATCAGATATGTACCGGTTGATTCCGGGAGATCTGAAAGACTATAATTAGCCGGAAACGGTCCGCAGGGGGAAAAATGGCAGCGAAAATACTTATTGTCGATGATGAGGAACTTATTGTAAAAGGGATAAAGTTCAATCTTACACAGGATAAGATGGAGGTTGACTGTGCCTATGACGGTCAGCAGGCTATAGAGATGGCTAAGCAGACCCAGTATGACTGCGTTTTGCTTGACGTAATGCTACCTGTTTTTTCGGGTTATGAAGTTTGCCAGCGTATCAGAGAATTTTCAAATATGCCGATCATCATGCTTACCGCAAAGTCTGAAGACAGCGACAAGATCTTAGGACTTGAGTTCGGTGCCGATGATTATATAACAAAGCCTTTTAACATAATGGAGGTTAAGGCCAGGATAAAGGCCGTCATGAGAAGAAATTCCAACTCGGGCGGAGCAAAGGACAAGGACGGTGTGTTCACATACCGTAACCTCAAGATGGACAAGAGGAACAAGCTTGTGACCATTTCGGGAAAAAATATCAACTTAACCGCAAAGGAGTTTGATATCCTCGATCTCTTATTAAGTCATCCCAGCACTGTATACAGCAGGGAGGAGCTTTTAAAGCTCGTATGGGGAGAGGATTATCCCGGAGATGTCAGAACGGTTGATGTACATGTAAGAAGATTAAGGGAAAAGGTTGAGACCAATCCCAGTGATCCTGAGTATGTATTTACCAAGTGGGGAGCCGGATATTATTTCCATGATTAAGAAAGTTTCTAAACTATTTAAGAGCCTTAAGGTCATTACATTCCTGACAGATATCGTGATCTTCGGTCTGACAAGCGCGATCACGATACTGGTTGCGGTTTCCTTTGACAAGACAGATCTGATAGATCAGAAGGTCAAGGTTGTAAAGCAGTATTGCGCGGAGCTTTCAAGACGTTTAAACTCCAACGCATATCTTGTCAACAGCAGTGAGAATACAGGTATAACAAATGAAATGAGCATAATTGCGGATAACTATGACGGAAGGATCCTGATCATAGACTCTGCGCTTAGATGCATTTCCGATACGTACAATCTGGAAACAGATAAGACGTTTATTTCCACTGAAGTGATCAAGGCTCTTAAAAACAGTTACGGAGAGATCCGGAACAATTCCTCGGTAGAGATTTATTATCCCGTCGGTTCGGTTGAAAACGGGGATGACACTGAATTAAAAGGTGTAATAATGTTTTCTTTTTCAACGGAAAGCGAAGCGGACAGTGCCGAAAAGCTTGGCATTAACCTGCTGATACTGGCTATTCCGTGTCTTGTTTTTGTTATTATCATTGCTGTTTTCCACAGCAGATATATTTCCAAGCCCATTAAAAATATAACCGTTTCGCTTAACCATATAAGCGCGGGTTATGTCGATTCCAAGATCGAGATCAGGAATTTCCTTGAATTTGAGGAAATGACCGAAGCTTTCAATAACATGATCTCAAGGCTTAACAGCCTGGAAAATTCCCGTCAGGAATTTGTTTCAAATGTCTCCCATGAGCTAAAGACTCCGCTGACTTCGATAAAGATACTCGCGGATTCACTTGTAATGCAGCCGGATGCACCGCCTGAGGTATATCGTGAGTTCCTTGGCGACATCAATTCCGAGATAGACAGGGAAAATAAGATAATCACCGATCTTCTCGAACTTGTAAAGCTTGACAGAAATAACGGAGAACTGCATATAGCGATGGTTTCGGTCAATGAGCTTCTTGAAATACTTATGAAGAGGATCAAGCCGATCGCACAGACACGTAATGTAGAGCTTATCTATGAGAGCTACAGGAAGGTTGATGCGGAGATAGACGAGGTTAAGGTTATGCTTGCACTTTCAAACCTTGTTGAGAATGCCGTTAAATACAATACGACCGGCGGATGGGTTAAGGTTACTCTTGATTCCGATCACAAATACTTTACCGTTACGGTTGCGGATTCCGGTATAGGTATACCCGAAGAAAGCCTCGGCATGATATTCGAAAGATTTTACCGTGTTGACAAGATGAGGGCAAGAAAGACCGGAGGTACCGGGCTCGGACTGAGCATTACAAAGAGTGTTATAATGATGCACAACGGAACCATAAATGTTGAGAGTACGGAAGGCGAGGGCACAACGTTTATCGTAAAGATCCCTCTTACTTTCATCGAAAACAACAGTACTGAAGCATAAGGACAGAGAAATGAGAGGATATATCGGACGTATAAAAAAAATATTTACAGTGATCGTACTGTGCATGTTCTGTACGGTCGGTATGTCATGCTCGGGTATGAACAGCTTTTCGGATTCGGAAGATCCCGAACCCAAAGAGGGTGAGTATAAGGTTTACCGGTTAAATTCAACAGCCGACTCACTGCAGTGGGAGCTTACCACTCTAAAGTCCGATACGAAGGAAGGAAAGCTTAATGAGCTTTGTACGCTGCTGATGGCTTCTCCCAAAAGATCTTCATCTATAAGCGCGATACCCGAGGGTGTCGATATACTGTCCGTAAGCATCGGTACTGACGGTCAGCTTATCGTTGTTTTCTCAGAAGGGTACATTTCGATGGACAGCATCACGGAAGCTCTCTGCAGGGCATCCGTTGTAAAGACTTTGAGCCAGGTCGATGGAATTGAGTATATTGAGTTTAAGATAAACGATCAGCCGCTCAGACTTAAGGATAAACCTGTTGGATTAATGAAGGATGAGGATTTTGTCGACAATCACGGAAACGGTGCGGGGCTGAATCAGAGTGTCCTTGTTAAGCTTTATCTTACGGATAAGGACGGGAAAATGCTTCAGGAAACGACCTTAAAGGTTGTGATAGACGGATTGAAGCCTTTAGAGGAGATCGTGCTTAACGAACTGATCGCAGGTCCGCTTGAAAGCCAGACGCAGTTAAGGCCGGTCGTAAACAGTAAGACAAAGATTAATAATATCCGTACATATGACGGAGTGTGCTATGTAGATGTTAACGAGACTTTTTTGACCAAACCGGAAGGAATATCGGATGAGGTTGCAGTATACAGTGTTGTAAATACATTATGTGAGCTTAAGGGTATCAATAAGGTTAGGATTACCGTTAACGGAAATGATAAAAAGAGCTTCGGCAAAGAGGCGATGAACGATTTCATGTCTCTTAAGCCCGAACTTATAAAAACCGAAAAGGCAGGTGAATCTACTGGAAGTAAGTAAAGAGTTATTCGCAAGGCCGTTCGTACTGTGGGCAGCTGCTTTTGCATGCGGGATAGCCTGCGGCGATACGGGAGGCTCTTTATTTATTGTCATACCTTTTATCTTGATCGTTTCAGGATTTTTTACGCTTAAGGGCAGCAATGACATAAAGAGCGGGAGAGTCATAGTACTCATTATCATAATTCTATCATTCTTATTTGGAAACATACTTATAAGGGACAGGCTATTCGAGGAAGAAAACGGATTTGTCCCGGACAGTTCTTTAAAAGGTACCGAAGTTCATGGTACCGTTACCGATATTTCATTATCAAAAGACAGATATCTGATCACTGTCGAAAATCCCAAGATCGATCTTAAAAGTGAATATGACGGAAGCAGTCATTACGAGTATGAAGGAAAGCTGCTTATATACAGTGATGCCTTAAATGTAATGTTCGGAGATGAAATAAGGGCCACGGGCACGCTTTATGCTTTTAGCCCTGCAACAAATCACGGACAATTTGACCAGAAGAAGTATTATTATGCCAAAGGGATATATCTTAAGCTGTATGCCGATGAAACAAATAGCGTAAAAGCAAACGATAGTATGTCATATGATATCAAAAACACGCTCTTTGAGGTTTCGGATACCTTTCAGGACGGACTGGCACAGGTATTTGACGAAAACAAAAAGGGTACGCTTTCGGCTATGCTTGCGGGAAATAGATCGGAGCTTGACGAGAATACGAAGGATATCTATAAACGTATTGGCATAGCGCATGTCCTTAGCATATCCGGATTGCATATAACCCTGATCGGATTTGGCCTGTTTGCACTGCTTAACAGATTTTGCGGGCTGAAGGTAAGTGTTATACTGACACTGATCGTGATGACGCTTTACGGGATGCTTACCGGATTTTCGGTATCAACCGTAAGAGCTGTCATAATGCTGTACTGTATGCTTTTGGGAAAACTGCTCGGAAAAGCTTATGACGGTCAGAGCGCGGCGGGTCTTGCGGCACTTATTATACTTGCTTTTAATCCTTCGCAATTGTTTGAATCGGGATTTTTGCTTTCATTTTTCGCAGTGTTCGGGATATTTGCCGGGAATACACTGCGTACAAACCTGAACATCAAAAACGCTGTTGCGGTATATCTTATCCCGGGTATATCGGCAACTCTTGCTACTTTTCCTATAATACTGGCGGTCTATTATTCATTTTCACCATATTCTTTCATTGCAAATCCGATACTCCTTCCTTTTATGTCGGTGATAGTGATTTCGGGACTGCTGGCCGGAGTTTTCGGAAGCCTGTTCCTCACAACAGGCATAAAGGTTTTCTTTTACGCGGGCTGTATCACCGGCGGACCTGCGGATTTCCTGCTTGACATATATGAAAAAACCGCAGGCTTCCTGCTTGAACTGCCCGGCTCCGATGTGATATGCGGGGCGCCTTCGTTTGCGTCGTGCGTTATTTACTATCTGTTTATGTTTCTATTGATATATCTCAGTGCAGTTTATTATAAAAAGGTTTCCGAAAAAAGAAGAAGTGTACAGAAGAGAAAAATAACCGATTCGGATATCAGGACGATAGTACATAAAGATATTGAAGAAATAGATAGAATTGTTGATGTGAAAGATGTTTCAAAAGGTTATTATGTAAAAGACGTAATGGACAGGATCACATTATTGCTTACCGATGACAGGTACAGTTTAATTAAGAAGACCGCTGAATCCGTCGTTTTACTGCTCTTTATCACAGCTATGTACGCTTCGGTCCTTATAAGGGATTATGAAGAAGGCTTCTATGTTTCGTTCATCGATGTCGGACAGGGAGCAGGAGTGTATATGGAAAAGGACGGAGTATGCATGCTTGCCGACGGCGGGAGCAGCAATTCTTCAGGAGTCGGGAAATACAGGATTGAGCCGTTCCTCTTGTGGAAGGGTTGCTCTGTCTTGGATTATGTACTGGTCACACACACCGATGAGGATCATATCAGTGGCATAAAAGAGCTGATCGAAGACGGCAGGATAAGGATTGAGAACATTGTTTTGGGCATAAACCGTGAGGACGGAAGGGAAATTTCAGAGCTGGCAACGGAATACGGCATCAATGTAATCTACTGCAGCGCAGGTGAGTGCCTTTTCGACAGGGACGGCTTATCGGTTTCGGTTTTATCGCCCGATCCGGATTTCATATATGATGACAAGAACCAGGCTTCACTTGTTGCCAGAGTGGCGTATGAAGATTTTGATCTTCTTATCACAGGGGATTCGGATATGTTTGCTGAAAGTGAATATGTAAGATATTTAGATGACGGGGAAAGGATCGATGTCCTTCAATGTCCCCATCACGGGTCGAAATATTCGTCTTCACAGCTTCTGCTCGAAAGGATAAGACCAAAGGTTACTGTGATTTCGTGCAGCAAAAACAATGTTTACGGACATCCGGCATCAGAAACGCTTGAAAGGCTTGAGGACGTAGGCAGTGACGTGTATGTTACGGCAAAATGCGGTATGGTAACGATTGTTTACGGTACTGACGGGAGCTTCAGGGTTGACAGCTTCATCAAACAATCCTGAAAAAAAACATTTGACACAAAAGTGTATAATGTATATACTGATAAACTGTGTTATCGGAAAGCACCAGGATCCAGATATCTGTGGAAAGCAGCAGATATCTTTTCAAAGTACATGCTTTATAAAGGAAAGAGAAAAATGGTAGGTTTTTATAATTACACGGTAATCATAACTTATATGAGTCTTGTATCGGCTTGTCTCGGTATGTTCTTTTCGGCACAGGGGAACTTTAAGGCGGCTTTGTTCTGCCTCCTGTTGTCCGGACTTTGTGACATGATCGACGGACCTGTGGCACGTACAAGGAAGAGGACTGATTCGGAACAGAAATTCGGTATACAGATCGACTCCTTATGCGATCTTGTCAGCTTCGGCATTCAGCCCGGAGTACTCGTATACTGTATAGCAAAGAATATGGCTGACAATAAGGTAATCGAATATGTGGGACTCGGAGTTGCAATAGTATTCGGTTTATGTGCTGTTATCAGGCTTGCATACTTTAACGTAACCGAAGAAGAGAGACGTGAAAAGGAAGGCACAAAGAAGAGAACCGGATATCAGGGACTGCCCGTTACCAACGCAGCGCTTATCATTCCCGGACTTTTCAATGCAAGATATTTTACCGATGGCAAGGTGTTTTCAATCATAATGATTGCAGGACTTGCAATCACCGCATTTTTATTCGTTTATAATTTCAAAATGTTCAAACTGAACGGAAAGAAGCTTATCCCGGTTGGGATATTCGGAGTTGCTATATTGGTAGCATGCTTCTTTACTCCGGTATAGAAAAGATTATATGACATAAAATTAAGAATGACATTAACTCGGAGAGAGAATGAATTACAGGGACAGAGACGGAAACGACATAATAAATACGACGGGACAGGATAAATTCCTAAAATTTCTGTATACAAACAAGATAGGACGTAAGTTTTTAAAGCTCATGATATCCGATAAGGTTACAAGAGCAATAGAGATTTACATGAATACAAGGCTGTCAACTCTTAAGATAGACGGCTTTATAAAGAAAAACCATATAAATATAAATGATTACGAAAAGAAGTATTTTAAGAGCTATAACGAGTTCTTCATACGTAAGATAAGAAAAGGAAGACGTCCGATAAATACGGACAGGGATGCCCTGATATCGCCTTCAGACGGAAAGGTAACGGTTTATCCCATCTCGGACAGGCTTGTCGTAAACATTAAGAACATTGATTATTCCGTAAAGTCGTTGCTTCTTGACAGGGAGCTTGCCGAGGAGTTTTACGGCGGATGGCTCTATGTCATAAGACTTACCGTTGACAACTATCACAGATACTGCTATCCGGACGGCGGTTATCAGTATGAGAATTATTACATTCCGGGCTTCTTCCATACGGTTAATCCGATAGCCTTGGAGAATACGAGTGTTTTTGCGCAGAATGCAAGAGCATATACCATGATGGATACGGATAATTTCGGTCGTATCGTTCAGATGGAAGTCGGAGCGATGGGTGTCGGAAGGATCGTGAACCATTTTGAGAACAGGTTTGTCGACAGGGGACAGGAAAAGGGATATTTTGAATTCGGCGGTTCTACCATATGCCTTTTTGTTCAGGGTGATGAGGTTAAGCCTGATGAGGATATTGTGAAGAATACTCTGGAAGGCTATGAGACCCTCGTGAAAATGGGAGAAAAGATAGGTACGCGCGCAGGAAGGTAACTTAAATGCAGAAGCAGAAAGCGGATATGGATATAGCAAGCGGAAATTTCGAAAAGATATATCTGCTGTGCGGTGATGAGCCATATTTGATAAGGGTTTACAGGGATAAGCTGAAAAACGCCATAATACCTGAGAGTGAAAGCCTGAATTACGCATATTTCGACAATGTAAACGACAATTTTGAAAAGATACGGGATTTTGCAGATACCATGCCTTTCTTCGGTGACAGGAGACTTATCATAATAGATAAGGCTTCGGCATTTAAGAAGGACTGGGGCTTGGCAGATTATGTCCCGGATATCCCCGAGACCACAACGATAGTAATAGCTGATGAGGATGTGGACAAAAGGAGCAGGCTGTTTAAGGCAATCCAGAAGCACGGCGCCGTCATGGAGCTTAAAAAGCTTGGACTGCCGGACATAAAGGCTTTCGTTGCGGGAAGGCTGAAAAAGGCCGGAAAAAACATAACCGTGCAGAATTGTGATTACTTAGTTGAATGTGTCGGAGACGATCTTAATACACTGGCTAACGAAGCTGATAAGTGTATTGCCCATGCAGGCGCTAAGGATCAGGTGGACAGGAGCGATATAGATGCCGTTTGCTCCATGCAGATCGAAAACAAGATTTTTGACATGGTCGATGCGATAATAAGGCAGGATGGAAACACCGTCTACAGGCTTTACGGCGATCTTATGGCATTAAGGGAAAATCAGTTCGGTATCATGGCAGTAATAAGAAGAAATTATAATCAGCTGCTTGTGATAAGAGAACTTATGGATAGCGGATGTTCTGCAGCGGAGATCGCGTCCAGGACAAAAATGGCAGACTGGCTTGTAAGGAAGAAGATGCAGGTGGTCAGAGGTTATGATGCCGAAAGGATAAAGAAAGCTATTGAAAGGATAGCTGATACGGAATACTCGATTAAGACCGGAGATATGGATCAGGAAATCGGGTCAGAAATAATGCTTGCAAATTTGTTAAAGATATAGTATAATACCAATGTTATGGAGTGGTATCGAAGTGGTCATAACGGCCCTGACTCGAAATCAGGTAGGCGGCAACGTCTCGTGGGTTCGAATCCCACCCACTCCGCTAGCGGAAAAGCCTTGAAATATTCTTTTCAAGGCTTTTTACGGCTTTAAATGTATTTGAGGTTATTAATGGAGAGGTTTATGAGCTATAGTTTGGATCTTGAAAAGTACAACAGCTGTACATGTGTCATGTCGGTTGAGGTATTTCCCGACGGAAAATACGGGAATATCCGCATAAAAGACGGGAACACAGCACACAGGATGGCGGTTCAGAGAGAAACCGGCCATGATTTTATACCGGATACGCCTTATGAAAAAAGCTTCCCGAAGGATCTTAATTTTGAAGACTACTGCTACAGGTGCGCCATAGAGCAGAGGCAGCTGCATACCTATGTCAGTCTCTACAATCTTGGCTTATGGCTTGAGATGTATATGCAGCCACTGATCTCTGACGAGGAAAATATCGGTTACTGCATATATTCCTATAATGTAAAGCCTTATCTGAATGCAAGCAGTATGTCGGATCTGTCTCCGGAGACATCAGCTGCAGTTCTTTCAACATGTATAAAGCTATACGGCAATACCGATTTTAACAATGCGTTGAAGTCTGCGCTGTATGATATCCTTGAGATATGCGGAGCTTGCAGATGCTGTGTTATACAATTGGATCATTCGGAAAAGATATGTAATCTCTTAGGAGATGCTTATCTGCCCGGCTTCCCTTCGTTTTTAAGGACGATGGAGATAAAGAAAGAGTTTTATAAGCTCGCATGTACATTCGAATCAACACTGGCCGGCAGCACCTGCCTCATTTTAAAAAATGAGCAGGATATGTTGTGGCTGAAAGAGAAAAATCCGGATTGGTACAAATCACTTAAACAATACAATGTTGAAAGCATGGTGCTTTTCCCGCTCAGGTTTAACAGAAAAGTAGTCGGGTATATATGGGCAAGCAATTTCAATGTGGACAATACCGCAAAGATCAAAGAGGTTCTTGAGCTTACGACGTTTTTCATGGCTTCGACGATAGTTAATCATGACCTTGTAAAGAAGCTTGAGTTCATGAGCAATATGGATGTTTTAACCGGAACATATAACAGGAATGCCATGAATAACAGGGTTCTTGCCTATGACAGTGATGATGCTGAAAAGGAAAAGGGACTCGGAATTGTTTTTGTGGACGTGAACAGCTTAAAGAGCATAAACGACATGAAGGGTCATACAGAAGGCGACAAGCTTCTCGTAAAAGCCGCAGGGATGATAAAAGACATATTTGACGGAAGAGAGATATATCGTGCCGGCGGAGACGAGTTTATGGTAATCTCGGTTAATCCCGTGAAGGAAGATTTTGAAGCAAAGCTTAAACGCTTACGTGAAATGGAAGAAAAGGACGAGGATGTAAGCTTCGCCATAGGTGCATATTTCGAAGAAAAGAATGCTGATATCCGGTATTGCATGAGAAGAGCCGACGAGCTCATGTATGAGGATAAGAAAAATTATTACGAAAAGTATCCCGACAGAAGATACAGATAAGAAATATCTTGTACAGGATGGTGATATTATGAGGTTTTTTATTACAGAGGATGAAAGAAAAAGATCCGGGAGCACAGCGTTTGTGGAATTCCAAAAGGGCGGATATGACGGAACGTGCTGGCATATCGATTCTGTCTGCATGGATGAAGACCTGTTCGGTGACCTTCATTTAAGACGGTTCTTTTCAGCGGTTCTTCCGCAGTATGATTATTATGGGATAACCCAGGTGTCGGTTTCTTCGTTTGAGCAGTTAAAGACGGCTGCGATAAACTTTTCATCGGATGTCTGTGAATGCCTAAATGAACTTGAAAGCTGGATAAAAGAACGAAGTGAAGAAACGGAAGCAGATTCTGATATTCTCTTTACTATATGCGGAATGTGAGCGGGCTTAAAAGGAGCATGGAATGAAAAAGGTTGCTAAATATTTTCTTATACTGGCTTTGAGTATCTTAGCTTTGACCGCCTGCCTTGACATGGGAGGACAGGATTCGGACAAAACACCGAAGGTGACTGCTACTCCCGCAGTAACAAATGAAGCGAAAGAAGCGACAAAGATTGTTACGGAAGCACCGGATGTGACGGTTACGCCTGAGGTTACCGAAGCACCTGAGGTTACAAAAGTCCCCGTGGTTACGGAAACACTTACACCGACGGAAACGCCCACACCTGAGGTTACAGAGACACCTACACCCAAGGCAACCGAGGCTCCGACGGCAACCCCTACTGCAAAACCCGAGAATACCGGTAAGAAATACCGTTTCAGGAATTACAAGCTTCTTGACCAGCATTATGAGAAGCACGGTATAGAAATGGGATTTGCCAATAGGGAAGATTACGAAAAGGCCGCATCCGATGTAATAAACAATCCGAAGGCATTGCATAAGACTGAGTCCGAGGATGGGGATTATGTTTATTATATTGAAGAAACGAACGAGTTTGTAGTACTTTCCCGGGATGGTTACATAAGGACTTATTTCCTGCCGAGCCAGGGAAAGAAATATTACGACAGGCAGTGAGTCAGCAGAATATGTTTGCCTGTACGGATTTTGGGATAAATAATGATCGGGAGAACAGCGTTTTATGTTTTTGAATAGTTTAAAGGATGTCCGTTCGGAAACGTTATTTAATGACGGATGGGAATTTTGTGTGATAAAGGAAGGCGAGCCTCTTAAAGAAGAGGCTTTCCTTCCTGTTTTTTTACCCCATGACTGGCTGATATATGACAGTAAAAACCTGTATGCGGACGGTATCGGATATTATAAAAAAGTATTTTCACTTGATAAGAAACCGGGAAAAAGGTATTTGATCAATTTTGACGGAGTCTATATGGATTCCACCGTTTATGTCAACGGTTCCAAGTCAGGAATAAATAGATACGGGTATTCTCCGTTTGAGTATGATATTACGGATAAGCTTAGAAACGGTGAAAACGAGATAAGGGTTGAAATAAGGCATTTTTCACCGAATTCAAGATGGTACAGCGGAGCCGGCATCTACAGGGACGTTGTATTTAAAGAGGTAAACGAAAAGCATATTGAGAGTGACGGTGTTTATGTGTATTCGAGGCCTCTGGGTGAAGAAGAGGTTGAAGCCTTTAGGGCAGACGGATGCTTAGACGGGTTTAAGGATATTTCAAATCTGTGGCTTGTTACCGCAGAGGTTGAGCTGAGCGGATCGGATGAAGAATACGTGTCTAAAGAAGCCGGTAATATCGGATTTTCTTATGAAATCAAGTATCTGCCCGCATCCGTGGAAAACTCTGTATGCATCTCAAAGAATGCCGATTTTTCGGATATACCCGGGAGCTTAAGAACGGATAAAGAAAGCGGTTATGTGTTAAAAGGCATCACAAAGCTTGAGGATGATAAATACAGATTAAAGCTTCTGGTTAATAATGCACATGTATGGGATATAACAAGACCGGATCTGTACTTATTAAAGCTAAAGGCGTTATGTGACGGAACCGTATTTGATGTGCATGATACCGTATTCGGACTGAGGACTGCCGAATTTACTGCAGATAAAGGCTTTTTACTTAACGGAAGGCATATAAAGATTTACGGGGTATGCGAGCATCATGACCTCGGGCTTTTCGGCGCCGCATTTAACAGGGACGCAATGAAGAGAAAGTTTATGCGGCTAAAGGAAATGGGAGTAAACGCCATAAGAACCTCTCACAATATGCCCGCAAAAGAGCTGCTTGAGCTTGCTGATGAGATGGGTATTCTTGTCGACTGCGAAGGCTTTGACATGTGGAGAAGGCCTAAGACGGAATTTGACTATGCCAGGTTCTTTGATGAAAACTATCATAAGGACATAAGGTCTTGGATAAGGCGTGACAGGAACCATCCTTCTGTTATCATGTGGAGCATAGGAAACGAGATTTATGACTGTCATGCGGATGAAAATGCGCCGGAACTGACGAAGGATATGAAGGAAACGGTTGAGAAATACGATCATGCGCATAACGGCGTTGTCACTCACGGATCGAATTTCATGGCATGGGAAGGTGCGAGGAAATGCACAGATGTCCTGAAACTTGCCGGATACAATTACGGTGAAAGGCTATATGATGTGCAGCATAAGGAACATCCCGACTGGATGATATACGGAAGCGAGACCGCATCCACCGTACAGAGCAGGGGCATATATCATTTTCCGCTTTCCGTATCCTCCATGGCGGATGATGACGAACAGTGTTCATCACTCGGAAACTGTTCGACAAGCTGGGGAGCTCCGAACACGGAATATGTCATAACCATGGACAGGGACAGGACTTACAGTCAGGGACAGTTTATCTGGACGGGTTTTGACTATATAGGAGAGCCTACACCGTATCATACAAAGAATTCTTATTTCGGGCAGATAGATACTGCCGGATTTCCGAAGGACAGCTTTTATATTTACAAGGGCTCATGGACGGATCCTGAGAAGGCTCCCTTCATACATATCTTTCCGTATTGGGACTATAATGAAGGCGAACTGATAGATGTCAGGGTTGCGACTAATTGCGACAGAGTTGAGCTGTTTTTTAACGAAGAGCTTATGGGAAGCACCGATATAGATCATGAAAAGGGAAAAATTCTTGTGCCCGGATGGCAGATACCCTATCAAAAGGGTGTTATAAAAGCAGTGGGATACTTAAACGGTGAAAAGAAGGCCGAGGAAGAGATCGGTTCTTTCGGAGATCCCGTGGCGTTAAGCATAAAAGAGAACTACCGCGGAGAGGACACAGTATTCTTTGAGATAAGCACTGTGGATGAGAACGGAGTTACAGTTGAAAATTCTGCTTCGAGAGTATTTGTGGAAGTAGAGAACGGGGAGCTTATGGGTCTCGATAACGGAGACAGCACCGACGAAGAGAACTATAAAGTAAGTTCCAGACGGCTGTTTTCGGGAAAACTGATGGCTGCCGTATCATACGGAAAAGATAAGGGAGAGCTAAAGGTTAGAGTAAGCTCAGAAGGGTTAAATAGCGCTGAAATAACAGCGGAAGCTTTAAAACCGGGTATAAACTATCCTGTCGGATCTTTGGAAAATGTGCTTTTTAAGAGAAACAACGAAGAGTTTTATAAAATCCCGGAGTTGGTTAATGAAGTACCGGTTAGGAATATACTGATAAAATGCCAAGAAGACCGTGAGTTTAACGCCGATAAAAAAGAAATTACCGTTGAGGCGGTTCTCCTTCCTGAAAACAGCAGTTATTCTCACATAGAATGGACTGCGGTAAATGACAAGGCGGTAAAGACAAATATTGTAAATCTGACACCCTTTGATAAAGATGGGAAGCACTTCTGCAAACTGACTGCTCTTGGCGACGGTACATTCAGGCTTCGGGCTCTTGCATATAACGGAGGCAGAGTTGCTAAGGTAATTTCCTTCATGAAGTTTACCGCAACCGGTCTGGGAAAGGCATATATCGATCCGTACAGCTTTGTATCCGGTTCACTTTATACCGACAGCCTGGGCGATATCGGAAACGGAAATGAAAAGGGGATAACGACACCGAGAGGTGAAACAAGTTATTTCGGTTTTGAGAATGTTGATTTCGGAGATATCGGTTCCGATGAGATAACCATCCCGATATTTACGCTTAATGATAAGGAATATAACATCGGCATATATGAGGGACGACCGGGGGATACAGGCAGCGTCCTGTTATGCGACGGAAAATACTGTAAGAAGAGTATCTGGAACGTTTATCAGCCCGAGACATTTAAATTAAACAAAAAGCTTAAGGGTCTCACAGATATTTATTTTACGTCTGATGACAAGTACCATTTTAAAGGCTTTGAGTTTAAGAAGCCGGATAAGGCTTACGAAACACTGAATATTATGAACAGAAGCCGGATTTACGGAGATATGTTTAAGGAAGAAGGAGAATGTATCACCGGAATAGGAAATAACGTGACCATAGAATTTGACGATATGGATTTCGGTGAGAAGGCTCCGTGCCGGGTGATCATATGCGGAAGATCAAAGCTTAAAAACAATTCCATACATTTGAAGTTCGACGGAGATGAGGGAGCAAAGACAGAACTTCTTGAATTTGAGGGAAGCGAGACTTATGTTGAAAGAAGCTTTGATATAAAAGGTGCTGTCGGTTCAAATACCGTAGGCTTTGTATTCCTGCCCGGGTGCGATTTTGATTTTAAGTATTTTAAGTTTTTAAAGGAAGACTAAAATAAGATTTGGAGAATGTAGGTATGCACGACAGATTGTTTTACAATAAACCGGCCGTAAGGTGGGAAGAAGCACTGCCTCTCGGTAACGGCAGGCTTGGTGCGATGGTTCACGGCGGAGTGGGGTGTGAGTATTTCCAACTGAACGAGGACAGCTGCTGGTTTGGGGGTCCCAGGGATAGAAACAACCCCGACGCAAAGAAAGCTCTTCCTATAATAAGGGAGTATCTGAAGAACGGTCAGATAGCAAAGGCAGAGGAGCTTATGCTGGCGGCTCTTTCAGGCGTACCGAAGAGTGAGCATCCGTATCAGACTCTGGGAGATCTCAGGATCTATATGAAGCAGAATATGACAGGAGTAAAGCTTGATCGGTTCGGACAGCCGGAGGCTTCAGATTATATAAGGGAACTTGATATAGGAAATGCTCTGTATAAATGTTCATATACAATGGGCAAGGCTAAGTATCACAGGGAAGCATTTATCAGTGCTGTGGATGACTGTCTGATAATAAAGATAACGTCGGATGATGCTACTACGAAAATAAGCTTTGACTGTGACATCTCGAGGGAACCGTTTGAGACGGACATAAAGAAGACAGGGAATGGTACCGGACTGATATGTCTCGGGAATACCGGCGGGAACGGTGTCGATTACGGGTTTGAACTTCGTGCTTTTGCAAAGGGCGGTTCGGTGCAGGTCATCGGTGCATCACTGCAGGTTAGGGATGCGGATGAAGCTCTCCTTTTGCTTACCGCAGGAACATCCTTCCGTATGAAGGATATCGAAAAGGAGTGCGGAGAGATACTGGACAGGGCATTTGCTCATTCCTATGAAGAATTAATGGAAAGGCATATTGCGGACTACACTAAGTACTATGACAGGGTGTGCCTCAGTATTGAAGGTTCCGATGAATATGAGGATATAGCAACAAATGAGAGGCTTGATCTGTTAAAGCAGAGGATTGAGGAAAATGCAGATAAAAAGTATGATACCGGACTTGATATCCTGTATTTTAACTTCGGACGTTATCTGATGATCTCGGGCAGCAGGCCGGGAACATTACCGCTTAATCTTCAGGGTATATGGTGTAAGGATTACCAGTCGGCATGGGGAAGCAAATTTACCATTAATATAAACACAGAGATGAATTACTGGCCTGCCGAGGTCTGTAATCTTTCTGAAATGCATATGCCGCTGTTTGACCATATTGAGCGTATGCTTCCGAACGGTAGAAAGACTGCTGAGAAAATGTACGGCTGCAGGGGATTTGTTGCACATCACAATACCGATATATGGGGCGACTGTGCGGTACAGGATCAGTGGATACCGGGTTCGTACTGGGTAATGGGCGCTGCATGGCTCTGTACACATCAGTGGAAGCATTACTTATATACAGGGGATATTGAATTCTTAAAGAGATGCTTCCCCGTAATGAGAGAGGCAGCAGAGTTTTTCCTTGATTTCCTTATCGAACATGACGGATATCTGGTAACCTGCCCTTCGGTATCGCCGGAGAATACTTATATACTGCCGAGCGGAGAACGCGGTGCGAACGGCATCGGCGTAACGATGGACAACCAGATATTAAGAGACCTGTTCAGCCAGTGCATAAAGGCAGCTGAACTGCTTGGAGTCGATGATGAACTGAATGGGGAGATAAAGACTGCGCTTTCTAAGATAAAGCCCGATCGTATTGGGAAACACGGCCAGATCATGGAATGGATAGAAGACTATGACGAGGCTGAGCCCGGTCACAGGCATATCTCACATCTGTACGGTCTTCATCCGTCAAGCCAGATAACACCGGACGGGACACCTAAGCTTTGCGAGGCGGCGGCAAGGACGCTTGAACGGAGGCTTTCAAACGGCGGTGGTCATACCGGCTGGAGCAGAGCATGGATCATTAACAATTATGCGAAGCTCTGGGACGGAGAAAATGCTTATGACAATTATGAGCAGCTGCTGATCAGGTCTACATTGCCGAATCTGTTTGACAACCATCCGCCTTTCCAGATAGACGGAAACTTCGGCGGCTGTGCTGCGGTTGCTGAAATGCTGGTACAGAGTAACGAAGAAAGGACAGTTCTCCTGCCGGCGCTTCCTTACAGATGGAGATCAGGTAAGGTCAGCGGATTATGCATACAGGGCGGTGCCGAGATAGATATTGAATGGGAGGAAGGAGTACTTAAAACATTCTGCTTCACAGCCCATAAAGATATAAAAACAAGGATTGTTTATAAAGGTATAGATCTTATGATTGATTTAAAAGCAGGTCATAGATCGTTCCACACCTTTTTAATGTGATTACAGTGACAATAGGGACGTTTTTTTTGTCAAGTTTTCACTTCAATTGGCTCTGAATGGCGCAATAGCGCAAAAGGTAGTAATATATGGATAAAGATTTAAAGAAAAAAGAAAAAAAATCCCTGATAAGGAGAGTGCTGATTTTTGTTTTTACCGTTATTTTCTTTCTGACGATAGTAATGGTTTATTATTTTAAGCTGTATTCCGAGACAGAAGAAAATATTTTAAATACCGGCAGGATCAATGCGATAGAATCAACGAGTCAGATTAACGGGCATGTTTCTTCAAGTATAGGATTCTTAAGAATGTGCAGCTATATGCTGGATTCAATGATAGAGAGCGGTAAAACAAAGCAGGAGATAATAGAATATCTGACAGGACTTTCTACAGCGATAAAGAATTCACTTATTCCGGATTCAACCGGATTGTACGGATATATAAACGGTGAATACATGGACGGTATCGGATGGGAACCAGGCGATGATTACGATCCGAAGGAGCGTCCATGGTATAAAGCCGCTGTTGAAGGTAAGGGTAAGCTTGTGATCGTGGATCCGTATGTGGATAAGTATTCAGGCAAAAGCATGTTGTCGGTAGTCAGGCTTCTTGGTGACGGGCAAAGCGTGATCGGGCTTGATCTGACCGTAGACGAACTACAGAACATTATGCATGAGCATGTTGCCGAAAAAGGTATTTTTGAAGAATTTATCGTGAATACAAGGAGTATTGTCATTGCACATTCGGATCAGACCCTCATAGGTACCGATTACAGCAATGATGCAAATCCTCTGGGTAAACTTATAGCTGAAGGCAGAAAAAATTCGGAAGACAATTTCTTTTATCTTAATTATGATGGCAGCACATATCTGGTGTATTTCGATCCGCTTGTATTCGGATGGACATGCGTGACGGTTATAGATGCTACGAATGAATACGCGAACCTTCGTATCCCGATAATAATATGTGTAATGACTGCGCTTATTGTTATAAGCGTTATGGTATTTTTCCTGATGCAGTCGGACAAAAAGAGCCGTGAAGCTTATGAAATGGCGATTATATCCGAAAAAGCGACCGCTACAAGCGATGCGAAATCAACATTCCTTTCAAATATGTCACATGAGATCAGGACTCCCTTAAATGCCATACTCGGTATGAATGAAATGATCCTTCGTGAATCGGATGATGAGACGATTGTAAGCTACGCCGAGAATTTACAGAATGCGGGCAAGACACTCCTGGGACTGATAAATGATATACTTGATTTTTCAAAGATAGAAGCGGGAAAGATAGAGATAAACCCGGTAAACTATGACCTTTCCACATTACTTAACGACCTTGTCAATATGATTGCTCCAAGAGCAGAAGAAAAAGGCCTGCAGCTGATACTTGATTTTGATAAGGATATGCCGTTGTCTCTTAACGGTGACGAGATACGTATTAAACAGATTATAACAAATATTCTGACTAATGCGGTCAAGTATACCAAGAAAGGCAGTGTTACCTTTAAGACGGGTTATGAAAGAATAGAAAACGAGCCCGACAGTGTTATGTTAAACGTTTCCGTAACTGACACCGGAATCGGTATAAAAAAGGAAGATATCGAGAAGATATTTATAGAATTTGAAAGGATTGAGGAAAAGAAGAATAGGAATATAGAGGGAACAGGGCTTGGAATGACCATAACCAAGAGACTGCTTGAGACGATGGGTTCATCACTAAATGTTGAGAGCACATATGGGAAAGGGTCCACGTTCAGCTTTTCTCTTAAGCAGAGGGTAGTCAGCTGGAATAAACCGGAAAATCATACTTCCGAAGATCAAAAGCATAACGATCAGACGAAAAAATATAAAGAAAAACTGTATGCTCCGGATACAAATATACTTGTTGTGGATGATATCTCGTTAAATCTTACAGTGTTTAAGAGCCTGCTTAAGAAGACCGGGATAAAGATCGATACTGCCCAAAGCGGTGATGAAAGTATCGCTATGGCTTCGAAAAAAGCATATGATATCATTTTTATGGATCATATGATGCCCGGTAAAGACGGTATTGAGGCATTTCATGAGATACGTTCGACACAAGGTTCGCCTAATCTTAAAACTCCGGTTATCTGTATAACGGCAAATGCCATATCCGGTGCACACGAACAGTATCTTATGGAAGGCTTTAACGATTATCTGTCAAAGCCGATAGTTTTCGATGAGCTTGAAGAAATGCTCGTACGCTTCCTTCCGGAGGATAAAGTGCAGGTGGTAAAGGAAGAGGCTTGACATATGAAACCGTATGGAATATTATAACGAGGAAACGCTGAAGGCGTTTTCGAGGTGACTTTGACCGAAATAGGGAAAAAAGACCTTATAAGGGTTTCAAAAAATTTTATTTAAATCAAAGGAGATTTAAACCATGAAGAAAAAAATGTCAAATTTATCAAAACTTCTGCTTGCGGTATTATTCGTACTGGCGGGAGTGGTTATTTCGGGAAAGATCGGTGTAAAGGCAGATACCGATAAGGATGAGATAGGAATTGTTCGTGTTTCAAACACTAAGCAGTTACAGAAAGCTATAAACAATCCCGATATAAGTATAATTATATTCAAAACCCGCGAAATGGACAAGTTCACTATAAAGGCTAATGAAAATGCTATGAATAAAACCCTTATAATTGATGCGCCCAATGCATTCATCGTTAACAAGGCAGTATTTTATGAAATATATCTACACGATGTTATAAGCTATACAGAAAGTGTATCCGGAAATTATATTGTTTTTTATTTTAATCCGGATCGCGTGCAAAAGATAAAGGTTGCAAAGAAAAAAACAGTTGAAAAATTTACGTTCGTAACATTAAGTACTTTTGATGAACGGTACAACTGCTATACCTTAAGCAAAGGGGCAAAGATTAATAATGTGAATATGGTTTATTATGGAGCTGATGACGTTGTTTATGCCGAATCTGATGAAGACAATAATACATTAAGCTTAAAATATACCGATAATGATAAGAACGATCGTTCATATACCGTACAGCTTGACGACAGAGGACGTATCAAAAGGATGATTTCCGATGCTACATTCAATTTTGATTACAAGTTTAAATATAATAAGAACGGATATAAGATTAAATTTACCGGCGATGACGATGATGATAAGAATTGCAAATATGTATGCACAATGAAGGGTGATTATATCCTGAAGGAAACTATGGTATCGGATAACTCTACGTATGAATATGAGTATTTCTTTGAGGACGGAGCAGATTTCCGTTGTCCGTATAAAGTAACATATTATCATAAAAGGGGAGATCTTGAGGAAGGCTGGACAAAGACGTACACATATGATTCTAAAAACAGGGTGGGATCATGTTTTACAGAATATTTAACCGGAGAAAAGGAAAAAGCTGTTACTTATTACGATTCAAAGGATTTTACCGTAAAGGAAGTTTACACGTATTATGATGAAGCAGGAGAACAGATTGGTGATATCCTGACGGTCGATTATGAATATAGTAAGAGCGGTGACATAATTAAGAAGACTTTTACCAGTGGTGATGAGGTTAATGTAATAAGATATGAATATAATGAATATGGTGAATGCGTAAATATCATTGGGCAGGAGTAAGGCAAGTATGTTACCGAGTGATGCCGAAGGCGTTCTCAAGGTGACAGTGACATATTAAAGATTTGCGGAAGGACATATTTTATTGGATTAAGATTATGGATAAGGCAGAAACAGTTAAAAAAATTAGAGAGATGACCGGTATGAACAGAAAGGAGTTTTGCGAGTACTTTCAGATACCATACCGTACCATGACTGACTGGGAGCGGGATACACGGCATGCTCCGGATTATGTCATAAGGCTTCTGGAATATTATATCAGGATGAATGAGCATCTTATAAAAAAATCCAAGGAGAAAAAGGAAGATAATTAGGGCATTGTCATTCTGAGCGAAGCGAAGAATCTAAGATAATACTAGGCGGTAACGATATTTCGTAAATGATATATCGTTACCGTAATTTTTTTGCTATTTTTTGTACTTGCATTATTTCAGAATATATGATATTATGATAATACGCATTGCGTACCATCTTAAATATAACAAAAATATATTTACAAGAGGACTGAATTATGCTAACTATTGACGACTATCTTAAACTTCCGGAAGGGGTTAGAGTTGAACTAATAGATGGTGTTTTCTATGATATGGCTGCACCTACTACGGTGCATCAGATGATTGGTCAATCAATAAGTTACATTTTGCTGGACTATATAAAGGATAATAAAGGTAAATGTGTTCCTTTTATAGCCCCAACAGATGTTCAACTTGACTGTGATGATAAAACAATTGTTCAGCCTGATGTACTTGTAGTATGTGACAGGAAAAAGATTACAAAACCAAGGATTGTCGGGGCACCTGATCTTGTCATAGAAGTCTTGTCAGAGTCTAATTGGTATAATGATGTATTCAGAAAACATAAAAAATATCAGAATGCCGGTGTCAGAGAGTACTGGATTGTATTTCCTGAACAGCTTAAGATTCAGGTATACAATTTTGAAAAGAAAATGGAGGCAGTAGAATATTCCTTCAAAGACAAAGTACCGGTTGCTATCTGGGACAGAAAATGTGTGGTTGATTTTTCTGAAATATATGAAGAGATTAAGTTTATGCTATAATTCTAACTGAGCAACAGTCTAATTTAATTTCTCAAATGTAATCTTATGCTAAAGCTCAGAATGAAAAACGGATTAACTTAATGACAGTGTAACTGTATACTTGATAATTTTTTAATATGGACGCAAAGTGTATTTTTTTTAAAATTAAGTTGTACTTAAAAAATTTATGTGATAATATAATATTACCCATAGAGCTTTCTAGGGTAATTGGGGAGGCCGGATTTGGGAGTCATAGATACAGAAGGTAAGAAATACCTTTCAGATAATGAAATGTTTGCAGATGCTTTTAATTTTCTTGTTTATAATGGGAAAAAGGTTATTAAGGCAGAAAAACTTCGAAATCTTGATACGACGGAAATTATAATACCTTATGGAAATCATGCAAGAGTTCCAATTCAAAAATATCGTGATGTTCTAAAACTTTGGAGTGCTATGATTGATGATAATGCTATATATGTTATTTTGGGCGCTGAAATTCAGGGTAAGGTACATTATGGAATGCCTGTAAAGAATGGCCTATATGATATGATAGGGTATTCAAAGCAGGTAGAGGAAATTAGCCGTTCTTATAGGGATAAAAACATTAAGAAAAGTTCAGAAGGTGAAATTTCATTATATGATGGTGCAGTAAAGATTAAGTTGACAAGTGAGGAATTCCTTTCGGGACTAAAGAAAGGAGATAAGCTTATTCCGATTATCACCGCTGTCGTTTATCTGGGTGAAAAGCCTTGGGATGGCCCGCGTACACTTCATGATATGCTTGTTATCAAAGATAACGCCATCAAGAAGTTAATCCCAAATTATAGAATTAACCTTATTTCACCGGCAAATATGACCGACAAAGAATTTGAAAAGTTTAATACTGAATTGGGATTTGCAATGAAAATCATTAAACATCGATCCAAGGATGCGGATGAACTCATAAAACAAACCAACCATCGTAAAATTGACAGAGGTACTGCATATTTCCTAAACTCAGTGGCAAAACTTGATTTAGACTATGAAGAAAAGAAAGGTGGGATAGATATGTGCGAAGCACTTGAAAGAAGATACAAAGAAAAAGAAGTAAACGGAGCTATTACTGGAATGAAACTGTTGGGTGCGTCTGAAAAAGATATCATTAAAAAAATTATGGATCAATATAAAGTTAAAAAGTCTTATGTTCTTGCACTTATGAATCCTAAGAAAGCATAAGATTTTTTACAATGTCAAGATGATATTGAAATATGGCAAAACTGATGATTATGAAAAAATAATTTTAAAAATTAAGCATAGATTTTAGGGTAACACCTAACACTATGCTTTATTTTTTTTAAATAAATCTATCACAATACACCGGTAATAAGCTAAGCCGATAATGGATCTTTGAAATTTATAAAAAATTCGTTGCATTTTTTTTTAAGTAATGATAAAATAAAACCAATTGGGCGAATAAAGGGATAACTATGCCCTTGACGCCCCAAATTCAAAGGAGGTCTCATATGTCCAAAAGAGCAAAATTATCTATGGATGGTAATACCGCTGCGGCTCACGTTGCGTATGCGTTTACAGATGTAGCAGCTATTTACCCCATCACACCTTCAAGCCCCATGGCAGACCAGGTTGACCAGTGGTCAGCAGCAGGTCGTAAGAATGTATTCGGCAACCAGGTTAAGGTTGTTGAGATGCAGTCAGAGGCAGGAGCAGCAGGTACCGTACACGGCTCACTTGCAGCAGGTGCAATCACAACTACATTTACAGCATCACAGGGATTACTTCTTATGATCCCCAATATGTACAAGATAGCCGGAGAGCAGCTTCCCTGCGTATTCGACGTATCAGCACGTACAGTAGCTACACAGTCACTTAACATCTTTGGCGATCACAGTGACGTATATGCTTGCCGTCAGACCGGTTTCGCAATGTTAGCAGAGACCAATCCCCAGGAAGTAATGGATCTTTCAGCAGTAGCTCATCTTTCAGCTATTGAAGGCAAGGTTCCTTTCCTTAACTTTTTCGATGGATTCCGTACATCACACGAGATCCAGAAGATCGAGACATGGGATTATGCAGATCTTAAGGACATGCTCAACATGGAAGCAGTAGAAGCTTTCCGTGCACATGCACTTAATCCCGAGAAGCCCGCTATGCGTGGTTCTCATGAGAACGGTGACGTATTCTTCCAGCACCGTGAGGCTTGTAACCCTGTTTACGAGGCACTTCCCGCAGTTGTATCAAAGTACATGAAGATGGTTAACAAGAAGCTTAAGACAAACTATGACCTCTTCAACTACTATGGTGCACCCGATGCAGACAGAGTAATCGTAGCTATGGGTTCAATCTGTGACGTAGCAGAAGAAGTTATCGATTACTTAACAGCTAAGAAGCAGAAGGTAGGTCTTATTAAGGTACGTCTTTACAGACCTTGGGTATCTAAGGCATTCTTAAAGGTTCTTCCTAAGACCACTAAGAAGATCGCAGTACTTGACAGAACAAAGGAGCCCGGCTCACTTGGCGAGCCTCTTTACCTTGACGTTGCAACAACACTCCTTGAGGCAGGTCTTTCAGACATCACCCTTACAGGCGGACGTTACGGTCTTGGTTCAAAGGATACTCCTCCTTCGTCAGTATTCGCTATTTACAAAGAGTTAAAGAAGGCAAATCCCAAGAAGAGATTCACCATCGGTATCGTTGATGACGTTACCAACCTTTCACTTCCTGAGGTTAAGCCTGCACCCATCACATCCGCTAAGGGTACCGTTGAATGTAAGTTCTGGGGTATCGGCGGTGACGGAACTGTTGGTGCAAACAAGGATTCGACAAAGATCATCGGTGATCATACCAATAAATATATCCAGGCATACTTCCAGTATGACTCAAAGAAAACCGGCGGTATCACAATTTCTCACCTCCGCTTTGGTGACAAACCGATCCGCTCACCATACTATATCAACCAGGCTGACCTTGTTGCATGTCACAACCAGTCTTACATCATCAAGGGATACAAGATGGTTCAGGATGTTAAGGACGGTGGTACATTCCTCATCAACTGCCAGTGGTCTGATGAAGAACTGGACAAGCACCTTCCTGCTGAGTCAAAGAAATATATCGCTGACCACAACATCAAGGTTTACACTGTAGACGCTGTTGATATCGCAACAAAAATCGGTCTCGGAAAACGTACATCTACAGTTCTTCAGTCAGCATTCTTCAAGCTTGCAAATGTTCTCCCTGCAGAAGAAGCAATCAATTACATGAAAGAAAAGGTTGTTGCTAAATTTTCTAAGAAGGGTCAGGACGTTGTAGACATGAACTGCCAGGCTATCGACCAGGGTGCAGGTGCTCTCCACGAAGTTAAGATTCCTGCTTCATGGAAGAATCCGGCTCCAGACGCAGCTAAACCTGCTCTCAAGGGTGAAAAAGCTGTAGTTAACATGGTTGAAAAACTCATGAATCCTATCGCCCTCATGGACGGTGACAACCTCCCTGTATCAGCATTCAAGGACATTGCAGACGGTCAGTTCCAGCTGGGAGCTTCTGCTTACGAAAAACGCGGTACAGCCGTTAATGTTCCACAGTGGGATTCAGAAAAATGTATTCAGTGTAACAACTGTGCATTCGTATGTTCACACGCAACAATCCGCCCATACCTCCTTACAGATGCAGAAGCAGCTGAAGTTGAAAAGAACGGCGGAAAAGCAGTTGACCTCAAGCCAAAGGCAGGCAAATACAAGTTCACACTTTCTGTTTCACCGCT
>JAEEGL012219379.1_pt1 | contig 68881 bp, 68 predicted proteins | sample 9134231 | NCBI WGS metagenome assembly JAEEGL01 (sample SAMN16246548, study PRJNA631951) | gut metagenome | biome: gut microbiome; feature: rumen; material: fiber-attached | host: Bos | place: Iran: Karaj | collected 2018-10 | reverse complement strand
TGACGGTGAAGCTGTAGATGACTGCGCCGTCTTCAGCAGTCTGACCGTCCTTGTCCGCCATTGCGTAGTTTACTTCGCCGGTGGTTGCAGCTGCCTTGGCATTGAACTGCGGCGTGCCTGCATAAGCAGAGCCCTTCTTTGCCTTGACGTACTCAACGCCGGAGAAATCGAAGGACATCTGGAGACCTGCGGTACCCTGGTCCTTCTTGACTGTCCAGTTAATGGTCAGCTCCTCGCCTGCGGAAGCGGTCATCGTGTTGTTGCCGGTCATATCGTCAGCAACAGCAGTGAAGTCTCCACTAGCCGGAACGAGGTTGTAGATGATCGTGTTGGTGATATCCACCTTGCTGCCCTGGGTGGAAGCAGTAGTCTTGGTGGTGCTATCTCCGCCGCTGACGTTAATCGTCAGACCGTGGAACAGGAACTTGTGCTCCTTACCGTCTTCCGTCGGGACAACCTTATTGTCGTTGCCCATCGGAGCGATTGTTGCAGAGCCGGATGCCGGAGCCTTGACGGTGAAGCTGTAGATGACTGCGCCGTCTTCAGCAGTCTGACCGTCCTTGTCCGCCATTGCGTAGTTTACTTCGCCGGTGGTTGCAGCAGCCTTGGCATTGAACTGCGGCGTACCTGCATAAGCAGAGCCCTTCTTTGCCTTGACGTACTCAACGCCGGAGAAGTCGAAGGACATCTGGAGACCTGCGGTACCCTGATCCTTCTTGACCGTCCAGTTAATGGTGAGCTCCTCGCCTGCGGAAGCGGTCATCGTGTTGTTGCCGGTCATATTGTCCGCAACAGCCGTGAAGTCCCCGCTAGCCGGAACGAGGTTATAAATAATCGTGTTGGAAATATCCACTTCGCTGCCCTTGGTGGTCGCGCTTGTGGATTTGGTAGTATCGGAGGATGAGCTCTTGGTGGTGTCCTCGCCGCCTGCGTCAATCGTCAGACCGTGGAACAGGAACGCATGCTCCTTGCCGTCTTCCGTCGGAACAACCTTGTTGTTGATATTGGTGCCCGTCTTCATACCGACAGTCGCCTTGCCGGATTCCGGCGCCTTCACAGTGAAGGTATAGATGACTGCATCATCATCAGCAGTCTGTCCGTCTTTGTCTGCCATTGCATAGTTTACTTCACCGGTGGTCGCAGCTGCCTTGGCATTGAACTGCGGCGTACCTGCATAAGCAGAGCCCTTCTTTGCCTTGACATATTCAACACCGGAAAAGTCGAACGTCATCTGGAGACCTGCGGTACCCTGGTCGTTTTTGACCGTCCAGTTGATCGCCAGCTCTTCACCCGGGGTAACCTTTACGAGGTTGTTGTCTTTGGAATCGACAGCAGCCGGCGTATAGTCCTTACCCTGCGGGACAAGGTCATAGACGATCGTATTTGCAGGTGCGTCAGCTTTCACTGTCGCCGCAGATGCAGTAATCCCCGGAAAAGCTCCCAGCAGTGACGTTGCAGCAAGGCACAAGGAAGACAGAGCCGAAATAAGTCTCTTCATCTTTATCCCTTTCTGGATTATGTGCGCAGAGAATTCACTCCGCGCACATAAAACCGTCAACTAAATTCTGTTTTCTGCCCTCTGGGCAGCTTTCTGATTACTTCTTCGGAAGAACGTCAATCAGCTTTGCCAGGTACTCCTTGATTGCGCTGGAGTCGCCCTGACCGATCTTGCCGTCGCCGTCGCACTCAGCGTTCTTCAGACCCTGCTCGGAAACCTCAGCGGTCTTTGCGAGGTATCTGTTGAGGAGAACGACGTCGTTGATCTGAACCTGACCGTTGCAGTTCACGTCACCAGGCAGAACAGTACCGGTCTTGGTCTCAGACTTGGAATCAGAAGAAGAAGCGGTGGTCTCAGAAGAGGTCGGCTTCGTATCGGAAGAAGCAGTGGTCTCAGAAGAGGTCGGCTTCGTATCGGAAGAAGCGGTGGTCTCAGAAGAGGTCGGCTTCGTATCGGAAGAAGCGGTGGTCTCAGAAGAGGTCGGCTTGTCAACATTGATCGTCAGACCGTGGAACAGGAACTCGTGCTTCTTGCCGTCCTCAGTCGGAACAACCTTGTTGTTGACGTTATCGCCGGTCTTCGGGCCGATCGTTGCAGAACCGGATTCCGGAGCCTTGATCGTGAAGGTGTAGATGACTGCATCGTCTTCAGCAGTCTGACCGTCCTTGTCAGCCATTGCGTAGTTGATTTCGCCGGTGGTCGCTGCTTCCTTGGCATTGAACTGCGGCGTACCGGAGTAAGCGCTGCCCTTCTTTGCCTTGGAGTAGGTAACGCCGGAGAAGTCGAAGGTCATCTGGAGACCTGCGGTACCCTGGTCGTTCTTAACGGTCCAGTTGATCTTGAGCTCTTCGCCCGGCTCAGCGGTCATGGTGTTGTTGCCGGTCATATCATCAGCAACCTTAGTGCAATCCTTGTCAGCCGGAACGAGGTTGTAGATGATGGTGTTCTTGATATCAACCTTGCTGCCCTCGGTGGAAGAAGCAGTGGTCTTCGACTCAGAGGAAGAAGACGGCTTCGTGTCGGAGGTAGCGGTGGTCTCAGAAGTAGACGGCTTCGTATCGCTCGGCGTGCCGACGGTGATAACCAGCGGCTCGGTCTTGAAGGTCTTCTCGACGGTCTTGCCGCCCTCGACACCGGAGACCTTGGACTTTGCGGAGGTCTTCTTGGAGTCGTCGATTTCCTTGTAGGAACCGTCAGCCTGCTTCTCGAAGAGGGAAGCCGGTGCGCAGTTATAGAACTGCTTGGTGTAAACATCGAGCGTATAGGTGCCTGCCGGCAGATCAGCCGGAAGGTCCAGATCGAAGGACAGGAAAGCGGTGTCATATGCCCACTTCTCATCCTTGGTCCATGTCTCAACGGTGGTGTAGTCAGTCAGATCATCCGGCTTGCCTGCTGCAACCCATGCATCGTAAGAGTCGATGTTGTGAGGGCCGTTTCCGCGCGGATTCTCATCAGCTGCCTGGAAGTTGATTGCGTGAGCAGCCTGATAGGAGATGTTGAATGCATCCGGCGTGAAGGTGCAGACCTGGCCGTTGTTGTAGTAACCTGCGCCGCTGGTGTCACCCTCAGCCTCTTCGTAACCGTAAGCACCGGAATCGAGGCAGATCTTGGTCTTCTTGTCTGCCCAGGAAGAATTCTTCGCGGTGATGCCGTAGTTGCTGAATGCATACTTATAGTTTGCGTACTCCTTGCCGCCCTGGTCCTTAACAGTGCCCTTGCCGAGGGTCTCGTCGCCGTTAATCGCCATCTTCAGAGCGAGGCTGTGGAAGCCGCTGGACTGCGGAATGTAAATCGAAACAGGAACGGTTGTGCCGCCCTTTTCGACAGTGACCTCATTTTTACCATTGGATCTGAACGAAATAATCGTATCATCGACCTTACCGTTTGTTGCAGCGTCTGCACTGAAAGCCAGAGCGCCGCCCATAGCCGTCGCTGCGAGTACGAGCGACGAAAGAGCAGAGATGAATTTCTTCATGACAACTTAATCCTTTCTGGTCTGATACCGTGAAAGCCGCCTTCCCGGTTCAAACGCATTTGTTTATTTGGTTTTGTTGGGTTTGTCTTCGGCGATTCTCCGTCGGCATGCTCCCGGCGGAGCGTGCGGCTCATTGCCGACCACGAAATGTTGCAGTAGATACGCGCCTTGCGGCCGCATATCACGGAGCATGGAATCATTCAGCTTACCCGTGCGTCTGTTGATTCCCCGTGGGTGAGCTCTTAACGTGCCTCCTGAGTGTCGTCTTCGCGGTCATGTTCCATGATCCGAAGCATCAGCGATACATCACTCATTGTCAGCATTCCGTCCGTCTCACAATCTGCGTTTGCGTATGCTGCGGCGCTGAGAGCCAGCTCTTCTGCGATTGCCCGATGCATCAACACTGCGTCCGCAACCGTGCGTCTGCCGTCCAGATCAATGTCGCCGTACATTGTTGCGCCGGTTTCATCAATCGGTTTCCAGACAATGCCGTTCCGCACGACGGTTTCACAGGAGTGGGTTGTTCCGTCCGCATCCAAATAGCCAGCAGCTATTACCGCATCTGCGGCATCCCCCGCTGCTGAAACGAGCTTCAACTCCGTCGGAGAGCCCTTCGGCATTTCATCCTTGAGCCTGCCTTCGACCTTGAAGAAAGCCTGTTCCGTTCTCAGCCAATATTCTGCGTCCAGAGCCGTTGCCCAGCGAATCCACAGCAGTCCGTTTCTGACTTCAAACTGAAAGACAGTCCCGGCGAGCTTCGGGTTCGCACGTACTTCCGCTTTCTGTGCTCCGGTGTCATACAGCAGCTTCACATCGGTAATCCCGAGAGCAGCAGTGTCGTATGCGATTGCAAACTCCAGTGCGCACAATCCGGTTTCCGGCAGCTGATCCAGTGAGAGTGTCGCCTCGAAATGCCCGTCCGTGTCAGCCGCCGTCCGGTCAAGGACAAGTGCAGCAACAGGCTCTTTCTCCGCGGCAAGCACCTGAAAGGGCGCCGTTCCCAGAGCTGAGTACGCCATGAAGCCCGCAGCCATTACGGCAGCCGCCGCTTTCTGCGCCTTCATTCCTTTCCTCCTTCTTTCATGATAATGTATATACTCCAAGAAACGCGCTGATACATTTCTTTTCATATACCTCGGACGAAACGAAGCAGTTTTGCGCCCCTTCACCGGATTCAGCGTTTCCGGAGCTGCACACCGCCGCGAACGTCCGTCTGTTCCGTACCGGTTTACGCATGCCCGATTGCAGGTGTCCTTCCGCTTCCGTACTAAAGCGTCAGAGGCTCCCTCAAAAGGGTATACGTATCCAGACAATACGGCTTACTACCATTATAATAAACCACTGTCACAAAGTCAAGACTTCGGTACCGTTTTTGTGATTATTGATAAATCCCGCATGTTAAAATTATGCAATCCGACAACAAAATCCCGCGATTATCCTACCTCATCAGTAGGAATCAAATCTCGCGGGATTTTGCTTTGTTTTATGATATGCAGAATATCATTCGAGCCACTGATATTCCTTCGGGATATTCGCATCGACAATCGCATTGATGACATCCATGCCGAAATCCTTTGCCGTTTCACGCGGCGCATGCGTATAGGGCAGCGCATGGGAATCCGCAAGCTCCGGCGTATACAGATTATAGGGATACAGGCGCAGGTTTGAGAAGGAATCCTCGTAGTGCGTGATGACCGGCATCACGCCGATATCCTCGACCGTCACAGCGCCCGTCTCGCCGTTCTTGACAATATTGAAGTTCGCCATTTCGCCGACGACGTTAAAGTTATCGGTCTGTGCAGAGATGAAATTGCCGAGCGAATAGAACACGAAGCCCTGCGTACCGTCCTCGCGCGTCAGATATTCCATTGTCTCTGCGGTATGGGAATGTGTACCGATGATGACGTCCGCACCCCAGTTGATGATCTTCTGTGCCAGCTCGCGGACATCGGCACGCACCACATGCGTATCCTCCTCGCCCCAGTGCGTTGCAACAACAACTGCATCCGCAACCTCCTTCGCGCGCTTGATCTGGCGCTCGATCAGGTCCTCTTCCTTCGTCATGCCGACGCAAATCTCGGAATAAGCCGGAATATAATAGCCGTTGAGCATTTCCGCATAGGAGAGATAGGCAATGCGCATGCCCTTGATATCCTGCACGCGGATCGTCTCCTGATCGTTCGGACCGCGGTATGCGCCGAGCGCAAGCACCGGTCTTTTGCGCATCATATCGTCCCAGAAATTGATCGAGGCTTCCAGACCTTCGATGCCGCGGTCGAGCATATGGTTATTTGCAATCGTGAAGATATCGAAGCCGACGTCGATCATGGTATCCGCAAGCACCGGCGGCGAGCAGAAATTGAGATTCGAGCCGGAGATTTCAAATCCGTCGCCGCAGATGATCGTTTCCTGATTGATAACGGCGACATCCGCTGCCTGTACAATCGGCGCGACATTCTCATAAAGCGGCATGAAGTTATACTCCTCGCCGTTCGTCGCCTTCGCCTGTGCCGCCTTATAGACATAGGTCTGGACGAGATTGTCGCCGACGGCAAGCATATTGACAGAAATATCAGGCGGGGCGGCAGGCTCCGTTGTCGTCGAGAGGGCGGTTGTCTCCGTGTCCAGCGTGACGGGCGCCGTGGAATCCGTCACAGCCGGTTCGATGCTTTCAATGGGCTGATTCTCCGTTTTGCCGCTGCATGCCGCAAGGCAGAGCATCACGCCGAATGTGAGCAGCGCTGCCGCCGCTTTATCCGTTCGCTTCATCATTCCGAAGTTCCTTTCCTGTGCTGAGGGGGCTGAATTTGTCGGATTTTGCCGTTTCAGCCCATGTATTCTTTATTATAACACACTCAGAAAAAAAAAGCAACGATTATTTTTCTTAATTTTGCGCCGCAGAGAAAAAATCCGCGAATACTATATTTTAAATGATTGCAGCGAATAAACATCTTCGGGCAGCGGAATAATCAAACAGAAAATGCAAATCCTATCCGGCGGAGATGAGAATATGCAGCTAACCGATACACTGGAAACCAATCTCAATATACTCACGCACCTGACGGGCGGCTCGGCGGACCGGATCGTCAGCCGGATCACAGTCTGCGGCATTGCCTGTGCCCTGCTCTCCTGCGAGGGCATGTGCAGCAGCGAAGGCTTCACGGAACGGCTCGCGGCACCGCTCAGCGCCTTGGCGGGCAGCTTCGGCAGCGGCGATGCACTGCTGCGGCATCTGCAAAAAACGCAGCTCCCTTCCGCAGACTGCACAGCCGTATGCGAAACCGCAGAGCTGCTCCGGCTGCTGCATGCGGGATTTGTGATTCTGCTCGCAGACAGTGCCGCATTCGGTCTTGCATACGGCATGCAGGGCTTTGCGTCGCGCAGCATCTCGGAGCCCTCCGGCGAGCTGAATCTCTACGGCGCAAGAGAAGGCTTCACGGAGCCCGTCCGCACGAATATGGCACTGCTGCGCAGACGGCTGAAATCACCGCTGCTGTGCTTTGAAATGCATACCGCAGGCACGCTCTCGCAGACCGAGCTCTGCATGGTCTATCTTCGCGACCGCGTGCCGGAGAATCTGCTGCAAAGTGTCCGGCAAACGCTGCAAGCACTGCCGCTCGAGAGCATATTTTCCGTCGGATATGTGCGTCCGTTTCTCGAGGGCAGCGATATGCAGCTTGTGCACAGCACCGGTATCACAGAGCGTCCCGATATCTGCTGCGCGAAGCTGCTTGAGGGCAGGGTCGGCATTCTGATCGACGGGACGCCCTTTGCACTGCTGCTGCCGCAGCTCTTCTGCGAAACCTTCCAGACGCTCGATGATTATAACTATCCGCCGCTCTATGCGACACTGCTGCGCTGGATCAAATATGCCGCCGCACTGACCGCGCTGCTGCTGCCTGCATTCTATCTCGCCGCGGCGCTGCATCATCCCGAGCTGCTGCATGAAACGCTGCTGCGTCTGCTTGCGGATTCGGAGCAGAATGTGCCGTTTTCGCTTGCAGCGGAGATGCTCGGCGTCCTGCTGCTGTTCGAGATTGTGCGCGAGGCAGGGCTGCGGCTCCCGAAAGCAGTCGGCGGCGCGGTCGGCATGATCGGCGGTCTGCTGATCGGAGATGCGGCAGTGCAGTCGGGGCTGATTAGTACGCCTGTGCTGACTGCGGCGGCACTCTCGGCAACGGCAGGCTTCATCATTCCGGAGCACCATGCCGCACTGACGGTGCTGCGTCCTGCGTTTATCCTCGCAGCTGCGGCAGCAGGTCTCCCCGGCATCGCGCTTGCCGGTACGGCACTGCTGATGCATATTTGCAGCACGGAAATCTTCGGCTATCCGGTCTCGGCACCGGTCGCGCCGCTGTTGCCGAAGCGGCTTGCGGATATCGCTGCACGCATCGGCTTCCGCCGTCTCTCACAGCGGAATTTCCGCATTTCCGAGATCAAACCCGACCCCTGAATCCGCAGAAAGCAAAAGCCGCAAGCGCAGGGCTCACGGCTTTGCAGTATGATTCATCATTTCTCATGTTTGATCAGGTCTTCCCACTCGGTCGGAATGCCTGCGATGTTACTCTGCACATAGTAGTTCAGGATAAGCTGTGCATCGACGGCGTCAACAGAGCCGTCCTCATTGACATCGGCGGCATGCTGCTGCTGCGCATTCAGCTTCGGCGCATTGTCTGCCAGCGTCTGCACATAAACATTCAGGACAGACTGTGCATCAATCACCGTGACCATGTCATCATGATTCCAGTCGCCGGTGATGCGCTCAATGATCTCCAGCACGCTGGCGGTTATAACCTCAGTCCTGCCGCCGACTGTGACGGGAATTTCGTATTCGCCGGTCTTGCTGCTGTCAAATGCCGAGGCATCGACATACTCCATGAAGCCGGCAAGCGACTCATTCTTCACCGACCATGATTTGCCGTCCTTTCTGCCGGTTGTTGTCAGTGCGACGTATTCCACATCCAGCGGCTCGCCGAGCTCAAAATACAGTCTGTCTTTGGTGAACCCGAGATTCGTGAAATCGGTCCCGTCATCCACATAGGTGAGCTGCGTGATTTCTATGCGCAGCGGTTCTGCCCCCGAAGTCACATCCTCTATCACCAGATACACCGGATATGTGCCGGGCTTTGTGATGTTCACTTCGGAGAAATCCAGCTTCTGACTTTCCAGCGGAACATCGAATATATCCCAGTACAGCAGCACCTCCGTGCCCTGCACCACCGTACCGCTGCCGGATACGACCGCACCGGATACATCCGGCTGTTCACCGAGCGCATAGGTCGTAATAAACGGTTCCTTCCGGAGAATCGCTCCGCCCGTGATGCGCGGCTCTGCATCTGTTTTCGTCTGCTCCTCCGCAGCAGATACAGCCTGAACAGGCAGCGCTGCCGCACAGGAAAATGCTGTCAGGAGAGCGGCTGTCATACATACATGCTTCATCTTGTTCATCATTCTCATCCTTTCTCAGTTGATACGGGCAAGCGGGCGTTTGCTCTTCTGTTTCATCATAGCAGCAGAAGCGGCGAAAGTCAAGTATTCAGACGAAAAATCTGCCTATTGAACAAGAAACAGCCTGCCGTTTCAGTAGTTACACCGATTTTTCGGATTTCGGAAATTTTCGGCGTTCTGCACATACAAACCGGTTGCCGGCACAGTCAATCTCAGCAATTGATACAATATAGTAATGCCCCTGCGCATGTTGTAACACGCAGGGGCAAAATGTCTCATGTTCAGAGCGCATTCCACTCGGTCGGAATGCCTGCGACTGTATTCTGCACGTAGTAGGTCAGGATGCGCTGTGCATCGGCTGCATTGATTTCGCCGTCGCCGTTGACATCGGCAGCCTGTTCCTGCAAATCACGGAGCTTCACGGAATTGTAAGCAATCCGCTCCGCCGTGATATTGAGCACGCTCTGTGCATCGCCGGCAGTGATCTTACCGTTCAGATCGACGTCGCCCGTGACCTTCTGAATCACCTCAAACGGATAATTGCGTGCCGCTGTATACGTCTGCAAGGTGGAATTCTCCCAGCCGCGGATTGTACCCAGATAATATGCCTGATGCCGCGCATAGTTATTGGAGATTGTCGCGTCCATATCGCAGATTACGCAGTCCGGATTCAGCAGCGTAATGCATTCAAGACTTGTGCAGTCGAAGAAGCCGTACTGTGCAATCTCCTGCACATTCTCCGGCACGAGCACGCTTGTAATGTAATAATTATACGCGAAGGCACTCGGTCCGATTGTTGTCACATCTTCCGGAATGATGATATCGCCGCGGCAGGCATTGCCGTCAATCAGCACATGATTGATGATCAGAAACGGATTCTCCGCACGCTTTGCCGCAATCCACGGCGTATCGAGAAATGCATCCTCGCCGACGGTTTCGAGTGTCTCCGGCAGATTCAGTTCTTCGAGCGCAAGGCACTTTGCAAATGCCTTCTCCCCGATGCTTTTGACCTGTTCCGGAATGTTCAGCTCCGCGAGCTTGCGGCTCTCAAGGAACGCATTATCCGGAATCGCCGTAATCGCCGCAGAGAGCTTCACGCTTTTCAGCTTGAAGCAGGATTTGAACGATTCCGCGCCGATCTCTTTCACACTGTCGGGCAGTGTGATGCTGACCGCATTCGCATTGTAGCGGAATGCGCCCTCCGCGATCTTCGTGACCGGCAGCCCGTCAATCTCCGCCGGAACAGCAACCTCCTCCGGCAGATCGGCGGTATAGCCCGTGATCGTCACAGTGCCGTCCGTCACAGCATATTTGAGCCCTTCGTATACGGGCTGCGTTTCTTCGGCAGCGCATACCGAAGACGGTGCAGGCAATGCCGCTCCTGTCCCGATGAGACAGGCTGCACACAGCATCGCCGCGCCTTTTCCTGTTTTCATTTGAATTTCCCCTCTCGATTCATGTAATCAGCATATCATTTGCTGATTTTATTATCATAGCATACAAGGAGCAATTTTGCAAGCCATGAAGCCGAAAATCAGCATTATACATAAAAAGGGAAACAGGCGAATGCAGCGGAAGGCACGCGCTGCGTCAGCATACTGTAAAGTATATTTTCTGCAATTCCGGCAATCCTATCCGTTAAAGAGGAAGGAGGCGGAGCGATGCAGTTTCAGGGAAAACGGAGCGCCGTGCAGTCCGCTGCAATATGGATTCTGCTGCGGCTGTGCACGTTTTTCTGCGGCGATACGCCCTTTTCCGCGGTATATGCAAAGCAGATGCTCCTGACCGCAGGCGTACAGGCGGCACTGATTCTGCCCCTGCTCGGCTTCCGGCACCGGCTCCGGATTCCGCCGCAGCTGCTCTGCGGTTTCCGGCTCTGTGCAGCATGGGAAGCGGCATATCTGACGCACTGCTTCGGGCGGCTCAGTATACAGCTGCATTTGCAGTATCAAAGGGCGCTCCTGCCGCTGCTGCTCCTGATGCTGCTGTATACGGTTCCGCTGCATGACCGTGCATCCGCGCGGACGGCGTCACTGCTGCTGTTTCTGGCGGTCAGCGGATTTCTGCTGCTGCCGGTCAGCGGCATCGGGACGGCACAGCGCATCCTTCTGCATACCCCTGCGCCGCCGGTCAGTCCACTGCGCGAATGGGCGGATGCCTGCGAGCTGCCGTTTCTTCCGCTGCTCATGCAGCAGCAGACCGGAGCGGATGCAAAGCGCAGTACGGCAGCGTGGACGGGATACCGGCTGCTGTTTCTGCCGGCGCTCGTGCTGTTCGGGACGATGCAGAACGGACGGCTGCTGCATTTTCAGGGGAATCCGTTTTTTCTGCTGCTTGCCCGCACGCCGCTCTCGGATGCGGTCCGGACGGACGGCTTCTGGCTGCTGCTCGCCTGCGCCTGCGGTGCGCTCTGCATCACCTTCTGCCTGCAAACCGCCAAGCCGCATCTGCAAGCACAGCGCCGGATGCTCGCGGCTGCATTTCTGCCGTACTTTTTGTTTCTCGCGCTGCTCCGGATGCTTCCGCAGGCAAAAGCGGTCAACGGAATTGTCAACGCTTTCTTCGGCGTTGTGCTCCCGTGGGGCATCATTCTCTGTCACTGCCTGACGAAACGGAGGGAAACCGCATGAAAACCTTGCTGCCGCTCATAATCTGTATGATGCTGCTGACCGGCTGTACCGATATCCGGACGCGCCTGCTGCCTGATATTCTCGCCGTCGATCCGGAGCAGCCGGTGAAATTCGCCGCGCACACCTCGCAGGAAAGTGAAATCATACCGGCACAGGCGGAATCGCTGCTGCAAATGCCCGAGGCGCTCAAAAATACATCCGGCGCGGAGATTTCAACGGGTCATCTCTCCATGCTTGCGGTCTCAGGAAATCCTGTCAGCGTACTGGAAACCTATTTTCAGGCGCAGATGCTCACCCCGACCTGCACGGTGCTGTCTGTTCCGTCGGATGCCTGCGGGCAGCTTGCAGCGGGCAGTCTGCCGGAGCCGGAGCAGATACAGTCCGCTGCGGAAACAGGACTGCTCCCCAGCCGCACCGCCGATGCCGTTCTCGCGGATGTGCGTGGCGGCTCCGGCATCACCGCAGTCTGCACGGCGCTGGATGACGGTCTGACCCTGACGCTCTGTTCTGCCGATCAGTGCTGCGCGGTACTCACGGAGGATGCCTGCCGCGGGCTTGCACTGCTCGGACGGCGCTGGCAATCCTTTTCATTTGCCGCTGAGGGCATCACCTACCGGCTGCAATCCGCACCGGTTCGCATCGAAGTCACCATGGCAGATACGCTCCAAATCGCACTCTCCGGCACAATCGAGTCCGATCCGCCGCTGACCGATGCTGCCGCTGACCGCCTGACGGAAATGCTCTCGGCAGCGGTTTATGAGACTGCAATCCGCTGCGGCGCCGATCTGCTGTTCCTGCGCGAATACGCGATCCGTTCCGGCGTCACCGAAGCACGGTCCTGTTCGCAGGCGCAGTGGCGCGACATGCTGCGGCATGCAGAATGCAGCATCAGCCTGCATCAGCAAAATATCAGCAAACACGAGAATTCTGTTTGCTGATTGTGCAAACTGTCAAAAACAATGTCGCTTTTATCCTGTAAGTTTTACGATGATTTTCCGGAAAAGATATTGACGTTTTCATTGCAAACGGATATACTATATACGATGTGACCGGCAGAACCAGCTGCATGTGTGCACAGTTAAAATCACATACAGAGAGGAGCAGATTACATGGTATTTGAGAAGCTCAAGGAAATCATCCTCGATCAGCTTGACGTGGATGAGGACGAGATCACAATGGAAGCAGACTTCGTTGATGATCTTCAGGCGGATTCGCTCGACATTGCACTGCTGATGCGAACGATCTCCGAGGAATTCGATATCGCCGTTCAGGATGACGCAGTCGATAAGATCAGCACCGTCGGCGACGCAGTTGAATTTATCGAATCCTATATCAACTGATTTGAACACAAAAACCGGACTTGCAGAGAGTCCGGTTTTTTTCTGTCTGATTCTCCTTTGCAGTCCGCCGGCGCACTGCGGTTCCGCATTTCATATTTTAGTTTCTCATCAGAAAAAATCCGCCGCTCTCGCAATGAGAACGGCGGATCGTTTCCTTGAAAGATCAGATAAGATTATACTGCCTTGTTGAGGAGTCTCATGAGCTGAGACTTCTTTCTTGCAGCGTTGTTCTTGTGCAGAATGCCCTTTGCACATGCCTGATCGACGCGCTTGATCGCATAGCGGATCACGGTCTCGCGGTCCTTGCCGCCGACATATGCCTTCTTGAGTGCAGTCTTCAGCGCAGACTTGGTAGCCTTGTTGCGTGCTGCACGGATCTTGCTGGTCTTATCTCTCTTTTCAGGTGTCGGGCGCTTCTTCGGCGCGGTGTTTTTTGCTGCTGCCATAACTTGGTACTCCTTTTCTTTTCTGCCGAAATGCAGATTTTCAAAATCATTTCGGAAAGACGGCATACAGTAATAACAGAATGATTATGGCGGGATCATCCTGCCTGCTGCGGGTGGGGACCGCATACTTGTTACATGCTGCCAAACCAAGTATTATTATACCAGTTTCGCAGACAAATTGCAATATGGCAATATGCGGAATTTTGCGGTTCTCCCGCGGATTTTTTCAGCATCCTGCACAGTTTCGGGCGTTAATCGTCCTGCAATGACTTGCCGCTGAGGATTTTCTCCCAGTCGTATTCCCACGAGACATACTCTGTCGGCGGCATATCGGGATTCAGCAGCGTGCACTCTGTATAGTAGATCAGGATGTACTGCGCATCGGTGACATCAACATCGCCGTCCCGATCCACATCGCAGGTATTCTTTTGCAGCGCGTTCAGCTTCGGGGCATTGCCCGCAAGCATCTCCGTATAGGCAAGCAGCACATTCTGCGCATCCTCAATGCTGATCTTATCGTCGCCGTCGAAGTCGCCGCGCTCGGTCGGTTTCAGCGGATTGAGCTCGACTTCGGTGCCGGTTACGGCAAACTGCCGGTTAAACTTTTCCGCATACGCCTCGGCAGTCGAGCCTGCTGCGCCGAAAATCACGCCGTAATACTGATAGCTGCCGTCTTTTGTCGTTTCTATGAAAGTGTTGCAGATCGTATCGCTGCTCTGCGCAATCTCACAGTCCGGATTTTCGATTGTAATGCTCCGCAGATTGATGCAGCCGTTAAACGCCTTTTCGTCAATTTCCCTGACAGTCTCCGGAATGACAAGACTATACACTGTGGCTCCGCTGAATGCGCCGGCACCGATCTTTGTCACCGATTTCGGAAACTCTACAACAAGTTCGGGATCGGCAGAACGGTAATAAGGCGGACTGCATGCACCGCCGCCGATGCTTGTGATACCCTCTTCTATCACAATCTTTTTCGGGCAGAACCACTGGCTGCTGTCAGTTATCTCATACAAATCTTCGCCGACATCCAGATAGACCGAACCATACATATCGCCGGTGCCGGAATAAGTCAGCGTATGCGTTCCGACATCATACTGCCATGTGATGTTTTCACCGGCTTTGCCCTTTGTCGGATACGGCATCGCCGCAGCAGAAGCCGTCAGCTCTGCGGGCATGGCAGCCATTGCACCCGTGAAGGCAAGGCAGGCTGCACAAAGAATAGTCGTCAGCTTTTTCATAGCCTGATTCTCCTTTTGTCAAATGGAGTCCATCAGTTCTTTTTCCCGATGATCTGCTCCCATGCGGTCGGGTTGCCGGAAACGGAATTCTCAACGTAGTACATCAGAATGAACTGTGCGTCGGTGACATCAACCGTGCCGTCCTTGTTGACATCCGCAGCCGCCTTCTGTGCATCGGTCAGCTTCGGGTCATTGCCCGCGACAGCTTCCGCATAGGCATTGAGCACCTTCTGGGCATCCTCGATGCTGATTTCACCGTCGCCGTCAAAATCGCCGAGGAGATTATCCTTCACCGGATTCTGTGTGACCGTGGTCGTGACGGTCGTTTCCGTTGCAGAGGTCACTGTTGTCGTCTTGGCTGTGGTTGTCGTACTGCTTACAGTTACGGGGGCAGTGGTGGTTACAGCGGTCGTTGTTGCAGTGGTTGTGGTCTTTGCGGAGGTTGTTGCCGTTGTTGTAGTGGTGACTGCGGTGGTTTCGGAGCTCGTCTGCACCGGCGCAGAACCGATTGCCTCAAACGTGATATTCTTCTCCGTCGCAAATTTCTCTGTCGTAGAGCCGCTCAGACCGATGAGCTTCGCATCCTTCGGGAAGGATGTATAGGACGGGTATTTGCAGTCCGGATTCATCACTGTAACAGACTTTAGTTTATTACCGGTGTGCAGTCCGTTTTTCAGAATCTCGGTAACTGTCTCCGGCAGTACAACACTTGTAATGCCCGAGTCATAGAAGGCTCTGTCGCCGATCCTTGTCACATTTGCCGGAACCGTAATATCGCCCGTGCATTTTGAAGCATTAACCAGTGTACCGTTCACAACAACAAACGGGTTTTCTGCCTGTTTGTTGCTCAGCCACTTTGTACCATTCATGCAAAAGGAATCAAACACCTCAACGCTCTCAGGGAACGTGATCTCAGCCAAATTCACGGCATCCCGAAATGCAACGTAACCGATTGTCTTGACTCCGTCCGGAATCGCATACGAGGTTTCGGTCTTTGAAGCCGGATATTTGAGCAATTCGCTCTTATCCTTCGTGAACAGCACACCGTCCACAGCGCAATAATACGGATTATCCGCATCAACCGTGACCGATTCCAGACCGCCGCAATAGCCGATTGCACCTCTGCCGATGCTCGTGACATTCTTTGAGAAGGAAATCGTTTTCAGCGCATCGCAGAAGTTGAACGCACTGTCCCCAATTTTTTTCACAGATTCCGGAATGGTGATCTCCGAGAGATGCGAGCAGCTTTCAAATGCACTGCTGCCGATTGTCTCCACACCCTCGGGCAATGAAACCGAAGTCAGCTTCGACATGCCGTTGAATGCACCGTTGCCGATAACCGTAATACCCTTTTCAATGACAACTTTTTGGACGGTTTCCTTCTGCTGTACCCACGGATAGTCAGAATACGTCTCTGTCATTTCTCCCGTACCGGAGACCGTCAGCGTGCCGTCATCGTCGAGCTTCCATGTCTGACCGCCTTTCAGCGTGCCGCTCTTGGGCAGCTCTTCCTCAGCGTATACTGCAACAGGTGCGGGCATCGCCGCAGCCGAGCCGGTAAATGCAAGGCAGGCTGCGCACATCAGGTTCATCATTTTCTTCATCGTCAAAAACTCCTTTCGTGGTCGCGCATAATCCGCGCCGTATTGTACATCATTATAACAGAAGAAAAACTGCTTGTCAATAGAATGAGGTGAGAATAATGCAGGTCAGAACCGATCTGGCACTCGAACGTGCCGCCGGCTCCCCCTCGCAGGAGGGCATCCTGCTGCGCCGCCGCGGAACGGCATTCCGCATCACAGAGATTGAAATTGATTCCGATGCACACGGCGCCGCAATCGGCAGACCGAAGGGGCGCTATCTGACGCTCGAAGCCATGCATCTGCATCATGCATCGCCGCAGATGAAGCAGCAGGTCACGGAGCTTGCAGAGGAGCTGCGCCGCTTCATCCCCGAAGGCGCCGCGCTGGTTGCAGGGCTCGGCAATGCCGATATCACACCGGATGCACTCGGTCCGATGACGGCAGGGCGCATTCTCGCCACGCGGCATCTGCGGCAGGAGCTTGCCGAAAACGATCCGGATACGGATTTTCTGCGTTCCCTGCGTCCGGTCAGCGTCCTTGCAAACGGCGTCCTCGGGCAGACCGGCATCGAAACTGCGGAGCTGATTGCCGCACTGCGCGACCGCATTAAGCCGCAGTGCATCCTCGCCGTGGATGCGCTCGCCTGCTCCGATCTGCACCGGCTCGGCTCAACCGTCCAGATTTCGGATGCAGGCATCTCCCCCGGAAGCGGCGTGAAGAACAGCCGCGCCGAGCTCAGTGCCAAAACGCTCGGCGTGCCGGTGATTGCGGTCGGCATCCCGACGGTTGTCGATCTGCATACGGTTGTGCGGCAGGCAGGTGCAGAGCCGCCGCAGGCGCTGCCGAATCTCATGGTCACGCCGCGCGATATCGACCGGCTGCTGCATCACGCGGCGCGGCTGCTCGCCCTCAGCATCAATCTTGCGCTGCATCCGCAGCTCTCCTACGAGGACGCAGAGGCATTATAGGACATCGCACAGAAAGAAAGGGATGAAATATGTTTGTCAGTTTTCTGCGTGTATTGATCTTATATCCGATTGTCGTATTCGGTGTGCGGCTCATGGGCAAGCGCCAGATCGGCGAATTGCAGCCTGCCGAGCTCGTGATTACGATTCTGATTTCCAATATTGCGACGCTTCCGCTCGAGGATCAGAATTTACCGCTGCTCATGGGCATCACACCGATGCTGCTGCTCATCTGCTTTGAGGTGCTGCTCGCGCGGCTCGGACTCAGAAGCAGACGCATCCGGCATCTGCTTGCGGGCGGTCCGCAGGTGATTATCCGCGGCGGAAAAATCGACCGGCGCATGATGACCGAACTGCGCTTCACGCTCGACGATCTCATGACCGCCCTGCGCAGCAACGGCGTATTTGATCTGCGCGATGTGCAGTTTGCCGTCGTCGAGACAAACGGGACGGTCTCTGTCTGCCAGAAGGCAAATGCAAAGCCGCTCACGCCCGATGACCTGCATCTGCATCCGGCGCAGAGCGACCCGCCGGAGGTGCTCATCGCCGACGGGAGCATCAGTGAAGAGGGACTCAAAGCGCTCGGCAGCTCCGAGCAGACTTTGCTGCATGAGCTGAAACGGAAGCATCTGACGCCGGAACAGGTCTTTCTGCTGACGGCGGACCGCAGCGGCATCTGTACGCTCATCCGGAAGGAGGATTCTATATGAAAAATCTGCGTGTATGGATCGCGGCAGGGCTGCTCTGCGCGATTGTGCTGCTGTCATGCTTTTCCGCGGCAGCGGTCCGGAAAAGCTGCACCCTGCTGATTGCACAGACCGAAGCCGTCCTCACAGCGGACGATCCGGCGGCGGCAATCGAAGCACTGACAGAAGAATGGTACAGGCAGAGCGTTCTGCTGCATCTTTTTGTGCCGAATCAGCCGCTGACCGAACTGAATACCGCGATTCTGCGGCTGGATGCACTCTATGCCGTGCAGAGCGATGCGCTTCCGGCAGAATTGCACGGCATCGCGGCAGCGCTCAAATGGATTCGCGGCAGGGAGCTGACGGCATTCTGACCTGTCTGCGGCGTGTTTTTTATGATATCCCTTGCATAATTCGCATTTTTGTGGTATACTGATTATGGGTTAGCCTGTGCAGAGCGCGCAGGCGCCCGCAAATGCGACAATGCGATAGCAGAATTGAGGTTGATACATAGATGAAACTGATCTTTGCGATTGTAAACGGCGACGACAGCGCAGCAGTATCCAAAGCGCTCGGCAAAAACGGCTTCCGCGCAACGAAGCTCGCCTCTTCCGGCAGCTTTCTCAGCTCAGGCAACACGACATTTCTGATCTGCGTGGAGGAATCCGAAGTGGATACCGTAATCAATATTGTACAGCAGAAATGTCACCACAGAAAGCAGTTTGTTCCCTCGGCACCGACCTACGGTCCGGCAACCGGAGAGCTCCCCGCAATGCCGCTGGAGGTTCCCGTCGGCGGCGCGACTGTCTTTGTCACCAATATCGAGCGGTTTGAAAAGCTGTGAGCACGCCCGAACTGCCGGTCATCGCCGGAAATGAGCAGCTCCGCGCCGATTTGCAGCTCATGCGCCGGCAGAATCATCTGCCGCATGCACTGCTGCTGCACGGCGAACGCGGCTGCGGCAAAAAAACGCTCGCAAAATGGTTCTCGATGCTCGTGCTCTGCGAGGATGCGGCACATGCGCCCTGCGGCTGCTGCAAAAACTGCCGTCTGGTCAGCGAAAATGCGCACCCCGATGTCATGACGGCGGAGCATTCCGGCAAGCGCATGGGCTTTTCCGTGGAGACGGTCCGTGCCGTCCGGAGAGAGGCAGGGATTCTGCCGAACAACGGCGATATGCGGATTTTTCTCTTTACCGATGCCGACGGCATGAGCATTCAGGCGCAGAACGCGCTGCTCAAATCGGTTGAAGAGCCGCCTGCACATGCATGCTTTGTCTTCACGGTTGAGACAATCGGCACACTGCTCCCGACGCTGCTCTCCCGTATGACGGCGAAAGCGGTCTTTCCGGTCTCCGAAAGCGAATGTGTCACGGCGCTGACGCGGCTTTCATATTCCGCCGAGGAGATTCAGTCGGCGGTATCGCGCTTCGGCGGCAATATCGGAAAATGCATCGGCTATCTCAGCGATGAGATGCAGCGGCAGGCTGCCGAAACGGCTGCCGGTCTGACGGCGGCGCTCGCGCAGGTCAATGAATATGAGCTGCTCCGGCTGCTGACGGCTGCCGCAGCGGACAAGGACCTGCTACGAAGGACGCTCGAACTGTTTGATATGCAGATTCGGGATGCGGCGGTGCATTCACTGGAGGGTGAATTCCGGCTCATGGGCTGTGACCGCAGCGCATCCGAGGCACTGGCAGGCAGACTGTCTCCGCGGCGTGCCATGCGGATGCACGGTGCGATTGCAGAAGCATTCGCCGATCTGGAAAGCAATGTCGGTGCGGCGCTGACCGTCACGGCACTCTGTGCGGCGCTCTGCGAAGCGTAAACGCAACGGGAAAGGAATCGCAACGGAACATATGCAGGATATGATCTTTTCAGACGGGGCAATGCTCGGATACGGCATAACGGCTGCTGTATATCTGCTGCTGCCGTGTGCTGCGCTGATACAGATGCTCCGGCACAATGCCGCACGCATCTATCCCGTAATTGTCGGAGCGATTGTCTGGTTTGTTTCTGTCCGTCTGTGCGATCTGACGGTTTCCGTGCTGCTTCTGCGTGTATCCTTTGCACTGAAAACAGTCTATGCAGCGGAATGTATTGCATATTTTGAAGAACCCGGACGCTGGCTTGCGATGAAATGTCCGCTGACGGATATCCGAAAACCCGGCGACGCAGTCTGTTACGGCATCGGACATGCCGGCGCGGAATGCCTGAACCGCGCGCTCAGCGTCTTGCAGACAATCCGGCTCGGACAAACGCTGAACCGCAGCGGCGTTCAGGCATTTCTTGCAGATCAGACACCTGAGAAGGCTGCGGAAACCTTGAAAATGCTGCATTATTATGCAGACGGCTCGCTGTTTTCCGGCATGCTGGGCGCGTGCTGCGCAGTCACAAATTTCGGCGTACATCTTGCGCTTTCCCTGCTGATCTTCCGGAAAATCCGTGAATACCATGTCAAAAGAAGGTGGCTGCTGCTTGCAATTCTGCTGCATCTTCTGCTGAATGCAGTCACATGGCTTGCATCATTCAGCGGCAGAGCATGGGTTGTCAGTCTCACAGGAATTGCAGCCGGTATCGGTATCATTGCACTGATCATGCGGATCATTGACGGTGCATCGCTGATAGATGCGATCCGGTATCCGCTTGCAGATGATACGGAATAAATCCCTCAAAAGGGCTTGAATAATAAGATTTGGTGGTTAGTTAGAATGATTGAAGTAATCGGAGTGAAGTTCAAAAGCGGCGGCAAAATGTATTATTTTGCGCCGGGCGACTTAAATCCCGCAGAGGGCAGCTATGTTGTCGTCGAGACCGCAAGAGGTCCGGAATGCGGCGAGGTCGCGGCAAGACGCCATGCCGTGCAGGATGAAAGCATCACGGCACCGCTCAAGCCGATTCTGCGGCTTGCGACGGCGGAGGATATGGCAATCCTTGAAAAGAACCGTGCCTATATGGCGGATGCTATGCGCATCTGTCAGGAACGCATCGACGCAAGAGGGCTGCCGATGCGGCTCGTGGATGTCGAATGCGGCTTTGACAGCAACAAGCTGATTTTCTATTTCACCGCAGAATCGCGCGTGGATTTCCGTGAGCTGGTCAAGGACCTCGCACTGGCATTCCATGTCCGCATTGAGCTGCGTCAGATCGGTGACAGAGACGAGGCAAAGCTGCTCGGCGGACTCGGCATCTGCGGCAGAGAATTCTGCTGCAAGGGCTATCTCAACAGCTTCCAGCCGATCTCGATCAAAATGGCAAAGGAGCAGGGACTCGCGCTGAATCCGACGAAGATTTCCGGCGCCTGCGGCAGACTGATGTGCTGCCTGCGCTACGAAAGCCCTGTCTACGAGGAACTCATCAAGCTGACGCCGAAGGTCGGCTCGACGGTCATTCTGCCGGCAGAAATCACCGGAACTGTTCCGGTCCGTGCCTATGTCATGGAGGCAAATCTCGTGACGGGCAATCTGCGCGTCAAGCCGGAGAATTCCGATGTGCCGGTCACGGTCAGCCGCGATAAGGTCGAGCGCTTGCAGGATGCTAGCCGCCGCATGACGAAGGACGATCTGCGCGACAAGCGCAATCAGCCGGAAAAAGCCGATGCACCGCAGAAAAAGGAGGCACCGCAGCAGAAACAGGAAAAGCCTGAGAAGCCGAAGGCGGAGCGTCCGCAGCGGCAGAAGCCGCAGCTGAAGCCTGCCGAGGAAAAGCCGCAGGTACAGGTGCGCTCCGCTGCTGAGAAGCCGCAGACGGAGAAACCGGCAGCGCATGCCGCAGCCGTGCTGCATCCGGAATTCGGTGAGAACCGTCAGCCGAAAGCGGTGTCCGTACCGCAGCCGAAGCCCGCTCCGCGCACTGCACCGCTGCCGGATGATCTCATGGATTTCACCGAGCACCGCGCGCTTGCGGAGCATCCCGAACGCGCCGCCGAGCATCCGAAGCAGACGCCGCAAAAGCAGGGCGAACAGAACCGCCGCTTCCGCAGACCGAACAACAATAACCGCCGCAATCCGAATCACCGCGGACATAATCCGCACCGTCCGCAGGGTGACGGGAAACCGCAGGGCGGCGGGCATACCGAAGCCTGAACCGAATCAAACAAGCCGCCGTATTCCCGCTACGGAATACGGCGGCTTGGCAGATACACAAAAAAACAGCCCGTGCAGAGCTGCACAGGCTGCTTCATAATTTTACGGGTCAGATGCAGTAATCGTTGCCTGCCTCGGCGGCATGGTCGATGATATCCTGCACGGTGACGCTGTTGAGATAATCGCTGACGGCTTTTTCGAGTCCCTGCCAGATATAGAGCGTCGGGCAGTAGCCGGCACGCGGGCAGTCATTCTCCTCATAATCGAGGCAGGAGACCGGCGCAAGACTGCCTTCGGTCGCGCGCAGCACCTCTCCGACCGTACATTCGCTCGCCGGTTTTGCGAGCATATAGCCGCCCTTGTTGCCGCGGTTTGTCCGGAGGATGCCGCTTTTATTGAGCATCGGAACGATCTGTTCCAGATACTTTTTGGAAATATTCTGCCGCTCGGAAATATCCTTGAGGGAAACATAGCCCTCCTGCTGATGCACTGCCAGTTCGATCAGCATACGCAGCGCGTATCTGCCCTTTGTCGAGATTTTCATGTATTGCTCCTTTCACACAGAATTCACATCTGTATACTATTATATCACAACCGATTTGCGAATGCAAGCAATTTTCGCATGGCAATCTCACGTTTTTTGTACAAAAAAACGCATCCGATTCTTGCAAAACATACAAAATCTGTATGCTTACAGTGTATTCCGGAATCCGTCTGCGGATACGGGAATACATGATGATCCGCACAAAAAGGAGAACCCATATGCCGACACTTTCCTCCAGAACCGCCGGTTTTACCGATTCGGTCATCCGCAGAATGACGCGGATATCCAATCAGTTCGGCGCGGTCAATCTTTCGCAGGGCTTTCCGGATTTCGATCCGCCGAAAGCAATCCTCGACCGGCTCGCAGAAGTCACGCGCGAGGATTTTCACCAGTATTCAATCACATGGGGCGCGCAGAATTTCCGCGAAGCGCTCGCCGCAAAATACGAACACTTCGCAGGCAGGGCAATCGACCCGAACGGCGAGATCGTCGTGACCTGCGGCAGCACCGAAGCCATGATGGCGGCGATGATGAGCGTGACCAATCCCGCCGACAAGGTGATCGTCTTCTCGCCGTTCTATGAGAATTACGGCGCAGATACGATTCTTTCCGGCGCATAGCCGATCTATGTCCCGCTGATTCCGCCCGCATTCACATTCGACGCGGATGTCCTCGAGGCTGCATTCCGGCAGCATCCGAAGGCGCTGATTCTCTGCAATCCCTCCAATCCCTGCGGCAAGGTCTTTACCTGTCAGGAACTGGAGATCATTGCAGACCTCGCAAAGAAATATGACACCTTTGTCATCACGGACGAGGTCTATGAGCATATTCTCTATCAGCCGCATCGGCATACTTATCTGGCAACGCTGCCCGGCATGTGGGAGCGCACGATTCAGTGCAGCTCGCTCAGCAAAACCTATTCGATTACCGGCTGGCGGCTCGGCTATGTCATCGCTGCGCCGGAGATCATTGAGACCGTCAAGAAGGTGCATGATTTCCTGACGGTCGGCGCTGCGGCACCCTTGCAGGAGGCGGCGGTCACAGGTCTGAAATTTGGCGACGATTATTATACGGCATTGCAGCAGGAATATACCGAAAAGCGTGATCTGTTCCTCAAGGGACTTGACCAGATCGGCATTGCGCATACGGTGCCGGAGGGCGCATACTATATTCTGCTCGATATTTCGGAATTCGGCTTTGCTAGCGATCTGGAATTCTGCGAACTGCTTGCGGAAAAGGTCGGCGTCGGCGCAGTGCCGGGCTCGAGCTTCTTCAGGGAACCCGAAAGCCGCTACATCCGGCTGCATTTTGCAAAAAAACAGCAAACACTCGAGGACGCACTCAGCCGCCTTGCCGATATCCGCAAAAGAATGCCTGTCAGGCAGCGCTGAATCTCATATTTTGCCTTCGGCGAATGACCGTGAGGCGAGTTTTTTGCGCACCCTGCCGGCGATACCGCATAAATGCAATCCTGTTTCGCCAGAAATTTTACTTTGCCTATTGACAAAGTAGGAAAAACGTGTTATAATGTGCTTACTGCAAGAATTCTGCTGTAATTATCACAGCAGATGCGTTATATCATCTATGAAACAGGAGGCTTCTGTCCATGATCTATGCGGATAACGCTGCAACAACCAAAGTCAGCGAAGCGGCGCTCGCGGCAATGCTCCCCTGCCTGACGCAGGTCTACGGCAACCCTTCGAGCCTGTATGCCTTCGGTCAATCCGCGAAGGAACAGCTTGAGGATGCCCGTGCACGCATCGCACGCTGCCTGCATGCCGACCCGAAGGAGATCACCTTCACATCCGGCGGCAGTGAGGCGGATAATCAGGCACTGCGCACCGCAGCGGCGCTCGGTGCAAAAAAAGGAAAAAAGCATATCATCTCGACCGCGTTTGAGCATCATGCGATTCTGCATACGCTCGACGCACTCAAAAAGGAAGGCTTCGAGATCACGCTGCTCGATGTCCACGAAAACGGACTGATTACAGCGCAGCAGGTCGCGGAGGCAATCCGTCCCGATACGGCACTTGTCACGGTGATGTTTGCGAACAACGAGATCGGCACCGTGCAGCCGATTGCTGAAATCGGCGCGGTCTGCCGCGAAAAAGGCGTATTGTTCCATACGGATGCCGTGCAGGCGGCAGGACATCTGCCGATTGACGTACAGGCTATGCAGATCGACATGCTCTCGCTCTCCGGACATAAATTTCACGGTCCGAAGGGCACCGGCGTACTCTATGCCAGAAAGGGCATCCGGCTCGAAAACCTGATCTACGGCGGCGCTCAGGAACGCAATAAGCGCGCAGGTACGGAGAATCTTCCCGCGATTGCCGGTATGGCGGCGGCGCTTGAGGAAAGCGTCGCGCATCTCAGTGAGACGACAGAGAAGCTCATCCGGCAGCGCGACAGACTGATCAGGGGACTGTCCGAGATTCCGCACAGCGCCTTAAACGGGGATGCCGTGCACCGGCTCCCTTCCAATGTCAATTTCTGCTTTGAGGCAATCGAAGGCGAATCGCTGCTGCTTCTGCTCGACGATAAAGGCATCTGTGCTTCTTCGGGCAGCGCCTGCACATCCGGTTCGCTCGATCCGAGCCATGTGCTGCTGGCAATCGGCAGACCGCATGAGGTCGCGCACGGTTCGCTGCGGCTTTCGCTCGGCGAGGATATTACCGATGATGAGATTGATTATCTGATTGCATCGGTCAAAGACGTTGTCACATATCTGCGGAACATGTCGCCGGTCTGGCGCAGTCTGAATGAGGGAAAGCAGCCGTTCGTGCTGCCGTAATATCGGGAGGAGATGCTTTACTATGGCACTTTACAGTGAAAAGGTTATGGACCACTTCCGCAATCCGCGGAATGTCGGTGTCATCGAAAATGCCGACGGCGTCGGCGAGGTCGGCAACGCTAAGTGCGGCGATATCATGAAAATCTATCTGAAAATCACGGGAGAACAGGGCAGCGAGATCATCGAGGATGTCAAGTTCGAGACCTTCGGCTGCGGCAGCGCAATCGCATCGAGCTCTATGGCAACCGAGCTGATCGCAGGCAAGCCGCTTTCCGAGGCGCTCACGCTGACAAACAAAGCCGTCACCGAGGCGCTCGACGGTCTGCCGGCACATAAGCTGCACTGCTCCGTGCTCGCGGAGGAAGCAATCAAGGCGGCAGTCAAGGATTACTACGATAAAAACGGCATCGCCTATGATCCGGAACAGTTCCGCGAGGGGGACGAACCGCATTGCTGCGGAGATTAACGGAGAATCAAACAATATGGCAAAGGCATTGATCGCAATGAGCGGCGGCGTGGATTCAAGCGTCGCCGCACATCTGACATTGCAGGCAGGCTATGAAGGAATCGGCTGCACGATGCGGCTCAATGACAACGAGGATGCGGCAGTCTCCGGCGAGAGCACCTGCTGCTCGCTCGATGATGTCGAGGATGCAAGGGCTGTCGCTTTCCGGCTCGGTATGCCGCATTATGTATTCAATTTCACGGAGGCGTTCCGTGAGCTGGTGATCGGCAAGTTCATCCGCTGCTATCAGTGCGGCAGAACGCCGAATCCCTGCATTGAATGCAACCGGCATCTGAAATTTGAAAAGCTGCTGGAACGCGCACAGGTGCTCGGCTGCGACAAGATCGTCACGGGGCATTATGCACAGGTTGTTGAGACCGATTCCGGTTTTCAGCTCCGCCGCGGTGCCGATGCCTCAAAGGATCAGAGCTATGTGCTCTATATGCTGACGCAGGAACAGCTAAAGCATATCCTGCTGCCGCTCGGCGGACTGACAAAGACAGAAGTGCGCCGGATTGCAGAGGCGCAGGGCTTTGTCAATGCATACAAATCCGATTCGCAGGATATCTGCTTTGTGCCGGACGGCGATTATGCGCGCGTCATTCAGGCACATACCGGCGAAACGCCCGCCGCGGGTGATTTTGTCGATTTGCAGGGCAATGTCATCGGGCAGCATCAGGGTCTGATTCACTATACGGTCGGACAGCGGCGCGGTCTCGGCATTGCGATCGGCAAGCCTGCATATGTCTGCGGTCTGGATGTGCCGCGGAACCGCGTGATTATCGGCACAAACGATGATCTTTTTACCGATACCTGCACCGTTGAAGCGGTCAACTGGATTGCCGGTGCGCCGCCGCAGGAACCCGTGCGATGTCAGGCGAAAATCCGCTACCGGCATCCGGCACAGCCTGCAACGGTCACATTCACGGATGACAGCACCGCCGTGCTGAAATTCGATGCACCGCAGCGCGCAATCACTGCCGGACAGGCAGCCGTATTCTATGACGGAGAGATCGTGCTCGGCGGCGGCGAAATCCGCTCCGTGCCGTAATATATGATGAAATCCCCGATGATACGTTTCATCGGGGATTATTTTGTATCCTGGCTTTTTTCGCAGTTCGTTTTTTCAAAGATTGCTTCTCTCAGCTTGCTTTTTGCGTAATAATATGATATAATAGAATGGATTATACAATTACAAGAATAAGGAACGATTGCTATGAGAATCCGATTCAAAAAATGGGCAAGACCTGAGCTCGCCGCATCGCCGTTCTGCATGGATAACGCATTCGCACTCGCCGGAACATGGCGGCAGCAGTTCGCAAAACCCGATCAGCCGTTTTATGTCGAGCTCGGCTGCGGCAAGGGCGGCTGGGTCTCGCAGGCAGCCGTGCTGCATCCCGAAAACAATTACCTCGCGCTGGATATCAAATCCGAGATGCTCGCCGTCGCCAAGCGCAAGACCGAGCAGGCATTCGCCGATGCAGGCAGAGAGCCGGACAATATCCGCCTTTCGATCCTGAATATCGAGCGCATCTCCGAGGTGCTCAAACCCGAGGACGGTGTAGACCGCATCTATATCAATTTCTGCAATCCGTGGCCGAAAGAAGGCCATAAAAAGCGCCGCCTGACGCATCCGCGGCAGCTCCGGCAGTATGCGGCGATCCTGCGCGGTGAACTGCATTTCAAAACCGATGACTGCGATCTCTTCACCGAATCTATCGAATATTTCGAGCAATCCGGCTGGGAGATTCTGACGAAGAGCTTTGATCTGCATGCAGATGAGCCTGCTGACAATATCCGCACGGAGCATGAGAATATGTTTACGGAAATGGGCAAGAAAATCCATTTCCTGATTGCCAAACCGCCGGCAGATGCCTTCGGAAAACCCGTTCCGAATCTGCACGCGCCGGATACGGTCAAGCTGTTTCATGCACTGGAAAAGCAGCGCATGCTCGGCATCCTGACAGAGGAACAGTTCGAGCAGCGCAAACGTGAAATCCTCGGAGAACCGGAGGAGGTACCGCATGACGAGGGAATGGAAGTGGAAAAGTAAATCCGGCAGGGCATATTTTCATGCCGGATGCGGAACACAGGACGCCGTCGGCGCAGAAAAGCCGAGCGAGGCAATCCCCTTGCAGGAAGGCGTCCGGCTGCTCTTCGGCAGAGGCGTCGATCATGTCTGGTTTCTCTCGCTGATTGCCGGTCTGCTCGCGCTGCTGCTGCCGCGCAAAAAACATCGGCGCAGAAAGCTCAGAAGCAATCTGGCAAAAATCAGACGGACGTTCTGAGGGTTCTGATACAGCGTGCCAAGCGGAAGGCGGTCTTATTGATGGAAATGAATGTTTGCCCGTTCTGCGGGCAGGGACGAATCTTCAAGGTCAGACTGAAAACGGATATCAGCAGATACTCCGGCAGCCAGATGATTCGGCTCTGCGATGAATGTGACGGTATCTGGAAACCGGACGAGTCGATTACCGGACATACCGGAGCGTCCGTACATGTGCTGGCGGAAATGCTCGGGCTTCCGGAGGAGCAGTTATGGGATGACATGAAAATCGTACAGATTGAGCTGCTGTATGCGGATACAGAAAAGACGCTTCGGATCACTGATTTCCAGTCCGGCGGCAGTCATTCGGATTTTACTGCCGCGGATACGCTCTGGGGACAAAAGCTCCGGATTGATGTTTCCTTCTCGGAGACGCTCGGCAAAACTGCGGAAACGCTTGCGGCAGCGCTGCCGGCAATCAGCAACAAGCTGGCATTTCTCGAAGAACTGGAGGACAACATCCGGCAGTGTACCGTTTACCGGCATCTGGATCAGCTTGCAGCGGAACGGCTCAGCACGCGCGCAAAGAACGGAGACGGCAAAAGGGTCACGCTTGCGGACGGCAGCACCGTTCCGGCTGATGTGACACCTGAATGCTTCATGAAAAGCCTGTATCCCGTTGAGATGCGCTTTCTGTTTCAGGACAGCACAGAGCGCAGTCAGGCTGATCTTTTACTCGGCTGCAAGCCCGATTATTTCGCAGGGCGCCGCATCCGTATCAGTATCAATGAACAATACCGGATCGAATGCGAGGGCATCTGAAAGCCGGCGCACCCGATCTGAACAAGCAATAAAGGAGGCTGGTTCCCTTGGAGACCATACTCATCCGCAGCGTCCGCGCGGCTGACAGCCTGCGGGACGCCGTCTGCGATATTCTCCTGAAAGACGGCAGAATCGCCGGAATCGGGGAGAATCTCACTGTCGCGGCAGACCGTGTCATCGACGGCACAGGACTTGCCGCACTGCCGGGACTCTTCGATATGCATGTGCATTTCCGCGATCCCGGTCAGACGCAGAAGGAGGATGTCAATACCGGCACTGCCGCAGCCCTTGCAGGCGGTGTCACAGGCGTGCTCTGTATGCCGAATACCGTCCCGCCGATGGACAATCCGGCGCAGGTACGTGAATTTCTCGCACGCGCCGCAAAGACCGGCGTAGACGTACATCAGGCGGGTACGCTGACCGTCGGGCTGAAAGGCGAGCAGCTCGCCGATTATGAAGCACTCAAAAAAGCCGGCGTCACAGCGCTCTCCGATGACGGCAGACCCGTCCCGACGGCTGCGATGATGAAGGAAGCACTCATCAAAGCAAAAGCTGCCGGACTGCCCGTTGTCTCGCACTGCGAAGATTTGGCAATCATCAACGGCGGCATCATCAACAAGGGCGCTGTCTCCGAAGCGCTCGGCGTCAAGGGTATGGACCGCCGCTCTGAGGATTCGATCACGGAGCGTGACCTGCAAATGGCGCTCGAAACCGGCGCACAGCTCCATATCTGCCATGTCTCGACGCGCGGCAGTACGGACGCCGTCCGGAAGGCGAAGGCGGCAGGCGGAAATGTCTCCTGCGAGACCGCACCGCATTACTTCCTGCTGACCGACGAGCTGCTCCTGAAACGCGATGCCGATTACCGGATGAATCCGCCGCTGCGCACGCCCGATGACGTCGCTGCGATCAAGGAGGGCATCCTCGACGGCACGATCGACTGCATCATCACCGACCATGCGCCCCATACTGCAAAGGAAAAAGCAAACTTTGAAACCGCACCGAACGGCGTTGTCGGGCTCGAAACTTCGCTCGCCGCGACCCTGACCGTATTTTATCATACGGGGCTGCTTTCCTTGCAGGATATCGTCCGGCTGATGAGCGACAATCCGCGCAGACTGCTGCATCTGCCGGAACGGACGCTCTCCGAAGGGCAGCCCGCCGACCTGATTCTGGTCGATCTGAACCGCGAGTGGACGGTTGATCCCGATAAGCTGCATTCCAGATCGCATAATACCGTATTCAAGGGCATGACGTTCACCGGCAAGGTGCTGACGACCATTATCGGCGGCGTTGTGCGGTATGAAGCGGAGTGACCGCATCAAAACCCGCTGACGGAAAAGCACAGCAATCATATACACTTTAATGCAGACATGTGAAAGGAATACACTATGGATACAGTATTTATCGTGATAATTGTTCTGGTTCTGATCGTCACCGTGATCATGAGCATTGCGTATTATTCCAAGCGCCTTGAACACTACGATGCAATGAACCGGATTGCAGATTCGCTGGAGTCTATTAACCTTCATCTCAAGTCAATTGATGTGCAGATGAAATCCGCTGCACAGCCCTATGATGACTATGATTACGATGATCGCGAAGCATAAACCGGAGCTTCACGCACGCATGCAAGCAGACTGAAACCTGATTTCAAACAGAAAGGATGATTTTATGCCGGCAAGAAAACTGCCGCCCCCGCCGCCCGGATTGTTTCCGCCGCCCTTTGAGCCCCGCCGCCGCAGACGCAAGCGCAAGCAGACCCCGACGGAAAAGCTCAAGCGCAAGATCGCCAAGGTCACGGGCATCCCGACCACCTCTGCCGGACGCAAAAAGAAAGCAGAGCGCATGGTCTGCGATTTTCTGATCGACAAGCTGGATAAGCTGGACAAATAATAATTAAAACCGTAAAGGAGCGATTTACCATGAAAGAGCTGTTGCAGCTTTTGAAACAAAATGCAAGACTCTCCAATGCAGAGCTTGCTGCCATGCTCGGCAGAGACGAAGCAACTGTCGCAAATCAGATCAAGGAGCTGGAGGAATCCGGCGTCATCCGCGGCTACAGCGTCATTGTCGATGAGGAGCTCGCCGACCGCGACGAGGTCTCCGCATACATTGAACTGAAAATCACCCCGCAGCCCGACTGCGGCTTCGATGAAATTGCACGCATTATCTCCGGTTTCGAGGAGGTCGAATCCGTCACGCTGATGTCCGGCGGCTATGATCTCGGCATCACGCTGAACGGCTCCGGTCTGCGCGATATCGCAGGCTTTGTCTCGCAGCGCCTCGCAACGCTCAACGGCGTGCTCTCGACCCGGACGCACTTCGTCCTCAAGCGCTATAAGGAAAAGGGCATCCTGATTCAGGATGAACCGAGTGATGAAAGAGGTGTATACCTGTGAATTATGAGTCCATTCTCTCGGAGCGCGCACAGGCGATTGCACCCTCTCCGATCCGCCGCTTCTTCGATCTGGCGGAGAGCATGGAGGGCGTCATCTCGCTTGGTGTCGGCGAGCCCGATTTCCGTACACCGTGGACAATCCGCGCTGCTGCGATCTCGACCCTCGAGCGGCAGGCGATCTTCTACGGCGCGAATTCCGGATTGCTCCAGCTCCGTGAAGAAATCGCACACTTTATGCAGCGGAAATATAAGCTCACCTACTGTCCCGAAAATGAGCTGCTCGTCACAATCGGCGGCTCCGAGGCAGTCGATCTGACCTTCCGCACGCTGATCAATCCCGGCGATGAGGTGCTGATTACCGAGCCTTGCTTTGTCTGTTATGCGCCGCTTGTCTCCATGGCAGACGGCGTACCGGTCTCGCTGCCGACAAGAGAGGAAAATGAATTCCGCCTGACCGCTGAGGATTTGAAAGCGAAGATCACCCCGAAGACCAAGCTGCTCATGCTCTCCTATCCGAATAATCCGACCGGTGCGATCATGCGGCGCGAGGATTACGAGGCAATCGCAGAGGTGCTGCGCGGCACGGATATCATGGTGCTCTCGGATGAAATCTATTCCGAGATGACCTACGGTACAAAGCATGTATCCATTGCCGAGCTGGACGGTATGCGCGAGCGGACGGTCGTCGTCAACGGCTTCTCCAAGACATTTGCCATGACCGGCTGGCGTCTCGGCTGGATGGCTGCTCCGCCGGAAATCATTGCGCAGGCGAGAAAGATTCATCAGTACGGCATCATGTGCGCACCGATGGTCAGCCAGCGCGCTGCGATTGAGGCACTCAAGCACTGCGATGCCGACTGCGCACATATGATCGAGGAATACGATCACCGCCGCCGCTTCCTGCTCGAGCGCTTTGAGCAAATGGGTCTGCAATGTTTCCCTGCACAGGGTGCATTCTATCTGTTCCCGAGCATCGAATCGAGCGGACTGAGCAGTGAGGAATTCTGCGAGCGCCTCCTGCAGGAGGAAAAGGTTGCGGTCGTACCGGGCTCTGCATTCGGCGAATGCGGCAAGAATAACATCCGTATTTCCTATGCATATTCCCTGAAACACCTCACCGAGGCTGCAAACCGCATGGAGCGCTTCCTGCAAAAGTATCATAAATAACGAAAAAATCCTGCCGCACCCGTAACGAGCGGCAGGATTTTTTCAGGAAGAAGAGTAAATGAAATCCTTATGAGCCTGTTAACATATAGCCCTGTTTCCGGACTGTGCGCAGGAGCTTGACGGAAAAACCGTCGTCGATCTTTTTGCGCAGATAGTGGATATAGACCGGAACAACGGCGCTGTCCGAGCCGTCCGGCGAGACAAACTGTTCGATCTCTTCGCGCGAAAGCGTATTTCCGGCATGCGCGGCAAAGAATTCAAGAATCGCGTATTCTTTTGCCGAAAGGGGCAGCTTTCTGCCGCCTCTCGTTGCAACATGGCGGTTCGTATCGACGGTCAGATCAGCGATACAGTGTACGCCGCAGCCGGATGAGAGCGGTGTATTCCGCCGGTAAGTACGTACCATGCGCCGGACACGCGCCATACACTCATCCATATGGAACGGCTTGAGGAGATAGTCATCGGCACCGCTGTCAAGCGCGAGTACACGGTCCGCAACGGAGCCGCGGCTGCTTAGAATCATCACAGGCGTATCCAGCGAACGGGTGCGCATTTCGCGCAGTACCGAGATACCTGCCATATCAGAAAGCTGCCAGTCCAGCAGCACGGCTTCAAAGCGCGGAGAATCCAGAAGGCGCAGCGCATCGGTTCCGGTATTGACGGCAACGGGGGAATAGCCGTCTGCGGTAAGCCTTGCCAAAACTGCTGCGCGCAGCGCATCATTCGATTCAATCAGCAGTATTTCCATGTTATCACGCTTTCTTTCCGGTTCATCAGGCAGGCGTTTCAATCTTTGAAAATATTATACGCAAAAAACCTAAAATGAATCTGAATTTTTTTCTTGTACAGCAATCAAAACAGCCGCAGCAGTGCATCAGACCGATCATAGTCCGGAATCACTGCCGCGGCTGGAGATTTATCATATGACGAGGAAGGCGCTGATTGTGCGGCGGGGCTTTATGCCTGCCCTGTACAGAATCTCACAATTCCAATTTGCCTTGCTCTGTTATTTCCCCATTCTCATCAAACTCAACGTACTCTCGTTGATCCCAATCATTAATCCTATCAATTTTTCCATTTTCATACCATACATAGCTTTTTCCTACCGCCCTATTATTTTTATTAACCAAGTAGCTACAGACCTTGCCCGAATCATAAAAGTGAACTTCTGCTCCGTCTCTCAAACCATCTTTATAATGCATATAATAATCAATGTTCAGATCGTCCCATGTTTCATATAACACGCCGCTGAACACGCCGCTGTAATCACGCATGTCATCAGGATAGCCCATATCATCACGATAGCACATATAATCTTTGTGGCACCTGGTGATCTCTTCAAGTTCTACCTCATCCCAATTTGTTCCGTGTTCGATCACATCATCCCATGATAAGATCGTGATTACTTTATTTTCAAGTAAGTAGTCAAGGGAAAGTTTACTCGGATCAATCGGGTTCATACATTCTCAGACCTCCTTCAAAGGGTTATGAATTGCATTCTATTCTGTTTCATTATATCACATCATTCCCGAAAAAGTAAAGGGGGGCGCAGCTATGTTTTTCAGCCTGATCCCTGAAAACGCCGCCGGAGACCAAACTGACATGACCGCCGCGGCATGATCGTTCCGCAGTTTGTGCGTATGGTGTGCTTTTCGTGACAAAATATTACAAAAATCTGAACTTTTCTAAAAAGTTAAAAATACACTTGACAAATTTTGTGCAGATATGCTATAATATAACCATGAACCGGCAAATATATAATGCCGGACAAAAGGAGGAACTGAACATATGAAGCTGAACATTATGGCAAAGAAAATCCAGATCGGTCCGAGCTTTTCGGAATATGCAGAAAAGAAACTGAATCAGAAGCTCGACAAATTTTTTGAGGATGAAGCTGAAGCGAAGATTACCTTGAATGAACTCCGCGGTCAGATCGTCTGCGAACTGACCGTCCGCGCCGGCAGCATGATCTATCGTGCAGAACAGAGTGCTGCTGATAAAAACGACGCACTGGATGCCGCAATCGACAAGATCATCCGCAAAATCCGCCGCAACAAGACCAAGCTCGGCAAGCGCATCAAGGCAAGCGCCCTCTCCCCCGACGCCTTCGCAGATACCGTCGAGGAGCAGACCGAGTACAACCTCATCCGCAAAAAGACCTTCCGCGTCCAGCCGATGAGCACCGAGGAAGCAATCCTGCAAATGAATATGCTGGGTCACTCCTTCTTCATCTTCCAGAACGCCGACAACGGTACAATCAACATTGTCTACCGCCGCAACGATGACAACTACGCGCTTCTGGAGCCGACAACCGACTGAGCGGTCTGATGATAAAATTTCAGGGGGATGCCTTCCGGTATCCCCCTTTATATATGATATATGCCGAAAAAACGCACACCGGTTTACTGCCGGTGTGCGCTTTGTGTTATTCTGCATATTTCGAGTCGATGTGGAAATATTCCTCCAGACAGAGTCCGCTGTCATAGATTTTCTTCGCCCACTCCTTGCCGAGATAGCGGATATGCCATGACTCATACTTGAAGCCGGTGATTGCCTCCTTATCCTGCGGATAGCGGACAATAAAGCCGTATTTCCATGCATTTTCGGCAAGCCACTTTGCTTCCGGCGTCGTATTGAACGCATCGCCCGCCCAGTTGCAGTCGATTGCCATACCGGTCTGATGCTCGGAATGTCCGGCGCGTGCAGAGAAGGTATCGGCAGCCGCCTGACCGTCCCGTGCGACATAGTTGTGATACAGCGTATCCTGTGTCTCATAGGAGCGGAAATCGGAGACCGAAGTAATCGTCAGACCGTCCGCCTTCGCCGCCTCCTGCAATTCTGCAAATGCCGCTCTGGTATCCGCGGTCATGCCGCCGGGATTATAGGACTGCGGCAGCGTATACGTCTTGTTTACGATCATCACACCGTCAAAATAGGTGATGCCGTCAATGACCTGCATATCCGCGCGCGTATTTTCTGCGGCTGTATTGGCAGCGGTCGTGGTTTCTGTGTTCCCGCCGGTCTGCGAAGCGGTTGTCGTACCGTCTGCGGTTTTGGTCTTTGCGGTCACGGTCTTGTTCGGATCGACAACGCTGACCTTGACCTCCGCAAAGACTGCCGGATTATTGACCGATGTCACGCGGACAATGCAGCTGCCTGCGCCGACTGCGGTGATATTGCCGAGATTGTCAACCTTTGCGACCTTTTCATCGGTCGATTCCCATTTTTCGGATTTATCGTCTGCTTCTGCCGGTGTCATCGTGACAAGCGGCATGACGGGATCGTCGCCGACCTTGAGTGCTGCATCCGTGAAGGAGAGCTTGATGCCGGTGACGGAGCCGGGCGGCAGAGGCTTCGACTCTGTCGTCTCGGAAACGGTTGTAAGCGTAGTGCTTTCTGTACTTTCTGCTGTCGTAGCAGTCACCTCCGTAGTGGTTTCGGACGGAAGCTCAGCCTCAATGATCGGTACAGAATTCTCGATTCCGGATTTTGTCGCGCGCGGCGAATGCTCGGCGACGATAAACGTCAGACCGGCAGCCGCGCCGAAAACCGCTACAATCGCAAGCGGCAGCGGAGAATTTGAGACAGTACCGCTTCTTTTTTTCTTCTGATTTGACATGCTTTGTGTTCCTTTCTGTTTTGATTTTCAGAGTCTTCCGCCCTATTATACCATATTATCTGTCGAATTTCAATGGGAGAAAATGAAAAAATCTTTAAAAAGGCTGCACTGGAGCAAAAACGGCGGCGGGCACTGCCCGCTTATACCACAATATGCGCGAAAATGCAAGAAGGTTCAGATAAAGTCAGGCGCCGCACGGATTTTTTTATTTCCGTACTTTCACCCTTCTCCTTTTCTCTCATTTCAGAAAAGCGTTCCTGCAATCTGTCAGATTATATCTCCATACTGCATGAACCAGTCATCCAATCCAATGCCTCCGATATTTTCAAATATCATATGATCCCATTTTTCTTTTATGGAACGTCCGTGAAAGACTTTCGCATTCAGCATTTCGGAAGCAGTCAGAAATTCACAGCCGTCAGGTATATCACAGTACCCGATCCAATACGGCTTTTCATATTCACGAATACAGCCAAGATAGTGCATTTGCTCATTTTCAGGTTCATCATCAAAACAGAACAAGGTTTCATCAATGAAAAAGACATCATCGTTTTCTAATATTTTTTGAAAATCCTCAAATGAAAACGGTTTATCCATAAACCATGCTCCTTTTTGTCTCCTGTCTGTCACAGAGCAATCCGGTAAATATCTGCCGGTTCGCCCTCAAAAACAAAGCTGCGTTCCAATACGCCGCCGTTCCGGACAATCGTTTTCACGGAAGGCGTATTGCTGCGCTCGACCGAAAGATGCAGCTCGGTCATGCCGGAATCCTTTGCGATTCCGAGGAGCTGCCGCAGCATCTCCGTCGCATAGCCCTTTCTGCGTGCCGTCGGGCGGACACTGTAGCCGCAGTTGCCGAAATCGCGCAGAAAATCATTCAGCGTATGCCGCAGATCAATGATCCCGACGATTGTTCCCGTATCATCCGCTGCGAAAAATGTATCCGTCACAACCCAGTCCGGATTGACAGTTTCAGGACTTGTATTTTTCGTGACCGATTCGAGCCATGCATCATAATCATCGGTCTGATCGAGCAGCTCACTGCCATTGATCACTTGCTCGCCGTGATCGTAAAATTCCTGCCGGAAGGCAAGCGCCTGCGCCTTATGCGCGGCAGACGGACGGATCAGTTTCATGCGGTATCTCCTTTCGCTGTGCTAAAGCCGGAAAATCATTCATATACATCAATTATAGCACAAAGGAATTGCAATGTCAATCAGACGGGAGGGCGGCTATGCGCAGCACGGCAATCTATGTCCGGCAGTCCGTGGAGCGTCCGGACAGCGTCAGCCTCGAAACGCAGGAAGCACTCTGCCGCTCAGAGCTGCCGCCGGAAACACCGGTTACGGTTTACAGTGATGCGGGGTATTCCGGCAAAAATACTGCGCGTCCGGCGCTGCATGCACTGATGCAGGCGGTGCGCAGCGATAAAATCGGGACGGTGCTCGTCTACAAGCTCGACCGCATCAGCCGGAATCTTGCCGATTTCACGCAGCTGCTCCGGATTTTCGCCGCACATCGGGTTGAATTCCGTTCGCATACCGAACACTTCGAGACCGCAACCCCGCTCGGGCAGGCGATGCAGAGCCTGCTCATGGTATTCGCGCAGCTTGAACGCGAAACAATCAGCGGCAGAGTCCGCGATGCCGCATTTGCACGCGCCAAACAGGGGCTCAATACCGGCGGTCCGCCCCCTGCCGGATTTCAGCGCATTCCGGCGGAGATCGGCGGCATCCGCACACAGATTCTCTCGCCGGATGCCGATGCGCCGCTTGTCGCAAAGGGGTTCTCTGTCTATTTGCAGGGCAGCGGCTCGCTCTCCGCCGTCAGCCGCTGCTGGAATGATGCCGGATTCCGGACGCGCCGCGGCGGTCAGTGGCAGCCGCATACGGTCTGCCGTGTTCTGCGCAATCCGGTCTATGTACAGGCGAATGCCGCGGTCTATGCGTATCTCTCGGCAAACGGCGCAGCGCTCTGCATACCGGATCCGCTGCCGCCGCAGCATGCGGTTCTGCTCTATGCCGACCGCCGTATCTGCCGCAGCCGCCTGACCGATCTGCACGGAGTCTATGCAATCTGCGCACCGCATCTGGGAATTGTCGCGCCGGAGCTCTGGCTCGGATGCCAGAAAAAGCTGACCGCATCCCGACAGCGGCGGACACAGGGCAGCGGTCAGAAAACATGGCTCAGCGGCAGAATATTCTGCATGCAGTGCGGCAGTGCGCTGACTGCCGTCCGCGGCAGACATGCGGAATATCTGATCTGCTGCGGCAAAAAGCGCGGTATCTGCGGCGGAACCGGTGCCGTATGGCGCGTTACGGCAGCGGAAAAGCTGGTCGGTGATCTGCTTGCGGAACGGCTCCGGATGCTCGCGGATGCTGCCCTGCCGGATACGCAGCCGGAGGATGATCCCGCGATGCAGGCGCTGATTCTGCGGCGCGGCGCACTGCTCCGGCAAATGACCGATCCGAACGGCGGTGATCTCTCGCTGCTGACGGAAGCAGCCGCACAGCTCTCCGCGCAGATCGCCGCCCTGCGGACATCCGCTTCGGCTGCCGTCACCCGCCCCCTGCATCTGCCGGACTGGGATGCCTGCGATTTTTTGCAGCGGAAAACAATCGCGCAAATTCTGCTGCACTGTGTCGCGGCGGAGGGCAATACGCTGCATGTATTTCTCGCCTGAACCGGAAGGAGGGCTCATTCTGGATACGCTCCTGCGTCTGCTGACGCCGCACAATCTGCTTCTGTTGCTGGCAGGTGCCGCCGTCCTGCGGATGAGTGCGGAATATCTGCGGCGGAAGACCGACCGTCTCCCTGCGTTTCTGCTCGGCACCGGCAGCGGGATCGCGGCGCTCCTGCTGCTGCATTATTACGGAGGTGCAGTCGGCTTTTCACCGCCGCTCACGGTTTATACGCTGTTTGTCTCCGCGGTCGCCGGCATCCCGGGCGTGCTTTTGCTGTATCTGTTTCAAATAATCTAGGCAGCGGGCAGCGCCCGCCTGTATTGATCTAAAGTTCTCCGGCAGATTCACTGCAACATAAAACGTGATGCGCTCCGCTTGCTTTTTGCGGGATAATGTGCTATAAGCGGGCAGCGCCCGCCTGTATTGATCTAAAGCTCTCCGACAGATTAACTGCAACATAAAACGTGATGCTCTCCGCTTGCTTTTTGTGGGATAATGTGCTATAATAAGAATAATTCTGACCGAAAGGATGTTAAAAATATGGATTGGGAATTTCAATTCTTAAACTGGATTCAAAACAATCTCCGCAGTGAAACAATGGATAAGATCATGCCGATCATTACGAAATTCGGCGACGGCGGCATCTTCTGGATCGCCGTGACCCTGCTGCTGTTCATCCCGAAGCGCACAAGAAAATATGCGCATGTTTCAGCATTCGCACTGATCTTCTGCGTCATCGGCGGCAATGTGATTCTCAAGAATCTGATTGCAAGACCGCGTCCCTTCTGGCTCGAAAACGGCAATCCGCTTGCCATGATCGGCATTCAGGGCAACCCGCTCGAACGGCTCTATATCCGTGACAGCGCCATGGTCGTGCCGGAGGGCAGAACCGTACTTCAACTGCTCGTCAAAGCGCCGACGGACTTTGCCTTCCCCTCGGGTCATACGCAGGCTTCTTTTGCCGCTGCAACCTCGATCTGCATGTGGAAGCGCAGATACGGCATTCCGGCACTGGTGCTCGCGGCACTCGTCGCCTTCTCGCGGATGTATCTCTATGTGCACTATCCGACGGATGTGCTCGGCGGTATGCTGTTCGGCATCGGCTATGCGCTGCTCGGACTGGCAATCTGCAACAAGCTCTTCCGCAAAAAGACCTGGGACGGCTGCGAAGGTGCGCGCCGCCTTGCAAGAAAGAGACAGAAGCAGGCAGAAGCTGCTGCCGCTGCCGCAAAATAATCCATACGGCAAAAAGCCGCGGATTCCGGTCATTCGGTCGGATTCCGCGGCTTGATTGATATACCGATCTGCCGCCCTGAAAAAATTTTTTTGAGAAAATCAAAAAAAGACTTGACAAATCAGAATGTCTCTGCTATAATAGGAACATAAAACATAGCAAGCAGATAGGTTATATGGGAAATCATGGAGGTGGCAGACAGAATATGCAGAAACGATGTTGCGGCTGTACCGTGCTGCAGAGGCACCGCATATCATAATTGTTAAGCATCAGCGGCAGATTCCGCTGTATCCGAATAAAAACTTTTATACTGAAAAGGAGATTTTTTACCATGGGCGTTTATCAGAAAATTACCGACCTGATCGGCGGCACACCGCTGCTGGAGCTCGTCAACACCGAAAAGGAAAATCAGCTTTCCGCCACCATTCTTGCAAAGCTGGAATACTTCAATCCGGCAGGCTCTGTCAAGGACAGAATCGCAAAGGCGATGATTGACGATGCTGAGGCAAAGGGTCTGCTCAAGAAGGGCAGCGTCATCATTGAGCCGACCTCCGGCAATACCGGTATCGGTCTCGCATCCGTCGCGGCTGCACGCGGCTACAGACTGATTATCACCATGCCCGAGACGATGAGCATTGAGCGCCGCAACCTCATGAAGGCATACGGCGCAGAGCTCGTGCTGACTGACGGCACCAAGGGCATGAAGGGCGCAATCGCAAAGGCAGAGGAGCTTGCCGCAGAGATTCCGGACAGCTTCATTCCTTCGCAGTTCACAAACCCTGCCAATCCGGCAGCACATGAGGCTTCGACCGGTGTTGAAATCTGGAAGGATACCGACGGCAAGGTTGATATCTTCGTCGCAGGCGTCGGCACGGGCGGTACGATCAGCGGCACCGGCGCATATCTGAAGCGGCAGAATCCGGATGTCAAGGTTGTTGCTGTAGAGCCGAAGGGCTCGCCGGTCCTCTCCGAGGGTGTCTCCGGCAAGCACGGCATCCAGGGTATCGGCGCAGGCTTTGTGCCGGATACGCTCAATACGCAGATTTACGATGAGGTCATCACCGTTACCAATGAAGATGCATATGCAACCGGCAGAGCCATTGCACGCACAGAGGGTGTCCTCGTCGGCATCTCCTCCGGCGCGGCAGTCTGGGCTGCACTCGAGCTTGCAAAGCGTCCGGAGAACAAGGGCAAGACGATTGTCGCGCTGCTGCCCGATACCGGTGAACGCTATCTCTCGACGCCGATGTTTGACTGAGCCAACAAATATCGACGGATCAAAATATCCCCGACGGTCAGTTTTCTGAATGACCGTCGGGGATTTCTGTTTATCCGAAAAGATAAGTGCCGTCCTTTGTTTTGACCATCATGATCTCATTGCCGCTAACAACCGTGACAGGCTCCTCATCGCCTTCATACAGCGCTTGCAGCGAAAACTGTATATCGCGTATCTCCTCCGCCTCCTGCTTGCAGGCTTCGATAAATTTGTCGTCGATGATGCCTGCATCCTTGAACGCATCAAAGAAGCCGTCCAGATCGAGCTTCTCCTCCGGATAATAGGCAAGATGCAGCGAGGTCAGCTTCCAGCTCTCATAGCCGTCCTCGTCGAAGCGCTTGCAGAGCTTGTCGAAATTCTCCTCCGGCGTTGTATCCTGCGTTTTCAGGAATGCCTGATAGGATTCCAGATAGAGCGGATACATCATCTTGCAGTAGGCATCAAAATCCTTCTGCTCGATTGCGGTAAAATAAGTCCGCAGCGTATCGCAGTAGGCAGCATCCACATCCTCCGTAATGATGCTCAGACCGTCCTCTCCGCATTTTTCCGCCGCAGATGCAGCGCTCTCCTCCGGCTTCTGCGCATCCGAGTTGCTGCATCCGGTCAGGCAGAGCACAGCCGCCAGCATTCCGGCAGCAATCAGTCGTTTCATGTTATTCCCTCCGTTTAATACATCAGATACCATTCATTCTGATACTGAATGGCATAGAGCGTTTCACCGGTCAGTACATCCGGCGTCTCGGTTTTATTGCCCGAGCCCTTTTTGTCCACATGCCGCGTCAGGCTCAGCTCACAGAGACGCTGCGTATCATCCGAGACCGGCTTTTCGCCCTTCTCAGCCGCAAGCTGATCGAGCTGCAAAACAAGCGCATCTCTGCCTGCGGATTCGCCGAGCTTTGAGACCATATCTGTGATCTCGATATAGCTGTAATCGAAATCATAGCCGAAATAATCCTTGATTGCATCATAGGTGCTGTCCGCAAGTGCCTGATCGTCCACCTCGCCGCCGTAAAGCTCTTCCAGCTGATAGGCATGATACAGCGGAAACATCACAGCGCCGAGTGCTTCACCGTCCTTGCTTTCAATCGCGTGATAATAGGCATAGATTTTCTCCACAAGCGCATCTTCAATAAAGCGCTTGTCATAGGATATGGTCATGCTGCGGCTGGTATCCTCGGAAACAGTCGAGCCGTAAGGCATCTGATCGGAGGTAATTGTCTCCTCCTGCTTTGCGGATGCGCCGCAGCCGGTCAGCATACATGCCGTCAGCAGCAGCGCGCCTGCCGCTGCAAATATTCCTTGTTTCATCTGATGATCTCCTTTCAGATCATGCTTCTTCGAGCGCAATCAGCTGCTCCAGCAGTTCATCCTGCCGCAGACGGATCTCCTCGAGCCTGCTGCAAACCTGCTGCATCTTCTCATAATCGCCCGCTACGGATTCATCTGAGAGTGATTCCTGCAAGGTATCCTGCTCAGCCTGCAAATCGTCGATCTCCTGCTCGGTCTTCTTGATTTCGGCACGCCGCTTTGCTTCCAGACTGCGCTGCTCCTTTGAACGGTAGCCCGCCTTCTGCGCCTCGGCAGCCTTCCGCTGCTTTTCCTCGGCAGCGGCTGCCTGTTCGGCTTCCGTGCGGCGGCGAATCTGCTCCTGATAGGCGGAGAATTTCCCTTTGAAGGGCGTCAGCGCACCGTTTTCAAGGACAAAAAGCTGATCGGCAAGCCGTTCCAGCAGATAGCGGTCGTGGCTGACGAACAGAATCGTGCCGTCAAATTCGCTGAGCGCCTGCTCAAGAATCTCTTTTGTCGTCAGATCGAGGTGGTTCGTCGGCTCATCCAGCAGCAGGATATTGCCGTGTTCCATCATGAGTATTGCAAAGCAGAGCTTCGCGCGCTCGCCGCCGGAGATCACGCCGGTCTCCTTAAAGACGTTTTCGCCCGTCAGACGCACCTGCCCGAGCAGACTGCGCACCTCAAAATCACTGAGCGCCGGATAGCGGTCGTGCAGCTCATCAAATACAGTCGCATAGGGATTCAGGCTCTCGCTCTCCTGCTCAAAGCATCCGAGGCGCGTACCGGCTGCCCAGCGGACAAGGCCCTTATGCGGCAGAATATTCCGCAGCACCTTGAGCAGTGTCGATTTGCCCGCACCGTTCTCGCCGATAATGCCGATCTTATCGCCGCGCCGCACCGTAAACGAGATATTCTCCATGAGCGTTTTCTGCACGGTGCCCGTTCCGACAGTCAGGTCGATATTCTTGACCTCGAGGACATCGAGCGGCGGCTCCATGCTGTAGGTGAAGGAGAGCTTTGCGGCTTTCGCAGCGGCATAGGGCTTTTCGATGCGCTCCATTTTCTCGAGCTGCTTTTCGCGCGATTTCGCGGATTTGGCAGTCGAGGCGCGCACTTTGTTGCGGGCAACATAATCCTCGAGCTTTGCAATCTCTCGCTGCTGCGCTTCATATTCCTTCTGCTGCCGCTCGCGGGATTCCGCACGCAGCTTCGTGAAGGCGGTATAATTGCCCTTATAGCGCGTCATTTCGCCGTGCTCGAGCTCACAGATGCTCGTGCAGAGGCGGTCGAGGAAGAAGCGGTCGTGGCTGACGATCAGCAGCGCGCCGCGCCATGTTTTCAGATAATCTTCGAGCCAGCCGACCGTCTGGAAATCCAGATGATTCGTCGGCTCGTCGAGAATCAGCAAATCGGGTGCCTCCAGCAGCAGCTTGCAGAGCGCAAGACGTGTTTTTTCGCCGCCGGAAAATCCCGAAATCTGCCGCGGCAAGGTCTCCTCGCCGAAGCCCATGCCGTAGAGTACGGTGCGGATACGGACATCGGTCGTATAGCCGTCGTTGATCTCGAAAAACGCGGAAAGCCGCGCATATTCGTCCAGCTCCTCCGGAGAGAGGCCGGCTTCCATTTTCGCTTCGAGCGTCTGCATGATCTCCTTTGCCTCATGCAGATGCGAGAAGGCGTCGTTCATCTCCTCGAGGACGGTTTTGCCGCCGTCCAGACCTGCATTCTGTGCAAGATAGCCGATGCGGAGATTTGTCGCTTTTGCAATGACAGGTTCATCGTGCTCAAAGGCGTCGGGCAGCTCCTGCTCTGTCAGGATGCGCAGAAAGGTACTCTTTCCGCAGCCGTTGTCGCCGACCAGTCCGATGCGGTCCTGATTTTCAACCGTCAGGCTGACCGAACGCAGCACATGATGATCCTGATAAAATTTATGTATTCCGGTGCATGATATCAGCATACGGTCAACCTCATTCGTAATAGTTTGCTGCGGCAGAAGCCGCGGTTTCTAATGTTTCATTCAAACGGCAAGGAGCGCATCCGCAGTCTCACAGAGCAGCGGCACGCCCTCCAGCGAAGCGGTAAACGCCGCCGGAATGCCGGAAAGTCCCAGCCTTGCGCCGAGGATATTGCCGGCAATCGCGCCGGTCGAATCGCTGTCGCCGTCATGATTGACTGCGGCGATCAGGCAGCCGTCAAAATCATCCTGATAGCGCAGTGCGCAGTACAGCGCGACGGCAAGCGCCTCCTCGCCGACCCAGCCTTCGCCGAGCGCAGCGATCGCCTCGTGATCGGTGCAGGTATCGTCCGCCGCAAAGCGGAGCGCCCGCTCCGTCAGGTTCCGAAGCGCCGGCAGATACGGCTTTGCAGCGGGAATCTTCTCAAACATGCGGTCTGCGGCATCCAGCGCGTGCGCCGTAACGGTTTCCAGCGGCAGATCGGTTTTCGCAGCGCCGTAAACCAGATACGAAAGCACACCTGCCGGCATATAGCCGAGCGGATGCCCGTGTGTCAGGGCGGCAGCCTCCGCACCCAGAAGCATCGCTTCCTCGGGAGATTTCGCATAAAGTCCTGCCGGTGCCGTCCGCATGATGCCGCCGCAGCCCTTGCTGTTGTTGAGCGGCGCGGAAAAGCTGCCCTGCCCGCCCGATTCCAGCGCTGTCAGGCAGGTCTTGCCCGGCGCACGGCGCGCATAGAGCCAGCGCTCCTCCATCAGGCGCGGGACAAAATGCCCATCGCTTTCCGGCAGATCGCCGCCCTGCACCTTGCGGAACGGGTGCGGCGCAAATTCATTCTGCTGCGTAAAAAGCCAGTCGAGATAGGCTCTCCGGATGCATTCCTGCTCCGGCAGCGGTTCGCCGCTCTGACGAAGCGCCGCACACCGCAGCAGACCGCACGCCGTAAAGAGCGTCATCTGCGTATCATCGGTGACGAGCGCTTTATCAAAGCCCTTGAACAGATCATATCCGGTGATGCCAAATGCGCCGTAGCGGCTGCGGATTTCAGTCTCATGCTGAAACTCGACCGGATAGCCGAGTGCATCGCCTGCCGCGCCGCCGACCAGACAGCCGCGGAAGCGGTCTCGCAATGTTCGCTTGTTCATGATTTACATTTCCACCTTGACGGCTGCGAACCCATACGGCGGGCAGGCAGTGCCTGCATCCATTTTGATGTCCCCCATCATCACGCAGCCACAGTTTACATCTCTACCTTCACTGCCGCGAACCCATACGGGGGAAGGATGACATCATTGCCGTCGATCTGACCGTGCTCAACCTTGAACACCGTATAGCGGTCATTGAACGGCGTTTTGTCCACACCGAACACAACCTCGTGATCCGAGCGGTTCAGCGCAATGACCATTGCCTTGCGCCGGTGATCGCGGTACCGCGCAAATACGATATAATCATCATCCAGCGTCAGGAATTTCAGCGCGCCGTCCAAAAAGACCTTCGAGCTGTGACGGATCCGCGAGAGCTCCTTTGTGTATTCGATCAGGTCCTGATCCTCATGTCCCCAGGGATAGCAGCGGCGGTTGAAGGGATCGCCGTAGCCGTCCAGACCCGCTTCGTCGCCGTAATAAATGCTCGGGACGCCCGGCAGGAAGAATTGCAGTACCATTGCCGCCTTCAGCTTCTTCTTGCCGATATCGTACTGCTGCGGATTGAGTCTGCGCTCCGCCTGCCAGTCCTTGCTTCTGCCGTTTGCAGGCTCGCCGCCGAATACAGTGATCGCGCGCTCAATATCATGCGTCGAGACAAAATTCATCAGCACATCCGCGGCGCATTTCGGATAATTCTCCATGATCGTCATGATGCTGTTGCGGAAATCATAGGGACTGCATCCGCCGATATACTGCATGATCGCACTCCGGAACGGATAATTCATGACCGAATCGAGCTGACTGCCGAGCAGATAACGTCGCCGGACACCGTATGCCTCCTTCGTCGAAGCATCCTCCCAGACCTCGCCGATCACGATATGATCGCCCTCTGCGCCCTTGACGCAGTCGTGCAGATGCTCGAGGAATGCATCCGGCAGCTCATCCGCCACATCCAGACGGAAGCCCGCCGCGCCGAGGCTCATCCAGTATTCGAGGACGCCGTCCTTGCCGCAGATATAGTCCGTATACGCAGGCTCGTTTTCATTGACATTCGGGAGCGTATCAATGCCCCACCACGATTCATACACATTCGGATACTGGTGAAAGCTGTACCACTTGTAATACGGGCTTTCCTGAGAATTATACGCACCGACGGTATCATAGCGGCAGAATTTGTTGAAGTAGATGCTGTCCGCGCCGGTATGTGAAAAGACGCCGTCGAGAATGACGCTGATGCCGTGACGCGCCGCCTCCGTGCAGAGCCGTGCAAAATCCTGATTTGTGCCGAGCAGCGGATCGACATTGCGGTAATTCGCGGTATTGTAGCGGTGATTCTCATGCGCTTCAAAGATCGGGTTCAGATAGATGCAGGTGACGCCGAGCGATTCGAGATAATCGAGCTTCTGCACGATGCCTTCGAGATCGCCGCCGAAATAATCGTTGTTCCAGACATGCCCGTACTGATCGGGGCGATAGAAGGGCGTTCCGCCCCAGTCATCGCGCAGCACACGGTCATTCGGGACGTTCTCATGCTGCATCCCGCTCTTGCAGAAACGGTCGGGGAAAATCTGATACATCACGCCGCCCTTTAGGAAATCCGGCGTCTGGAAGGCTTCGTCAAAGACAGTGAGCTGAAAGAGATCGCCCTCGCCGATGACGCCCTCATGCGCGGCAGCCTTCTTGATATACGACCACTGACCGCCGGAAATATACGAAAAATAATAGTAATGCACACCGGGAATCTTTGCAGAGCAGGTCGCGGAATAGAACACATCCTCGCCGCTCCGGCTGACGGTATTCATCGGGATAAAGCGCTCCTTCATGCCCGGACGGTAAAGCACGAGCATCGGATTCGTATCGAGCACAACCGATTCCGGCAGACAGATCGTGAAGGTACACGGTTCATTCTGCCGCAGCGCGCCGAATACGGACTTATACGCACGGTCCCAGCTGTCATATATTTTTCTCATATGATCGCACCTCTTTTTGCAGTCGGGAAGCACTGCGCCGCGCCGGTGTGCGGCGAAGCATTTTCCCCGAAAAATCCCCGACAGATTACGGGACATTCTTCTCGGTATCCGTGTCCGGCAAAATCCGTCGGGGATTTGTCATAATGATTTGTGATTAAAGATGCCAGATATTCTTTGCATATTCGGTGACGGCGCGGTCTGCGGAGAACACGCCTGCACCGGCGATATTGTTCAGGCTCATCTTTGCAAAGTGCTGCTTATCCGCATAGCACTGCGCAGCATATGCCTGTGCGGCACGGTAGCTGTCGAAGTCCGCGAGAACCATATACGGGTCCTGCGTGCGCAGCGACTGTGCGATATCCGGGAACTTGTCGCCGTTGATGCCGTTGTTGATGCGGTCCACGCAGGCGCGCACCAGACCGTGATGATCGTAGATCTCCTGCGGACGGTAATGCGGCTTGCGGCTGTTGACCTCCTCGGTCTTCATGCCGAAGATGATGATATTCTCATCGCCTGCGGCATCCTTGATCTCAATGTTCGCGCCGTCGAGCGTACCGATCGTGACAGCGCCGTTCAGCATCAGCTTCATGTTGCCCGTACCGGAAGCCTCGGTGCCTGCGAGCGAAATCTGCTCGGAGAAATCGGAAGCCGGCATCAGCAGCTCGGAGAGCGTGACGCAGTAGTTCTCAAGGAACACAACAGCGAGCTTTTCGCTGATCTTCGGATTCTTGCGGATCTCCTCGGAGAGGCTCCAGATCATCTTGATGATCTGCTTGGCGAGATAGTAGCCCGGTGCTGCCTTTGCCGCGAAAATATAGGTCTTCGGTGCAAAGTCCATATCCGGATTGTCGAGCAGCATCTGATAATCCGCGAGAATATTCAGCGCATTGAGATGCTGACGCTTGTATTCGTGCAGACGCTTGACCTGTACGTCGAAGATGCTGTCCGGATTCAGCTCGATGCCGTTCTTCGCCTTGACATACTTTGCAAATTCGATCTTATTCTCGCGCTTGACTGCCATGAGCTTTTCGAGCACCTTGGCATCATCCTGAAATGCACGGAACTTTTCGAGCTCTGCGGCATTCTTGAGGAAGCCGCCGCCGATTGCGGATTTCAGCAGCTTCGTCAGACCCGGATTCGACTGATACAGCCAGCGGCGGTATGCGATACCGTTCGTGACATTCGTAAACTTCTTCGGGCAGTAGCGGTATTCGTTGTTGAAGACATCGTCCTTGATGATCTCGGAATGCAGCTTGGAAACGCCGTTGACACTGTGCGAAGCAGCGACGCAGAGCTTTGCCATGTGGATCAGGTTGTCCTGAATAATGGACATGCTGGTCGTAATCTCGCTGTTGTTGGTTCTTGCGAAGACCTCTGCACAGTAGCGGTTGTTGATCTCGACGATGATCGAGAAGACGCGCGGAATCACTCTGCGGACGAGGTTGATATCCCACTTTTCGAGTGCCTCTGCCATAACGGTATGGTTCGTGTATGCAAAGACCTTCGTGGTGATATCCCATGCCTTCTCCCAGCTGTAGCCGCAGTCATCGAGCAGAATGCGCATCAGCTCCGGAATCGCAAGCGTCGGGTGCGTATCGTTGATGTGAATGGAAACCTTATCTGCAAGGTTGTCGAGCGTACCGTAGACGCTCATGTGATTGTTGACAATATCGCCGACGGCTGCGGCGCAGAGGAAATACTGCTGACGCAGGCGGAGCGACTTGCCCTCGAGGTGATTGTCGTTCGGATAGAGCACCTTGGAGATTGCGTTCGCAATGGAATTCGGAGCGAGCGCCTTGGAATAATCGCCCTGATTGAACATCTGCATATCGAAGCTCGGCGCCTTTGCAGACCACAGTCTCAGAACGGAGACCGCATTGCTGTTGTAGCCCGAAACATACATGTCATAGGGAACCGCGGTGACAGTGCTGTAGTTGACATGCGAAACATGGTGATACTGCTGATCCCAGTATTCCTCCAGATCGCCCTCGAAATGCACCTCAATCGCCTGCTCCGGTCTCGGGTCGAGCCATACCTCGCCGCCCGGGAGCCAGTTGTCCGGCAGCTCAGTCTGCCAGCCCTCTTCGAGCTTCTGCTTGAAGATGCCGTACTCATAGCAGATCGAATGACCCGTTGCCGGATAGCCTGTTGTTGCCAGACCGTCCAGATAGCAGGCTGCGAGTCTGCCGAGACCGCCGTTGCCCAGACCTGCGTCCGGCTCGTAGTCATAGACTCTGTCGAGGTTGATATCAAACTTCTTCAGGAACTTCTCCACATCATCGGCAAGCTCAAGATTATAGAGCGAGGTCTTGAGCGATCTGCCCATGAGAAATTCCATGGAGAGATAGAAAACCTGCTTCTGACCCGTCGAATTGACATGATTCATGAACTTCTGCCGCTTTGCCTTCATCAGCTCGGTGATCACCGAGGACAGTGCAAGATAAATCTGCTTGTCGCTCGCTTCATCCGGCGAGACATTGAACTGCATCTGAAGGCGGTTCAGGAAATCCTGGGTAACCTTTTCCGAAAACTTGGACATTTCTCTAACTCCGTTTCTCCGTCGTGCGATGTCGGTTTGCTGCCGCAGATGCATGGTTCTGCGCATTGCGGCATATACTGCTGCCGTGACGGCGGAGCGCCGGCAGCAGGCGAAGATCACAGGGCGTTTGTTTTCGCGCTGTCATCTGCAAACAATACCATTTTATTATACCCCATTCATACTGAAAATGCAATAGCTGAAATATACAAAATTACTGCAAAAAATCCGGAATATTGTCCGGCGGATGCAATCTTCGCCTATCAAAATTGTGAATGCTGCACAAAGAATTGCCGCCGATACGGATTCTGCCGGAGATTTCTGCGGAAAATCACAGCTTTTCCGCGCCGGATGCATCTTAATCACTTCTTAATAAAATTCTACGTTTTGAACGGCATTCTGCTGCGGAAAAGGCTGATTTTCAGCGCTGTTCCGATGCCGGATATGCGCCAAAAACCTTGACTTTCCGCCGGATACATGGTATAATAACTTGATATAGTATGCATATCAGTCACTAGGAAGATACAGAAACGGAGGCACGGATATGGTATATGTATTTCTCGCGGAAGGCTTCGAGGAGGTCGAGGCGCTGACGCCGGTGGACTGCCTGCGCAGAGCCGGCAAGGATGTCCGGACCGTCGGCATCGGCGGCACGGTAATCAAAGGCTCGCACGGTATCCCCGTTACGGCGGATCTCGCGGATTCGGCATTTGTGCCGGACCCGTCGCTTGAAATGATCGTTCTGCCCGGCGGCATGCCCGGCACGGTTCATCTCGGGGAGAGCAGCACCGTTCAGGATGCAATCACCTACTGCGCGGCGAATGACAAGTGGATTGCTGCAATCTGTGCGGCACCCTCGATACTCGGCGCGCGCGGTCTGCTCGCTGACAAAACGGCGACCTGCTATCCCGGCTTTGAGGACAAGCTGATCGGCTGCCGGGCAGCTGCGGAGCCTGTCTGTCAGGACGGCAGAATCATCACGGGCAGAGGTCCCGGCGCGGCAATGGATTTCTCGCTGCGGCTGGTGGAAGTGCTCGCGGATGCCGCATCCGCCCGAAAGCTCGCGGAAGGAATGGTATACAAAAAATGAGCACCGAAATCGCAGAAGAAAAGAAAGCGCTGCGCCGGATGCTCTTTCAGGCACGCTCGGAGATGCCCTTCGACAGCCGCGGCGCTGCCGACCGGAAAATCGCCGAAGCCGTACTGCAACACCCTGCATACAAACAGGCAAAGCAGATTTTCTGCTATGTTTCTATGCCGCATGAGGTCAGCACAAGAACACTGCTTTCCGCTGCACTGAACGACGGCAAGATTCTCGGGCTGCCCGTCTGTGAGCCGGCGACCTGCACCATGACCTTTTACCGGCTGGATGCACTCTCGGAGCTCAAGGCAGGCGCATTCCGGATTCCGGTGCCGCCGGTCTCGGAGGACCGCATTCTGCTGCCCGATGAAGATACGCTGATGATTGTCCCGATGCTCGCATTCGACGCGGAGGGCTACCGGCTCGGCGCAGGCGGCGGATATTATGACCGCTATCTTGAAAAATATCAGATCAGAACGCTCGGCATCTGCTATGCGGCATGCCGGCAGACAGCGCTTCCGCACGATGCGACCGACCGCAGACTGGAAGCCTGTATTACGGAACAAAAAACGGAGGATTTTTATGGCTGACGAAAACAAGTCCCGGCAGGACGCCGATCAGGAGGCGCTGACACCGGCAGAAACAGAATCGCCGGAGACGGACGAATCGCTGTCGGTGGAAATCACGGAGCTCACGGACGAAGATCCCGCTGATACTGCGGAGGATTCCGCGGACAAGACCGCAGATGCAGCAAATGCAGCAGACGAAATGGATGCAGACGAAGCCGCATTCTTCGCAGAGCTCGACAGGGAGCTCGGCAAGGACGCTGATTCCAAAGATGAATCCGAAAAAGCAGCGGATTCGGATGCAGCGCCCTCCAAGGCGGATGTGCTCAAGGAGAAGGCTGCCGGATTCGCAGGCAAGCTGAAGGAGAAAGCCGGTCAGATTTCCGGCGATATCAAAAAATCCGGCGAGGCGAAGAAACAAGCCAAGGCAAAAGCAAACAAGCGCACTCTCGAGGAGGAGCTTGCCGATCTTGCAGAGGAAGAAAAGCAGTTCGACGAATGGGGCAGAAGGATTAAAAGGAAGCACAGACGCAGACGCAAAAAGAGCCGCAAGCTCTCCTGCACGCTCGTCCTGCTGACGCTGATCCTTGCGTCGTCCTCGGTGCTTGCCGCCGGAATCCTCGCGGTTGCGAAGGAAATGTACGGCATCGACAAGGATATTGCCGAGCGTATCGTCAATATCCCCGAAGGCGCTTCCACAGTCGATATCGCCACACAGCTTCAGGATGCGCGCATCATCACGCTGCCGCAGGTCTTCCGTCTGGTCTCCCGTATGAACGGCAAGGACGGCAGCTATATTGCCGGCGAGCATGTTCTCACCGCATCCATGTCCTATGAAACGATGATCGAAGAGCTCTGTACAAATCACGCAGATGAACGCGAAACGGCGCGCATCGTCATCCGTGAAGGTACGACGCTGATCCGCGCCGCAGAGATTCTTCAGGAGAACCAGATCTGCAATGCCGAGGACTTCCTGTTCTACTTCAACAGCGGCGGCTACGGCTTCAAATTCGAAAAGTATCTGCCGGAAAAGAACGGTCAGAAATGGCAGCAGCGTGAGGGCTACTGCTTCCCGGATACCTACGAGTTCTATGTCAATGAGAAGCCGAATGTTGTTGCGCAGAAGATCTACGCAAACTTCGATTCCAAGATGACCGACGGCTACTACCAGAAAATGGAAGAATTCAACATGACCCTCGATCAGGTCATCACGCTGGCTTCCATGGTGCAGGCGGAAGGCAGAACTGCCGAATATATGCGGCATATCTCCGCCGTCTTCCACAACCGTCTGAATTCTCCGGCGGTCTTCCCGAAGCTCGAATCCGACCCGACCAGAAAATATGCGGATCTCATCGCGGAAAATCTCCCGATCAAGGACGATATCATGACCACCGCATACAACACCTATAAGGGAACCGGTCTGCCGCCCGGCGCAATCAATAACCCCGGCAAGGTCGCAATCGAAGCAGTGCTCTATCCGCTCTCGCCGTGCAATGACTACTTCTTCAACTCCAATATTGATACCGGTGAGACCTTCTTCGCCGAGACCTATGACCAGCATCTTGCAAATCTGGCAACGGTTGATGCGCAGTATGCAGCAGCAAAGGCAGCAGCAAATGGCGAAGGCTAAGCCGGAGCTGCTCGCCCCTGCCGGCGATGCCGAATGCTTTGCAGCCGCATTGCAGTTCGGCGCAGATGCCGTGTATGTCGGTGCGAAGGAATACGGCATGCGTGCCGCAGCGAAAAACTTTGATTTTGATGCATTGCAGCAAGCCGTGCAGACGGCTCACGCGCGGGGCGTCCGCGTCTACCTGACGGCGAATGTCCTGCCGCGCAATGCGGAAATGGATGTATTTCCTGAATTTATCAAACATATTGAGGCGTGCGGCATTGACGCGGTCATTGCCGCCGATCTCGGTGTCATCACACAGATCCGCGCCCTTGCGCCGAAGCTGCCGGTTCACGCTTCCACGCAAACGGGCGTGGTCAATTATCAGACGGCAAACGCACTCTATGCACTCGGTGTGAAGCGTGTGGTGCTCGCAAGAGAGCTCTCAATCGCGGAAATCGCGGAGCTTCGTGCAAAAACACCTTCCGATCTTGAAATTGAGGTCTTTGTCCACGGCGCGATGTGCATGAGTATTTCGGGGCGCTGTCTGCTTTCGGAATACTTAACCGGCAGAGATGCAAACCGCGGTGCATGTGCACAGTCCTGCCGCTGGAAATATGCACTCATGGAGGAAAAGCGTCCGGGGCAGTATTTCCCTGTGGATGAGGATTCCGACGGCAGCTATATCCTCAATGCCAAAGACCTCTGTCTGCTGCCCTATCTGACCGAGCTTGCAGAAGCGGGCGTCGATTCGGTCAAAATCGAGGGCAGAGCGAAAGCTGCCTACTATGTTGCGGGCGTAACGAACGCCTACCGCATGGCGCTCGATGCGCGCTTTGATACGCCGCCGCGCCCCGTGCCGGACTGGGTCATGCAGGAGCTGAACAATGTCAGTCACCGCCCCTATACGGTCGGGTTTGCATTCGGGCAGCGCAAGGACCTCATCTGGCAGGAGGAAAACGGCTACATCCGCGATTATGAGGTCGTCGGCATCGTGCAGAAGCAGGAGAACGGCAGACTCTATGTCAGCCAGCGCAACCGCTTCTTTGCAGGCGATACCGTTGAGATTCTCATGCCGCAGACCGTTCCGCCCGTGCTGACCGTCACCGATCTGCAAAACGGCGAAGGCGAACCGATCGAAGCAGCAAATCACGCCGTCATGGACTGCTCGTTCCTGTGTGATTTTGATGTGCCGCAGGGTGCGTTTGTCCGGCAGGCTGTGCCTGCATCCGTTGATCGAAAGCCCGCCAAATAACGGCGGAGACTGAACTTTGATGCGGGAACTTACTTCAATCAACGAAGGAGAAAAAATATGCTGTCAAAACCGCAAGCCGGCTGGAGTGAGCTTACACTCGGAGATTACAAGGCACATGTCAGTTTTCTGACTGATATTCCGTTTGACTGGCTGAGAGGCTGCATCAGCGGATTAAAGCATGTGATTCCCGCTGCCTTCTTTATTGACGGAGAAGGCGTGGCCTACTATATTGTTTCAGATTACTGTGTCACATATATCATCAAGAGCGGCACTGTGCTGACAAGGGTTCGGGTCAGTCTGGACCGGTTTGCAGAGATGCTTGTGCATGATATCAGAGAGAATCTGGAAGAGTGGATATGGTGGTGCGATTATCCGTTAAATGCGGAACAGTATGCAAACAGAAAAAGCATGCTGCTGGCACTGCTCGACGAAACGCAGCAATGCCTGGACAACTATATGAAGGGCGACGGATACAATTTCTGAGTTTTCATCGTACCGAAGGATGCATTTGTCCGGAAGCGAATCATCGGATAAAGGGGCGTAAAACATGTTCAAGAAGGACGGCATCATATACGAAAGCGAAGAAGATTACATGCTTATGAAGCCCGAGGACAAACCTGAACCGAAAAGACTCACAACAAAAGAGCGTGTATGGCGGCTGATTGCAGTCATTTGCCTGCTGGTCGTGCTGTTTTTTATCATCAGTGCTTTTTCCGAATATGCGCAAAATCTTTGGGCGCCGCAAGACTGATACAAGTGCCTGCATTCGTTGTCTCAGGCATTTTCCGCGCAGCGGAATCTTCCAAAGGAGCAGAATCCCTTTGGCGGGAGTATGAAGGCAGAGTCCGCATGACAAATCTATCGGAGATACATCTTTATGAACCTTTTTGATCAAATTGAACCGCTGCTGCTCAAGGTACAGAAGCCTGCACGATACATCGGCGGCGAGCCGGGCAGCATCATGAAGGATAAAGCCGGTATCAGGGCGCGGTTTGCATTCTGCTTTCCCGACCGCTACGATGTCGGCATGAGTCATCTCGGCATGAAGGTGCTGTATTCCTGCATCAACCGGCGTCCGGAATACTGGTGCGAGCGCGTGTTTGCGCCCGACACCGACTTTGAAGCACTCATGCGCGAACACAATCTGCCGCTCTATGCGCTGGAAAGTCTGGAGCCGGTCAAAGACTTTGATTTCATCGGCTTTACGCTGCAATATGAGCTCTGCTATACGAACATTCTCAATATGCTCGATCTGGCAGGCGTACCGATCTATCAGCGCGACCGCGGCGAAGCAATTGCGCCGATTGTCTGTGCAGGCGGTTCCTGCGCATGCAATCCGGAGCCGATTGCCGATTTCTGTGATATGTTCTTCCTCGGAGAGGGCGAGGAGCTCGATCTCGAGGTCATGGACCTCTATGTCAAAATGCGCGATGCAGGCGCAACACGTTCCGAATTTCTGAGAGCCGCATCGCAGATTCAGGGCGTCTATGTCCCTTCGCTCTACGATGTCACATACAACGAGGACGGCACCGTCAAAGCCGTCACCCCGAAGGACGGCGCACCGGCGACCGTCAGAAAGCGCATCATCGAGAATTTCGATGCATGTCCCTCGCCGGAGGAATTCGTTGTGCCGTTCTCCGAAATTGTCCATGACCGTGCCGTGACCGAGGTTCTGCGCGGATGTCTGCGCGGATGCCGCTTCTGTCAGGCTGGATTCCTCTACCGCCCGTTCCGCGAGAAAACACCGGAGACAATCTGTGAACAAGCGCGCAAGCTCATCAACAATACCGGTTATGAGGAGCTGTCGCTCTGCTCGCTGTCCACATCCGACCATTCCCGCATTGAGGAGATGATGGACGGGCTGCTGACCTTCACCGAAAATGAACATATCAATCTGAGTCTGCCGTCGCTGCGTGTCGATAATTTCAGCACGGGACTCATGAACCGCCTGCGCAGAGTCCGCAGCAGCGGTCTGACCTTCGCGCCCGAAGCCGGAACGCAGCGCATGCGCGACGTCATCAATAAAAACGTCAGCGAGGAAGAGCTGATGCGCACCTGCAAGATCGCATTCGATGCCGGTCAGACCTCGGTTAAATTCTATTTCATGATGGGTCTGCCGACGGAAACCGACGACGATATCCGCGGCATCATCGAGCTGGCGCAGCGTGTCGTCGATATGTTTTATGAGAGCGAACGCCGCCCGAAGGGGAAGCCCGTGCAGATTTCCTGCTCGATTGCAACCTTTGTCCCGAAGCCATTTACGCCGTTTGAATTTCATCCGCAGGATACGCGCGAAATGATTGCACATAAGCAGAAGGTGCTCGAAGAAGCCCTCGCCGGACATAAGCGAATCCGCGCAAGCACGCATTTTCCTGAGACAAGTATTCTCGAAGCGGTGCTTGCAAAGGGCGACCGCCGTCTCTGCGATGTGATTTACAGTGCTTGGAAGCGCGGCTGCATTTTTGACGCATGGTCGGAGCATTTCCGCTATGATCTCTGGCTCGAGGCATTCGCCGATGCCGGACTGAACGTCGAATTCTACGCAAACCGTCCGCGCCCCTATGATGAGGTATTCCCGTGGGATCATCTCGATTATTACGTAGACAAGGCATTTCTCATCCGTGAGAATGAAAAGGCAAAGCAGGCGAAAACTACAAAGCACTGCCGCCTGAGCTGCGCCGGATGCGGCGTAACCAAGGTGACGGGGCATCCCTGCTTTGACTATACCCAAGACAATGAAGCCTGAATGACAGCATAAAGGAGACCGCAGTACTATGAGTCCGATGATTCTATTGCTGGTCGGCGGCGGCATTTCCGCTGCAATCGGCACGATACTTGCAGTTCTTACGCATCCGCAGGCAGGAAAAGGGCAGCTGCGGCTCCCGCTGAAATCAAAGCAGCAGACGCCGCAGCGCTTCCGGATCGTTGTCCGCATCGTGGACAAGCGCTTTCAAACCGTCACGAAACTGAATCATTCACGCAACGCCTACAGCAATACCGCCGGACAGGATAATATTTATTACATGACCTTTGAGGCGCAGGACGGTACACAGACCGAAATGGAGATTCCGGAGGCGATTTTCTGCGGCTGCCTTGCCGGTTTTGTCGGCTCGCTGACCTATGAGGTCAGTGAATCAGGCCTGCGTTTCATCGACTTTGACCGTGACCGGAGATACCGCGTCAACGGTTTATAAACAGCATTCTGTCAGACATCTGAAGGAGGTACATCATCATGCACAACGGAGAAAACCCGTTTGAGCACATCGTCCCGTTTCTGATTTATCTGCCGCTGGGCGCGGTTCTGATCGCACTGATTATCTTTCTCGTGATCATGCTGCGGCGCACGGCAAAGGAAGCAGCAGCAGAGACCGTCATCGGCAGCACAATCAGCGCAACCGTTTTTCAAAAGCGGACACGCAAAAAACGCGACCCGAATACTTTGCCCTATGACAAGGAATATTCCTATGCACCGACGGCGTTCCACTACATCACATTTGAAACGCGGGACTGTCAGCGCATTGAGCTTTCGGTGGATTCCGCGACCTATCAGCGGCTCTCCGAGGGCGATGTCGGCACGCTGACCTATCAGGGTTCCAGATATATCGACTTCATTCAGGAGAATTTCTGAATCGGAAAGGAGCGTCCGGCATGATTCCGGTCAGAGCAACATTTGAAAAGCGCCGCCGTGCAAAATACATCTCGCATCTCGATCTGATGCGGTGCATGCAGCGTGCATTCCGGCGTGCCGGTGTCCCGATCTGGTTCACCGAGGGCTTCAACCCCCATGCATACCTGATGTTTCCGCTGGCGCTCTCGCTCGGCTATGAGAGCGGCTGCGAATGCATGGATTTCCGCATCGACGGCGATATGTCCATGCAGGAGGCAATGGAACGGCTGAACCGCGTCCTGCCGCCCGATTTGCAGATCAAAGCGGTCGCGGAGCCGGTCCGCAAGCATACGGACATCGCCTTTGCGGATTACGCAATCGCGCTGGACTGCGCCGATGAGACCGTTTCCGCAGAATCGCTCCGCAATGCATGGGATGCATTTATTGCGCAGACGGAGATTCTCGTCGAAAAGAAAACGAAGCGCGGCACCGCCGAGATCGACGTCAAGGCGCAGTCGCAGATTCTCGATACGCAGACGCTTGCAGACGGACTCCTGCTGAAGCTGCGGACGCCGGCAGGCACCTCGGTCAATGTCAACCCGGGGCTGCTGATCGACGCATTTCTTGCGTGGCTGCCGGAGCATATGCCCGATGTCCGCACCGGCATGATGCATGCAGAACGCCTTGCGATTCTCTGCGAGGACGGAACGGATTTTGCGTGATGCTTGCAGGAGTATGCTATGGGCAATATGATTTCTTTCAATCACCGTGTCACAAAGGACGACGACAGCCTTACCATGTCGAACGGGCTGACCGATATCCTGCTTGATTATCTGCTGCTGAGCGGCTCGCAGCTCGCACAGACGGAATCCGAAAAGCGCATGACGGTCTTTCTCGGCGAGAAAGTGCAGTCATGCTGCGGGATCGGTACCGTCGGTTTTGCAATCACGGATATGCCGTGGCAGCCGGAGACCTTTGCCGCCGACCGCAGTTTTCTGCTGCATATGACAGCGCATGCAAGCGCTCTGACCTTGCAGCCGGAAATCCATGCACTGCTCGGCTATGTACCGCGGAAAGAACATATCAATTATGCGCTGGACGGCTTTGCAGCACTCATTGCCCGCATGACCGCCGCGGATATTCAGCCGGAAAAGCCGGCGGAATGGCTCACGCGCGCAACGCCGGATCATCCGATTTATCACGGCTATCCGAAATGCCGCAGACACGGCATTCTGCTGTCGTCACTCGGCTGCAAAATCTGTATAGATCAGAGCGGCAAATATCCGGTTATGCCGGAGGATATTGAACATATGAAACATTTATGGTACGGCGACGCCGCACCGCAGGGAGCAGATACCAATGAATCAACGCAATAAACCCTATGCAAATCTAGCACTGCTGACCGATCTGGACGGCACGCTGCTCATGCCCGATAAAACCGTATCAGAACAGGATGCCGCCGCAATCGCCGATTTCCGCGAGAAGGGCGGTATCTTCAGCATTGCGACGGGCAGAGGCATTCAGGCGACAAGAGAATTCCTCACGCTGCTCAAACCGGATTTCGCCTCAGTGACATATAACGGCGCACTGCTCTGGGATGCAGCCGCAGACAAGCCCCTCGATCACGGCACAGCATATCTGCCGAAGGGCATCCGTGCACTGCTGGAGGAGCTCGCGGACGCATTTCCGCATGTCGGCGCAGAGGTGCTCAACGCATCCGGCGTCTATGTCTTTCAGGACGGCGAATATGAACGGCAGCATCTCGAGATCACGCATATTCCGTTCGTGATGAAAACGCTCGGTGAGGTTGATCCGGAGCAGTGCTTCAAGGCGCTCTTTGCCGGTGCACCGGAGGAAATCTCCGAAATGCTCGAATATGTGAAGCAGGAACGGTTCGCCGCCGTCAACTTCACGCGCTCGCACCGCTGGTTCCTCGAAATGCTGCCCCATAACACGAACAAGGGCACGGCGCTGCAAAAGATTCGTCCCTCGCTGCCTGCCGGTACGGTCATCGGCGCGACAGGCGATTTCGACAATGATATCGCCATGCTGCTCGCTGCCGACCGCTGCGGCTGTCCGGCGGATTCGCAGCCTGCGGTCATTGAGGCTGTCCGCAGCCGCGGCGGATTTGTCTCTGAGAAAACCTGCGCAAACGGATTCTTTGCAGACTGGATTGACTGGTTTACTTCCTCTGTATAGAAGCAAAACCCGCAGCTTGCGCAAAGCCGCGGGTTTGTTTTACAATTTCAAAATCACTTGTTCAGCGCTTTCTGCAAGCTCGTCTTCATATCCGGAAACCGGTATCGGTATCCCGATTGTGTATGTGCAGCTACAGTAAATAGCATCCCCGACACGGCCGTAATATGAATGCTGATCTGTTATGACCGCATTCTCCGGTATTGTGTTGTTTTGCTCTTGATCCAGATACATTTGAAACTGCTGTTCAAAAGCGGATACAATTTCACTTGCGGATATTGTTTCAAAATTGATATCACAGTATAATACTTCAATCGTCCGGATTGTTCCGTCGGCTTGTAAACTGACATATGCCAGATCAGAAAAACCGTCTGCGAACTGATGCTTCATATATAACTCACACGGATAAAAAACGGAGCCGCGCTGTTCACAGATCACAGATTCTTCGGAATCTTCAAAATCAGCATAGGAATCCACACAGCATTGAATGACCTTATGCGCAGTCTCATTGTATGTTTCTTTTGACAGCTTTTCAGCCGCATCACCGCGGTCACTATGGCTCAGATATTTCCGCAGCCGCCCCTGATCGTCAACCGCGATGACCGCTCCGGCAGAATTGGTGTACTGATTCCATGCGTAGTATGGCTTTTCGCCTTGATAGAACAGATTATCTGAGCTGCTGAACTCCTGCATAAACTTTTCAGATGACAAGGAGAACTGATCTGTGTCGATTCCGAAAGCTGAAAGATCCGGTAATGTCGCATTCTGCATCGCATCTATTTCTGCCGCATGATCCGTTTGTTCATTGGTACTGTTTGCAAGACCGCAGCCGGATAAAACGAAGCAAACACCAACAATAGAAATAAGCATTTTTTTCAAATTAATCACCTCAATCAGCTGGTCATATCCAGTATTACAGAAGTATTGCCGATTTTTATTATACTGCTGAATACTGGAAAATCAAGCATTTTTTTTTAAAATCAGCACAATATACAGTGAAAAGCACCGGCTCTTGTCGATTCCGCCGGAAACAGATACCGGTAGTCGAATGCCGACCCGCAAATTTTCATTCGGATTTCACAAAGTATTTTTGCTCCGGCACTTGATATCTGCGGGAATATGTGCTATAATAATGATATATCCCTAACACATACTGTGCTGATGCACAAATTCGACATACAATGGCCGCCGGTCTCGGCAGAATGGAGCGCTGATTATGAAAACATTTTTGCGGATCATCTTTTTGATCGTCATTGTCCTCAGTGCGCTGATCTCTGTGCGGTACGCAATCGACCTCTACCGTACAAAATATACGCCGCGCTATCTGAACGGAAATGCCTGCTGAGCCTTTGCCCGGCATGACATATCAAGCACGTTCCCCCAAAGGGAACAGAATAATCTGCTAGAAAAGAGGAAAAAGAAATGGACATTCGTTTCGAGAAAGCTGCAAGCCTCAAGGCAAAGCCTGCCGATGAGACCAAGCTCGGCTTCGGCCACATCTTCACCGACTATATGTTCATCATGGACTATGAGACCGGTAAGGGCTGGCACGATGCAAGAATCGTACCCTACGGCAACCTTTCGCTCAGCCCGGCTGCCCTCTGCCTGCACTACGGTCAGGAGGTTTTCGAGGGTCTGAAGGCTTACCGCCGCGCTGACGGCGAGATTCAGCTCTTCCGTCCGGAGGAGAACTTCAAGCGTCTGAACAGCTCCAACAACCGTCTGGTTATTCCGGAGCTGCCGATTGAGGATGCAATGGAGGGTCTGATGGCTCTGCTCAAGGTCGAGAAGGACTGGGTTCCCTCGGCAGAAGGCGCATCGCTTTACATCCGTCCGTTTATCATCGCTGTTGACCCGTTCCTCGGCGTCAAGCCCGGCGATATGTATCAGTTCATCATCATCCTGTCGCCGTCCGGTGCATACTATGCTTCCGGTCTCGATCCGGTCAAGATCTATGTTGAGTCCAAGTACGTCCGTGCGGTCCGCGGCGGTATGGGCTACACCAAGACCGGCGGTAACTACGCTGCATCCCTGATCGGTCAGGATGAGGCACATAAGGAAGGCTATTCTCAGGTTCTCTGGCTCGACGGCGTTGAGCAGAAGTACATCGAGGAAGTCGGCGCAATGAACATCATGTTCGTCATCGACGGCGAAATCGTCACACCGGAGCTTCAGGGCTCGATCCTGCCGGGTATCACCAGAAAGTCCGTGCTTGAGCTCACCAAGAGCTGGGGCATGAAGGTCTCCGAGCGCAGAATCACTATTCAGGAGATCGCGGATGCTTATGACAACGGCAAGCTCGATGAGGTCTTCGGTACCGGTACCGCTGCGGTTATCTCGCCGGTCGGTCACCTCAAGTGGGGCGACAAGGTCATGACGATCAACAACAACAAGATCGGACCGATCTCCCAGAAGATCTACGATACCATGACCGGTATCCAGTGGGGCAAGCTGGAAGATCCGTTCGGCTGGGTCGTTCCGGTGAAATAATCCCGAACCTGTATTTCCGACGCGGCGCGCAGTTGATCCTGTGTGCCGCGTTTTTTATGATCGGTTGACAAATCGTCATATCCGTGATAGAATGAATGAGGATAAAATCATTTGCCGGAAGGAGAATCGCTATGCTTCATGCATCCGCAAAAATCATTGCTTCCTCAACCGCAGGCGATACCGTTGTCGCCTCTGCCGCCCGTATCTCGACAACACAGGGCACCGCGCTCGAAATCTACGCAAAATCCTGCGAAAAGGATAACAATGCGACACTGATCGAAAAGGTCGTCGGCTCCGGTCACACCTCGACGCTGGAGCATCAGCTTTTCACGGTCGCATTCGACAATGTCTCTGTCTGCACAGAAGAATTCGTCATTGAATTCCGGCTGGGATCATATACGGTCAAATCGCGCAGATATGTTGATTTCACAGACGCCGGATTTTATACGCCGCCGATGCCGGACGCACTGCTGCCGGAATATTCCGCGCATATGCAGTCGCTGTTCGATGCCTACGCAAAGCTGCTCGCGCTTGATATCCCGAAGGAGGATGCGCGCTATCTGCTCCCCTACTGCTTCCGCAGCAATTTCTACTGCACGATGAATGCCCGCGAGCTGATGTATATGGTGCAGGTCATGACGCAGGGGCGCGGCGCGGCATTTCCGGAGATCAAAACACTCGGCGAATCGCTCCGCGAGCAGATTTGTCAGTATTTCCCGAATGTGCCGGAAATTCTGGCGAAGCGGATGCCGCAGTCGGATGCGCGCTTTGCGGTTCCGGCGCTGCCGCAGCCTGCTGAACCGGCGGTTCAGAAGGCGGAAACACAGCTTCGCGCCGTCACACCGGCAGCCGATCAGGTGCTCACCAATGCCGCGGATTTCAACGGCTGCATTCTCGCCGATACACCGGCGCTTTCCGAGCTGATTACCGGCGTGCGTCCGCGCGAACTGGAAATGCTCCATGCACAGTTCACAATCCGCGACCTCTCGCTCGCCGCGATTACACATCTGGTACGGCACCGGATTCAGTCCGTACTCGTGCCGCAGGTTACGCAGGCGGCGCTCCGGCAGCGTTATGTCCTGCCGGAGTTGATCCGTGCAAATGCGGAGGCGCTTACGATCTATCAGACTGCCTTCGCGGCAAATGCCGATACGCTCCGCCGCATGATGCAGAACGGTCTGCCGGCAGAGGCGGTGCAGTATTTTGCACTCGCGGGCAATCAGCTCGACGTTCTCTGCGATATGAACGGGCGTGAGCTGCTGCACTTCATGAAGCTGCGCACCTGCAACCGCGCACAGTGGGAAATCCGTGCCTGCGCGATTGAACTGCTGCGTCAGCTCCGCAGTGAGTCGCCCGCGGTCTTCGGCTGCTTCGGACCGAGCTGCTTTGTCACCGGAAAATGTCCCGAGGGCAGACTGAGCTGCGGTCAGTTCACGGAGATTACGGAGCGATTCGGCTCCGGTCAGCTCTGAGCATATCAATCGCCGCGCAACCGAAAAAGCACGTAAAACCGTAAAATGCAACCGCCGGATGCAGAATTGTAAAGCGCAGTTTCTTGCCTGCAACCGCAGAATATGCTATCATGAGGACAGTCAAACGACACCAAATTTCAACCGTCATCACAGGAGGTACAAATCATGATTCTCGCAGACAAGATTATCGAACTGCGCAAGCAGGCAGGCATGTCTCAGGAGGAGCTCGCCGAAAAAATGAACGTCAGCCGTCAGTCGGTTTCCAAATGGGAGGGCGCGCAGTCCACACCCGATCTGAACCGTGTCTTACAACTCTCTGAAATCTTCGGCGTCAGCACGGATACACTGCTCAAGGACGAGCTTGATCTCGCGCCGGTGCTGCCGGACGTCCCCGACACGACCGAGCCGCCGCTCCGGCATGTCTCTATGGAAGAAGCAAACGCATTCCTGTCCGTCAACAGCAAGGCTGCCCTGCTGATTCCGCTCGGCATCGCATGCAGCATCTGCTGTGTAATTCCGGGATGTCTGCTGGAGCATATCAAACCGTTCGGCGAATTGCTCAGCTTTGTAATGATGTTCATTCTGATTGCGGCAGGCGTCTCGCTGATTCTCGTCGGCGCACATTTTCAAAAGCCCTATGAATACCTCGAGAAAGAGGGCATCGACACCGCATACGGCGTATCCGGCATGGTGCGCGAAAGGCAGAATGCATGCAAGGTACAGCATCTTGCAGAGCTGATCTGCGGCATTGTGCTCTGCATTCTCAGCTTTATACCTGTGGCTGTGCTCAGCACCGTGTTCGGAGACGAAAGCTATGCAGCAGCATGCGGCGGCGCAATTTTGTTTTCGATGATTGCCGCCGGCGCCTTTCTGATTGTCCGCACCGCGATCCGAAACGCAGGCTTTGAAAAGCTGCTGGAGGAGGGCGGCTATACCCGCGCCGAAAAGGCTTCGCAGAACAGCGTCGGCCATACCATTATCCGCGTATACTGGCTCGTGGTCGTTGCCGGTTATCTGGCGTACAGTTTTATCACGAATGACTGGGGCAGAAGCTGGATCGTCTTTCCGGTTGCAGGCGTGCTCTGCGGCGCGCTGTGCGCAATTTTGAAGCATACAGGCAGATAATCCTGTCGTTCCGTCATGTTCTGCGCTCTCCGAGCGGCGAATTTTTAAGATTTTCCATAAAATCTTGAAAACCTCTTGAAAAACCGCAAGAAATCCGGTATAATAGTAGAGTATGATGAATTGATTATCACTGGAAGGAGAACCCACAATGCCAAGCGCAACCAACAGAAAACGCAAGCCCATGACCCAAGCCAAACGCAGAAAAGCAAAGCGGAAAAAGCAGCATCGCGGTCCGGTTATGCGGTTTAAGTTCAGCCAGCTGATTTTGCTCTGGATTCTGAGCCTGATTCTCTGCTTCGGCACATATCTCTATAACCGTAATTTCCATCCGGAAAAGGATGTTTTCCTTGCAACTGCCGAAGAATCCGAGATCACAGAGGAATCTCAGCTCGAATCCCTTCCTGCTGAGGAGGAGCCGCTGGAGCTGACGGAAGAACCCGAACTCACGGAGGAAAGCACGCAGGAGGAGGAACCGGCACTGGATGTCCCGACGACGGACAAGATCAATCCTGTTCCGGAATCTGTCCCGCAGGCACCGGATTATCTCAATAAATGTGCATTTCTCGGCGAAACCAATATCTATCAGCTCGGTCAGCACGGTCTGCTCCAGCCGTACAGCGTTTACGCGAGCGAAAAGCTGAATCTGACCAACTATATGCGTGAATACGTCATGCTCGAGGGCACGACAATCCGCATCCTGAGCGCGATCAACTCCGCAAACTGCCCGATTTATTTGATGTTCGGCACCGAGAGCCTCGGCATACAGCCTGCCGATCAGACCGCCGACCAGTTCGACCAGCTTCTGAACTCGGCAATCGCTACCGCGCCGGAGGCACAGGTCATTGTTCTTTCGATTCCGCCTGTGACAGAATTCGCAGAAAACAACGGTGACAACCCGATCAAAAACAGCGTGATCGACGACTATAACACACGCCTGCTTGAGATCAGCAATAAGCGCGATGTGTATTTTGTGGACGTCAACACGGCGCTCAAGAATAACGAAGGCAAGCTCAATAAGGAATATGCAGAGGAGGACGGCATCCACCTCAACGCACAGGGCGGTCAGATGCTTCTGAACTATGTCCTGAATCATGTTCCGCCGCAGTAATCAAAACAGAAAGCAGCGTATTTCATCGGAAGAAATACGCTGCTTTTTTGTATCTTCTGTCATTTCAAAGCGCGGCACATCACTGTACCGCATTTTTCTGCAACAAAGAACCGCTGCCCATTCAGGACAGCGGTTCTTTTGATTGCATGGGATTACTTTTCGTCATCACGGCGCTTGCGCATTGCAAATGCTGCTGCACTCATCAGCACGCCGACGATCATCAGAGCGGTCGGAGCCGAATCACCGGTCTTCGGAGCGCTGCCGACCTTCGAGGTGGTAACCGGAGTACCCTTGTGCGTCGTGGTGGTAGTGGTTGCGCTCGACGCAGGCGTTGTTGTGGTATCGGTTTCCTCGGTCGTCGTGGTCTCCTCCGTGGTGGTCGTGGTTTCCGTGGTCGTTCTGGTACGATCATCCTTGTCACCGGTCTGATCATTCGTGACAGTCGTTTCAGTCTCCGATGTCGTGGTTCTGGTATCGGTATCCTGCTTTTCGTCATGTGTGACTGTCGTGGTCACGGTTGTAGCGGTCGTTTCCTCCGTGGTTGTTGTCTCGGATTCGCTGCCGCTTTCCGTCACCGTTGTGGTTGTAGCAGACGTCGTTTCGGTGGTCGTGGTGGTCGTAGTGGTCGTTTCGGTCGTGGTGGTAGTTGTCGTGGTAGCCGTGGTGGTCGTCGTTGTGGTGGTTGTCGTTGTTGTTGTCGTGGTGGTCGTTGTTGTCGTTGTCGTGGTCGCAGACGACTCAGTAGTCGTTGTGGTGGTGGTCGTCGTTGTAGTCGTCGTGGTCGGCGTAGTGGTTGTGGTTGTCGTTGTTGTGGTTTCCTCAGCCTTCGGCGCATCCTGAACCTCGAGGATGTTGTTCGCGCGAACGATTACATTGCCGTTGGTTTCAGTTCTCACAGACTCTGCAACAACCTTGCCGTCCTTGATCTCGAACTCGAATGTGGTCACAGTGACGAAGCCGTCCGGTGCTACGGTCTCTTCCAGTGCGTACTTGCCGTCTTTCAGTCCCGTAATCTCTGCCTTGTTGCCCTTGAAGGTAACATCGGTGTCCTTATCGGTCAGGGTCTTGCCCTCAACCTTCACACCTTCCAGATTTGCGCCTTCATCCTTGGCAGTCAGCTTGAAGGTTGCCTTATTGGTCTCCGGAACCGGCTTTGCGCCGAGGTCCGTCTTGCTGATTGTCAGGGTGGTCGGTGCATCCTGTACCTCAATCGTGTTGTCGTCGTGAACAATGACGTTGCCGTTCGTCTCAGTCTTCACAGACTCAGTGACGACCTTGCCGTCCTTGATCTCGAACTCGAATGTAGTCACAGTGACGAAGCCGTCCGGTGCCACGGTCTCTTCCAGTGCGTACTTGCCGTCTTTCAGTCCCGTAATTTCTGCCTTGTTGCCCTTGAAGGTAACATCGGTGTCCTTATCGGTCAGGGTCTTGCCCTCAACCTTCACGCCTTCCAGATTTGCGCCTTCATCCTTGGCAGTCAGCTTGAAGGTTGCCTTATTGGTCTCCGGAACCGGCTTTGCGCCGAGGTCTGTCTTGCTGATTATCAGAGTGCGGATTTCGCTGTACACATTTTTCAGCTCAACCAGAGCGGTCTTGCCGTTCATAACAGCCGCCGAGCCGTTGGTCTTGCTGGTGCCCTCGAGCTCGTAGCCCGGGACAGCCGCGTTGGTCTCAGTCACCTTGTAAGTGCCGGCCGCCACATTGTCGATCTTGAGCACATATGTGCCGTCGGTCTGCTTTGTGAACTCCTTGAGGGTGATCTCAACCTTATCCTTGGATGTCTCGCCCTTGGCATTGAGGTATTCGCCTGCTTCATTCGTAATCGTGAACTTGATCGCGCCGTTGAATTACTCTTCGGTGACATTCAGACCGTCAATGGTCTTGGTAATCTGGAGGCTGCCGACACTCTTTTCGTAAATATCCTTGAGTGCAATGACAGCTTCCTTGCCGTCCTCGACCTTCTTTGTACCCTTGGTCGTCGAAGTCAATTTCAGCGTGTAGCCTGCGATGTCGGTATTGGTCTCGATCACTTCATACTCGCCGAGCTCCACATCCTTGAATTCCAGCACGTAAATGCCGTCCTTCTTCGTGAACTTGCCGAGCGTGATCTTGACTGCCTTGTCGCTGATCTTGCCGTCTGCATCCAGATACTTGCCGGTTGCCTTGTTCTGAACCGTGAAGGTGAGTGCACCGTTGAGCTCTGCCTCGGTCACGTTCTCTGCATCGACAGTCTTCGTGATCTTGAGATCGCCCTTCTGCTTTGTGTAC